>Ga0070670_100004060_pt1 | contig 12229 bp, 9 predicted proteins | sample KBSS63metaG_FD_64665 | JGI IMG/M metagenome (GOLD analysis project Ga0070670, IMG submission 64665) | Switchgrass rhizosphere microbial communities from Kellogg Biological Station, Michigan, USA - KBS S6-3 metaG | ecosystem: Host-associated > Plants > Roots > Rhizosphere > Soil ... | reverse complement strand
GCAGGTTTCGTGCCCGAGGAGCGGCATGGCCACGCCGCCGTCACAACACTCCGTCTTTCCGACAACCTGGTGCTGGCACGCAGCCAGTCCGACCGCAAGGCATTCCTGGGCGGCGGCTTGCTGCAGATCATCCGCCGCGCCACCGTCAAGGCGGCGACCAAGCGCATCTCCGAGGCCATGGACGTGCGCAAAAGCGGGGAAGACCCGCTCGCCGGATCGCTTTCCGGCGGAAACCTGCAGAAATTCATCGTCGGTCGCGAACTGGACCGCCAGCCCGATGTGCTTGTCGTCAACCAGCCGACCTGGGGGGTCGACGCGGGTGCTGCCAGCCGTATCCGACAGGCGCTGGTCGATCTCGCCCGTGCCGGGTCTGCTGTGCTGGTCATCAGCCAGGATCTCGACGAGATCTTCGAGGTTGCGACCGATATCGCTGTTATCTCGGAAGGCCGGCTTTCGGTTTCCTACCCGGCGGACGAGATGAACCGCGAGAGGATCGGGTTGCTGATGGGCGGCACCCACGGCCTATCCAGCGAGGCGGAGCCAGCCCATGCGCATTGAACTCGAACGGCGGGCCGACGTTTCCAAGCTGCTGGGCATTCTGTCACCGCTGCTGGCCCTGCTGCTGACCCTGATTGCCGGCGGCATCATGTTCATGCTGCTCGGCAAGGCCCCGCTCGATTCGATCTACGCACTGCTGGTCGAGCCGCTGTTCGATCCCTGGTCGCTCAACGAACTTGCCAAGAAGGCGGCACCGCTGATCCTGATCGCGGTCGGTTTGTCGGTCTGCTACCGCTCGACCAACTGGAACATCGGCGCCGAAGGGCAATACAGTGTCGGGGCAATCGTCGGTTCGATCATTCCGGTCTATTTCTACGACTGGCAATCGCCGATGGTGCTGCCGCTGATGCTGGTCATGGGCGCGCTGGGCGGCGCGGCATTCGCCACAATCCCGGCTTTGCTGAAGACGCATTTCAACACCAATGAAATTCTCACCAGCCTGATGCTGACCTACATCGCCCAGCTTTTCCTCGATTGGCTGACACGCGGGCCCTGGCGCAATCCGGATGGTCACGGCTTCTACGGAACGCGGGATTTTACCCCCGACCAGGTGCTGCCGCCGATATGGGACGACATCATCACTGCCCACTGGGGCCTGATCTTCGCGGTCGTTGCCGCAATTCTGATCTGGTTCATGATGCGCTTCACCCTGCGAGGGTTCGAAGTCGTCGTCCTCGGCCAGTCTGAACGGGCAGGGCGGTTCGCCGGTTTCTCGCCGCGCAAGATGGTCTGGTTCAGCTTCATTCTGTCGGGCGCGCTGGCCGGCCTTGCTGGCATCTCGGAGGTCTCCGGCTCCATCGGCCATCTGCAGCCGGATATATCCCCGAGCTACGGATTCACGGCGATCATCGTCGCCTTTCTCGGCCGGCTCAATCCGCTCGGCATCATCGCTTCGGGCTTTGTACTGGCGCTCACCTATATCGGCGGCGAGGCGGCGCAGTTGTCGATCGGCGTGTCCGACAAGGTGACGCGCGTCTTCCAGGGCTTCCTGCTTTTCTTCGTGCTCTCCTGCGACACGATGATCTACTACAAGGTGCGGATCGTCTGGTCGCGCCTCCGGGCGAAGACGGGAGCCACGTCATGACATTCTTCGAAGCGGTTCTGCTTACCATCATCACGGCATCGACGCCGCTCGTCATCGCCGCCATCGGCGAACTGGTGACCGAGCGGGCCGGCGTGCTGAACCTCGGCGTCGAAGGCATGGTCATCATCGGCTCGGTCAGCGCCTTCGCAGCGGCGCAACTAAGCGGCTCGGCCTATATCGGGCTGCTCGCCGGCGTTGCCGGCGGCGCGTTGTTTTCGCTGCTATTCAGCTTTCTCACGCTGACGCTGGTGGCAAACCAGGTGGCGACGGGACTGGCGCTCACCATCATGGGGCTCGGCGCCTCGGGCATGATCGGCGAGTCCTATGTCAGCGTCCCCGGCATCCGGCTGCTGCCGATCGAGATCCCTCTGCTCTCGCAGATCCCCTATATCGGCACGGTGCTGTTCAAGCAGGACATCGTCTTCTACCTGTCCATCCTGCTGGTCGTCGCGGTCAACTGGTTCCTGTTCCGCAGCCGCGCGGGGCTGAAACTGCGTGCCATCGGCGACAGCCACAGCTCGGCGCATGCGCTCGGCATCGGCGTCATCAGGACGCGCTATCTGGCCGTCATGTTCGGCGGTGCCTGCGCCGGTCTGGCGGGCGCGCAACTGTCGCTGATCTACACGCCGCAATGGACAGAAAACATGTCGGGCGGCCGTGGCTGGATCGCACTGGCACTGGTGGTCTTCGCTTCCTGGCGGCCGTGGAGGATCCTTGCGGGCGGCTACCTGTTCGGCGCGGTGACCATTCTACAGCTCCACGCACAGGCCTTCGGCATCGGCGTTCCGGCGCAGTTCCTGTCGATGCTGCCCTATGCGGCGACGGTGGTTGTGCTTATCATCATTTCTCAAAATCGGCGTATGACACTCATCAATACGCCGGCATCGCTCGGCAAATCTTTTGTGCCGGATCGGTGATAGTCAAAAGACGGGTTTCGACATTTACAATCAACAGGGGTTCCTATGAAAAAAATAGCAATTGCTTTTGCTGCGACAGCAGCCATGATCGTCAGCTTCGGCGCATCAGCCGAAGCGGCGGGCAAGACCAAGGCGTGTTTCATCTATGTCGGCTCGCACACCGACGGCGGCTGGTCGCAGGCGCACGACATGGGTCGTCTTGCGGTGGAAAAGGAATTCGGTGGCAAGGTTGAAACCGCCTTCCTCGAAAACGTCGCTGAAGGCCCGGATTCCGAGCGTGCCATCGAGCGTATGGCCCGTTCCGGTTGCTCGATCGTCTTCACGACATCCTTCGGCTTCATGGATTCGACGGTTGCCGTCGCCAAGAAATTCCCGAAGGTCAAGTTCGAGCATGCGACCGGCTTCAAGGCCTCCGACAACCTCGCCACCTACAACTCGCGCTTCTATGAAGGCCGCTACATCAACGGCCAGATCGCCGGCAAGATGTCGAAGAAGGGTATCGCTGGCTACATCGCCACCTTCCCGGTTCCGGAAGTGGTCATGGGCATCAACGCCTTCGAGCAGGGCGCCAAGTCGGTCAACCCGAACTTCAAGATGAAGGTCATCTGGATCAACACCTGGTTCGACCCGGGCAAGGAAGCCGATGCCGCCAAGGCGCTGATCGACCAGGGCGTCGACGTCCTGACGCAGCACACCGACACGACGGCACCGATGCAGGTTGCCGAACAGCGTGGCGTCTATGCCTTCGGTCAGTCTTCCGACATGATCAAGGCTGGTCCCAAGGTCCAGCTGACGGCGATCGAGGACACCTGGGGCCCTTACTACATCAAGCGCGTCAAGGCGGTGATGGACGGCACTTGGAAGTCCGAGCAGTCCTTCGACGGACTTGCGGCCGGCAATCTCACCATGGCCCCCTTCACCAACATGCCTGACGACGTGAAGAAGATGGCTGAGGACACCGAAGCCAAGATTAAATCCGGCGAGCTTGCACCCTTTACCGGTCCCATCAACAAGCAGGATGGTACGCCCTGGCTGAAGGCTGGCGAGAAGGCCGATGACGGCACGCTGCTCGGCATGAACTTCTACGTCGAAGGCATCGACGACAAGCTGCCGAAATGATCATTCGCTTTTGAAGATGTGAGGGAGGGCGCCAATTTGGCGCCCTTTTTGTTGCAGTGCGTCACACAATCCGCATTTACAAAAGTATTACTATATGATTTTTTGACCTCGGCCGCGTGGAGGCGGCCCAATGGGAGGACATCATGAAATTGAAGACCGCACTCGCGAGTGCAACGATTCTGGCTGCCTGCATGTTTCATTCGGCCTATGCCAAGCCGCTTGTTGTCGGCTTCTCGCAGATCGGTTCCGAATCTGGCTGGCGCGCTGCCGAAACGACGCTTACCAAGAACGAAGCCAAGAAGCGCGGCATCGACCTGAAGTTTGCGGACGCCCAGCAGAAGCAGGAAAACCAGATCAAGGCTATCCGCTCGTTCATCGCCCAGGGCGTCGACGCCATCCTGATCGCCCCGATCGTCGCAACCGGCTGGGACTCTGTCCTGAAGGAAGCCAAGGAAGCCAAGATTCCGGTCATCCTGCTTGACCGCGATATCGACGCGCCGAAGGACCTGTACCTGACCGCCGTGACCTCAGACCAGGTTCATGAAGGCAAGGTTGCCGGCGACTGGCTGGTGAAGACAGTCGGCACCAAGAAGTGCGACATCGTCGAGCTTCAGGGCACCACCGGTTCGTCCCCGGCAATCGCTCGTAAGAAGGGCTTCGAGCAGGCCATCACCGGTCACGACAACTTCAAGATCGTGCGCAGCCAGACTGGCGACTTCACCCGTTCCAAGGGCAAGGAAGTCATGGAAAGCTTCCTGAAGGCCCAGAACGGCGGCAAGGACATCTGCGCCGTCTACGCTCATAACGACGACATGGCTGTCGGCGCTATCCAGGCAATCAAGGAAGCCGGCCTGAAGCCAGGCAAGGACATCCTCACCATCTCGATCGATGCCGTGCCGGATCTCTTCAAGGCGATGGCAGCAGGCGAAGCCAATGCGACCGTCGAACTGACGCCAAACATGGCCGGTCCCGCCTTCGATGCGCTCGACGCATACCTGAAGGACAAGAAGGAGCCACCGAAGTGGATCCAGACCGAATCCAAGCTCTACACGCAGTCTGACGATCCGCAGAAGGTCTACGAAGCCAAGAAGGGCCTCGGCTACTGATCTGATTGATCATACCGCACCGGCCCGTCATGGGCCGGTGCGGCGCGGCCGCGGCTATGCCCGGACGTCATGTCCGACGCCGCCGCCTGAATGCCCAATATCAGGAAACAGATCCCTTTATGGCTCACGATTTCGAGAACATTCTCGCGGCCTCCGATTTCTGCAAATATTTCCCTGGCTCGACGGCTCTGGACCACGTCAATTTCAGTCTGCGGCGCGGCGAAGTCCATGCTCTGCTCGGCGAAAATGGCGCAGGCAAATCGACGCTCATCAAATGCATGACCGGCGCCTACCGTCCCGATGCCGGCACGCTCGTACTCGATGGCGCGGAGATCAACCCGCACGACACGCTGGCCGCCCAGAAGCTCGGAATCGGCACCGTCTATCAGGAAGTGAACCTTCTTCCGAATCTGAGCGTGGCAGAAAACCTGTTTCTCGGGCGCCAGCCTCGACAGTTCGGCCTCGTCAGTACGCGCAAGATGAATGCGCAGGCGCGCGCGCTGCTCGCGCAATATGGCATGGACATCGATGTCGGCCGCCAGTTGGACCGGTTCTCCGTCGCCATCCAGCAGGTGATCGCAATCGCCCGCGCCGTTGATCTGTCGGGCAAGGTTCTCATTCTCGACGAACCCACCGCCAGCCTCGATACCCAGGAAGTGGCGATGCTGTTCGGCATCATCCGCGACCTGAAGAAGCGCGGCCTAGGTATTATTTTCATTACGCATTTCCTCGAACAGGTGTTTGAGATCAGCGACCGGATCACGGTCTTGCGCAACGGCAAGCTGGTCGGCACGCGCGACCGCGCGGGGCTGGAGCGGCAGGGGTTGATCGAGATGATGCTCGGTCGCGAACTTGCGGCCGTGGAGGCCGAAGAACGTCAGACCCAGGATACGGCCGGTCCGGTCAAGTACCGGTTCCAGAATTTCGGCAAGCGCGGCAAGATCAAGCCTTTCGACCTCGATGTGCGGGCCGGTGAAGTGGTTGGCGTTGCCGGGTTGCTGGGCTCGGGCCGCACCGAAACGGCTGAAGTGCTTTTCGGCGTCGAGCATGCCGACAGCGGCGAGGCCACCGTCGACGGCCAGCCTCTGGCGCTATCCAGCCCACGGGCCGCCATTAAGGGCGGGTTTGGCTTCTGCCCGGAAGATCGCAAGACAGACGGCATCATCGGCGATCTCTCCATACGCGAGAACATCGTTGTCGCCTTGCAGGCGCGGCGTGGCTGGGCGCGGCCTTTGTCCCGCAGCGAACAAAACAGCATTGCCGACCGCTACATCAAGGCCCTCGACATTCGCACCACCGATCGCGAAAAACCGATCCGGCTGTTGTCTGGTGGCAATCAACAGAAGGCCATTCTCGCACGCTGGCTGGCGACCAATCCGAGTTTCCTCATTCTCGACGAGCCGACCCGCGGCATCGACGTCGGCGCCCATGCGGAAATCATCCATCTGATCGAGGATCTCTGCAAACAGGGCATGTCGCTCATCGTCATCTCCTCGGAACTCGATGAACTGGTCGCCTACAGCACCCGTGTCATCGTGCTACGGGACCGCGAACATATCGCGGAACTGACCGGGGCGGATATCTCAGCCAATCGCATCATCGAATCGATTGCCGGCACCTCCAGCAAAAAGGAGGACGCATGACTTCCTCGTTCAGGGCGCCGCTCCTAAGGCTAGCGCCGCAGCTCATTGCACTGGCTGCCATTCTTCTATTGAATTTCATAATGTTCCCGCAGTTCTTTCATCTGGAAATTCAGAATGGAAGACTGTACGGGAGCCTGATCGACGTGCTCAATCGCGGCGCTCCCGTCGCGCTACTGGCGATCGGAATGACGCTGGTCATCGCCACCAAGGGCATCGATCTCTCGGTCGGCGCGGTGATCGCCATCTGCGGTGCCGTTGCGGCGTCTTCGATCGTTGCCGGCAACTCGGTCGGCTACACCCTGGTGCTTGCGCTCGGGACAGGTCTTCTCTGCGGCATCTGGAACGGCTTTCTGGTGGCCGTCCTCGATATCCAGCCGATCATCGCCACCCTGGTGCTGATGGTGGCGGGGCGTGGGATCGCCCAGTTGGTGACCGAGGGGATCATCATGACTTTCAACAACGAGGGCTTCATCTTCTTCGGCAGCGGCTCCATCCTCGGTCTGCCTATGCCGGTGGTGATCTGGATCCTGGCCGGCATCGTCATCACGCTGCTGGTGCGCAGGACAGCGCTCGGCATGCTGGTCGAGGCAATAGGCATCAATCGCCGCGCCAGCACCTTGTCCGGCATTCAGACGCCGATCCTGCTGATGGCGGTCTATGCGCTGAGCGGGCTATGCGCCTCGATTGCCGGCATCATCGTCGCTGCCGACATCAAGGGAGCTGACGCCAACAATGCCGGCCTCTGGCTTGAGCTGGACGCCATCCTTGCGGTCGTCGTCGGCGGCAACTCGCTGCTGGGCGGACGGTTCAGCATCGTCGGCTCCTTGCTCGGCGCGATGATCATCCAGTCGGTCAACACCGGCATCCTGCTCTCGGGTTTTCCGCCGGAATTCAATCTGGTGATCAAGGCGGTGATCGTCATCATCATCCTCGTCATCCAATCCCCGGCGCTGAAATCCGTTGGCGTCTTCTTCAGCCGCCGTCCCGAACGGCAGCTTGACGTGCCCAAGCCCGAGATCCAGAGGGAGGCCGCCAAGTGAACTCCAAGTACCTGCCGTTGCTGGCCACCATCGTTATCTTCATCCTGGCCTACGCGCTCTGCGCCGTCCAATATCCAACGATCCTGTCGACGCGCGTCGTCGGCAACCTGTTCACCGACAACGCCTTTCTCGGCATCGCCGCCGTCGGCATGACCTTCGTCATCCTGTCCGGTGGTATCGATCTGTCGATCGGTTCGGTGATCGCCTTTACCGGCGTCTTCCTGGCTGTCGTCCTGCGCGATTCCTCGATCCACCCGCTCGTCGCCTTTGTCATGGTCCTTGTCATCACCAGTGCCTTCGGTGCAGCGATGGGGGCAACCATCCACTATCTGCAGATGCCGCCCTTTATCGTCACCCTGGCCGGCATGTTCCTCGCGCGCGGTTGTGCTTTCGTGCTGTCGATCGACAGCATTCCGATCAACCACGATTTTTACTCCCAGCTCAGCGAACTCTATCTGCTGCTGCCGGGCGGAGGGCGTCTGACCCTGATCGGTGGCGTCATGCTCGCGGTGTTCGTCGTCGGCATCATGATCGCCCACCGCACCCGTTTTGGCGCCAATGTCTATGCCCTCGGTGGCGGGGTTCAGACGGCAGCGCTGATGGGCGTTCCGGTGGCGCGCACGACGATCCTGATCTATGCGCTGTCCGGCTTTTTGGCGGGTCTGTCCGGGATCGTCTTCTCGCTTTACACCTCGGCCGGCTATTCGCTGGCGACCGTCGGTGTCGAACTCGACGCCATTGCGGCGGTTGTGATCGGCGGGACGCTGCTCACCGGCGGCGCAGGCTTCGTCGGCGGCACCTTGATCGGTATCCTGATCCAGGGCCTGATCCAGACCTACATCACCTTCGACGGTACGCTCTCCAGCTGGTGGACGAAGATCCTGATCGGCTTCCTGCTGTTTGCCTTCATCCTGCTGCAAAAGGGGCTTCTCCTGCTGTCGCGCCTTAACCGGCGTTATGCCTGACGGGAGAGCGAGTTGCGCAGCCGTTTGATCGAGAGAGAGCATACCAGCGGCAAGTCGCGGACCAGCCATTCGCAGGTGGTCGACGATCTCGGCAAGGCGATCGTTGCCGGAGCCTTTGCGGTCGGCGAAATCCTGCCGGGAGACGTGGAGCTGCTGCAACGCTTCAAGGTTTCGCGCACGGTGTTGCGCGAAAGCATGAAGACGCTGGCCGCCAAAGGTCTTGTCGTGCCGCGCGCTCGCGTCGGCACCAAGGTCACCGAGAAAATCCACTGGAACATGTTCGACAGCGATGTTTTGAGCTGGCACTTCGACAGCGGCGTCGACCGGGAATTCCTGCTGCATCTCTACGATGTGCGACTGGCTTTTGAGCCCTTCGCCGCAGGCCTGGTGGCGGAGCGGGCGCAGCCGGACGAGATCGAGGAGTTGCGTCTGCTGGCAACGCAAATGGCGGCGGAAGGCCATACGCGCGACAGTCTCGCGGTCGCCGATCTGCGTTTCCATATGGCGATCGCCGATATGTCCCACAATCCGTTCATGCGCACGCTGGGCAGCCTGATCGACGCAGCGCTCGTCGGCATGTTCCGCATGAGCGCACCGCCCTCACGCGAAGGCTTCAGCAACATTTCCGTCACCCATATGCAGATCGTCGATGCGATCAGCGCCGGCGATGTGGCAGCGGCCCGCCTGGCGATGGAATATGTGATCCTAGACGGCCGCGATCATGTGCTGCAGGCCTTCGAAAACCTCGGCCAGCCCTGACTGCCAACAGCTTTTTGCACTTTGTTCCGTTTCGCTGTAGCTGCTATGAGACGCTACGGCGGCCAAGGCCGCGCCAAATCACTCTGCCGGAGCCCATAATGGAACGCACCTGCCTTGCCGTCATCCTCGCCGCCGGCGACAGCACCCGCATGAAGTCGTCTATATCGAAAGTCCTGCACCCGGTGGCCGGGCGCCCGCTGATCGCCCATGTGATGGAGGCGATCGCCAGGACCGACATCCACGCCGCGGCGCTGGTCGTCGGGCGGGACGCAGAGGCGGTCACCAAGGCCGCCCGTCGCGACGGCATGCGCCTGAATGCCTATGTCCAGCAGGAGCGCAAGGGCACGGGGCATGCGGTGCTCGCGGCAAGGGAGGCCATCAAGGCGGGCTATGACGACGTCCTGGTCGCCTATGGCGACGTGCCGCTGATCACCGACGCGCCGTTGCGCGCCGCCCGGGCCGGTCTTGCTGCCGGGAACGACATCGTGGTCATCGGCTTCCACACCGCCAATCCGACCGGATACGGCCGGCTGCTGGTCAAGGACGGCGAGCTGCTGGCGATCCGCGAGGAAAAGGATGCCACAGATGCGGAACGCGCCGTCACCTGGTGCAACAGCGGGCTTATGGCGATCAATGGCGCCAAGGCGCTGGATCTTCTCTCGCGCATCACCAACGACAACGCCAAAGGCGAATACTATCTCACCGACCTCGTCGAGATTGCCCGGGCGCAAGGTGGCCGGGTGACCGCGGTCGATGCGCCTGAGGCCGAGCTCAGCGGCTGCAACAATCGCGCGGAACTGGCCGTCATCGAGACCCTGTGGCAGCAGCGTCGCCGCCACGAGCTCATGCTCTCCGGCGTTACGATGATTGCGCCGGAGACGGTGTTTCTGGCCTACGACACGGTCATCGGGCAGGACGCCGTGATCGAGCCGAATGTCGTGTTCGGACCCGGCGCGGTGGTCGAGGGCGGTGCTGTCATCCACGCTTTTTCCCATGTCGAGGGCGCGCGCGTCAGCGCCGGCGCCAGTGTCGGTCCCTTCGCAAGACTTCGGCCGGGTGCGGATCTGGCGGCAGGCGCCAAGGTCGGCAATTTCGTCGAGGTGAAGAATGCGGCGATCGGCGTCGGTGCCAAGGTCAGCCACCTCACTTACATCGGCGATGCCACCGTCGGTGCGGATAGCAACATCGGCGCCGGCACGGTCACCTGCAACTACGACGGCATCAACAAGCATCACACATCGATCGGCGAGGGCAGCTTCATCGGCTCCAACTCCTCGCTGGTCGCTCCGGTCAGCATCGGTGTCGGTGCCTATGTCGCTTCGGGCAGCGTCATCACCAGCGACGTGCCCGCCGATGCTCTGGCGCTCGGCCGCGCGCGCCAGGAGATCAAGCCGGAGCGTGCAAGGGCTATTCGCGAGCGAGCCCTTGCCCTCAAGGCGGCAAAGCAGGCGAAACCCTGACCCACGCCTTGCGTAACGACCGGAAACCCAACGTGACCGGGGCGGCGATTGAGTCACCGCCATTTGTCGCTAGAAGAGATTTCAAGGACATTTGAGACGGAGATTTTTCATGTGCGGTATTGTCGGTATTGTCGGATCGAAGCCTGTTGCCGGCCGGCTGGTCGATGCGCTGAAGCGCCTTGAATATCGCGGCTACGATTCGGCCGGCGTCGCGACGATCCATGACGGCGCGCTCGAGCGTCGAAGGGCCGAGGGCAAGCTGTTCAATCTCGAAAGCCTGCTCGACCGCCAGCCGCTCGACGGCACAATCGGCATAGCCCATACCCGCTGGGCCACCCACGGCATTCCGAACGAGGTCAATGCCCATCCGCATTTCGTCGAGGGCGTTGCGGTCGTCCACAACGGCATCATCGAGAACTTCTCCGAATTGCGCGAGGAGCTGAAGGGCGAGGGCGCTGTCTTTGCAACGCAGACCGATACCGAAGTCGTTGCCCACCTGCTGGCACGGTTTATCCGCGAGGGCCTGGAGCCGCGGGCGGCCATGCTGCAGATGCTGAACCGGGTGACCGGCGCCTATGCCCTGGCCGTCATGTTCCAGGACCATCCCGACACGCTGATGGCCGCCCGGTCCGGACCGCCGCTGGCGATCGGCTTCGGCAAGGGCGAAATGTTCCTCGGTTCCGACGCCATCGCCCTTTCACCCTTCACCAACGATATCGCCTATCTCGTCGATGGCGATTTCGCGATCATCACCCGCGACGGGGCCAACGTTTTCGACTTCGATGGGCAGCCGGTGCAGCGGGCGCGCCAGATCTCCCAGGCGACCGCTTTCGTCGTCGACAAGGGCAATCACCGGCACTTCATGGAAAAGGAAATCTACGAGCAGCCGGAAGTCATTTCCCACGCCCTCGGACATTATGTCGATTTCGCCAGCAACCGGATCAATGCCAATGCCACGGCCATCGATTTCACCAAGATTACCGGCCTGGCGATCTCTGCCTGCGGCACTGCCTTTCTTGCAGGCCTGATCGGCAAATACTGGTTCGAGCGCTATGCGCGCCTGCCGGTCGAGATCGATGTCGCCTCCGAATTCCGCTACCGCGAAATGCCTCTCTTGCCGAGCCAGGCCGCGCTCTTCATTTCGCAATCCGGCGAGACCGCCGACACGCTCGCTTCGCTCCGCTATTGCAAGGAGAACGGACTTAAGATCGGCGCGGTTGTCAACGTTCGTGAATCGACGATCGCGCGCGAATCCGACGCTGTGTTCCCGATCATGGCCGGCCCCGAGATCGGCGTCGCCTCGACCAAGGCCTTTGCCTGCCAGCTCGCCGTGCTTGCGGCCCTGGCCATCGGCGCCGGGCGCGCGCGCGGCACGATCAGTGCCGATGTGGAGACCGCGTTGGTGCGCCATCTGGCCGAGATGCCGCGCATCATGAGCCGCGTGCTCAACTTGATCCAGCCGCAGATGGAGAGCCTGGCGCGCGAAATCTCCAAGTTCAAGGATGTGCTCTATCTCGGTCGCGGCACCAGCTATCCGCTGGCGATGGAAGGTGCCCTGAAGCTCAAGGAGATTTCCTA
>Ga0070670_100004056_pt1 | contig 12233 bp, 9 predicted proteins | sample KBSS63metaG_FD_64665 | JGI IMG/M metagenome (GOLD analysis project Ga0070670, IMG submission 64665) | Switchgrass rhizosphere microbial communities from Kellogg Biological Station, Michigan, USA - KBS S6-3 metaG | ecosystem: Host-associated > Plants > Roots > Rhizosphere > Soil ... | reverse complement strand
GCAGGCGGGTGTAACGATGCGGCTGCATCACCGCGATGACTCGCTCTTCAGCCCCTTCGCGGGCGGCGGCCAGCACGGCGCGGATCTCGGTTGGATGATGGGCATAGTCGTCGATGATGATTGCGCCATCGACTTCGCCGACCTTGGTGAACCGGCGCTTCACACCTTCGAAACGTTCGAAACCAGCAACTATTGCGTCGTCGGAAATGCCGAGCTCCAGCGCAACGGCGATCGCGGCCAGCGCATTCTGGACATTATGCCGGCCCGGGATAGGCACGTGCATCGATATCGACCGGCGCTCCCCCTCTTTGTCGAGGATCAGGGCATCGAACTTCGTGCCGCCGGGGACCGGAGTGACATTGTCCGCCCTGACGTCCGCCAGCGCCGAAAAGCCATAAGTGACGATACGGCGGTCGCGAATGCGGCCGATGATGTTCTGAACTTCGGGATGATCGACGCACAAGACCGCCAGTCCATAGAAAGGCACGTTCTCGACGAACTCGACGAATGCATCCTTCACACGGTCGAAGCTTCCGTAATGTTCGAGATGCTCGGGATCGATGTTGGTGACGACCGCAATCGTGCCGTCGAGGCGGAGGAAGCTGCCGTCGCTCTCGTCCGCTTCGATCACCCACCAGTCGCTTTTGCCAAGGCGGGCGTTCGATCCATAGCGGTTGATGATCCCCCCGTTGATGACTGTCGGATCAACGCCGCCGCTATCGAGCAGGGCCGCGATCATCGATGTCGTCGTCGTCTTCCCGTGCGTGCCCGCGACCGCAACCGTCTTTTGCATGCGCATGAGCTCGGCGAGCATTTCGGCGCGGCGCACGCGCGGCAGTCGTCGCTCCGCGGCGGTCTGGATTTCGGGGTTGCTGTCCTTGATCGCGGTCGAGCAGACGACGACGGCCGCATCGCCTAGATTCTCCGGCGAATGGCCGATGCTGACCGGAATTCCCGCCTTACGCAGCTTCTCGACGACGTAGGAATCGGCAACGTCCGATCCCTGAACCTTGTAACCCAGCTGGTGCATCACCTCGGCAATTCCGGACATGCCGATGCCGCCGATCCCGACAAAGTGGATCGTGCCGATGTCGGTACCCAAGGCCTTCATCATCGAAGGCGTCCCAACAAGGAGCGCTCCTTCGTCATGCGGGCATTCCTCCCGCAGGAGCTTCGGCGGTCACGCGCGGGCTCAAAGCAGCCCCGACAATGACGGGAGCAACCCCGTTACCGACGCGCTCGACCAGGTCCGCAAGATCGCGAGCCGCATGAGGTCGTCCCACCGATAGAGCGCGCGCAGCGGCATTGTTGAGAGCGACCGGATCCATCGCGAGGGCCTCGATTTGCCTTGCGAGAACCTCCGGGGTGAAATTCTCCTGCTTTATGGCGCGAGCGCCGCCAGCCTTCACCATTTCGCGAGCGTTCGCGGTCTGGTGGTCGTCGGTCGCTGCTGCGAACGGAATCAGGATCGCCGGCCGCCCCGCTGCAGTCAGCTCAGCGATGGTCGAAGCGCCTGCGCGTCCAATCATCAGGTGACAATCGGCAAGCTTCGTCCCCATGTCCTCGATGTAAGTCATGAGCTCGGCCGGGATGCCGAGATCGTAATATTGCTTGCGCACGCGCTCGATATCGTCCGGGCGGCATTGCTGCACGACCTGGAGGCGGCGCCGGAGCGAAGGCTCCAACAGGCCGAGGCCCTCCGGCACAACCTGCCCGAGGATGCTCGCGCCCTGGCTTCCGCCGGTAACGAGGATCTTGAGCGGCGCCACCTCGTCGAATGGCGGGAACGGCATTTCGCCGAGCCGCGCAATCTCCTCGCGCACAGGGTTGCCGACCAATACGGTCTTTGTGTTGTGACGGTGCTTCAGCCGGTCGATCTCGTCATAGGCGACACCAATCGCCTCGGCTTCGCCCGCGAGCAATCGGTTGACCCTACCCATCACCGCATTCTGCTCGTGAAGTACGGTCGGGATGCGCATCGCGCTCGCCGCGAGCAAGGATGGAAATGCAGGATATCCGCCGAAGCCCACGACGGCGTCCGGCCTATGCTCGCGGTAGAGGCGTTTGGCCTGCGCCCTGCCTTTCAGCACCGAACCGGCGGCTTTCAGCCAGCCGATCGGCCCACCGCCGAGGCGGCCGGCCGGCAGGATATGTACCGGGACATTCTCGAAGAGGCCGGGAAATCGCGCTCCACGCTCGTCCGTGATGAGCAGCACGCCATGGCCGCGGCTTTTCAGTTCCGCGGCCAGCGCATGAGCTGGAATCATGTGGCCGCCGGTCCCCCCGGCAGCGAGCACGAAATTCATGTGGTCAGCGACTCCCCGCTCCACTTCACGACATAGGGCGAACGCGTGAGATACGGGTTCCTTCGCGTGAAGGCGAGCAGCAAGCCCATACCCATCGACAGCGCAAGCATCGAGCTTCCGCCATAGCTGATGAAGGGAAGAGTCATGCCCTTCGACGGCGCGAGCTGGACGTTCACCATCATGTTGATCAGCGCCTGCAGCCCGAATTCGATCGCGAGCCCCGCGGCGGCGAGGATTGAGAAGCTGTTGTCCTCGTCCAGCAGCTTGATCAGCACGCGGGCGACGATTCCCAGGTAAAGGGAAGCGACCGCCAGGCACGCAATCAGTCCGAATTCCTCGCCGATGACGGAGAAGATGTAATCGGTATGGGGCTCGGGGAGGCCGAACTTGCGGGTTCCGCCGCCCGGTCCCATTCCGAAGAGGCCGCCGGCGGTGAGCGTGCGAAGCGCATTCTCGACCTGGAAATTGTCGCCCGTCCCGAACAGGAATTCGTCGATGCGGGTCGTCGCCACGTCGTAGAAGAAATAGGCGAGCACGACCCCGACCAGCCCGGCGATCGCGAGCCCGATCAGGATGCGCATATTGAGCCCGGCAAGCGCGAGCATCGCAATCCAAACTGCGCAGAAGATGATCGTGCTTCCGAAGTCGGGTTGTTTCATCAGCAGGAATGCGATGGTGCCGGTCACGACCGCGGAGATCGGATAGACGGGTAGCGACTTGTCGCTGTCTTTCAGGCTCAGAAGCCAAGCCAGCGAGACGACGAAGAATGGTTTGAGGAACTCGGACGGCTGGAGTTGGCCGACCCCGAGCTCAACCCATCGACGAGCGCCATTATGCTCTGGCCCGATCAGAGGTACGAAAACGAGGAGTACGAAGAAGAAGGCCGCGCCGAACAACGACAGCCGCCGGGCGCGATCCTTGGGCATCATCGAAATGCCGATCATCACCGGTACACCGACCGCGATCCAGGCGAGTTGGCGCCAGAAATAATAAAGCTCGGAGAAGCGGACGTTGCCGCCGGAATAGCGGTGGCCGGCGGCGGGGGACGCCGCCGCGACCGCAATCAGCCCTATGGCGATCAAAACGGTGATCAGCAGCAGCAGGACCTTGTCGATTTCCCAGAACCAGCGGCCCATCGCCGACGTGTCCGAACGGCCGTAGCGCTCGGGATCGATTAGCGCGGCCTTGGCCTTGATCTGGCCGGATATGGTCTTGATCATAAATCCCCCACCAACGCCCTGAACTGGTCGCCCCGGTCTTCGAAATCGCGAAACTGGTCGAAGCTTGCACAGGCCGGAGAGAGAAGCACGGTCTCTCCCGCTTCCGCCTCCATTGCCGCTGCTCCCACCGCCCGCTCCAGCGTTTCGCACTTTGCCACGGTCATGTGCCGCGACAAGAGGCCAGCGAACAATTCGCTCGCTTCCCCAATGGTATAAGCTTTGGCGACATGGCCGAAGTGCGGCGCACATTCGTTGAGGTTGTCCGTCTTCGCCTGACCCCCGCAGATCCAGCGAATGCGATCGAAGGCCGCCAGTGCCGGCGCAGTCGCCGTCGGGTTGGTCGCCTTGCTGTCGTTGACGAAGAGAACGCCGTCCTTCTCGCGGATTCGTTCCATGCGGTGGGGGAGGCCTGGATAGCTTCGAAGTCCCTGCTCGATCTCACCGTCGCCAAGTCCGAGGATCCGGCAGGCCTCCATCGCGGCAGCTGCATTCTGAGCGTTGTGCGGACCTTGTAGTGCCGGCCAATGGGACTGATCGAGGCCCAAATTCTCGCGGCCTAGAATGGCATCTCCCGTGGACATCGCCAGCAGCCGCTCCTTGGAAGCGGCATAGGCCTCAAAGCTCTCGTATCGGTCGAGATGGTCCGGCGTGATGTTCAGCAGCACCGCAACGTCGCAATCGAGGCTCTGCGTCAGGTCGATCTGGTAGCTCGACAGCTCGAGCACATAGATTCCGCCTTCGGGGAGCGGGGCCTGGGCGAGGATCGGAAGTCCGATATTGCCGCCCATTTCGGTCGGTACGCCCGCCGTCTTCAGGATATGGTGGATGAGCGCCGTAGTGGTCGATTTGCCGTTAGTGCCCGTGATCCCGACCACGTCGTGCGGCGGAAGCTCGGGCCGCGCCCGCGCAAACAGTTCGATGTCGCCGATAATCTCGACGCCCGCATCTCTCGCGCGCTGCGCGATCGGGTGGCGGTTGAGCGGAAGACCGGGCGTTACGAGGAGGCTGTCGAACTGGCTGAGGTCGGCTTCATCGAGATTCGCGATCCTCGTCCCGGCTGGCGCTTTGGCCCGTGCTTCCTCTTTGGCGTCCCACGCCGTGACTTCGGCGCCGCTGGCGATAAGCGCGGCCGCCGTCGCAAGCCCCGACCGCGCCAAGCCGTAGACCGCATATCTTTTCCCGGCGAAGGCGCGGGCGGTGATCACCTGAGCTTGAGCGTTGCGAGGCCCGCCAGCGCGAGCACGAAGCTGATAATCCAGAAACGGATCACGACGGTCGGCTCGGACCAGCCGAGATGTTCGAAATGGTGATGGATCGGCGCCATCAGGAAAACGCGCTTGCCGGTCCGCTTGTAGACCGCCACCTGGATCACGACCGAAAGCGCCTCGACCACGAAAAGCCCGCCGACAATGGCGAGGACGAACTCATGGTGCGTTGCGACTGCCACCGCCCCCAATGCGCCGCCCAAAGCAAGGCTTCCGGTATCGCCCATGAAGACGGCCGCTGGCGGGGCGTTGAACCAGAGGAAGGCGAGACCCGCACCGACGATCGCGAGCAGAAGCACGGTAAGGTCGCCCGCTCCCGGAACGTGCGGAATACCCAGGTAGTTCGCGAACTTCGCGTTGCCCACGAGATAAGTGATCAGAAGGAAAGCAATGCTGGCAATGATCACCGGCATGGTGGCCAGTCCGTCGAGCCCGTCAGTCAGATTCACGGCATTGCCGAAGGCAACGATCACGAAGGCGCCAAACAATATGTAGAACCAGCCGAGGTCGAGCACCGTTTCCTTGACGAAAGGAAGGTGCAGCGAGGTTCCCCCAGTCCGGACCATCAGCCAGGTCGCGACACCCGCGATCAGAAATTCGAGCGCGAGGCGCGTCTTGCCCGAGAGTCCCGCATGGTGCGCCTTCTTGACCTTGTCGTAATCGTCGAGCCAGCCGATCAATCCGAAGCCGCCCGTGACCAGCAGGCAGGCCCAGACATATTGGTTCCGGAGGTCCATCCAGAGGAGGACCGAGATCGACATCGAAATAAGGATCAGCAGACCGCCCATGGTCGGCGTTCCGCGCTTCGCAAGGTGGCTTTGAGGACCATCCGTCCGGATCGGCTGGCCCTTGCCTTGCTTCGCGCGAAGCCAGCTTATGAACTTGGGCCCAAGCAGAAGGCCAATCAGGAGTGCCGTGGCGCTCGCAGCTCCGGCGCGGAAGCTGATGTAGCGGATCAGGTTGAAGATTCCGGGGAAGCCGAGTTGTTCGGCAATCAGGTAAAGCATTCGACGCCCCCTGCCACCCGGTCGACAAGCCTCGCAAGCCCGACGGAGTTGGATGCCTTCACCAGCACCGCGTCGCCCGGCTGAAGCTTTGCAAGCAGCGTTTCGATGGCGCCGTCGACGGTGGGCACAAGGTCCAGCGAGATCTTGCCGATTACCTGCTCTGCCAGTGGCCGCATCTCTTCACCGATCAGGATCAGTTCGTCGACATGCGCGTCGAGCACGGCCGGTGCGAGACCCGCGTGGAGCGTTCCGCTATGCGGTCCAAGCTCCCGCATCGGTCCGAGCACGGCGATCCGGCGTGTGACGTCAGGCTCTCCGCCGAGGCTCTTGAGCGTCGCCGCCATCGAGGCCGGGTTCGCATTGTAGCTCTCGTCGATCAAAAGCACTTCGCCGCCGGCCATCGCGACAATGTGGCGCTGCCCCCGGCCTTTCAGTCCGCCCAGATCGGCAAGGGCGAGACCGGCGAGCGCCACGTCGGCTCCCACGGCTTCGATAGCGGCGAGCACTGCGAGCGCATTCGAGACCCAATGCTCGCCGCGCTGCGAAATGGTGAAGGTCAGCTCACGCTCAAGAAGCGCCGCGCTGATCAGGCTTCCGCCGCCCTCCGCGCCGACCGCATGGACGGCATGAACGTCAGCATCGCCTTTGCCGAAGGTGATGATGCGCTCGGCGTGGCGGCGCGCCGCCTTCACCAACCGGTCACGATGCGGCGTATCATTGGGAACGATCGCGATGCGTTCGCGCTCCAGTCCTTCGAAAATCTCGGCCTTTGCGTCCGCGATCGCCTCTTCAGAACCGAGGTTTTCGATATGCGCGGGAGCAATTGCGGTAATCAGGCTGACGTGCGGACGTACCTGGCGCGTCAGCGCGGCGATCTCGCCCTTGTTGTTCATTCCCATTTCAAAGACGCCGAATTCGGCATCGCGAGGCATTCGCGCGAGGCTGAGCGGCACTCCGGTATGGTTGTTGTAGCTTTTCACGGAACGGTGAACCCGGCCCGGCCGGTTACGGTCGAGCGCGGCGAAGAGGGCTTCCTTGGTGCTGGTCTTTCCGACTGAACCCGTGACCCCGAGGATCGTCGCTCGACTGCGCTCGCGCGAAGCACGACCCAGCGCCTGGAGCGCGGCGAACGTGTCCTCGACGAGGACATGCGGACCGCTCACGGGCTGCGACACGATCGCACCTGCCGCGCCGGCAGCGAACGCGCCTTCGACGAAACGATGTCCGTCATGAACCGTACCGGGCATGGCGACGAACAGGTCGCCTGACTGCACCTCGCGGCTGTCGAAGGTGACGCCGGTGACGTCGAAAGGCGCGCTCGCATTACCGCCCGTCGCCGTTGCGATCTCCTCCGAGGTCCAGAGCGCGCTCACGCAGCGCATTCCCTTGCAACGAGAACGTCGTCGAACGGCAGGACCTTGTCGCCGATGATTTGCCCGGTCTCGTGCCCCTTGCCTGCGACTAGCACGATGTCGCCCGCGCGCGCCCGCTGAATGGCCTCCGCAATTGCTTCCCGGCGGCCGGGAACTTCGCTTGCGTCGGGGGCTCCTGCCATGATCGCCGATCGGATCTCGGCCGGATCCTCGCCTCGCGGATTGTCGTCGGTGACAATGACGATGTCCGACAGGCGAGTTGCTACCCTACCCATCTCCGGCCTCTTCCCCTGGTCGCGGTCGCCGCCGGCTCCGAATACGGTGATCAATCGGCCTTCGACGTGAGGCCGAAGAGCCATGATCGCCGCTTCGAGCGCATCCGCCGTATGCGCGTAATCGATGTAGACGGGGACACCCGAGCGGCTGATTACCGCCCGCTCGAGCCGGCCGGGAACCGGCGAGACGCGCTGCATCGCGGAAAAGGTTGAATCCCAGCTGCCGCCGGTCGCGAGGACCAGGCCGGCGGCGGTCAGCACATTCGCCGCCTGGTAGGCGCCGATCAGTGGAAGCGCGAGGCGATGGGACGTGCCGCCATGCTCGACTATGAGTGCCTGGCCGAGTGCCGTCGGGCTTTGTTCGACGAGCCGGAGCGTTTGACCCTTTCGGCCGACGGTCAGGAGCTCGTGGCCACGCCTCTGGGCGCGTTCGATCACTTCGTCGGACCTGGGATCGTCGGCCCAGATCACGGCCGGCTTGCCGGGCTCCAGCAGGCGTTCGAACAGACGCATCTTGGCCTCGAAATAGGCATCCATCGTCTCGTGATAGTCGAGGTGGTCGCGGCTGAAATTGGTGAAGGCGGCGGCCGCCAGTGGTACGCCTTCCGCGCGATGCTGGTCGAGGCCATGACTGGAAGCCTCATAGGCGACATGGCTGATGCCCATTCGCTTCAGGCCCGCCATGTTGTTGAGGAAGGTGACGATGTCAGGGGTAGTGAGACCTGTCTTCACCTGGTCGTCCGAGGTCGTGACCCCAAGCGTCCCGATCGAAGCCGAGCGCTTTCCCGACATGCGCCAGATCTGCCGCGTCATTTCGACGGTCGACGTTTTGCCGTTTGTGCCGGTCACCGCGACCACTGTTTCGGGATAAGGCGCGTAAAATTTGGACGCGAGCTCGGCGAACAGGCGGCGAGGCTCAGGATCACCAAGCACCGGCGCATTGTCGGCCCGGACTTCGGGCCGCGCGATCACGGCAACAGCTCCGCGTTCGACGGCCTGGTCGATGAAATCCTCTCCGTTGACGACCGCTCCCCTGAAGGCGCCGAACACGCTGCCGCGAACGACCTTTCGATGGTCGATGGCAAAGCCGGTCACTTCGGAATCGGAGTCTAGGTTCGCGAGATCGCGCAGCCGCACCTGAGCATCTACTCCTTCGTGTCGTGAACGAAGGGCATTACCTGGCTCATGTCGGGCTCGCGGTTCATGTCCGGCTGGACTCCAAGCATGGGGGCGATGCGGCTGATCGTGCCGCTGACCACCGGCGCAACGTTCCAGCCGGCAGTAGTGAATCCATAGGTATCCTTGGTCGCCTTCGGTTCGTCGAGCATTGCGACGATCACATAACGGGGTTCGTCCATTGGGAACACACCCGCGAAGCTCGTGATGTTGATGGTCTGGCTATAGTGGCCGTTGATCAGCTTCTGCGCCGTTCCGGTCTTTCCGCCCACGCGATACCCCGGCGCGTCGGCCTTCTTGCCCGTTCCCTTCATCACCACGAGGCGAAGCAGCGCCCGCATCCTGTAGCTGGTCTCTTCGCTGAAGACCCGCTTGCCGGGAGGCAGCGGATGGCCCGGGCCAACCTTCATCAAGGTGGGCGGATGATAGATTCCGCCGTTGAACAGGGTTGCATAGCCCATCGCCAGTTGAAGCGGCGCGACGGCGATGCCCTGCCCGAAGCCGACCGTCATGGTTTCGAAGGGACCCCAGCGAACGCCAGGCGTCAAAGCCCGTCCCCGCTCCTTCAGCTCGATTGGTACCGGTCCGGTGAAGCCCATCTTCCCGAGCCACATTTTCTGCCGCTGTGTACCGAGCTGGTCGGCGATCTGGGCGGTCCCGATGTTGGAGCTTTCCTCCATGATCTCGGCGACCGAGCAGATGCGACCGAACGGATGGGTGTCGTGAACGAGGTGCCCGTAGACGGCCAGCACCTGCGGGCAGTTGTACTGCTGGCCAAACGACTTGATGACGCCGCTGTCCATGGCCATTGCGACGGTGAACGGCTTGAAGGTCGAGCCCAGCTCGTAAACGCCCTGCGTTGCACGATTGAAGCGCGCTTCCGGCGTCGCCGCTCCCGGCGAATTCGGGTTGACCTCGGGCAGCGACGTCATCGCCAGGACCTCTCCGGTCCTGACGTCCATCACCACTCCGGCGGCGCCGATCGCGGAAAATTTCGCCATTGCATCGCTGAGCTCGTGCTCAAGCGCCTGCTGAACACGGCTGTCGATGGACAATGCCAGCGGCTCATTTCGCGTCGCCGGTTCCGACAGATATTTGTCGAACGCGCGCTCCATTCCAGCCACGCCATGCCCATCGATATCGGTATAGCCGAGAACATGTGCGGCCAGCGTGGTCTGCGGATAAAGCCGGTCGGGCTCCCGCTGAATCGCGAGGCCGGGCTCGCCGATCGCATTCACGGCCTCGACCAGTGATGGGGATGCCCGGCGGCGCAAATAGAAGAAGGGTCTGCCCGATCTCAGGATCGCAAAATATTGCTCCGCACTCTGTTCGGGCATGAGCTCTGCGAGCTTGCGTGCGAGCGCGAGCTTGTCGCCGATCACCTTGTTGGGATGGATCGCGATCGTCCAGGCATCGATCGTCCGCGCAAGAGGATCTCCGTTGCGATCGACGATGTCGCCGCGCTCCGGAACCAAGGCGGTAAGGCCTTCCTTGCGCCCGGCATGGTCGCCAAAGGCCGCGAGGTACAAAAGCCTGAGTGCGATCAGCGCAACGACGCCGGCATAGACCAGCATCCCGAACATCAGGCGCTGATGCATGACCGCCAGCAATTGGCGGCGCTGGCCGACGAGTCGGAGCCGCTCGGGCCGTGGCGCGACGAGAGCGGGCGACGGTGCGTTCATCGGTCGGCGGTTGAGTCCTTGGGATTGCCCGAATGCCTTGCCGCAAGCGGCGCGAGTGGATCGACTTTTGCAATCCGGACCGGCTTTGTCACCGGCTTGGTGGACGCGACGACCGGCTTATCCACCGATTTTTTCATCGACGGGATAGCGGCGACCGCAGGCTGCTTCGAAGCAGTCGTAACCGTGGGATTGTGTCCGGTCGGATGGGCGGCCGCGAGGCCCGGCTTTTCCAGGGACCTGGTTGATACCGGCTTAGCCGCCGTTGCCGGTTTGTCCGTGGATTTGACGGTTGTCGAGGGCAATTCGACGACACGCCGCGCCGGGACCTCGCGCGTCTCGGTCTTCAGGCTTGCTTCGCGAAGCAATTCACTTGGAGGGACCGCTGCCGGCGCACCGGAATCGTCGGTCTCGGCTTCTCCGACTGCTGGCCGGTGCGGCTCAGGTGCGGGCGCCGAGGCAAGCACGACAGGGGCCTGGAAGTCGATCTTGCGTTCGGGCTGGGCTAGCCGGGCGAGCTCGAAGCTGCCTTTGAGGAACTGATCGGCAGCCGGAGCGGAAAGGGCGAAAGCACCCGCATTCCATCGCTCGAGCTGCGATAGCCTGCCCCGCGTCCCGATCTCGGTTTGGAGAACGCGAAGGTCGCGCTGGGCAAGGACGATTCTCATCTCAACATCCTCGAGCGCGGCCCGCTCGGAGGCGACGCGAAGGGAGACGAGGTAGCAGCCAAGCGCCGCACCGGCGCAACTGGCGACCATGAACACGGAGCGGAAGCTGCGGCTACTCATTGCAGGCGTTCCTTGCGGGGTGGAGCAGAAGTGCGAACGCCGCTCCTCAGGCGTGCGGAGCGCGCTCGCGGGTTCGCAGCCAGCTCCTGCTCGGAGGGGGAGACTGGCTTGGCGACTTTTTCGAAGGTCGGTTGATGGGGATCGGCAAGTTCGGGCCGGTGCCGCGATCCGGCCGGCGTTCCTCCACTGCGCTCCCGGAAGAAGCGCTTCACGATCCGGTCCTCGAGGCTGTGGAACGTGACCACGGCGAGGCGGCCGCCGGGTTTCAATGCTCGCTCAGCAGCTTCGAGCCCCTGCTCCAGCTCGTCGAGCTCGGCATTGAGGTGGATCCGGATGGCCTGAAACGTCCGTGTCGCCGGGTCGCTTTTCTGGCCCTGACGGAAGCCGGCGGCTCGGCGGACGATTGCCGCCAGCTCTGCTGTTCTTTCGACAGGACGGGAGGCAACAATGGCACGGGCGATCGCCCGGGCGCGCGGCTCCTCCCCATAGTCGCGCAAGACCCGGGCGATCTCGGCCTCCTCGGCCGTATTCAGGAACTCGGCGGCGGTCAGCCCCGACCGGCCCATCCGCATGTCGAGCGGCCCGTCAGACTGGAACGAAAATCCGCGCTCGGCCCGGTCGAGCTGCATCGACGAGACGCCAATATCGAGGGCGATCGCGTCAACCAGGCCGATACCGCGCTCTTCAAGCACCCGGTCCATCTGGCTGAACCGCTCCTCGATCAAGGTCAGCCTGGGGTTCGGGACGAGCGACCCTCCTAACTCGATCGCTTCCGGGTCGCGATCGAAACCGATCACTCGTCCCGCCCCCGCGGAGAGCATGGCGCGCGTGTAGCCGCCTGCTCCGAATGTTCCGTCCACTACGGTCTCGCCTTCATTGAGCGCGAGCGCCTGGATGACGTCACTGACCAGCACCGGCACGTGTGGGGCCGCATTGTTGCCGGCGCTGGTCATGACTGGCCTCTTTCTTCGAGGCGAAAACGTGCGATGTCTTTGAGGTCCTCGGGGATCCTGGGATCCTTGAGGAGAAGGTCCGGGTTCCAGACCTGGAAAGTCTCACCGGTTCCGAGAAACAGCGCGAGGTCGCCGATCTCGCCCTTGCGGCGCATCATCGGCGGGAAGACGATGCGGCCCGAGCTGTCGTA
>Ga0070670_100004051_pt1 | contig 12236 bp, 13 predicted proteins | sample KBSS63metaG_FD_64665 | JGI IMG/M metagenome (GOLD analysis project Ga0070670, IMG submission 64665) | Switchgrass rhizosphere microbial communities from Kellogg Biological Station, Michigan, USA - KBS S6-3 metaG | ecosystem: Host-associated > Plants > Roots > Rhizosphere > Soil ... | reverse complement strand
ATCCTCTCGAGCGCAGCCTTCGAGAAGCCGCGCAATCCGCAATGAAAATCACGGACCGGAACGGCGAAGAGCAGCCGTCCAAGGGCGGAGAGCGCAGGGTTGCCGATGAAGCGGTTCTTCCACGGCATGGCGCCAGGCGCAATGCCGCCCGCGAAGCGGTTTCCCATCACGAGATCGAATCCGGCGCGGAGCTGTTCCAGCATCGGCATCAGCGTGCTGAAGTCGTAGCTGTCGTCGGCGTCGCCCATGATGACGAAGCGGCCGTGCGCATCCATGGCCGCGGTCTGTACGGCAGCGCCATAGCCCCGGACCGCGACCGGCACAACGCGCGCGCCGGAACGTCGCGCAATCGCTGGGGATCCGTCGGTCGAGCCGTTGTCACCAACGACCACTTCGCCCGCGATGTGATGCTGCTCGAGAAAATCGTGCGCCTTGCGAATGCATCTCTCGAGCGTCGCCGCCTCGTTCAGGCACGGCATGACGATCGACAACTCGAGAGGTTCGTGAGTCACTAAGGCTCGATTGTCTCATCCCACGACGCATCGATGCCCAATGCCCATCGAGTGGGGCATTGGGCGTGAGCGTTGGCGCTTCGCGCGCTAGGCCACTGTCGGCCGGCGATTGAACCGGCGCAGTCCCATACCAAGCGCGAGCGACATCAATCCGATGAGGCCGATCGCGGGAAGCGGACTGGCTGTCTTTGGCAGCACTGGCGCTGGTGGTGCAGGCGACGGCGCGGCAGCCGGCGCGGGAGCCTGCGGCGGTGCCTCGGCAACAGCTGGCGGCGCTGGCACTGGTTCGGGCTCTCCGTGGATCACTGGCGCGGCTTCCGCGATGACCCTCACCGGAACGAGGGTTGCGCCTTCGACGTTGATCTCACGGAGCTCCAGATCCGACCCGACACTCGGTCCGCCGCCAGTGGGAACCGGCGAGAACGTGCCCGACGTTCCGACCGGTCCGGTGTCATGCTGGGCGTGTTTGAGCATCCCGTGGATCACCACGCGACGTCCGAGGAACTGCGCCAGATTATCCTCGCCGTGGCCGGTCAATTCGAACGCCTGTCCCGTTCCCTGGCCGGTGACGCAGTTGGCCTCCTGTTCGGTGACGGGCTGGATGTTCAGGTCCGGCCCACCGATCACAGCGTCGATCAGCACGTACTCATCGTTGAGGCCGTAGCCCGTTCCCGCAAATTTCGATGATTCATGTTGACGTCGGTACTCCCGCTCGCTCTGCAGGCAGCCGACCGCCGTGACGGACATCTTGTGGTCGTCGGCGAATGCGGTCCGGCTTCCCCAGCCGGCGAACGCGCACGTTACGACCGCTGCTGCCAGCACGCTGCGTGTGTATCGAGTGCTCATGGGAACCTCGCTTTCTCTGTTGCATCACAATGTGCAAGGCAACGTCCGCGGGACCTCGAGTGCAGCGCGCGCCCGATTTTGCGCAGAACACCGCGGCCGCGGTCGCTGGGCCAACGAAATACGGTGAGGAGGGCCCAGTCGATTTGTTTCCGTGTTGCAGCGGGTGTAGGATTCGGCGCGAAGTTCCTTCTTTTCAGGGGCAAATATGACGCGTTTCAGCATGCGCGCGCTGTTGGTACTTTCAGTGGTAGCTGTGCCGCTTGTCGCATCAGCCCACCACTCCATCCAGGCGCAGTTCGACATCTACAAGACGATTCAAGTCACCGGCACCGTCGCCCGGATGGAGTTCATCAACCCGCATTCCTACCTGACCGTCAACGTCAAGGAGGCCGACGGGAAGATCACCAAGTGGGCCTTCGAGATGACGGGCCTCGCTGGCCTTCGCAGGGCCGGGTTGAGCCGCGCCGATCGCGGCGGTCTGAAGCCGGGGGACGCGTTGACGGTCATCGCGCTGGCCGCCAGGGACGGCTCCAACAGCGGTCTTGCGCAGGAACTGAAGATGGGGGACGGCCGCGTGTTCAAGCTGCTGGCCGACGCGCCCGACGCACCGGCGGCAACCAGTCGCTGAAGAGGTCCCCATGGCTGCACGCAGACGAGTCATCACCACAGCCGCGGCACTCTGTTTCGCCACGGTGGCGGTGTTCGCGCAGAACCCGGCGCCTCGCGGTCCTCGCACGGTCAATGCGCCACCGAAACCGACAGGAACGACGCCGCGCACGGCCGACGGGCATCCGGACCTGACCGGCGTCTGGAATGGTCTCGGCGACAACCTGAACGGCGTGCCGAATCAGATCGCCAACAACGGCATCTCGATCGAGAGCGAGACGGTCGCCCGCGATCTTCATAGCGGCCAGATCGTCACCGTCTTTCCGCGTCTCAACAATCGTCCGCAGAACAACGAACAAGCGGAACGCGCGGCGGCGCTGCTGCGAAGAAGCGGGTCGAACCGGCCGATCTACAAGCCCGAATACTGGGAGATGGTCAAGTACAACGACCACAACGCCAACGAAGAGGACCCCTCGAACAATTGCATGCCCGCAGGAATCCCTCGTGGCGGTATCCCGTCGTACATCGCCCAGTTTCCGAACCATGTGATGTTCCTCTATCCGGGTCAGGGTGGGTTGATTGCGACGCAGACGATGTATCGCATGATTCCGACCGACGGCCGCAAGCACACGCCGTTACAGGAACTCGACGGCACCTACACCGGTGAAAGCATCGCGCACTGGGACGGCGACACGCTCGTCGTCGACTCGTGGGGCTTCAACGCCAACACCTGGTTCGACCAAATCGGCGGTTACATGCACGGCGAAGACATGCACGTCGTCGAGCGCTTCAAACGCGACGGCAACACGCTGACGTGGACCGTCACTGTGGAAGATCCGGATTATCTGCTCGAACCCTGGACGTCGACGCCGCGGGTGGCGCTGCTCAATCCGAACCCGAACGCGATGCTCCCGGAGTCACAGCCCTGCAGCGAGCGCGACCTGGCCCACATCGTCACGAAGGAACACCACTGATCATGAGAACGCTGCCTTCCGCCGCGTTGACCGTTGCGATCGCCGTCGCGTTGAGTACGCCGGCGGTTCAGGCTCAGGGTGCGGCCGATCGCGCGAAGGTGCTCCGCGCTGCCGCCGATGCCTTGGGCATGGGGCGCTGGTCGGATATCGGCGGCGCGAACACACGACTGCCCGGCATCGACATCGTCAACACGATGGAACTGCAGGGAAGCGGCACGACCGACATGGGCGGGCGCCAGGTCAAAACGGATTTCCACATCGCACTCGGGTACAACCCGGTGGCCGCGCGCGTGGAGCTCACCCGGACACCTGACGGCGGTTCCGCGCAGCACACCATTGAAACCGTTCGTGACACCTATGCGTGGAATGAATCGGAAATTGGGGCCGGATTGGTTGCAGGCAAGGGTGTCGCGACACCGGCGATGGCCGCGGTCCGCGAGCGGCTGCTGCACATCTGGATGCTTCCGTACGGCGTCGTCAAGGCGGCCTATTTCGCCGGCGACAAGACGGTGGTCTCGACAGCGGCAGGGGGAACCACCATCAGTGCTCCTCTCAGCGGCCCGCTCGCCGGCATCACAGTGAAAGCGACGCTTGACGCCAACAGTCTCATCACGAAGGTCGAGGCACGGGCCGACAGCGCTGCGCTGGCGAACCTGAATTCAGAGGCGGAGTATTCCAATTACGCGGATCACGCAGAGGTGCTCACCGACGTCAAGACGCCGGGCCGTGTCGTCCTCAAGCAGGCCGGCCGCACCGTTGCCGACATGACGGTGAAAACGTGGGAGACCAACAACCCGTATCTCGTGTTCCCCATTCCGCCGAACGTGAAGAGCGCGCCCGCCACGACGTCTCGGTGACGGTTGAGGGTTCGAAGGTTCGCGGGTTCGAGAGTTCGGCGACGAACCTTCGAACCCACGAACCGCGCACCTTCGCCCCCCCCGAACCGCGCACCTTCGAACCGCGAACCGCCCACCGACCACCAACCACCAACCGAGTGTTATAGTCGCCGCATACCTACATGCTGCAACTGATGACCGCGCTGCACGACACAGCGTTTTCGACATGGCTGCGCGAAGCGGAGACCGTCTGGGCGTTTCCAACCGTTCTCACGATTCATACATTCGGCATGATGCTGCTGGTCGGCTGCGCCTGGCTCGTCGACCTGCGCCTGCTTGGTGTGGGACGGACGATCCCGATCGGACCGCTGCGGCCGCTCTTCCGCCTGATGTGGTTCGCGTTCTGGATCAACCTGGCCACCGGGATCCTTCTGTTCATCGCAGATCCGGAACGCAAGTCGACGTCGCTGCTCTTCGCCTTCAAAATGCTCCTGATCATCATCAATCTGCCGCTGCTCAAACGTCTCGAGCGCGCCGTCTATCGTGAGAGTCCCGAGCCGGTCGCGGTCGCCAGCGGTACCCGGCAGATGGCTGTGGCGTCGGCAATGCTGTGGGCCGGAACGATCTTCGCCGGTCGTTTGCTTGGATACATGTAGCTGCTTCGTATGGCAGAACTCATCACACCGGCGAACCTCTCGCATCTTCACCTGCTGATCAATCACTTCCCGACGGTCGGGCTGATCATTGCGTTCCTGCTGCTTGTCGTCTCGATCGTCAGCGACAGTGAGGCGATGAAGGACGACACCATGAAGCCGACCGCGCTGGGCGTGCTGTTCGGCATCGCGGTCATGACGCTTCCCGTGTTCACGACCGGTCTTGCCGCGGAAGGCGCGATCGAAAAGCTGCCTGGAATCTCTCAGCCGGCGATGATGGCACACGAGGATTCTGCGCTGCTGGCGTTCATCGTGCTGGAGCTCGCCGGGATCGCGGCGTGGCTCGGTCTGTGGCGATGGCGACGGACCCGTCGCGTACCGCCGAGCCTCACATTCGTCACCTTCGTGTTGGCGGCACTTTCTCTGGGGCTGATGACGGTGGCCGCCAATATCGGCGGCGCGATTCGTCATCCCGAGATTCTCGGGGACGCGAAGACGGAAGTCGCGCGATCGATGTTCTCGGTGTCGAGCGCCGGCGTCGCGTTTTTCGTCAACGGACCCGGTCACCAGTGGGTATGGCCGGCGCTTGAAAGCGCCCACTTTGTGGGGATGACGCTCTGGTTCGGCGTCCTGCTGCTGGCGAACCTGCGGTTGATGGGATGGTTCACCGCGATTCCCTATCCGGCACTCCATCGCCTGCTGCCATGGGCGCTGCTCGGGTTCGGCGTCAACGAGGTCAGCGGCATGATGTTCTATCTCGCCACGCCGAAGGGCTACACGACGAACGTGGTGTTCTACTGGAAGCTGCTCTTCCTGCTGCTCGCCGCGGCGGATCTGCTCTACCTCACCGTCTGGCCAGCCGCATGGAAGACGGAAAGCGGAACCGTCACGCACGTTCGCGAGCGCGCGATCGGCGCGGTCGCCCTTGTCACCTTCGTGGCCGTCATGTACTGCGGCCGCATGCTGCCGTTCCTCGGGAATTCCTTCTGATGTCTCTCGGTTGGAGCGTCGTTCTCTTCAACTTCGGCGTCATCGTCGTGGTCTATCTGATTGGCAGGGTGATCGACGCCGCAGCCGAACGGTACGACTTGATCAGAGACGCCCGAGAAGACTGAATCTCTCGTTCGAACCGTTCGAACGATCAAACGGCGACGGTTGCGACCCGCTGGCGCGATTCCGCCGGTTCGGTTTGCGCTCGCGCGACGAGTGCCGCAAGCAGCCCGCACGCGGCCGCAAACGATAACCAGAGGCCCGGCACCGCGCGATTGCCTGTCGTCTGAATCAGGTAGGTGCTGATCGCCGGCGTGAAGCCACCGAACAACGCCGCCGCGAGGCTGTAGGCGAACGAGAAGCCCGTCGTGCGTACTTCAACCGGCATGATCTCGGTGAGAAACACGACCATCGCGCCGTTATAGCTGCCGTACAGGAACGAGAACCAGAGCTCCACGACGAGCAGCTTCCAGAAGGTCGGCTCGTCGACCAGCCACAGCATCGCTGGATAGGCGGTCGCGAGCATCAACACCGTGCAGCCGACGAGCAGCGGGCGCCGGCCGATCCGATCCGACAGCGCGCCGCTAATAGGTAGCCACATCAGGTTCGACGCACCGACGCAGAGTGTGACGACGAGACTGTCGCCGCTTGTCAGGTGAAGCACGGCGCTGCCGAAGGTGGGGGTGTACGCCGTAATCATGTAGAACGACACCGTCGTCATCGTCACCATCAGCGTGCCGACGAGGATCAGCGGCCAGTTCGTCACGAGCGATCGCAGGACTTCCGACGCCGGCGGTCGTCTGGATCGAGCGAGGAATTCGCCCGTTTCTTCGAGCGATCGCCGCAGTCGGAAGAGAAAGGGAATAATCGCGCAGCCGATGATCAGCGGCACACGCCAACCCCAGCTCGCCATCGCTGCCGGCGTGAGCGAGGAGGTGAGCATGACGCCGACCAGAGCAGCGAACATGACCGCGGCCTGCTGACTCGCGGATTGCCAGCTGACATAAAAGCCTTTGTTCCCTGGTGTGGCGATCTCCGACAGGTAGACAGAGACTCCGCCAAGCTCCATGCCAGCCGAGAATCCCTGAAGCAGCCGCCCGGCGAGGACGAGGAGAGGCGCCAGCAGACCGATGGTGGCATAGCCCGGCGTCCATGCAATCGTGACGATGCCGATGGACATGAGCATCAGCGTCAGCATCAGGCCAGCCCGGCGTCCATGCTTGTCGGTGTAGGCGCCGAGCACGAGCGCACCGAGCGGCCGCATCAGGAACCCCGCGCCGAAGGTCATCAGCGACAGCATCAGCGAGGTGTAGGCGTTGCCGCTGGGAAAGAAGGCGCGCCCAATCGCTGCCGCGTAGTACCCGAACACCATGAAGTCATACATCTCCAGAAAGTTCCCGCTGGAGACGCGCGCGACCGCCTGAACACGTGCTTTCCGGTCAACGGGCATGGCGGGCATCCTATCGCGGCACGGCCGGGTCGGATAGGCGTAATATCTGTGGCCTGCCGACGGTCCGGGGGACACGGAAACGGAGGAGCGTGATGCGCGTAGTTCGGCTCATTCTCGCAGCAGTGATTTTATTCGTTGCAGCGCCGTCTTTCGCCCAGGAATGGGTCGAGTACTACAGCCGTGACGATCGGTTCCTGGTGAACTTTCCCAAGCAGCCGCAGGTGAGAACGATCACGTATCACACGGAATACGACCTCGACCTGCCGGCGCACGTGCACAGCTTCCAGGAAGGACCAAACCGCTACTCGGTGACCGTCGTCGATTACAGCGACGTCATGCAGATCCACGGCGATCGCGTGAAGGGATGCACGCTCTACCCGGACCAGTGCAACAACGAGGGACCAAACGAGCTACGCGGCGCTCTCGACTACGCCGTGTGGAACCTCCTGAAGCGAGACGCCAAGGTCACCTATTACGGCTACGCCAACACCGACCGCATCGAAGGGCGGCGCGTGCAGCTCACCAATGCGGACAAGTCGAAGACCTTCGCGTCGATTTACATGCACGAGAACCGCGTCTACATCACGGAGGCGACCGTCCCCGGGAACGCGCCACCGCCGGCACTCTTTAACCAGTCGATGGGCTTTCTCGATAAGGACGGCGTCAGGATTCGGTACGAGTCGATCTATTCGAACGCGTACCCGGCGCCAGCGCGCATACAGGGTGGACCGAACAGGCCGATGGGGTGTGATTGACCCGGCTCAGGGCTCAGGGCTCGAGGCCTAGGGGGCTTAAGCCTTCAGCCCTACGCCGCTTGAGCCCTGAGTCTTGAGCCCTGAGCCTATTTATTCCCCGCTCCCGTCCCCGGCTTGAATCCGCCCGCCGAACCGTACTGATTGTCTTCGTTGCAAATGAATTCCATCAGATCGGCAGTACCCGTCTGACGATCGGGCCGCATCAGCCGCGCCTTGAACTGCAACTTCACCGGATGCGCCAGGGCGCCGGGATCTTCGAGCGTGACGTCGTTGATGAGCGTCCCGTAGTTCGGACGCGTGTAACGCTCGACGATGTGGAGCTGCTCGGTGTGCGGCGTGCCGCGCCGGTCGAACCAGAACTTGTCGTTGAAGCCGACTGTGTCGACGACGAGCGCGTCGCCTTCCCACCGGCCGATTGAGTGTCCGAGCCACGCCGGAATGAAACCGGCAGGATGCTTGCGGCCATCCATGTAGACGACGCGGTGCGCGCCATCGTCCATCAGTTCGTGGAGGATGTAGATGTGCGACAGCCCCTTGGCGGTGTAGCCCATCACGAACTTCCATGGGTACGGATTGGTTCGCAGCACCGCCATCGGCATGCATGCGGTATACGGATCATCTTGCGACCGTCGTTTGTCCCGAAGCTCTTTCGCCCACGGCAGCAGCGGCAACTCGCCGGGCTTGAGCCCCCCATCGCGCTCGATGTCGGCAACCGTGCCGCCGCCGACCCATGGGCCGGTCAGATCGATGTGACCGTCAGGCAGGCGTGGAATGGGCTGGCTGTTGACTTCCGACTCGGGCACGACAGGCGTGCCGGGGTTGATGAACTCGATGCCACCTTCACGGGTCCTGCCGTTGGGCGATGGTACGCCTCTGGTGAGGTCGCCGCCCTGCGGATCGCTCTGGAGCTGCGCCGCGACCGGTGCGGCAATAACGAGTGCGGATGCGAGTGCGATAAGAATTCGTTTCACAGCGATACCTTTCGGAAACTGCGAAATTATATCGGAAGCAGCCGCGATGACTCCGAACCTCCAGCCGACACTCGTCGGCAGACTCCTTGAACTCCGGCCACTCGGTTCCGATGACTTCGACGCGTTGTACGAGGTTGCGAGCGATCCGGCAATCTGGGAGCAACATCCCGTGGCTGATCGCTACAAGGAACATGTCTTCAAGGAGTTCTTTCGCGAGGCACTCGAATCAGGCGGGGCCTTTGCCGTGATCGACCGCACGAGCGGACGCATCATCGGGTCGTCGCGCTACTACGGACACGACGCCGAGCGGCGGGAAATGGAGATCGGTTGGACGTTTCTGGCGCGAACGTACTGGGGTGGGGTCTATAACCGCGAACTGAAGCAGTTGATGCTGCGCCACGCCTTCCAATTCGTGGACCGTGTCGTTTTCCTGGTTGGGCCGCGGAATTTCCGCTCGCAGCGCGCAATGGAGAAAATAGGCGGTGTGCGCGCCGGCATGACCCGCCGTGAGCCGGGCGGTCCCGAGAGCGTCGTCTTCGAGATTACCCGTGCGACTTTTTCAGATTGATGCGTTCACCGACGCGCCGTTCGCAGGCAACCCGGCGGCGGTGTGTCTGCTCGACGGTGCGAAGGTCGATGACACGTGGATGCAGCGTGTCGCCGCCGAGATGAACCTGTCGGAAACCGCGTTCGTCGACCGGCGCGACGACGATTGGTCCTTACGCTGGTTCACGCCGACGGTTGAAATCGCCTTGTGCGGCCATGCGACTCTGGCCACGGCACACGTCATGCTCGAGGAAGGGATCCTCACGGCCGGCGGCACCGCGAGGTTTCATACGAGGAGCGGCGTTCTGAGCGCCTCACAAACGGGGAATTTGATCGAGCTCGATTTTCCGGCGACAGCGACCGAGCCGACCTCGCCACCGGACGGACTGATTGAGGCGCTCGGCATGCATCCGATGCACGTTGCGCGAAGCAAGTTCGACTATCTCGTCCAGCTGGCGACGGAAGACGACGTGCGCGCACTGATGCCGGATTTCGCGATGTTGCGTCGTCTCGGCGTGCGCGGCGTAATCGTCACCAGCCGGAGCGCCACGCCGGGTTTCGACTTCGTTTCCCGGTTCTTCGCGCCGGGCTCCGGCATCGACGAGGACCCGGTCACGGGCTCGGCGCACTGCGCGCTGGCGCCGTATTGGGCCCCCCGATTGGGAAAACAACAGTTCGTGGCCTACCAGGCGTCGCCGCGGGGCGGCGTGCTGCGCGTGACGCTCGCCGGTGACCGTGTCCTGCTCGCCGGCCGGGCGGTAACAGTCTTCCGAGGCGAGCTGAAGGTATGATCGCGTCCGCGAGTTTGGATGTGTGATGTGCGATGTGTGATTCGTAGGGGGGCGGCTTTAGCCGGCCTTTTAGAGGTTCAACCATGAAACGAATGATCGTGCTCGGTGTATTGCTTGTCGTAGGCGCGCTGTCGATGGCCGTCGCTGCACAGCAGGCGCAAACGAAGCAGGTCATCGACGTGCAGAAGGTTTCCGACAACTACTACGTGCTGACCAGCTCAACGCCGGGCAACGAGGCCACGTTCAGCGGCGGCAATGTCGGCGTGTTGATCACGAACAATGGCATCGTGCTCGTGGACACGAAACTCGCAGGATGGGGTCAGACGTTCCTCGAGCGCGTGAAGTCCATCTCTCCCAAGCCGGTGACCATGATCATCAACACCCACACGCACGGCGATCACACCGGCAACGACGACAAGTTCGGAACCAACGTCGAAATCGTCGCGCAGGAAAACACGAAGACCAACATGGCGAAGATGGACGCCTTCAAGGGCGACAAGGCTGTGTTCCTGCCGAAGCGCACGTTCAAGGACACGCTGTCGATTGGAAGCGGCAACGAGCGCATCGACCTCTTCTACTTTGGCGCGGGTCATACCAACGGCGACGCGATGATCTACTTCCCTGCCCTGCGCGTCCTGCAGACCGGGGATCTCTTCGCGAGGAAAGACGCGCCGCGCATCGATCGCGCGAACGGCGGCAGCGGCGTCGCCTACCCGCAGACGCTGTCGAAAGCGGTGGCCACGCTCAAGAACGTCGATACCGTCGTCCCCGGCCACGCCCCGCTGATGAAGTGGAGCGATCTGCAGGAATATCAGCGCTACACCACGGACTTGCTGAACGAAGTGCAGACGGCACGTCGCGGCGGCAAGAACGCCGACGCCGCAGCGGCATCGATCAATCTCACGGACAAGTACAAGGGCTATACATCCGAGGGCGTGAAGGCGGCTGTCCAGGCCATCTACGACGAGCTGGGTACGTCACCCACGCGCTAGCACTTCCTCGAGCGCTCGAAATTGAAGGGGCCGACCTGAAGGTCGGCCCGCGTACCTAAGGCGGGCCGAACGCCAGCAGGACGTTGCCCGGCATCCCGCCGAAGCGCGGATAGCCGGAATTGACGAACACCATTCCTCCGGACACGACAGGTCCGGCGCCATCGAGCGACCCACCGTTCGCGTTCGTTCCGTTCACGGTGTCAAATGTTCGGGCGGTATCGAAATCCCAGACGAGCGAACCGTCGGTTGTCGCGAACGCGCGAAGATGACCGTCCATCGATCCGGAGAACACGACTCCGGGAATCGCGGTCACTGCCGCCGGTTGCGCCGGGCTGCATCCGGGCCGTGGCGGGTCGCACGGCTTGCCGGGCGTGGACCACGCCTTCACGCCGTCTTCGAGACGCAATGCCGTCAGGCCGCCACCCTGAATCGGGTCGAGCCGTGCATTTCCAATGGGCGCAGGCCCACTGATACCTCCAGGCGGCCGGACGACGTCAGAAACGGCTGCGTAGACCTTGTCACCATCGCTCGCCATTCCCCACTGCACGCCGCCGTTCGTGCTTCCCCTGCCGACGCGCGTCTGCCACACGATCCGTCCTTTCTGATCCGGATCCAGCGCGTAGACGACGCCTGATTTCTGTCCGGCCACGAGCAGTTCCCGCCCCGAAGGCAGCCGGACCAGTACCGCCGACGATCCAAAGTCGTGGTCCGGACCGTTCGCCGGCGGGCAATTCGCCCCGCCACCCCCGCACGCGGAGTTGTAAACGTCATTTGCCGTCGTCTGCTGCGTCCACACGACGCGACCGCTCTTCAGATCGAGCGCAATCACCGCGTCGCTCGTGGCCGTAGCCGGGAACGAATAGTTGTCGCCGGTCGTGATGTAGAGGAGACCTCGTTTGTCGTCGACCGTCGGCGACGACCAGACACCCGCGCCGGATGGCCCCTTCTGCTCGACGCCCGTTTTCGACACTCCTGTCTTTGCCGGCGGATCGACGAGATACGTCTTCCAGAGCACGCTGCCGTCCTTCGTGCGGAGCGCGGTTACGCTGCCGCGGAACGTGCAGCACGCATACTGCGGATCGATGGCTCGAGTTTCTTCCCACGACGCGGCGGGGATGAAGACGACGCCGTTGGCAACCGCGGGCGATCCCGTGAGGCGCGTCGCTTCGTGCGCTTCGACGCGCTTTTTCCAATTCACACGGCCTGTCCTGGCCTCGATCGAATACACCCACCCGATTTGATCGCCGAACATGAGCGAATAGTTGTCACCGCTGCGAACGGCGACGGTTGTCGAACGGACAGGTCCGTTCGCCT
>Ga0070670_100004049_pt1 | contig 12238 bp, 10 predicted proteins | sample KBSS63metaG_FD_64665 | JGI IMG/M metagenome (GOLD analysis project Ga0070670, IMG submission 64665) | Switchgrass rhizosphere microbial communities from Kellogg Biological Station, Michigan, USA - KBS S6-3 metaG | ecosystem: Host-associated > Plants > Roots > Rhizosphere > Soil ... | reverse complement strand
GTCGAGAGCTGCATTGTTGCTTGTAACACTTGCATCGGTGGTTGGATGTTCGCGGGAGGTGGCCCAACCCACCGCCCCCTTACAGGTGCCGGTATTTACCGACGCGGCGGCGAACTCGCCAAACGCAAACGGTGGAAACTTCGGGACGCCGCTGTCGGCGGATGAAGAAGTGATGCCGGCCGGGGTCGTGAACACCTCCAACGCGCGCGGCAGCGCGATTTTCCAGCTCAACGCCGCCGGCACCGAGCTTTCCTACAAGCTTATCGTTGCGAACATCGACAACGCCTTCATGGCGCACATCCATCGCGGACCCGCTGGCACCAACGGCCCGATCGTGGTCTGGCTGTTTCCATCGACAGCCCCGGTTCAAGGCCCGCTCGGTGCCGGCCGTCTCGACGGAGTTATCGCCGAGGGGACGATCACGGCGGCGAACTTCGTCGGCCCGCTTGCCGGTCAGCCGATGTCGGCCCTGCTAGACGCGATAAAGAGCGGCAACGCGTACGTGAATGTCCATACCAACGACGGCGTGAGTCCCACGAACACCGGCCCCGGTGATTTCCCGGGCGGCGAGATCCGCGGCCAGGCAGAGCATCGCGGACACTGATGCAGCAGGTGGGGGCACGCGACGGCCTGCCCCCACTTCTTCCCCACCTCAATCCCTAATCCCCGACTCCTTGACTCGCGACGGTGGCTCGGGTTCGAACGGGTATATGGCCGACGTTTACTTGACCATGATGAACGGGACGTCCACGACACCCGTGCCGTTCACGACACCGGTCATCCGCCGGCCTGTCTGATCGATGGTTCCGGTGAACGTCACATCTCTCAGGCTCGCCCGTTTGATTCGCATCTTGACGTTGCCGTTCGCGTCAATCGTGTTGGCGACGGCGGGATCGACCTGGCCTGGGCCGAGCGAATCCGAGTAGTCACCGCTGACCGCGGTCCCGTTCTGCGTCAAGTTGGACGTGAACACCCAGATGCTCCACAAGCCCGTCCATTTGCCAGTCGCGCTGGCGACCGTGAAGGTGCGGGTATCCGTGGCCGTAGCCCCCTTGCTGTCCGTGACGGTCACCCGCGCGGTGCCATTGACAGCGGTCGCCAACGTGATCGCGCCATCCGTACCCGAGAGTGCGTTCCCCTCCACGTCCCACGCATAGGTCATCGCATCACCATCGGGATCCGATGCCGAGGCGTTGAACGAGAACTGCGTCAACTGGGCAATCCCGAACGTGGGCGCGAAGTTCATCGAGTTGATCACGGGCGGCCGGTTCGCCTGCACCGGAGTGCTCGGCGCCGTCGGAGTGGACGGAGACGAATTCGACGAGGAACCGCCGCCGCATGCAACGACGGCAAACGCGATCGGACAGACGATACCGACGAGAATGCGTCGGAGCATGGGGCCTCCCGTGGATGGGGAAAGGTGCGGTGGGTTCTAGTATATCCGGGGTCGGACGGGGGGTGCTAAGGGTGCCTACGGATCGATTACTGCAGCGCCTGAAACACCTTCGCGAACTCCGTGGCGATGAATGTATGACCGAGGTTCGTCGGATGCGGGTCCCAGTCGAGAGGACCGTCGAAGCCAAACCGCCGCTCGACCAGCACCAGTCCTTCGCGATCAGCCGAGGATCATTACGTTCGTCAGGGGCGGACAGGGGGCGTGCGTGACGGGATCAAGGATGGGCACCGGAACATACGGGGTCCCGTTGTTGAGCAGCACGTTGACCGACTCGGTCACTCGCCCGCGACGACATCGACGTCGCCGCGGAAAAAGTCATTCGCGCCTGCGGTTATCGTGACCACCGTCGGCCGCTGCGCCGGCGCTGCGCAGAGAACCTGCGCGACCTGGTGCTCCCGCAGCTCCCACGTCCGGCCGCGATGCGGAGAATCCCGGATTGTGTCGAGCCCGGGACACGAGGATTGTCGTCGCCCGGGTGTGGCGAAGTCCTGAACCGGGAGTGAACGTTCGATGAACTTTCTATGAAGAGCGAATCGGAACGAAAAGTACCTGGGAGTCCCGTGATCGGTAGCGCAAAGCGGCTTCGGCCAGGCGGTAAACGGTCATGTGACCCTGGTACGCTCACGGTGCTAGGATGTCGCCTATGCCAACACGCCGCATCGCCGCGCTGTGCCTCGCGCTCACGGTCATCGCGGTTCCGCGCCATACGACGCTCGCGCAGGCGGACAAGTGGGCCAAGGAAATGGCCGCGTTCGAGGAGCAGGACAAGAAAGATCCGGCGCTCGGCGGAATCGTGTTCGTCGGCAGCTCCAGCATCCGGCTATGGGATCTGGAGAAGGCTTTTCCTGAGATGCCGGTCCTGAACCGCGGGTTCGGCGGCTCCGACATTCCCGACTCCGTCAGCCACGTCGATCTCCTCGTCATCCGCCACAAGCCGCGGACCGTCGTCTTTTATGCGGGCGACAACGACATCGCCAACGGCCGCTCGCCGCAGCAGGTGGCAGACGACTACAAGGCGTTCGTGACGAAGATTCACGCCGCGCTGCCGCAGACGCGCATCGCGTTCATCGGGATCAAGCCGAGCATCCAGCGATGGGCGCTCGTCGACAAGGTGCGCGCCGCCAACGCGCTGGTGCGCGAATTCGCGTCAAAGGACGATCGACTCGGGTTCATCGACGTCGATGGCCCGATGCTCGGATGGGACGAGAAGCCGCGGAAGGAACTGTTCATTGCCGACGGCCTGCACATGACGCCGGCCGGCTACGCGATATGGACGATGCTGGTGAGGCCCTTCCTGACCAGCCAACCGTAAGTCGTAAAAGGAGTCGTATGAAGAGAGTTCTGCCGATCGTCATTGCGTTCGCTGTGTCGACCATTGGTGTGGCCGCGCAAGAAAAGCAAGAAAAACGGCCCCTGGTTATTCAGGCTTTCACGGTGGCAAACGGTATCGAGCTCCCCTACGACATGAAACTGATGCAAATCCAACTCATCGCAGAATTGAAGGTCGAGTTGGGGAAGGAATTCAGCGTCATGAGCGAACCGCCCAGCACTCCCGAAGGGGAAGTCTACACACTCGATGGCGTCATCACCGGCTGGCGTCCCGGTAATGCGGCCAAGCGAATGTTTGTCGGCATGGGCTCGGGCCGCGAGGCGAGCGACATCGAGTTTCAGGTCACCGATCGCTCCGGCAAGAAAGTCGTCGATCGAAAGGAAACGATCCGTACGAACTTCTACTCCCAGGGCGCCGGCTCCAGCGGAACGCTCGCTCACCCGGTTGCGCTGAAGGTCGCGGATCGGATCAAGGAAGCGAAACTGAAATAGATGTTCGCGCTCAGATCAACTGTTCTCCTCGTTCTGGCCGCAGCCGCCCAGGCGAGTACGCCCGTCGAACCCGGATTCACGAGCCTGTTCAACGGCACAGACCTGACTGGCTGGAAGATCGCAGGGGAACCGAAGTCCTTTGCGATCAGCGATGGCGCCATCGTCGCCAGCGGTCCGGCGAGTCATGCCTACTACGACGGTTCATTTCGCAACCATCGCTTTCGCAATTTCGAATTACGGGTAGACGTCCTGGTTCGCGCCGGCGGGAACGGCGGCGTCTACGTACTGACGGAATTCGAAGAAGTCGGCGGCAACGAGCGCGCGTCAGGCCGATTTCCGTCGAAAGGGTTCGAGGTTCAGGCCTACAACGGCACCGCGGGACCACGAACCGGGAGCCTCTATCACGTCGCCGATCTGGACGAGCCTCTCGTCAAGGACGGAGAGTGGTTCACCGAGACGATCGTCGTCCAGAACAACACGATCGTCGTGAAGGTAAACGGCAAACAGGTCGTGAGCTGGACCCAGCCGGCCGACTGGGACGGTGGGCGCGAGGGACCGGGCCGGAAAATCACTGGTCCGGGCACGATTGCGCTGCAGGCTCACGATCCGAACAGCGCCGTGCTCTACAAGAACATCCGGATCAAGCCCTTGGACTGATTCGACGTTCGCCTAGGATATTCGCGACCGTGTCTCCCAAGCGGGATCCGTTTCAAATCGTTCGCACGATCGGCCTGAAGTTGCCGGACGTCGAAGAGAGCACCATGTATGGTGCGCCGGCGTTGAAAGTCCGCGGTAAGCTCCTGGCGTGCATGGCCTCGCACAAATCCGCCGAGCCCGGATCGCTTGTCGTCCTGATTGGCTTCGAGAACCGTGACGCGCTGATCGCGGACGACCCGCGGGTGTATTACGTGAAGCCGCACTACCAGGACTATCCCAGCGTCCTCGTTCGATTGGCGCTGATCGATCGCGACGCGTTGCGTGATCTGCTGCACAGCGCGTGGCGAACCGTGACGGCCTCACTCAGGACGAAGCGTCCGCGGCGGCGTGGGACGCATGGTTCGGGAATCAGCCGCCCGGCGGGTCCTGGCCGTTGACAGCCCCACTTCACTCGAGGGCCGAAAAGCGCCCTCACGGGAGACGGCCCTCGAGCTGAAGCGGGGCGACCCCGTCAACGGCCACCCGCGAGCCGGTATTGAAAACGTCTGTAACGCGAGAAGATCATTTTAGAAACCCGCCTGGCGGGTGGCCGTGGCGGGGCGCCCCGCTCCGAACGCGCGACCACCCCCGTGAGCAGTGCTTTTGGCCGCGCGGGCGGAGTGGGGCTGCCACGGACAGGACCCGCATGCCGGGTTTCCAAATCTGCTCCGAGTGATTGACGCGCCCTACTTCCTCCAGATCGCGCTGCCGAGCCGATCGGCTCCGTAGTCGTACACGCCCGGCACGGGTCGCGAGGCGAGGTTCGTCAAAGTGATGAGAGATCGATCGATGCGGCCCTGTTGGTCGCGCGTGCGTCCGGCAGGCTGGTGAAATCTCCCGTGCGATCCCTCAGCGTCTCTGCCCGCAGCAGGTCCTCTCCCGTCCGCCGCACGTCAGCGTTGATCTGTCCCGCATCCCGCGCCTGTCCCGGAGCGATCGCCCGTGGCCGGAGTCGCTCGACGCTGGCGAACACGGCATCGATTTCCTTCTGGACGTCGGGGGTCAACGCCATCGACCCGTACACGGCCCGGATGGTTGTGGACGGCCTTTCGAGCATGGTCTCGATCTGCTCGTGCCGATCGCGATACCGTTCCACGACCGCCGCGACCGCGGCGTGGTTGGTCGTGAAGTCGGTGCCACGGTTGAACGCCATCACGGCGACCTGATCCTGAGGCAGCAGCCGCGTCTTCAGGAACGCCAGCAGCGCCGGCAACTCCTTCGACGGCCCGCGCATGCGCAGCGGCGCACGCCCGAGCACGATCAGGAAGACGCGGCGGTTCTGCGGCTTCAAATCCGACGCGGTGACCGCCGGCTGCCGAAGTCCAGGCGACGTTTCGGCGGACGATGCGTCTGCGGTCAGCGACTGCGCGGAGAAATGGCTGATCGTCTGGACGACCCCATCCTCGGTGATGGTGAAGTCCGCCTGCGTCAGATCGGTGATCGGCTTGCGGTTGCGATCGAGCACGCGCACGTCGAGCGGAACGATGGTGATGCGGCTTCGGAAGGACGCCTGGGGCGGTTGCTGCCCGGCGCGCTCCTGTGGAACGGCTCCGAGAAAGCGGCCGGCGCACACCATGGCCAGGACCGTAACCGCGGCGGCTCGCGACATGTTCAGACTCCCGATCCTCAGGCTGGCCGGAACAATAACACGGAGACGCGTTGCTATACTTGAGCCGCTTTGACGGATGGCGAACCTGTAGCCTCTGGTCAGTTGATTGCGTCCCGCTACCGGATCGAGGAGCGCATCGGGGCGGGCGGCATGGGTGTCGTATACCGCGCCGTCGATGAGCACCTGCGTCGTCCCATCGCGATCAAGCTGCTGCCTGCGGCCTTTCAGAGCGATGCCAATCGCCTCGGCCGGTTCAGGAATGAAGCCCGCACTCTCTCAGCTCTGAACCATCCCCACATTGTCAGTATTTACGAGATAGGTCAGGCCGGCGCGTCGCCATTCATGGCGATGGAGCTGGTCGACGGCGAGACGCTCCGAACGCGGCTGCACGCCGGGCGCCTTTCGCTGCGCGATGCCGTCGACGTCGCGCTGCAGGTGGCTCGTGCCTTGGCGGCTGCGCACGAGAAGGGGATCGTCCACCAGGACATCAAACCGGAGAACGTGATGATCCGGCGCGATGGGTATGTGAAGGTGCTCGACTTCGGCGTCGCTGTGTTGCGCGCACGCAATGACGGCGCGCTGGCCGACGGTTCTCTGGAGACCGTGATGGGTGGCGTGGGGGGCACGCCGGCGTACATGTCTCCTGAGCAGATCGAGGGACATCGTATCGACGCTCGCAGCGACATCTTCTCTCTGGGTGTGATGCTGTGCGAACTGGTGAGCGGAACAAACCCCTACGCCCGTCCGAGTGTGCTCGAGACCGTGAGTGCCATCGATCAGACGCCGGCGCCCGCTGCGCCGCTGGTGGCCGAGCTTCCGCGTGACATCGGAACGCTCGTGTCGAGGACCCTGCAGCGTGCGCCATCCGAGCGCCATCAGACCTCGGCGGATCTCGCAGCGGATCTTCGGAAGGCGCTCGCCGCGCTCGATGCACCCACCCATGCGCCGGTGGCGGGTCGATCCCGCACGCGCCAGTACGTCATCGCGGCATCGCTGGTGTTGCTCGCCGCGGCGGCGTCAATCGCCGTCCTCTATCGCCGTTCAGAACGGCGCCATTGGGTCCGCGAAGTGGCGACGCCGGAGATCGTCAGGCTGGCCAATGACGGCAAGTCCGTGAGCGCGTTTCAATTGATCGAGGAGGCCGAGAAGGTTCTACCGGACGATCCCGACCTGGCCCGCGCGGTGGCGTCTGCCACGCGGGTCGCCACGATTCATTCGTCTCCGTCTGGCGCACTGGTCGAGGTCGCAGACTACCCGGCACAAAACAGCTGGCGCCGCCTCGGAACGACGCCGCTCGAGAAGATTCGGATCCCTGGCGGGTATCTCCGATGGAGAGTGTCGAAGACAGGACTCGGTGAGTCGGTGACCGCGCCGGTTGCCGCCGACGCGATGAACTTCGATCTCGATGCTGCCGTCAAGGCGCCGGACGGGATGGTTCCGATTGATGGCGGCATCTGGCTCGACTCGCCGGCATTTCTCGGATGGATCGGCCCGTACAAGCTTCCGCCGTTTTTCATCGATCGATTCGAAGTGACCAATCGTCAGTATCAGGCATTCGTGGATCGAGGTGGTTACTCCACACGAGCGTACTGGAAAGAGCGCTTCATCAAGGACGGACGTGAGCTGACCTGGAGTCAGGCGATGGACCTTTTCCGCGACGCCACCGCACGGCCCGGGCCATCGACATGGGAAGGCGGCCACTATCCCGACGGAAAGGACGACTTCCCGGTGTCGGGCGTCAGCTGGTTCGAAGCGGTCGCTTACGCGGAATTCGTCGGCAAGAGCCTGCCGGTCATCGCTCAGGGCTTCAAGGCAGAGCCATACGCGGTTGACCGGTACGTCGTCCAGTCCAGCAACCTCTCGGGAAATCCGGTGCGCGTCGGCCAGTCCGGACTCGGCCCGTACGGCACCTTCGATCTGATCGGCAATGTGCGTGAGTGGCACTGGAACGGCAGCGGCGAAGGTCTCCGCTTCGTGCTTGGCCGTCAGGCTGGCTCGTACGGTCCGGAGGCGCTGACCCCGTTCGATCGCTCGGCGCTCAACGGCTTTCGCTGCGTGCGAAACAGTGGCCCGATCCCGGACGACGCCATGGCGGCACGTCCGCTGGTGCGGCGCGACTTTACGAAAGCAGCGCCGGTAGACGCTGCCGCGTTCAGGATTTATCACGACATGTACGCGTACGACAGGACTCCGCTCAATGCGACGACCGAAGTCCTCGCGGATCCGTCCCCGGATTGGACCCGCACGAAGGTCATGTTCGATGCCGCGTACGGTCACGAGCGGGTGCCGGCGTATCTCTTCGTCCCGAAAGCGGCGCAGCCGCCCTACCAGGCGGTTGTCTTTTTTCCGAGTGCACGGGTGAACTTCCTGTCCTCGAGCAACGCCCTCGGCGACATGAGCTTCATCGACTACGTGATCAAGAGCGGTCGCGCCGTGATCTATCCCATCTACCAGAACCTATACGAGCGCAGCGCCGCGTCCGTGACGCTGCCTGGCCCCACGCTCCACCGCGAGCTCCTGATCGAGTGGTCGAAGGATCTCGGACGATCGATCGATTACCTGGAGAGCCGCCCCGACATCGACCACGATCGCATCGGATACCTCGGCGTCAGCCAGGGCAGCGCATACGGGGTGATTTTCGCGGCACTGGAGAAGCGGTTCAAGGCCGTGGTGCTCCTCGACGGCGGATTGTTCCAGCAGCTCAATCCAATCGCCGGCGTCGATCAGGTCGATTTCGCTCCGCGCGTGACCGCGCCGGTGTTGATGATCAACGGTCGCTACGATGCGACCTTCCCATACGACTCAGCTCAGTTGCCGCTCTTTCGCATGCTGGGCACTCCCGCTGCGGACAAGCGTGAGGTGGTCTTCGAGACGCCGCATGACGTTCGCCTGCAACGCACGGATCTCGTCCGCGAAGTACTCGCCTGGTTCGACAAGTACCTGGGACGAGTCAATTGAAGGTGGCGTGACTCAGGCGGTCGTTGCCGTGGATCAGCGATAGCGCCCTTCGATCCGGTGAGTTACGGGTGTGGGCCGGCACGCACGCGCACGGCCGCGGTCGCCTGCGGCGTCGTCGTCTCCGGAATACCGGAGGCGCTAAGCGGCGGCCGACGAACAATTCGGATGAAAAGCGACCGTGGGGCCTCGCGTGGTTTGGCACGTCCATTGCCCCTTGATTGCAATCAGGATCCGAATGGGACAGCCGCTCACGCTCGTTCTGCTGGCGCTCGCGCTGTTCCTCGCCGCACCCCCGCCGGTCTCGGCGCAGACCGTCCAAATCACCCCCGTCGCGGGGTATCGCTTCAACAACGACCTGTTCGAGCTTGTGGCGAATCAGCCGGTGGACGTCGACGGCGCGCCAACGGTCGGCGGCGCGGTCAACGTGGATTTCGGCAACGATCTCTGGTTCGAAGGGATGTTCACGCACCAGGAGGCGCGCATCACCACGGTGGGCGTGCCGCTGGGCACGCCGGCGCAATGGCGCGTGACGGTCGATCAGTTCTTTGCCGGGGGGCGGCAGGATTTCAGAGCAGGACGCGCGCGCCCCTTCCTTACCGGACTGCTGGGGCTCACGCTCTACGGCGTGGAGGGAGATCACGAAGTGCGCTTCAGCGTCAGCGCTGGCGGCGGCGTCCTGGTGCCGATTCAGCGACGCCTCGGCGTCCGTCTCGACGGACGCGTGCTCACCACTTTCGCCGATGGCGACGTCCACGCGTTCGCGTGCGCCTCCGGCGGATGTCTCTTCCGGCTGCACCTGGACGTCGCGTGGCAGGCGGAGTTCACGGCTGGTGTCGTCGTCGTTTTCTGAACGACCAATGCCGGCCATCGCATTCGTAAAACGGAATCCATCCGCGGCACTCCTGGCGGTCCAGCTCCTCGGCCTCCTGCTCTATCCGCTGATGGAGGACTCACCGACTGGCCGAGCCTTGTTCGGAGTGTTCGGGTTGGTCGTTCTGGGCGCGGCGCTCTTTGTGGTACGTCGGAGTCCGTGGCTCACATGGGTCGGGGGCCTGCTTGCACTCCCGGTGGTGATTCTGTCGGTGGCCTTGGTGATCGCGCCGAATCCGAGATTTGCGGTCTGGACGGCTGCGCTCGAAGCGCTGTTCTATTTCTACGCGGCCGGCAGCCTGATCGCCTACATGTGGCACGACTGGGTGGCCACGACCGACGAACTGTTTGCCGCCGGCGCGACGTTCACGCTTCTGGCGTGGGCGTTCGCGTACGTCTTCGTGGTGTGCCAGGCGCTGATCCCCGGCTGCTTTGGCGCCGGTGCAGCAGGCCGAACCTGGATGGAGCTGCTGTTCCTGAGCGTCGCGGTGCTGTCGAGCGTTGGACTGAGCGACATCCTGCCGGTGGCGCCGATGGCCCGCGGCATCGTCATGCTCGAGGCGTTCGGCGGCGTGCTGTACATCGCGCTGGTCGTCTCGCGCCTCGTCAGCCTGGCCACCGCCGCACGCAAGGACGGAGCGTAGCGTTTTCTACAGGAGTCCGAGCCGCGGTGCAGTGTCGGTGATCTGTTCGGTCTTCGCGTCGTAGTACACGCGCCTTCCCTGCCAATACGATCGCGCCGCCATGATGCACGCGACCGAATGGAGAAAACCGTGGTCCACAGTCGCATTCGTCCGTGGGTTGCGGCTGCGCAAGCACTCGAACCAGTTCGTCAGATGTGACAGGTCCTCGTCGCCGATATTGATTGGCCCCGGCTTGTTGTCGCCGGGAAGCGTGACCCAGCGCTCCGGCCGCTCGATGGTCGGCGTGTCCTCATGGTTGCCCTTTTCTTCGACGACTTTCCATCGCGGGCTGCCCTCGCCGCCGATGTTCACGAGCGTGGCCTTCTTTCCCATGATGCGCGAGAAGCTGTCGCAGTCGTTGCCGAAGCTCGTCGAGTAGCTGACGAGGAACGTCGGGTACTCGACCAGCGCCTGGAAGGTATCGGGGTTTTCTCGCCCGTCGTGCCATGCGTGCACGCCGCCGTGGGCCATCACCGAGCGGGGCGGCTGTTCGTCCATGAAGAAGTGGACCAGATCGATGCCGTGGCTCATCCACTGGTCGGCGATGCCGCTGGAGAACTCTTTGTAAAGCCGGAACTCGAAATACAGCTGCGGATCGAACGGACGCCGGGGCTTGCCCATGAGCCATGCCGTCCAGTCGGTGTCCTGCTCGCGGATCTGCTTGACCTCAGGGCGGCCGCGCCACCGCGGGCCGTTGTAGTTCCACACGATCTCGTACTTGCTGATGTCGCCGAGCACGCCGCTCCGCAGCACTTCACGAGCCGCCAGTTGATAGGGTTCGCTGCGGTGTTGAGTACCGATCTGAACGACAAGCTTCCTCTGTTTGACGGCGTCGCGCGCCGCTTTCACCTCGCTGAGGACGTTGCCCATCGGTTTTTCGCAGTAGGCGTCCTTGCCGGCCTCCGCTGTCGCTCTCAGCATCGGCGAGTGCGCGTGTTCAGGCGTGGCGATCAGCACGGCGTCCACATCCTTCAGCGACAGCAGTTCTTCGGGATGCTGCAGAGCGCGAGGTGAGCGACCGTAGTAGCGCGTCGTGTCGGCAACCGCCCGATCCCTGTTGTTCTTCCAGAGGTCGCAGACGGCGATGGTCTCGACGTTATGCGTGTCTTTGAGCTGCGACACCATCTGGTGGAGGCCGCTGCCGCGCCGGCCCACGCCGATGTGTCCCAGCCGTATTCGATCGTTCGCACCCACGATCCGATCATAAGAGAGCGCGGTAGACGCGAACGCCGACCCCGCTACTGCACCCGCTGCTGTGTTCAGAAACGACCGTCGTCCGATCTTCCGGCCGGTGGATTGGCGCATACCGCCTCCTAATGAGGTCCTTCCTGACCGGCCAGCCGTGAGCGTTTCGTGAGGACGAGCCGATCCAGCTCGGCGCCGGTCTCCGATATCTGCCTCATCGTCAGCTTCGCGCCGTCGACGTCGACGGTCGTAAACGAGTAGACGTCGCTGACGAACTTCGCCGTGTATGCCTGCCACGACGGCTGGTTGTCGGTCTGATCCGGGTCGTACGCGCCGGCGCCGCCCGCGCCGGTCACGATGTAGAGCACGCCGTCCGGCGTCGTGTCTTTCACGCCGTCGAACGACTGATCGAACTCGAAGTCGCCGTCGATGGCATACATTGGCCCCGCCCTGAACGTGCGATCCGCCGCCGCCTTGGCCAGAAATCGCAGCGGCTTAGTGCGCTGATAATTGTGCACGTGCCCGGCGAAGACTACGTCGACGCCGCGCTGCTCGAGGATGTCGGTGATCAGCCGCATCTGCTGCTCGGTGAAATGCGACCGCGAGGAGTTGAACGGCGGATGATGGAAGACGACGAACTTCCACGTGGCGGATCGCGCTGCCGCAAGATCGCGCGCGAGCCAGTTCCGAAGATACGCATCCGACCAGTCAACGTAGACGTTCGAGTCGATGAACGTCCAGTGCGAGTTGCCATAATCGAGCGAGAAATTCGCCATCCGCGGAAACGTTCCCCTGATCGCGGCCAGGTGAGCGGTCATGGCCGCTGGCGGGCCCTTGAGGATCTGCGTGTTCGGCAGGCCGGCCTGCGTGTATGGACCGTTCAGCGGCTGCGACCAGTTCAGGTAGTAGGCCTGGCCGTCCGGATGGCGCTCGAGATCGCCCGTCCCCGCATCGTGGTTG
>Ga0070670_100004047_pt1 | contig 12240 bp, 13 predicted proteins | sample KBSS63metaG_FD_64665 | JGI IMG/M metagenome (GOLD analysis project Ga0070670, IMG submission 64665) | Switchgrass rhizosphere microbial communities from Kellogg Biological Station, Michigan, USA - KBS S6-3 metaG | ecosystem: Host-associated > Plants > Roots > Rhizosphere > Soil ... | reverse complement strand
TCGCGATACAGCCAGCGTTTGATGTCGCCGGTCCGCGCGTCGAGAACAACGCCGAGCCGGCGGAACGCCCAGCAGTTGTAGGCGACGGACACGAAGAAGCTCGCGGGCAGACGGTTGAGCGCGGTGATCTTGCAGCCGATCAGCGAGACGCGCCCACCAAATCCCATCGTCCCGACACCGAGCCTGTTCACCTCGCCCATGATCGACGCTTCCAGATCCGCCAACCGCGAATCAGGATTCACATCGTCGAGCGTCCGAAACAGCTGCTCTTTGGCGGCAACGTAGCCGGACGTTCGATCGCCGCCGATCGCGACGCCGACGGCACCAGGAGCGCATCCCTTTCCCTGCGCGTTCCACACCGCGTGCAGAATGCATTTGCGGACGCCCTCGAGCGAGCGATCCGCGCGACCGAGATGCGCGACCTCCGAAGGCAGCGAGTACTGCGCGTTCATGTTCTCGCAGCCGCCCCCCTTCAGGATCAGCTTCACTTCGATCTCGTCGTTGTTCTCCCACTGGTCGAAATGAATGACTGGAGTGCCGGGCCCGAGGTTGTCGCCTGAGTTGTCGCCGGTGATCGAATCCACGGAGTTCGGACGCAGCTTGCCGCGGCGGGTCGCTTCAGCGATCGCATCGCGGATCTGCTGCTTCATCACCAGCTGGCTGGCGCCGACGGGTGCCTTCACCTCGAAGGTCGGCATGCCGGTGTCCTGACAGATCGCGCCTTCATCCTTCTCTGCGAGATCGATGTTCTGCGCGATGATGGCGAGCGCCTGGCTCGACTGTGTAGCGGCGGGCTCCTGCGCACGCGCCATTGCCATCGCCGCACGGACGTCCGGCGGCAAATCGGTGGAAGTCCGGACGATCAGGGACACCATACTGTCGAAGAACCCTGCGGCCATCCGCTCAGTATAATTGAGCTGGTCGTTATGACCTCTCGCACTGAACGCGATCCGCTCGGTGAACGAGCGGTTCCCGCGGACGCGTATTACGGCATCCAGACCGCGCGGGCGCTCGAGAACTTTCCGATCAGCGGGCTCCGTGCGCCCGCCCTTCTCGTCGACGCCACAGTTCTCATCAAGAAGGCCGCCGCCCTCGCCAACGTCACGCTCGGTCGCCTGCAGCCGCACCTCGGCAACGCAATCACCGAGGCCGCGGACGAGGTCCTTGACGGTCGTTTGCGCGATCAGTTCGTCGTCGACGTCTATCAGGCAGGTGCCGGCACGTCGCACAACATGAACGCGAACGAGGTGATCGCGAACCGGGCCGCGGAACTGCTCGGCGGAGCGCGCGGCGAATACCAGCTCGTGCATCCGAACGATCACGTCAACATGGGACAGTCGACGAACGACGTGTTCCCGACCGCGACGCGTCTCGCGCTGCTCCTCGGCCATCGCGATCTCGTCGTCTCTGCACGCGCGCTCGCAACCGCACTCGCGGTGAAGGCGAAGGAGTTCCACGACGTCCTGAAGGTCGGCCGCACGCATCTGCAGGACGCCGTGCCGATGACGATGGGACAGGAGTTCGGAGGATACGCAGCCTGTATCGATCGCGCGGCGAACGATCTCGAGCGGACGTCGGTCCAGTTGCAGGAGCTCAATCTCGGCGCGACGGCTGTCGGCACCGGACTGAACGCGGGAGATGACTACACGACCATCGCCATCGGGCACTTGAGCAAACTGACCGCGCTGACGCTCCTGCCGGCGGTGGATCGCTTCCGTGTGACGCAGAGCATGGGCGACGTGCTCGCCTATTCCGGGGCGATGCGGCGGCTGTCCGTTGAACTCAGCAAGATCGCAAGCGATCTCCGTCTACTCAGCTCGGGACCGCGAGCAGGTCTCGCCGAGATTCGCCTCCCTGCGGTGCAGCCCGGCTCGTCGATCATGCCGGGCAAGGTCAATCCGTCGATTCCTGAAATGGTCAATCAGGTCTGCTATCAGGTGATCGGGTGCGACACCACGGTTTGTATTGCGGCGGAAGCCGGCCAGTTGGAACTGAACGTGATGATGCCGGTGATGGCGTGGAACGCGCTTCACTCCTCGACGATCCTGCGCAACGCGATGGCGGTCCTGCGGACCCGGTGTGTCGAAGGTATTACCGTCGATGCCGAACGGTGCCGCGAACTGCTCGATCGAAGTACTGCAGTCGCGACGGCGCTCAGTCCGTATATTGGCTATGCGAAGACCGCCGAGATCGCCAAGGCATCCGTGCAAACAGGACGTTCCATCCGGGACCTCGTGCTGGAACAGGGGCTGATGGATGCCGCCCAGCTTGATCAGATACTTTCGCCGGGCGCAATGACACAGCCGGGTATCGTGAATGACGCCTCGAAACAACGGGACTAGGTAGCGCGCTACACTTACGGCCATGGCCGGTAGCTTCTGGGCGGGAACGCCGTTCGCGTGGATTGCGCGGCTCGTCGGGCTCGCCTGCGCAGCATTAGGCGCGTACCTCTGGTTGGTTCGCTGACGCACGACTGGACAGAAGTAGTTTCAACAACTACCTGGTCCCGCGAAACAATGAACATCGCCCGTACGGTCTCGATCGTCATTCTCACCAGCGCGGTGGCAACAGCCGTCGCCCTTGCGGCGCAGCCCGCGCAGGCCCAGCAGCCGCCAACACAAGGACGCCTTTTCCCCGCGACGGATCTGGGTCTGCTCGAGAGCCCGGATCGGGCGGCGTGGCAGAAGCCGGATCTGATCATGGACGCTCTACGGATCGCCGAGAAGGCGACCGTCGCGGATATCGGTGCCGGTGCAGGGTTTTTTACCGTACGTCTCGCCCGGCGCGTCGGACCCAACGGCGTGGTCTACGCCGAGGACATTCAGCAGCCGATGCTGGAGTCGATCAAACGGCGGGTGAGCCGTGAAGGGCTCAACAACGTGATCCCGCGTCTTGGCACACCCACGGATGCGAATCTGCCAAAAGGGGCGATGGATGCCGTGCTGGTGGTCGACGTGTATCAGGAAGTGGAAGACGAGGCCAGCCGCATCGGTCTGCTGCGGCATCTGGCGGACGCGCTGAAGCCGAACGGACGAATCGGAATCGTGAACTACAAGCCCGGCGAAGGGGGACCCGGCCCGGATCCGCAACGCCGTCTCGAACGCACGCTTGTCGAAGCGGAAGTTCGCGACGCTGGCCTGCGGGTGCTCGACGGCGCGACGCTCCCCTTTCAGTACCTGCTCGTCGTAGGCAGGTGAGCGTACAATTACAGCTGTAGTGTCCGCCTCAGGCAGACCGATCCCACATATATGAACGCAGCTCAGTCTTCCACTCTGCTGAACGCCTTCGCGACCCGCGCGACCGACCGGCCCGACACAGTCGTCCGCGCTCTTTCAGTGCTGTTCGTCACGGCGCTGACCGCGGCAGCCGCGCAGATCAGCTTCCCGCTGCCGTTCACGCAGGTCCCGTTCACGTTCCAGCCGATGGTGGTCCTGGTTGGCGGGCTCGTGCTCGGATCGCGGCTTGGGTTCACCAGCCAGGTTCTCTATTTGATCGCAGGCATCGCCGGCCTTCCAGTCTTCGCCGCATCCGCGACACTGCCGCCCGGACTTCTGCGCTTGCTGGGACCGACGGGCGGCTATCTGCTGGCCTACCCGTTCGCGGCGTTCCTTGTCGGCATACTGGCGGAACGCGGCTTCGCGCGCCGCTATATATCCTCGGTCGCTGCCATGCTTGTGGGACTCCTGATCATCTACGCCTCCGGGACGTTGTGGCTCGCGTACTTCGCTCGTCTGGCGTCCGCCAGTGCAGCGGTTGGACTGTCAACGGCACTCGCGTCGGGTGTGTATCCGTTTGTGCTCCCTGATCTGGCCAAGCTCGCCGCCGCCGCCGGCATCACCCCCGGACTCTGGCGATTGATCGGCCCGCGCTAGCGTCATGCGTACGGCGCTGACGATCGCGGGGAGCGATTCGGGCGCCGGCGCCGGCATCCAGGCCGACCTCAAGACGTTCGCGGCGCATGGCGTTTACGGCACCAGCGCCATCACAGCCGTCACAGCGCAAAACACACAAAAGGTTTCGGCTTTCGAGGCTGTGTCGGCGGAGCTCGTGCGTCAGCAGATTGAAGCCGTGATGAGTGACCTCGGCGCGGACGCTGCCAAGACCGGCATGCTCCCGTCTGCTGCCGTCGTTGACGCCGTTGCGCGTGCGATCGCGGACTTCGACATCCCGTTTGTTGTCGTCGATCCGGTGATGCTCGCGAAGAGTGGTGACGGCCTGGCGGACGATGATGCGGTTGCTGCGATGAAGTCGGCGCTGCTGCCCGAGGCGTTCGTCGTCACGCCGAACATTCCGGAAGCGGAGCGATTGTCGGGCGTCACGATCGCGACCGACGATGACCGGCGGGAGGCGGCGCGGCGAATTCACGCGCTCGGCCCATCATTGGTGGTGATCAAGGGCGGACACTTCTCGGCGGCTCCGCCTACGGTGGACACTGCTTCCGGCGGAACTCCCCCCACCAGCATCGACATTGTCGACCTGCTGTACGACGGTCACGACTTCGTCGAATTTCGACACGAACGTGTGCCCGGGACGCATACGCACGGGACTGGATGCACATTCGCCGCGGCGCTGGCAGCGCACCTCGCGTGCGGACGCACCGTCCGCGACGCGATTCCACTGATTCAGGAGTACATCGCCGGCGCCATCCGGAACGCCCCCGAACTGGGCGAGGGCAACGGGCCGATGAATCATTTTTGGCGGAGTCGCTGACAAAGAGTGAGACGGCGTGACTACTCGGCATGAGCAGACGTCATTTGGGCAAACGATTCTCCCGCTCTTGCTCGCGCCCCTCGGCCCAATGACGATCGCCTCCGGGCTCGTCATTCACGAGGGCTCGAGGGACGCTGCCATCTGGATCTATTTCTTTACAGCGCTGACCTGCTATGTGATCGAAGTGCTATTCGTTGTTCCATTCCTGATATGGCAACCCTGGCTCCGTCAGCCACCTATCTGGGTAGGCGGTCTCTGGGGCGTGCTGGCGGCGTGGGCTTCCGTCGCGGTGCTTAACATTCTTCCGCCAGCCCCCAATGGCAACCACGTCTGGCTCGGCTGGGGTGCCGTCGTGTTTTTCAGTGTCTGCGGATTGCTGTCAGGCGCCGTTTTCGCTGTCGCGAGTCGTCTCCTGAATGCGCCCCGTCGTGGTTTCCATAGCTCCGCCTCGCCCTGAGCGAGCGAAGCGAGTCGCACGGGCTAAACTGGTTTCATGTCCCCGGTGGCCGTCACATCCGATCCTCTCGACCTGCAGGCGTTGATCGAGGAGATTTCGCGCGCGAGCACGGCGGACGGCGCGATCACGTCGTTCGTCGGACTGGTGCGGGAACAGAATCAGGGCCGCCGCGTCTCGTTCCTGGAATATGAAGCGTACGAGCCGCTGGCGATCCGTGCGCTGCAGCTCATCATCGACGAGGCCAGGGACACCTGGTCCGACACACGCATCGGCGTGCATCACCGCACCGGTCGTCTCGAGCTGGGCGAGGCGAGCATCATCATCGTAGCGACGTCTCCGCATCGCGCCCACGCGTTTGCGGCATGCCGATACACCATCGAGCGGGTGAAGCAGATCGTCCCGATCTGGAAACACGAACACTTCGAGGGTGGCGACGTGTGGCTCGAAGGCGCCACCGCGGATCCTGCGGACGAGGCGGCGCGCGAAACCGCGCGCCGGATCGCATGCGCGTAACCGTCCGCCTCTTTGCGCGGCTCCGTGATCTCGCCGGATCGGGAGAGCTCGTTCGCGACGTCGCGACGCCGGCAACCGTGGAAACCGTGTGGCGGTCGCTCGTCGCTGAGATGCCCGACCTGCACGTGTACGAGCGGACGATGTCCGTGGCGGTCAACGCTGATTACGCGAAGATGTCGGCAAAAGTGAACGACGGCGACGAAGTCGCCTTCCTGCCGCCCGTCTCCGGGGGATAATTGAAGGTCCTTGGTGCCTGGACCTGAGCACCTCGGCCAAACGACCAGACCGAGTTCAAGAATGTTCGACAAGCTATCCACCGTGGAATCGCGCTACGACGAGCTGATGCATCGGCTCGGCACGAGCGAGGTGCAATCCGACCCGGCTGAATACCGGAAAGCGGCGAAAGCCCTGTCGGACATGGAGCCGCTCGTCCAGAAGTACCGCGAGTACAAGGCAGTCGATCAGGACATTGCCGGCTCAGAGGAGCTCGCGCGCGGGTCTGACGCTGAGATGCGGGCGCTTGCGGAAGACGAACTGAAGTCGCTCTACGTGAAGCGCGACGCGCTGCTCGAAGAAATCAAGATCCTGCTGATTCCCAAGGATCCAAACGACGAGAAGAACGTCATCCTCGAAATCCGCGCCGGCACTGGGGGCGAAGAGGCAGCGCTCTTCGCCTCGGAGCTGTTCAACATGTACCAGCGCTACGGTCAGCGCCAGGGCTGGAAGTTCGACGTGATGTCGGTCAGTCATGGCGACGCCGGCGGGTTGAAAGAAGCGATTGCCTCCATCGAGGGACGCGGCGTCTACAGCCATCTGAAGTACGAAAGCGGCGTTCATCGTGTGCAGCGGGTGCCCGCCACCGAAGCGTCTGGACGCATCCATACGTCGACCGCGACTGTCGCCGTGCTCCCGGAAGCGGAGGACGTTGACATTCAGATCAACGAAAAGGACCTGCGGGTAGACACGTTCTGTTCCAGTGGTCCCGGCGGTCAGAGTGTGAATACGACCTACTCCGCCGTCCGGCTGACGCACATTCCGACCGGCGTCGTCGTGTCGCAACAGGACGAAAAGTCGCAGATCAAAAACAAGGCGAAGGCGATGAAAGTGCTGCGGGCGCGTCTCTACGAAATGGAGATGCAGAAGCAGCAGGACGCGATTGCGAAGGAACGCCGCGGTCAGGTCGGCACCGGCGAGCGGTCGGAAAAGATCCGCACCTACAACTTCCCTCAGAGCCGGATCACGGACCACCGGATCAACTTCACAACCCACCGGCTGCACGACGTGCTCGGCGGCGAGTTGCGCGAGCTGGTCGATCAGGTCACTTCGTACTACAACGCCGAGAAGCTGAAGCAGGTCACCGATCCGAACAGCGGCGGCGCGACGACCCATTGATGCTCCATGAGCGGCTGACGTCGGCGCGGGAGCAACTGGTCCGCGCAGGTATTCGGCCCGCCGACGCCGCCGTCGACGTCGAACTCTATGCACGCACGATCCTGAAGTGGGACCGCGCGCGCATCCTGCTCAATAGCCGGGAATCCGTCCCTGAGCAGCTCGAGCCGCAATTCTCCGAATGGATTGCTCGTCGTCAGCAATTCGAGCCCACCGCGTACATCGTCGGCGAACGTGAGTTCTGGGGACTCGATTTCCTGATTACTCCCGCCGTCCTGATACCGCGCCCTGAAACCGAGCTCGTCGTCGAAGAAGTGACGGCGATCGCCGGTGGACTGGACGGTCAGCCGCTCCGGATTGCCGACATGGGTACCGGAAGCGGCAACATCGCCGTCTCGATCGCTCATCACCTGTCGTCCGTCCCTTTTTTGATGGTCGCAACCGACGTCTCGGAGGCGGCGTTGGATGTCGCCAGGCGGAACGCCGTCCGCCACTCGGTGGCCGACAGGATCGAATTCGTCTGCACCTCCTGGCTCGACGGCGTCAGCGGCGTCTTCGACATCATTGCGGCGAACCCGCCCTACGTGAGGGACATCGACAAGAGGGGGCTGTCAGCGGACGTGCTGCAGGAACCCCACGTCGCTCTCTTCGGGGGCAGCACTGGCTTCGATCACATCGAGGCTGTGCTCTCCACAGCCGTGCGTATGCTGCGTCCGGGCGGCTGGCTCGTGATGGAATTCGGGTTCGGGCAGGAGGACGACGTGCGCGCGCGTGCCGCGCTTCAGCCGGAGCTGAGGGTGGACCACACGCGTGACGATCTGCAGGGGCTCGCCCGTACCGTTATCATTCAACGTCGATGAGCAGCGACTGTCTGTTTTGCAAGATCATCGCTGGCGAGATTCCCGGCCACCTCGTCTATGAGGACAAGGACCTCGTGGCCTTCAAGGACATCGAGCCGCAGGCGCCACTGCATGTCCTTATCGTGCCGAGGCGGCACATCTCCACGTTGAACGATCTGGGGCCGGCCGACGATGGCATCGTCGGCGCATTGGTGCGGAGGGCAGCCGCGCTGGCGAAGAAGCACGGTTATTCGGAGCGCGGATACCGCACGGTGCTGAACTGCAATCGCGAGGCGGGCCAGTCGGTCTTCCACATCCACCTGCACCTGCTTGCAGGCCGCGGGCTCAATTGGCCGCCCGGTTAGTGCGGGTCGGCCTACGACCTCATGCGCCGATTTAAGGCCGTGGCGCGTCAGCCCCAGTAGACCCGGTGTCCTCTCCTCTCCAGCGCCTCCGCCACCGCCTTCTCCGCGTTCTCTGCCTCCTTCCGTGATGCGAAGGAGCCGAGGCCCTTCATCAGGTCGTATCTGAGTCGCTTGCCATAGCGGTGCGGCTTCCCCGCCGCCAGCTTCCCTCCTGCCTTATGCTGCGCAAAGCGGTGTTCAGGGGTGTGCGCGGTCTGACCAACGTAGAGCGGTGCCAACGCGCAGGGCTTCCTGGTGCAGGCGCGGGAGAGTTCGATGATGTAAATGGAGTAGATCCGCGGCGCAGTCATCCGGCGATGCCGTCGGACCACGCCGTTATTGGACCGTGATAGTTACTTCGGTGGAACAGACGCCAACACCGGTGTCGCACACCTTGTATTTATAGCTCCCCCTGTATTTTTTTTCGATGTTGTCGGTGTAGAAACCATCGTTCGCGATATCCGGGACAACAACGTCTTCGTTGCGGTAGACCGTCACGACCGCGGACTTTGCACCGCTCCATCGCAGATCGACTTTCTGGAGACTCTTCACCTTATAGGCATTCGCAGCGAGGCTGATGACGATGTTCCGAACAGTCACTGACGATGTGGCTGACACGCCGACGTTGCCGGCAGCATCGTACGCCTTTGCCTGCAGCGTGTGCGAGCCGTCGTTGACCGTTGCTGTGTCCCATGTCCACTGAAAGGATGTCGGGAGTGTCGTCTGGAGGGCTGCGTCCAGGTAAAACTCCACTCTTGCGACGCCGATGTTGTCCGTCGCATTTGCACGCACAACCACTGAACCACTGACTACGGCACTATCCGTCGGTGAGTCGATGGAGACGGTCGGCGGCGTTGTATCAGGACCACCGCCACCCGGCGTTGAAGCGACGGCGGCAATGATGTTGCCGAGCGCGCCGTTCAGACCAAACACGATCGCCTGGATCCGCATCGCCGCGGTCGCGCTGGTGGCACTCGTATAGAACGCGGTTCCGTTCTTCTGATAGCGGACCAACCCGTCCTGAATCGTGATGCGGAAGGTGTCCCCGGCGACAAATGAGGTCTCCGTTTTGTACGTGCCCAGTTCGCGCACCTCGGCGGTGCCTGCCTGCAGTCGGATCGCAAACGGGATCTCCGTAACGTCGGTGACCACCATGTTCTGTGACAGTCCCAGCACGCGGAGTGTCTGGGCTTCAGGCGCGCTCCACTGGACCCATCCGACACCACTGATCGTTTCGTTCGACACGGCCGTTGCATCCGGGCAGCCGTCGCAGCCGCTGATCTTCAGGAGGCTGTTGTTCGCGGTGCTCAGGTTCACGGCACTGGCCCAGGTCACGGGGATTGGCGTCACCGTGCCGCCTGATCCTTCGAGTTTCGACTGCGGCACGTGGACAATGAACGCGTCTAGACGGTTCCCACCCGTATTGGACGTCCAAATGAAATAGTCGCCGGTGACGTCACGGTTCCCTTTCGGGAGCTTCGAATAATCGTCACTGCCTCCGCCCGGCGCGTCCAGGTTGGTCATGTTGGGTGCGACGACGAGCACCTGTAATGAGTCGTCCAGGCGATAACACACAATCTCGTTCACTCTCGGCAGGGGCAGTCGCGTGGCATTGCTGCTGCACACTGTCTGTTGCTCCAACGGCACATCCGGTCGGGCATTGCCGTGAGCGAGGTGCCCGAGGTCGGCGGACCACGACGTCGTGTGGTACACGAGCGTCCCCTGGCCAGGGGCGATGAAGCTCTGGTCGAATTTCCACACCCGCGCGGCCCCGGGCTGTGACGCAAAGTTGTCCTCGGCAACCATGTAGCCGAATCCAACGTCAGAATGTCCCGCGGCACCGTCCTCGTCGTTGAAGACCTGCTCCAGACCTGTCTGCAGATCAATGATGCGGTTGTCTTCACCATTGCGGCGGTCGAGATTGTCCTTGATGACGAGCCAGCGGCCGCTCTTGTCGATCTGACATTCATCGAAATCACCGATGGACGGGAAGAAGAACGACTGTCCCGTATCTTCGCGATACGTCACGCATCCGAGAGGCTGGAAGGTCGTCGCCTGTTTCACGGTTGCTGAATGCACGCGATCGTCGGCGCTCGAGTGCATCTGCCAGAGGTACACGTCCGTGCGACCGGAGAGGAGATCCCGCACGTCGTACACCGTCTCTAATACGTGGCTGATGACGTCGTACTGCATCATCCGCGGGCCATCATTGAGGTACAGCGCTGAGGGACGTGTGCCGCTGAAGTACCAGCCTTCGCCGGTCGCCCAACTCAGGGGGTCGGACGTCTCGAAGAGCGGCCCCACGTTGCGGGTCTCGCCCGTTGTCTTGTGATAGGAGAAGAGGCTGGGCCCCAGACCGCCACGATTGCGATCCAGGCCGAGGACGATCAGCATCGTCTCGCTGCCGACGTGATTGTTGATGTTGCTCCAGTACGAGTAGCCGACGTAATTGACGCAGTCGCTCCCCCCGCAATCAGTCGCGTTCGTCAGGCGCGTGGCAGTCGTCGAATACGGTGCCGGGAAGGTGAACAGGCCGCGCGGGGGAAGGATCTCCTGCATCGTGCCATCGGAGAGCGGGCTCTCTGTACTCGGTGCTCGTCGCTGATTCGAGAAACCCGCCGGTCTGGGCGAATGCGTTGCCGGACAGCAACGAGACGGGCAGGAGAAACGCCATCAAGCGCCACGTGGCCGGTGCGAGAGGCGGCACAGATCTCTCCCTCAAGCGCGCGGGTGTGCGCGCAACGATCGCGTCAGCGATTTACAGTTTCTGGGTCGACACGTGCGGCTCACCTGGACGCACAAGCGCGGTCCTCGGAGTCCCAGTGCACGCGGAGGCAATGCGATCGCGCAACTCACCCGCCTCAGCGAGGAGCTGTGCGAGCTGTTGCACGGCGATGGTCCCGTCCGGAATGTTGCGATGGGGGCCCGGCGCGAAAATCCGTGTCATACCTCGACTCCTCAGGTGGAGGGTGTGAGAGTACGCACGCCAGGTCAGGCAGCCTATGCACTTCCGGCAACAAGAGGTGGAATCTGCGAGCGTGTCGCGCTACGGCTGCGGATGCATCACGATGCGGACGCCACTGACGTTGGCGTCCCGCACGTCGACCTTCGTGGTGGAGTTGTTTCCCTTGACCGCGGCGGACGCCATCTCGATCTCCGTCATGATCCCGGGAGCCCCGGGTGTCCCCAACGGCGTCAACCGATACGTACCCGGCCCGAGACCGGTGAGCCGGAATGTGCCGTCCGCGCGAGTCGTCAGGCTCGCCACCCGCACCTGCAACGTGCCCTGCGTGGGCGCTCCGGTCTGCACGGCCGAGAACACAAACACCACCAGGATGCGTGGCAGCGGCTGCCCCTGCTCGTCCACGACCACACCGGTGACTTCGAAAGCCGGAGCGGAGACCATCGTGATGAAGACCGCTCCAATGGTCTCGCCCGCCTTGACGATCACCGTGTTCGCCGCCGTCTTATCCGTCGTCGCGGGATAGTAGGTCGGCATCAATGCCACGGTTCTCACACCCCCGGACGGCGGAGACGCGAGCACGACATACTCGCCTTCCAGCAGACCATCCAGTCGGAACTCACCCAGATCGTTCGTCGTCCGCTGCGTGCCTGGCTGTGTCGAGGTCCCGCCGTCAATCTTCCTGATCGCCGTCACCGGTACCCCGCTGCGCGGGTTCCCGCGGTCGTCTCGCACCTCGCCGACGATGATGCCGGCGCGCTGCAGGTTAAAGGTCACAGACATCGTCTTGCCAGCGTCGACCTTCACGCCCGGCGCTCCAAGGACGTCGTACGCGAAGGTCTCCTTCTCGATCGTGATGCGATAGACACCTGGCGTCAGGGAAGGAAAGGTAAAGCGTCCCGAACCGTCCGCGGTGGTGGTGTCGCGCACGCCGGGTCCGCTGATCAGGACACGCGCGTCAGGAAT
>Ga0070670_100004046_pt1 | contig 12240 bp, 10 predicted proteins | sample KBSS63metaG_FD_64665 | JGI IMG/M metagenome (GOLD analysis project Ga0070670, IMG submission 64665) | Switchgrass rhizosphere microbial communities from Kellogg Biological Station, Michigan, USA - KBS S6-3 metaG | ecosystem: Host-associated > Plants > Roots > Rhizosphere > Soil ... | reverse complement strand
TGCACCTGACGGAGCGCGGCCGCCAGGTCGTGACCGACGGCATGGATATCCTCGGCGGCAAAGGCATCTGCATGGGGCCGTCCAATTTCCTGGGCGCCGCGTACATGCAGACGCCGGTGATGATCACCGTCGAAGGCGCGAACATCCTGACGCGCAGCCTGATCGTCTTCGGCCAGGGCGCCATCCGCTGCCACCCGTACGTGCTGAAGGAGATCGCCGCGACCCGCGAGCCCGATCGCGAGAAGGCATCGATCGAATTCGACGCGGCGCTCTTCGGCCACCTGCGCTTCGTCGCATCGAATCTCGCCCGCACGCTCGTGATGGGAATGACCGGCTCGCACTTCGTGCGGGTGCCTGCCGGTGTCGCGCCGGAAACACGCCGGTATTACCAGCAACTGACGCGCTTCTCCGCCGCGCTCGCGTTCCTCGCGGATCTCTCGATGGGCACCCTCGGCGGCGCGCTCAAGCGCAAGGAAAAGCTCTCCGCGCGCCTTGGCGACATCCTTTCGCTCATGTACCTCTGCAGCGCGACGCTGCGCCGGTACGAAATGGAAGGACGGCAGACGGCCGATGCGCCGCTCATGCACTGGGCGATCTGGGACGCGATGTTCAAGGCGCAGAACGCGTTCGAAGGGGTGATCTCCAACTTTCCGAACCGCTTCGTGGCCGCGGTGATGCGCAGGGTCGTCTTCCCGCTGGGTCGGCCGTACGTCGTGCCGTCGGACGCATTGGGTCACGAAGTCGCGCGGCTCCTGATCGAGCCGTCGGCGACACGCGACCGGCTGACTGCGGGCATCTACATGTCGACTGCCGACGACAATCCGCTCGCGCAGATCGAGCGCGCCGTCGCCGCGACCATCGCCGCCGGGCCGATCGAAGCGAAGCTGCGCATCGCTGCCAGAGAGCGCCGGTTCGACGCGAAGCTTCCGCCGGGTCAGGAAGCCGAGACCCTCATGGCGCGCGCGGTCGACGCCGGGCTGATCACGCCGGCGGAAGCGCAAGCGCTGGCAACGGCACGCGAGCTCACGGCGAAGGTGATTCGGGTCGACGACTTCGCCCAGGACCTCGGCGCTGCGGACTTCAAACCGGTGGGCGTTGTCGCGCAGGTGACGGTGGTCGCGCCGAAGGCCGATCCCGCAACGAAGGCGGCCGCCTAAAGCGCCCACCCCGCTGAACACGAAGAGATGCCAATGAACGAGCCCATCTACGTCGTCGACGGCGCGCGTACGCCGTTCCTCAAGTCCCGCAACCGGCCTGGCCCGTTCGCGGCGTCCGATCTCGCCACGGCGGCCGGCCGCGCGCTGCTGCTGCGGCAGCCGTTCGCGCCTGCGGAGCTCGACGAAGTCATCCTGGGTTGCGCAGCGCCGTCGGTCGACGAAGTGAACATCGGCCGCGTCGTCGCGCTGCGGATGGGTTGCGGCATGAGGGTGCCGGGCTTCACGGTGATGCGCAACTGCGCCTCCGGGATGCAGGCCATCGACTCCGCCGTGAACAACATCCGCGCCGGCCGCTCGAATCTCGTGCTTGCGGGCGGCGTCGATGCGCTGTCGCGCGTACCGCTTCTGTATTCGGACGCGATGGTGGCGTGGCTTTCGAACTGGTACGCCGCGAAGACGCCGGGCCGGCGCGCTGCGCTGGCCGCGAAGTTCCGGCTCTCTTACCTTGCGCCGGTGATCGGCATCATGAAGGGCTTGACCGATCCGATGGTCGGCCTGTTGATGGGCCAGACGGCCGAGAACGTGGCGTATCGCTTCGGGATCTCGCGGCAGGAGATGGACGAGTTCGCGGCGCGCAGTCACGCCCGCGTGCTCGCTGCGCAGAGGGCGGGGCATTTCGAAGGCGAAGTCGTGCCGCTGTACGATGCCGGCGGCAAGCTGTACGCGCAGGACGACGGCGTGCGCGAGGACTCGACGGTCGAGAACCTTGCGAAGCTCCGGCCTTTTTTCGATCGCAAGTACGGCAACGTCACCGCGGGCAACAGCTCGCAGATCACCGATGGCGCGGCTTGGCTGCTGATTGCTTCCGAGCGCGCGCTCGAGCAGCACAAGCTAACACCGCTTGGCCGCATCGTCGATTCGGAGTGGGCGGGTCTCGATCCCGCGGAGATGGGCCTCGGGCCGGTGTACGCGTCGACGCCGATACTCGAGCGCCAGGGACTGGCCCTCAACGACCTCGATGCCTGGGAAATCAACGAAGCGTTCGCGGCGCAGGTGATCGGCTGCGAGCGCGCGTGGCAGGACGAGGCGTTCTGCAAGAGCGAGCTCGGCGCCGCCTCGTCGTTCGGCACGCTCGACGAGGCGAAGCTCAACGTCGATGGCGGAGCGATTGCGCTCGGCCATCCGGTGGGAGCCTCCGGTGCGCGCATCGTGCTGCACGTGCTCAATGTGCTGAAACGCACCGGCGGGCACCGCGGAATGGCTGCGATCTGCGTTGGCGGCGGCCTCGGCGGCGCGATGCTGGTGGAGAGGACCTGATGCCGCTCGAAGAATCGGCGCGACGACGCGCCGCACCGCCCCTACAACAACCAGAAAGGGAGCTCGCGATGCGCCACTGGACGCTTGCACGCGACGCCGACGGCATCGCGCGTCTCACGCTCGACAGGGAAGGCGCGTCGGCGAATACGCTCGGCGCCGAGGTGCTTGCTGAATTCAACGCCGCGCTCGATCTTCTCGATCGCGAGCCGCCCGCAGGTCTCGTGATTGCGTCGGGCAAGGCGAGCGGTTTCATCGCCGGCGCCGATGTCGAGGAGTTCAAGGTCATCGGCAGCGCGGCCGATGCGATGGCGATCGTGCGTCGCGGCTGGGATACGTTCGAGCGGCTGGCGGCGGTCAAGTATCCAACGGTAGCGCTCATCCGCGGCTTTTGCCTCGGCGGCGGCCTCGAGCTCGCGCTCGCGTGCCGCTATCGCGTCGTCGTCGACGACCCGGGCACGCGGCTCGGTCTCCCCGAAGTGATGCTCGGCATCGTGCCGGGCTGGGGCGGAATGAAGCGCCTGCCGCGCCTTGCCGGCGCACCGGCTGCGCTCGACATGATGCTCACCGGCCGCACCATCGACGCGAAGCGCGCCAAGCGCCTTGGCATCGCCGACGAATGCGTGCCTCCGCGGATCATGGAGAACACCGTCCGCGGCCTACTCAAGGCGAAGCCCGCGCCGCGACAGGTTCCGTTCCCATTGTCGCTCAGCCTGAACCCGCTCGCGCGGCGTGTCATCGCGGCGCAGGCACGCAAAGAGGTCGCGAAGCGCGCGCGGCCGGAGCACTATCCCGCGCCGTACGCGATTCTCGACATCTGGACGAAGTACGACGGCAATGCGCTCGCCGTGCCGCCGGCCGATCCGGCGTCGATTCCATCGTTGCTCGCGACGCCGACCGCGTCGAATCTTATCCGGGTGTTCGGGCTGCAGGAACGACTGAAATCCCTCGGCAAGGAAGGCGGGGCGAAAGCCGCGCACGTGCACGTCGTGGGCGCGGGCACGATGGGCGGCGACATCGCCGCGTGGTGCGCGCTCCGCGGCCTCAAGGTCACGCTGCAGGACCAGAATGCGGAACGCCTCGCGCCCGCGATGGGCCGCGCGGCGAAGCTCTTTACCGAGCGCCTGCGCGATCCGCGGCGAGTGCGCGATGCATCCGACCGCCTGATCCCCGACGTGGCGGGCGACGGAGTGGCGGGCGCCGACGTCGTCATCGAAGCGATCTTCGAGAACGTGGAGGCGAAGCGCAGCCTCTTCGCGGGCGTCGAGCAGAAGGCGAAGCCGTCGGCAATCCTCGCGACGAACACGTCGTCCATCCCGCTCGAGGAAATCGCGACGCGGATGAAGGATCCGTCCCGGCTCATCGGGCTGCACTTTTTCAATCCCGTGCCGAAGATGATGCTGGTCGAGATCGTTCACGGGACGTCGACCGCCGAAGCGCTCGGCGCGCCCGCTGCGGCGTTCGTTCGCCAGATCGACAAGCTGCCGCTGCCGGTGAAGAGCGCCCCGGGCTTCCTCGTCAATCGCGTGCTCGCGCCGTATCTCATGGAGGCGTTCCGCTGTGTCGACGAGGGCATCGCGTCCGAGACGGTCGACGAAGCGGCCCTTGCATTTGGAATGCCAATGGGTCCGATCGAGCTCGCCGACACGGTTGGTCTCGATATCTGCGTGGCAGTTGGGAAAATGCTTGCTCCGGACGCCACGCCGCCGAAAAGACTGAGCGAGCTCGTCGCGGCCGGCCACCTCGGCCGCAAGTCGAAGCGCGGCTTCTACGACTATGCGACCGGCAAGCCTGCGAAGAACGCGCCTGGAACGGTTCCCGCAGGACTCGCCGACCGCCTCATCGCGCCCTTCGTTGCGGAAGCGAAGGCCGCGCTCGCAGAGGGCATCGTCACGGATGCCGATCTCGTCGACGCCGGCGCGATCTTCGGCACGGGATTCGCGCCGTTCCGCGGGGGGCCACTTCATTACGCGCAGCAAAAGAGCTGACCACCCGGATCACGTGCCCCGCCAGCGAGGCGCTAGGCGTCAAGTCGTAGCGTGCGTTGTCGCAGCGTTGAGCCAGCCCCTTCTGGTGTAGCATCCCGCCCGGACACGGCGTGGCCGCAACAAGCCGGCGCACGCCTCGCCGCCGCAATCTTCGGGAGGAGACTCGTGGACAAGATCTGGCTCAGCAGCTATCCGAAGGGCGTCCCGCCGGAGATCAGCGTCAACGATTACGCGTCGATCCGTGAAGTGTTCACGGAGAGCGTCGGCCGCTTCGGCGACCGTCCCGCGTACAGCTGCATGGGCAAGACGATCACCTTCCGCGAGCTCGACCATCTGTCCGCCGCGTTCGGCGCGTACCTGCAGATGAACGGCTGCGCGAAAGGCACGCGCGTCGCGCTCATGATGCCGAACATCCTGCAGTACCCGGTGTGCCTCTTCGGCACCCTGCGGTCGGGATGCACGGTCGTCAACGTCAATCCGCTCTACACCGCGCGCGAGCTCGAGCATCAGCTCGCGGACTCCGGCGCCGAAGTGATCGTCGTCGTGGAAAACTTCGCGCGGACGGTGTCGGAAGTGCTCGACAAGACGAAAGTGCGGCGTGTGATCGTCACGAGCATCGGCGAGCTCCTCGGCTTCAAGGGCATCGTCGTCGACCTCGTGCTGCGGCGCGTCAAGAAGATGATCCCGCCCTGGAAGATACCGGACGCGATACGGCTCGCCGATGCGCTCGCGGCGGGACGCGCGGGAAAGCTCGAGCGTGTCCAGCTCGGCCACGACGACATCGCGTTCCTGCAGTACACCGGAGGCACGACCGGCATCGCCAAGGGTGCGGTGCTGCTCCACCGCAACATCATCGCCAATCTGCTGCAGGCGCGCGCGTGGCTCCGGCCCTTCCTGGGCGATTCACGCGAAGTGATCATCACGCCGCTGCCGCTCTACCACATCTTCTCGCTCACGGCGAACTGCCTCACGTTCATGACGCTCGGCGGCGAGAACGTGCTCATCCCGAATCCACGCGACATTCCCGGCTTCATCAAGGAGATGGGCAACTACAAGTTCACCGCGTTCACCGGCGTCAACACCCTGTTCAACGCGCTCGTGAACAATCCCGAGTTCGCGAAGCTCGACTTCTCGACGCTCAAGATGACGCTCGGCGGCGGCATGGCGGTGCAGGAAGCGGTCGCTCTCCGGTGGAAGGAGGTCACCGGCTGCCCGCTGATCGAAGCCTACGGGCTGACGGAGACCTCTCCTGCCGCGACGATCAACCCGCTCGACCTGCCGGCCTACAACGGGTCGATCGGTCTGCCGGTGCCTTCGACCGACATTGCGTTGCGCGACGACGCCGGCAAGGACGTGCCGATCGGACAGCCCGGCGAGATCTGCATCCGCGGCCCGCAGGTGATGGCCGGCTACTACAACCGGCCGGACGAGACGGCGAAAGTGATGACGCCCGACGGGTTCTTCATGAGCGGCGACATCGGCATCATGGACGAGCGCGGCTTCGTGCGCATCGTCGACCGCAAGAAGGACATGATCCTCGTCTCCGGTTTCAACGTGTATCCGAACGAGGTCGAGGCCGTCGTCGCCATGAATCCCCGCGTGCTGGAGTGCGCGGCGATCGGCGTTCCCGACGCGAAGTCGGGTGAGGCGGTGAAGCTCTTCATCGTCAAGAAGGACGACACTCTCACCGCGGCCGATGTGCTGCAACATTGCCGCACGCACCTGACCGGCTACAAGATGCCGCGCGAGGTCGAGTTCCGCAAAGACCTGCCGAAGACCAACGTCGGCAAGATCCTGCGGCGCGAGCTGCGCGACGAAGCCAGAAAAGCCGCCGCCTAGCGGCGCTTGCCCCGCCCCGCGAAGCGAGCATCGGATGACCAACGAGACCGTCACTCTTCCCCCGGGCCAGCCGGTGCTGCGCGTCGTCCCGATGCCCGCGGACGTGAACCAGCACGGGGATATCTTCGGTGGCTGGGTGATGTCCCAGGTGGACATTGCCGGCGGCGTCGTGGCGGCGCGGCGCGCCCGCGGGCGTGTCGCGACCGTTGCCGTCAATTCATTCACGTTCAAACAGCCGGTGCTGATCGGCGACGTGGTCAGCCTCTACGCCACGATCAGCCGTATCGGCCGCACATCGATCACCGTCGATGTCGAGGTCTTCGCCCAACGCAATCCGACCGACATCATCTGCGTCAAGGTGACCGAGGCGGTGCTCACGTACGTGGCGGTCGGAGCCGATCGCCGTCCGCAGGAATTGCCGCCGGAGTGACGCCCGCCGCCGGCGGGTCGGCGGCCGCGCCCCACCCGAAAAAACAACACCTCCCTGCGCTGCGTCAAGGAGCGGCCGGTTCGCTGTCATGCGCCGCGTTGTGCCGGGTGTATAGTCGATTCGACCCTTTTCGTTGACCTCTGCTCGGGGCCAAGAGGACTTCGCGGCCCCAACAATCACAATCGATTTCGGCGGGCCATCCCACGGCTGCGCCGCGAAACGACACCAGGAGAGTTAAGCCATGAACAAAGCCTTCCGTCGCACTGCGGTTGCGTCTGCCGTTTCCGGAATCGCCCTTGCGCTGGGGGCCGGCCAGGCGTTCGGCTCGGCGTTCGCCCTGGCCGAACAGAATTCGATGGGACTCGGCAACGCCTTCGCCGGCGCGGCGGCGACAGCCGAGGATGCGAACACCATCTGGCACAACCCGGCAGGTCTCGCGCGGCTCAACTTCCCGCAGGCCGAGTTCGCGCTCAACGTGATCGTCCCGTCCGCCAAGTTCCAGAATGCGAACTCGCAGCCGGCGGCGCTGCAGCCGCTGGGCGGAACTGGCGGCGACGCCGGCAGCGCCGCGTTCGTTCCCAACCTGTACGGGTCGATCGCGATCAACGACAGGATTCACGTCGGCATAGGCGTCAACGTGCCGTTCGGCCTCAAGACGGAATACGACAACGGCTGGCTCGGCCGCTACCAGGCCCTCAAGTCCGAAATCAAGACGTTCAACATCAATCCGGCGTTTTCCTGGAAGGTCACCGATCAGTTCTGGCTCGGCGCGGGCGCGAACTACCAGCATTTCGACGCGACGCTGACGAACAACGTGAACTACTCGGGCGTGCTGGCGTCGCTCGGCTATCCGGGTGCCGTTGCGGCCGGCCAGATCACTCCGGCACAGGCGGCGGCGCTGAGCCAGGCTACGCAGGGGCTCGATACGTTCGCGAAGGTCACGGGCGACGACGCCGCATGGGGCTGGAACGTCGGCGCGATGTTCAGCTTCAACGGCGACGCCAACAACGACCCGGGCGCCGGCAGAATCGGCATCGCCTATCGGTCGAAGCTCAAGTACAACGTGATCGGCACCGTGAATTTCACCCAGCCGACGGTGCCCACGCTGACGGGCCCGCTCGCCCCGTTCAACCCGGTCGTAGCCGGCGTGAGCAACGCCATCAACCAGAACCCGCTTTTCGCGAATGGCGGCGTCACGCTCGCCATCAACATGCCCGACAGCGCGTCGCTTTCCTATTATCAGAAGATGAGCGACAAGTGGGACTTCCTGGCCGACGTCTCGTGGACCGGCTGGAGCACCATCCAGCAACTGACGGTGAAGCGCAGCAACGGCACGGTGCTGGAATCGCTGCCCGAGAATTTCAAGGATACTTGGCGCTATTCCGCGGGCGTCAACTACTACTACGACGACAGGACGGTGCTGCGCGCAGGCGTTGCCTACGACCAGTCGCCAGTCAACAGCATCGATCGCTCGCCACGCCTGCCGGACAGCGACCGCACCTGGGTGACGGCCGGCTACCGGTACAAGTTCAACTCCTCGCTCAACCTGGACCTCGGCGCGGCGTACATCTTCGTCAAGAACGGATCGATCAACAATTCCGGCAACCCGCCGAGCATTCCGTCCAACGGGTTGATCAACGGTTCCTACGACAATCACGTCGTGATCGTGTCCGGCGAGCTCAATTACCGGTGGAGATAGACATCGCAATGCGCAAGCTGCTGATCGCCGGCGTCGCGGCGCTGTTCGCCGCGACCGCCCTCGCGGCCGAGATCGGGGGCCTGAAGCTCCCGGACAAGGCCTCCGTCGGCGGCCAGGAGCTCGTCCTGAATGGCGGCGCCGTTCGCACGAAGGCGATCTTCAAGGTGTACGTCGGCAGCCTTTATGTGCCGGCCAAGGCGAGCGATCTCACGAGCGTGCTGGCGAAAGCCCCGCGGCGCATCCAGATGAACCTTCTCCGCGATCTTTCGGCCGACCAGCTGCTCGACGCGCTCAACGACGGCCTCAAGGACAACAGCAGCGCCGCCGAGCTTGCCGCGGTCAAGGCGCAGTCCGACCAGTTGGCGTCGATCATGAAGTCGTTCGGTGAAGTCAAGGAAGGCAACGTCGTGACGCTCGACTACGTCGATGGCGGCACGGTCGTCACGTTGAACGGCGCGCCGAAGGGCACCATTCCGGGCGAGCCGTTCAATCGCGCGCTGACCAAGATCTGGCTCGGCGACAAGCCCGCGCAGGCGGACCTCAAGAAAGCGATGCTGGGCGGCTAATGTCGCCTTGGGGACAGGCTGGTGTCCCTTTGGGACAGGCTGGTGTCCCTTTGGGACAGGCTGGTGTCCCTTAGGGACAGGCTAATGTCCCTCAGGGCCCCCTAGATTCGAGGCCGGCGGCCGTATGCCGGATTTTTGGATTTCGTGCGGTTATCGGTTGTTGCGGGCGGGTCCTGACGGGCGGCTCGTCCTCACCGACGAGTTCCTGCGGTCGACGCTGCTGCGGCCCGAGCTCGCGCCGCTGCCCGAGTCGTGCGCGGCGGAGCTTGCGCTGCACGAAAAGCTCATCGCTTCGCCACGCGCGCCCGTCACCGAAAGCGAGCGCGCGGAGATCGCCGATTCGGATGCGCGCGAGAATTACGCGGTGTGGCTGCGTTTTCGCGACCGGATCGCCACCGCCCCGTCCATCGAGTCGGCGTACGTCGCGATGTTTCGCGAAGGCGTCGACGTCCCGCCGATCTTCGTCCATCAGCTCACCCAGATCCTGCTGCGGCACGTGCTGGGCGCGCGCGCCGACGCGATCGAAGCGCGCGCCGCCGAGATGCTGTTTCGGCCGCAGAAGATCGCCGTAACGGCCGACGGCGCCGTGATGGCTGCCGACGCCGAAACGGTCGAGGTCCTGGCGTCGACCGGCGGATTCGGGAGCTTGGGCGAACTCCTGCAAAGGAACCGCACGCCGCTGCGCACCGTCGATCTCGATACCCTCGATGCCGGCAACAAGGAGACGTATTGGGAGCGCGACGAGCGCCACGACCTCGCCATCAGCCTGAACCGCGGGCTTCCGGCGCTCGATGCCCTGTGCCGCGTGCTGGAGAAGTGGATCGCGCACATGGTGGGTGTAATGGTGACCATTCGCCCGCAGCGTGAGATCGACGACAAGCGGTGGGTCTGGCACGTGGGGCTCGATGCGGAGGCGAGCTCGCTCCTCAACGACCTGTACAATCGGGTCGAGATCGACGACGCCCGGACGGGTCGCCTGCTCTGCCTGTTCGAGCTTCAGTTTGGAGAGCCAGGCGACATGCGTCCCGCGATCGCCGGACGCCCCGTGTACCTCGCGATGGCGATGGATGCGAACGGGTGGCTCAAGCTCAAGCCGCAGAACCTTCTGCTCAATCTGCCTCTCGCCATGCCGCAATGACGGCAGCGCTGCGACCAACGAACCTGGATGCGTGCGATGAAACTCATCTCCTGTCTCGCGGCTCTTCTCGTAGCGACGTCGGCGGCCGCACAATACGCGTCGCCGGGTAGCCCGGCGCCGGCCGTCCCCGATTCCAAGGCGCAGAACCCGACGCTGCAGTCGCTCGCGTGGCTCGAAGGATGCTGGCGCGGGACGGCCGGTGCGCGCGAATTCCGGGAGCAGTGGATGCCTTTGCGCGGCCAGATGATGCTCGGCGTGAGCCAGACGCTCGACGAGAAAGGGGCCACCCAGGACTACGAGTACCTGCGCCTCGAGTTGCGCGATGGAGCCGCCTATTACGTCGCGGTGCCTTCCGGCAAGACCGAGATCACGCTCAAGTTCGACGCCGAGACGACCGACACGGCGAACGATCGCAACGACACCGTCTTCACGTTCGTGAATCCCGCGCAGGAGTTCCCGCGCCTCATCTCCTATCGGCGGGCGAAGGAAGGCTGGCTCTACGCGTCCGTCGAAGGCAAGGTCGCCGGCGCCGAGCGCAAGGCGACCTACCCGATGCGCCGGATCGATTGCGAGACGGGCGAGGTCGTCGGCCGCTAGAGGCTCCGATGCCGCCGTCCTCCGCGCTCGAGAACTTCGAGAGGATGCTCGCAGCGGGCAAGGACGGCGCATTGCTCCGGTTCTCGCTCGGCAACGAGCATCTCAAGGCCGGCGATTTCGACCAGGCCGCGCTGCATCTCGCGCGTGCGGTCGCGCTCGACCCGCATTACACGGCGGCATGGAAGCTCTACGGCAAGGCGCTTGCCGCCGCCGGGCGCAAGGACGAAGCGCTCGTCGTTTATCGCGCGGGCATCGCGGTCGCATCGACGCGCGGCGACAAACAGGCGGAGAAGGAGATGCGGGTCTTCGCGCGGCGGCTCGAAACGTGAAGGCGCTAGTTGGACGTGGCGCGCTCCACGCCAAGCCCCACGTCGACGCCGCGGTTCGCGAGCGCATCGGCGCGCTCGTTTTCCGGATGGCCGTTGTGACCTTTGACCCAATGCCAGCGGATGTCATGGCGCGCGGCGAGCGCATCCAGCTCGCGCCACAGCTCGGCGTTCTTCACCGGCTTCTTGTCCGCAGTCTTCCAGCCGTTTCTCTTCCAGCCGTGAATCCACGTCTCGATGCCGTTCTTCACGTACTGCGAATCGGTGTGGACTTCGGCGACGCAGGGGCGCGTCAGCGATTCGAGCGCGCGTATGACGGCGGTGAGCTCCATCCGGTTGTTCGTGGTGTGGGCCTCGCCGCCGAACAGCTCCTTCTCACGCTCGCCGAACACGAGCAGCGCCCCCCAACCGCCGGGACCGGGATTGCCCTTGCAGGCGCCGTCCGTATAGATTCGGACCAGGCGTTCGGCCAACTTCAGTCCACCATCTCGCCAAAGCGCGATTCGATGCACTGACGAGCCTGGCGCGGCGCCGTGGCGAGGCCGTTCTTCCGGTGCTCCCATGCGGGGGTGATGATGCGCATGCCCAGAACTTTCTTCGTGGCGCGCAGATAGTAGACGCCGCCGCCGATCGGCCACCACCGGTCGCCCGCCGCCTCGAAGAAGCCGAACCGCGAGCGCCACGGCTCGCTCTCGAACGGCGGGACGTAGCAGTCGAGGCCGCCGCCGGACACTTCGAAGCCGAGCAGCGAAAGCCAATCCTTGAGCCGATAGAGCGCGATGAAGCTGCCGTTCCACGGCGGCGTCTGGCGCCGGCCGAAGTAGCGCTTCACTCCGAAGAGGCTGAACGGATTGAATCCCGAGATCACGATCTGCCCCTCCGCGCGGATGGCGCGGTACACCTCGCGGAGCAGCTGGTGCGGCTCGCTCGTGAACTCGAGCGCGTGCGGCAGCACGATGAGGTCGAGCGAGTTCTCCGCAAACGGCAGCCAGTTCGCATCGGCGCGAATGTCCGCGGCAGCCTCCGGGTCGACGGTCCAGTGCGACGCGACGCGGCTTTGCGCAAGAAACGGGCATTGCGGCAGGCCGATCTGGATCGCCTGGAAGCCGAAGATGTCGGCGACGGTACGGTCGAACCACGCCTGCTCGCGCGCCAGCAGGTAGCGCCCGAGCGGAGTCTCGAACCA
>Ga0070670_100004044_pt1 | contig 12242 bp, 7 predicted proteins | sample KBSS63metaG_FD_64665 | JGI IMG/M metagenome (GOLD analysis project Ga0070670, IMG submission 64665) | Switchgrass rhizosphere microbial communities from Kellogg Biological Station, Michigan, USA - KBS S6-3 metaG | ecosystem: Host-associated > Plants > Roots > Rhizosphere > Soil ... | reverse complement strand
ACGGGCGCGAAGGTGATAACCGAAGAGCTGGGCGTGAAACTCGAGAAAGTTGAGCTCGGCGATTTGGGTCGCGCGAAGCGCGTAATCATCGACAAGGACACTACAACCATTGTCGAAGGCAGCGGCGAGCCCAAAGCGATCCAGGGCCGGGTGGCGACGATCAGAAAACAGATCGAAGAGACTACGTCCGATTACGATCGCGAGAAGCTGCAGGAGCGACTCGCAAAACTGGCGGGCGGCGTGGCGGTGGTGAAGGTGGGCGCGGCAACTGAGACTGCCATGAAAGAAATCAAGATGCGTGTCGAAGACGCGCTCAATGCGACCAAGGCCGCGGCGCAGGAAGGCACGGTCGTGGGCGGCGGCACCGCGCTGCTGCGCGCCGCGCAGGCGTTGGACCAATTAACTGACGACGACGGCGATGTGCTGACCGGCATCCGTATTGTCAGGAGAGCACTGGAAGAACCGCTGCGACGTATCGCTGAGAACGCCGGCTTCGACGGCGCGGTGGTTGTCGGACGAGTCGAACAGTTGAAAGGCGCGAAAGGATTCAACGCAGCGACGGGCGAATATGAAGACTTGCAGGCGGCCGGCATACTCGATCCGACCAAGGTGGTGCGGACGGCGCTGCAGAACGCGGCGTCGATTGCCGGACTGTTGTTGACGACTGACGCGGCTGTTATCGATGCGCCTGAGCCGAAGAAGGCAGCGCCATCGATGCCCGGCGGCGGCGAGGACTACGATTACTAGTGCTGGGAGCGATTAGTCGCGTAGCGACGGCCTTTTAGTGTTTTTCGTGATCCTGTTTCGTGTGGTTTAGTGGTTACGGCCTTCAGTCTGGCAGAAAATTCGAGACCACGAAGGCACACGAACACAAGACGAAACCACACGAACAAGAACGCCTGCGTTTGCTGCAAATCGGCTGGCCGAATATTTGCCTTGTCAGGCGACGTGAGAATTCCGTTGCATCGAAACGCAACGGCGAATATGCTCACAACATCCAACCAACGGGCTGGACGGATTTTTGAAGCGACCCGCGTGAATGACATTCGTCGTGCTGTCATGAAACCGTGCACGGCATCAGGGTTCCCGGAACTAGTGGGTTAAGAAAATGGTTGACTTAGGTTCGTATAAAGACAAATTTGGAGAGAGTGGCCAGCGCATTCTGGATCACGCTCTCAGCGAGTCGCGCCAGCGCGATCAGAATTTCGTTTCGGTTGAACACATCCTCGAGGCGCTCATGCATGAAGAGCCCGACATGTTCAACTCTGCCATGCGTGAGCTTTCGCTCGATCCGATCGTCGTCAAGATCGCCATCGATAAACGACTTGACAGCAGCCGGCAGCAGCACGTCGGCAAAGGTTTTCGCATCTCGCCTGACACTACCGATTTATTCAAACGCGCGATGGAACGCGCGCGCGGACAGGGTCGCAAGGTGATTGAGGCGACCGACATTTTTTCTGCGCTTACCAACCACGACAGCTTGTTCGTTGAGGTACTAAAGAACATGGGCGCGAATCCCGATGCGGTAGCCGAAAACGTGCAGGCGCAGGTTTCAAAACGTGAGCGCGAAGAAGAACAGTATCGGAAGAAGTTTGAACTGCCCCCTTACCTGAAGCACTTCGGCGTTTCCCTCAACCGCCTGGCGCGCACCGACAAGATTGCGCCGACGATTGGCCGGGAAAAAGAGATTCAGCAGATGGTGGAAATCCTCTGCCACCGCGAGCGTGCTAATTCGCCGATGCTGGTAGGCGAACCCGGCGTGGGCAAGACTGCGGTGGTCGAAGGACTGGCGCGACTGATCGAAATGGAGCCGGACAAAGTTCCCGCGCGACTGCGCGGCACGCACCTGGTCCAACTGCAAATGGGCGGCATTGTCGCCGGCACGATGCTGCGGGGAATGTTTGAAGAGAGAATCAAGGGCATCATCGACGAAGTTAAGGAACGCGACAACCTGATTCTGTTCATCGACGAAGCGCACACCATCATGGGCGCGGGCGCGGCACTCGGTACATCTTCCGATGCGGCCAACATGTTCAAGTCGGCGCTCGCGCGCGGCGATCTGCGCATCATCGGCGCCACCACGTTGTCGGAGTACAAGGAATACATTTCGGAAGATGAGGCCCTCGCCCGTCGCTTCCGGCTCGTGAAAGTGGTTGAGCCGACGATCAACGAAACACGTGAGATTCTTTTGGGCTTACGCCCACGGCTCGAGCGAAATTATTCGGTGAAGATTTCCGATGAGGCAATCAACATCGCGCTGGAAATGGCGCCCAAGTACATTCGCAACCTGCACCTGCCGGACAAAGCCATCGGTTGGCTCGACACGGCCGCGGTAAAAGTTGAAATCAACGAGCCGCAAACGATGGTCGTGAAACCTGAGCACGTGATCGACGTGATCTCGCAGGAGTCGCGCATTCCGCGTGACATGATCTTCCGCGACACCAGCGATCGCTTCTCGATGACGGAAGCGATGCTTTCGCAGCGAGTGATCGGACAGAAGCCGGCGATTAAATCCGTGGCCCAACGACTCCGTTTGAACAAAGGTCCGCTGAAGGAGTCGCACTACAAACCCGACGGCGTTTTGTTGTTCCTTGGTCCAACCGGCGTCGGCAAAACCGAACTTGCCAAGGCGGTTGCCGAATTCATGTTTGGCGACGAAGAGAAGATGGTGCGCATCGACATGTCAGAGTACAGCGACGGCACCGTCAGCATCGAGAAGCTGATTGGCATGCCGCGCGGTATCGTCGGTTCCGAGCGCGGCGGCATTCTGACTGAACAGTTGCGCGAGAATCCTTATACGGTGCTGCTGCTCGACGAAGTTGAGAAGGCGTCGCCGTATTTGATGAATTTGTTTCTGCAGGCGTTTGACGAAGGCTGGCTGACTGACGGCCGCGGCAAGAAAGTTTATCTTTCTGACGCGATCATCATCATGACTTCCAACCTCGGCTCCGAGAGCTTCAAGAAATTCGAGAAGCCGCTCGGCTTCGGCACCAAGACGGCGCAGGACTTCCGCATCGTCAAAAACGAAGTAATGAAGGCCGCGGAAACACGTTTCTCGCCGGAGTTTCGTAATCGCATCGATGAGATCATTGTGTTTGCGCCGCTCACGATGGACGAAGTGCGCCAGATTGCCGAACTTTATTTGAACAAGCTGCAACGCCAGATGAAGCGGCAGGGCAAGGAAGTGAACGTGACGGATGCGGCCCTCAACCTGCTAACTGAAAAAGGCTTCAACACGAAATATGGCGCCCGCTTCCTGAAGCGCCATATCGATGAGAAGGTGAAGCTGCCGCTGACTGCATTGTGGAAGTCCGCAACCAACTTTGTTGTCGACGTCGAAGAAGACGACATCGTTGTGAAGGCGGAAAACGGAACGAATGCAAGTTTGAATTAACTACTGAGGACCAGCAGTTCAGAGTTCAGCCTTTTAGGCTGCGCTTTCCCAAAACAGGGCTTCAAGTTGTATTTTGAAGCCCTTTTTCCATGGCCGGATGTTGGGTAGTATTTCGCTCTGCCCCCTCAGGGTGCTTTGTGTCTCTGTGGTTGATGCCTGGCTTAAATGGATTCACCACAAAGGCACAGAGTTCACAGAGGTGGCACAAAGACTTGAGTGTCGCGTCTGGCCGAAGCGCCTAAGAAAGTCGATTTAGTAAATGACATATCCAATCCCTCGCTTGTCAGTTCTAGTTTTGTTCCTACTGTTTTCTCTCCAAACATTCGCGCAGCAGGAACAACCGGCCAAAGCGTCACCCGAAAACATCGCCAAGGCGGAAGCCATTCTCGCGCGCGCTACTGAAGCGGTTGGTGGGAACGCTTATCTAAACGTCAAGACGATGGTCAGTCGCGGTTTCTTCACTACGTTTCATGACGGCATATCACAAAATCCCGCGCGCTTTGTAGATTACATTTCCTATCCTGATAAAGAGCGCACCGAATTCACCGGCGGCGGCATTCGCACTATCCAGACAAACAGCGGCGACACCGGTTGGCTCTACGACGGCGCCAACAAGACCCTGAACGACATGAAGGGCGCGCAGATTACCGACTTCAAAAGGAACATGCGCACGAGTGTGGAAAATGTTCTGCGCGGTTGGTGGAAAAAGGAGAACGCCACGCTGAGCTACGTCGGGCGGCGCGAAGCGGGACTCGCTCGTCGAAACGAAACGGTTCGCGTTACCTATCCCGACGGCTTCTGGGTTGAATACGAGTTTGCGGTGAAAGAAGGACTGCCGGAGAAAGTGATTTACAAGACGACCAGGACCAAGGCCGACTCCGATGAGCAGGAAGAAGTTACCGAAGAAGATCACTTAGCCAAGCCAATCACTATCGCCGGGATCACCGCCCCCTGGGTCATCGACCACTTTATCAATGGCGCGCAAACGAGCCGCATTGGCTACGAATCAGTCGAATACAACACTCCCCTGGCCGATACGCTCTTCGCCAAGCCGGCGAACATTAAGAGTTTGAAATAAGACGCTCTATCTCTGTGCGTTCTCCGACACGAAGGATACACAGAGAAGCAAAGGTAAAGCCACATTCAATCATCCCATGAAATCATCCATCGTTTCCTTGGTCTTAGTAGTCCTGCTGTCGAGCGCGAATTCGCCAGTCGTCTGGTCGCAAACTCGCTCCGATCAGGACGACGAAGTGATCCGCGTCGACACCGACCTTACCAACTTATTCTTCATCGCCACCGACAAGCAGAAGGCCTTTGTCACCACGCTCGCTGAAACCGATCTGCGCGTGACCGAAGACGGCGTCCCGCAAAAAATTCTGACCTTCCAACGCGAGACGGATCGACCGCTGGCCATCGCGTTTTTGATCGACGTAAGCATTTCCGAAGAACGCACCCTGCCGCAGGAAAAAGCCGCGGCGCGCACCTTCATCGAAAACGTCTTACAGTCGGGCAAGGATCAGGCGGCAATCATACCTTTCACTGGCGCCGCATTTCTCGAACAGGGATTAACGCGCGACGTTTTACAAGTCTATCGGGCGCTCGAAGGCGTCGAAGTTGCCATGCCGGTTTACCTTGGCTCCGGCCGGCCCATCAGCGGAATTGCTTCCGGGCCTGGCATGAAGGCGCCGCCGCGCGAAGGCACCACGGCGATTTGGGACGCGATCGCGGTTACGTCCAGCGAGATACTGGCGCGAAGCAATGAGCCGCAAGCGAACAAACAAGGTGGTGGTCGGTCTGCGCGCTCGTCAAACGCGCGCGATGAAATCGCCGGGCGACAGAATCAACGACGTCGCGCGATTATCCTGCTAACGGACGGACAGGACACCACCAGCCGCGTGACGCGCAACGAAGCGATTAAGAGAGCGCTTGATGCGGAGACGGCCATCTATGCGATCGGCATCGGCGATAGTAAATATGAAGGCGTGGATCACGACGCGGTTAACGCGGTCGCCACCGGCACCGGCGGCCGGGCGTTCTTTCCGAAAAAAGAGACGGACTTGAAAAACGCTTTCGCGGAGATTGAACAGGAGCTGCGTTCGCAGTATCTCATCGCCTATTCATCGTCGAACAAAAATCGCGACGGCGGCTATCGGGAGATGCGGATCGAAATTACCAACCCGCAGTTGCAGAAAGAACAGCTGAAGCTGCGCCACCGGCCCGGCTACTTCGCGAAGTCTTCAAACGCAGGAGCGAATTAGGATATAGCACGGAGATGAGAATTCCGTTCGCAATCTGTAATTCTTCTCGCCTCAGAGAGGCGAAATGTTTGTAGATTCGTTTTTGATTTTTGACGCTCTGGTGGCGAGAACAGTAATTGTCGCGCTCCTATGGAGCGCATATTCATTTCATGCGATTCAACTATAAATATTTGGCTCCTCCGGAGCCGCGTATCCCTTCTGTTGTGTCACGCGCTTCGGTTTTCTTGCTTTCTTTTTCTTGACGCGCCGCGGTCGTGGCGCAGGCGGAGCCACCGTGACATCGGCCACGCTCGCATTAGCGGCAGCGGTGGGGACGGTCGCGGGAGTGGCAGTGACCGGCTGAGCGCTTTGGCGATACGCATCGGCGTCCGCTTTAGCAATTGCTGTTTCGAGGCGAGTGTGACTCGTCGTCAGTAGATCGAGTTGGGCGCGCACTCCATTTCTTTCAATCTCCAACTGGCGCCGACGCTGCTCGCGTACGTCCTCAGGCCGCGTGCTTCCCACACCTGCCAGATCGCGTTCGATGTTTTCAGGTTTGAGCCTCTCGTCGAGAGCCTGCAGGCGCGTTTGCATCTCAGCCTGCTTGGTTTCGACTTCGGCAAGCTGCGCACGCAGCGCTGCCGCCTTTTCCTGCGCGCTGGTTTGCGCAACAGCAGAAGCCGGTACAAAAGTTAGTGCGCTAACTACCAGCGCTACACCGAAGATGAAGACTCTTAGAGATCGCATGGGGGTATCTTATCGCGTCATCTGGTGAAGGAGGTTCGCAGTAAGAAAAATAGAACAGAAACTTCAAAGGATGCGCAAGGCACTAGTCCGTGGTCAGTGGTTCGAACGCTGAAAGCGTTCCATAAAATAGCCCAGGGTAAGCGCGTGAGCGCGCCACCCTGGGAACAAAAACCTCCCATCCGTTCTACTGTCGCTCCAAACTCGCGCGGTCCCAGCCGGCGAGATTGGCGCCGGCTTCGTACGTCGTTTGGCAAAAGTCCATGAGTGTTTGTTCCGGTGAGGCAGACCGTCGCACGTCGTCATATAGCAGAAAAAATTCCTTCATCTCGGGGCTGTAGAAGGTTTGAGCGGGACGAATCTTTCCCTGACCTACGACTTCAGACAAACCCGCCGGTTCGGGTGTCGTGTAGGAATAGAAGGCCGCTTCCATGTCTTTATTTCCCGGCCACCAGCCGTGACTGATGACTTCATGCGAATAAGCTTCCTGCGTCATCTTGTCAGCGCCTTCGCGCGGCGGCGCGGGCCTCCCCGAAAATCGCGTGACGGCGAGATCAAAGCTTCCCCAAAAAAAATGCACCGGACTGACTTTGCCGATGAAGCGCGCGCGAAATTCTTTTAAGACTTCGTCCATCTTCACCAGCGCGCGCCAGAAACGGTTAGCGTATTCCGGATCGTACGACTTATGTTGGTGGTCGTCGGTGAAACGAATCGGCTCCGGCACTTCAACCGGCATGGTCCAGATGTCGATTTCCATACCGAGACCACGAAGCGCGGCCATCACCTCGGCGTAGAAATCCGCCACCGACTGCGGGCGCAGTGGGAGGGCGGTCGTTGAACCATCGCTGCATTTGATCAGGAGTTGATGATCGATGAAATCGAACTCAATTTCGAAAATGCGATCTTCATAAGACATCGCGGACGTGGTGAGGCCGCGCGCTGAGACGTACAGCGGCACGTTCCACCAGTGATTGATCAGCGGCGTTTGCTCGAGCCGGATCTTACCGACCACCTGCGTCCACATGTGCAGCGTCGCAAGCGTGTCTTGCCATTCGGCGAATTTGAGTTCGGGCCAGGGAGTCATAGCCCGTAAATAGTGAATCGTAAATCGTGAATAGTAAAGCGTGGTAAAGGTAGGGGCACAGCATGCCGTGCCCTACCTTACGAACCAGACGAATTGTGGGGGCGCACCTAGGTGTGCGGCCTGGGGCGGACACGCAGGTCCGCCCCTACAAAACGAAACCACCCGAAAGTAGAAGGGCACGGCATGCCGTGCCCTTCCGAACTAACCAGCCTATCCTTTCGCGGCCTTGGCGCGGACAAACGCGAGGTTTATTTGCGGCAGCGAATTGAATGCTGCCGCTTTGCCGCAAAACTCCTTCGCTTTTCCCGCATCGTTCTTGCCCTGGTAAGCCTGACACAAACGATAGAGATCGTAAGGGTTCTGCTGGTTGGCTTGTTGCAGTTCGGATATAGCCGCGTCGAAGTTTTTCTCCTCGAGCGCAATCATGCCCAACAGCTGATGCACCTGCCTGGTCTGGAATGGATTCTTCTTGTCTTCCGTTCCTTTGCGAAACGCTTCGGCTTCTGTTTTGGCAGTCGCCAAATCTTTCTTGGCTAACGCCACGCGACCCAGGTTGTAGTGATGGAAGAGTTTGGCATTGTCCTTAATCTCCTGCGAGAGATTCGAGCCTTCCGTCATGCTCAAGCCGCGCTCAAACTGCGCCTTCGCTTCGTCGGCCTTGCCCATCTCCAGCAGGATATTGCCCTTGAGTTGGAGATCGCCAGTCATCGCCGGCAGATCGTTGGTTTGTTCGCCGAGTTTGTACTGCTGGTCCACGAGCTCGAGTGCCTTATCCATCTTGCCGCGGTCAACTTCTACTACCGTCATAGCAAACAACGCAGTGCGGCGCTCGGCATCGCTTCTCGCTTTGTCGGTGATTTTTTGTAACTCCGCATTCGCTTCGTCCGGCTTGCCCTGGTACATCAACGCAGCGGCGATGCCCTGGTGTGAGTTGATGAAATTAGGATCGATGGTCAGTGCTTTACGATATTGCGTAACTGCATCGTCGAAACGGCCCATCTTCAGCAGCAGCTCGGCATAAGAGTCGTAAGGGTTCGGATCGTTGGGAATCAACTCGATGTATTTCTTGAAAGCAGTTTCCGCGTTTGCGTAGTCGGCGTTTTGCCGATAGGCATAGCCGAGAATGTTGAAGGCCGTCGAATAAGTTGGCGCGAGCTCGGTTGCTTTCTTGTAGTGCTCAATCGCCTGCGGCATGTCCTGCTGGCCGAAGTAATAACCACCAAGATTGAAGTGCGCGCGCTCGTCGTTGGGATAGGCGGCTACCAGCTGGTCCAGATATTCCTTCTGCTTCGCGACGTTTCCGTTGGCTCCGGCGTCTGCGCTAAGTATCAACAACTTTTCGCCGTTGGAAGCTTTGTCGGCAAGTGCCACCGCTTTCTTAACGTGGTCGAAGAACTCCTTGCCGGTGGGGCTAACCTGGGCGCGGTTCAACTCGGCGAGGGCGAAGTTTGGATCAAGCGAGATCGCTTTATCGTAGTGTTGGATGGAATCCTGGACCAGTAACTTCTCCTGAAGGTCGCGTCCCTGAAGAAATTCTTTGCGGGCTTCTTCCGAGGCTGTAGTTACCGGAATCTTGCCGCCGTCGCCGGCCGGTTTGTTTGACGCGACTGGGCCACTACCTTCTTCAACCTTCGCGCAACCACTGAACACGATCAGGGAAAGGATAAGTGCGGCGAGGAATATAACCAGTAAATTCTTACGATGCATTTTGTTTCTCCTTCGAATGTTTGGATAGACAACTTCGTCACCAGAGTTGGCAGGGATTTGGGAGACTGGGCCAAGCGAATAGCAAACAGCAGACAGCAAACAGCAGACAGCAGGTTAAGTTTTATTGCAGGGATACGTGAACGAAGTTGCCTTTATGCAATGGCTGTTAGCCGTTTGCTGTTCGCTGTTTGCTTTCAGGAATGTGCGGAGAATACTGAAGGGGGTTAATCGGGTCAAGAGAATAATCAGAGTTATTTTTCTTTGGTCCATCCGCTCGGTTTATTACGATTTTTTGGAAGGGTTTTAAGAGTAAGAGAGCGGGGCAAGCCCGCCTTCCTGACCTGAGAGATTGATGAAGTTGAGCTCTTGTAGGTAAGGCTTGAATGGCTTCCAACTTCCGAGCGAAAGTCTCAAGCCGCGGTCAGCTCCGGGTCAGGAAGGCGGGCTTGCCGCCGCTCTTTTTCTACAGTTCACCCGCTTTCAAAACCTTTGCCGGTATTCGATCGACACAAGAAACGCTTTCACCATTTCGGCGTTTACAAAGTTGCCGTTGAACTGATTGAGCTTCGTCAACCAAAAATCGTAGCCGGTGTGATCCGTATCAGGCGCATCGTTGGGATTTCGTCGCAGATAGCCGAAGTATTGCATCAAGACAAACGCCCGGTTTGTTTCCTGCTGGGTGAGGGTTGGGTTTTCGGCAACACGTCGCAATGCGCGCGCGCGGGCGGTGTTGTCAGAGGTATCGATCGCGCCACCGAATTCAGCGACGACTGACGCGAATTCATTGGCATCGGGAGTGACACCCGCGTTCGAGTAAAGCTCGCCGACAAACTGCGCCGGCGTCCGCGCCGTCGGATACTTTGTGGTGAAACGCGAACGCGTAACGAAGTCTTGCGTGAATGCGACCTTGTTACTTTCAAGTTGCTGCGGCCATCCGGGCTGGCCCACGATTACGTTGTGCGCAATCGATTGGGAGTCAGTCAGGAACTCGCTCAAGCGTATGACCGGCACCTTGATCGGATGAGGCGTGCCGGGCGTGTTGAGTTGTGACAGGCCGTCCGCGTCGCCGTACGCAGTTTTGTACATCCTTTCAACCAGGTAACCAGTCTCCTGAAATTCGATCGAAAGGAAAAACGCCGCCGAGACGTTGATGCGCTTGATCTCGATGCAAGCTGAATCGGCGCCGCAAGATGTAATTTCATTTGTCCAGTAAGCCAGGCCATCCGCGTCAGGCACTCTACTCAGAAAATCGGCGTAGTGTTGCCGGACGAAAAACTCCGGATTGTCGATCGGGTTGGAACAATTGTTGGCCGCTGAAAACCTATTGTGCGGACTTGCTGCGTCGGCGACGAAATCGCTGGCGTTATTTTCCGTATCGGTGCAGCCGGCGAATTTTCTGATAGCGGCCGTACTATTTGCGGTGGTCGGTGCCGGTCCAGTTCCTTCAAAACAACTTGCCGTCGATCCGTAACCGACAAAATCTACAATTTGGGAATTGGGTAGCGGACAAGTGCCGCCGAATATGGTGCTGTTGGGTCGGGTAAGGAAGACCTTGCCTGACGGAGAGAGGTTGGGAGCAGGAAACACGGTTATTGGCGGAACGAACAAATCCCAGGGCACCGGTGCGCCATTAGAGCTGTCGGGTCCTAATTTGATCAGAAGGTATTTATGAGCGGCGATGGGTAGGCCCTGCGAGCTGCCAAAAGAGAACGACACGTTAAAGGAGCCGGTATCGTTGGCCAGATAAATCTGCCAACCACTGAAGTCGATCGTGTTATCGGTTCGGTTGAAGATCTCGAGATAGTTGTTTTGATAGGTTGAGCCGACGTTTCCGCCGTGGGAATAAATCTGACTCAAGACGATATCTCCGGCAGTGGCCGGTTGAAGCGGCGCAGCGCCGGGAACCGAAACGCCAAACGACCTGATAGCCGTGGAAGAACCGGCGGGCACGGTAACGCTTCGAACAAGTTTTCCGTCGTCGTAAGTGCTGATGGTTACCCGAACGTCAGTGCCGTCAGACTGGGCCCAGCCTGGTTTGGCGGCGCTGCTTCGAGTCTTAAATGACGCACCGCAGACGAGACAGGTTAAAAGAACGCAGGCAAAAACTCTGATTGTTTTGAGGTTTCGGGGCATTCGATAATTCCTCCCGGGAGTGTGAAGCAAGACGGTATTTCTGCGCGGCGGGGCAGTAGCCCGACCATCAGGGAGGGCTTCCTTGGTTACGATTTAAGCCCTCCCTAACGGTCGGGCTACTGCCCCGGTTAATGTTTCATCACCACACAACGCGAGCAATCGTTTTGTGCGGTTACTAGATCGCGAGGCCGCCATCGACCTGGACCACCTGGCCGGTGATGTAACGCGCGTCTTCGGAAAGCATGAAGCAGGCGATGCGCGCGATCTCGTCGGCTTCAGCAAAGCGGCCGAGTGGGATTTGCTCGATGATTTTCGCGCGGTAGGTTTCGTCCAGAGCTTCGGCCATGTCGGTGGCTACCATGCCCAGCGCGAGCGCATTCACCGTCACCTTTCGGCTGGCCACTTCCTTCGCGAGTGCTTTCGTCAATCCCACCATGCCGGCTTTCGACGCCGAATAGTTTGACTGGCCCGGCATACCGACTTCGCCGCTAATCGAAGAGATGTTGAGAATCGATCCGCCGTCGTCCTGTCGCAGCATGGTTCGCAGCGCCGCCTTGGCAAAGTTCCAGGCGCCCTTGAGGTTGGTGTCCATCACCGCGTCCCAATCCGATTCCTTCATGCGCAGGATCAGGTTGTCGCGGGTTATGCCGGCGTTGTTGATTAGGAAGTCGATGCGCCCGAAAGCATCTTTGACTTGCTTGACCATCTCCGCGGCGGCTTCGGTGTCGGCGACGTCGCATTGAGTCGCGAGCGCGCGCACGCCCAACGCTTCGATTTCTTTCGACAACGAGTCTGCGGCCTCGGCGCTCTTAGCGTAATTGAAGGCAACGTCAGCACCGCGGCGCGCGACTTCAAGCGCGATAGCGCGACCAATGCCGCGAGTGGCGCCGGTGACGATGGCAGCCCGACCGGAGAATTGTTTTTGATCAGACATGTTGTT
>Ga0070670_100004042_pt1 | contig 12247 bp, 12 predicted proteins | sample KBSS63metaG_FD_64665 | JGI IMG/M metagenome (GOLD analysis project Ga0070670, IMG submission 64665) | Switchgrass rhizosphere microbial communities from Kellogg Biological Station, Michigan, USA - KBS S6-3 metaG | ecosystem: Host-associated > Plants > Roots > Rhizosphere > Soil ... | reverse complement strand
GCCGTATCGCGCCACCAGCCGTTGGGATGCGACAGCGTGTCGACCAGCTGCGCGGGCGTCGCCCTGCCGAGCGCCGGCGGGGCATCGCGCCGGGTCGTGTCGTGGACGACCCGCCAGATGCGGCCATGACCTTGCGGCTGATCGAGCTTGCGCGACACGATCTGATCGCGGAGGTATTCGGTGATGAAACCCTTGTGCTGGATGATCCCGTGGTAGGTGTCGACGATATAGAGCGTGCCATCCGGCGCGGATGAGAGATAGACCGGGCGAAAACGCTCGTCTGTTGAGGCGATGAATTCCGCGTCGGCGTAAGCTTTCTTCGCCGTGAGCGTCGCGCCGTTGTCGGTGACGATGATGCGGCTCACCAGGTTCGCGGCGGGCTCGGCGACGAACACGTTGCCGTAGAGATCCTTCGGCAGTCGATCACCTCGATACACGGTGGGCGCACAGACTGCCGTGAAGTGCGCGAGGGTGCTGTCGGGCCGTAAAATCCCCGTCTGATACCCGCGATTCACGCCCGGCGTGGGCCGCACCGGCCAGACCGTGTTCACCTCGTCGTTCTGCAGGGACTCGTAGCTGCCGCGCGTGCGCACCAGGTTCGGGTTGCGCATGAAATAGCGCGCCGGCAGCAGGTCCACAAACAGCGCCGCCTCGTTCGTGTTGCGATAGATCCGTCCGCCGTCATCCTGGGTCGCGCCCCACTGCCCACGCGCGAGCGTCTGTTGGTACTCGAACTTACCGTCCTTCAGCCGCAGGTAGCCGTTGTGCTCGGACGTGTACATCCAGTTGTCCAGCGCCCAGGTCAGGCTGTTCGCGTTGTGCTCGATGTTGCCCAGCGCCTGGCCGTAGGTGTCGACAACGAGCTCTTTCGTGTCCGACTTCAGATCGCCGTTGGTGTCTTTCGCCAACCACAGGTGCGGGGGCTCGCCAATCAGGACACCGCGGTCGAGGACCTTGAGCGCACGCGGCAGCACGAGACCGTCCATGAAGATGGTCTTCTTGTCCATCTTCCCGTCGTTGTTGGTGTCTTCGAGGACGCTGATCCGTCCGAGCGGCTCGCGCTCGCCAGTCGCGGGCAGATCCTTCATGTAGCCGCGTTCCTCGATCACCCAGAGGCGGCCGTCGGCGTCCCAGTCGATCAGGATCGGCTCCTCCACCATCGGCTCGCTCGCCACGAGCTCGAGGCGATATCCGGGCGGCATGAAGAACGTCTTCAGCTCGTCTTGTGGAGAGAGGACGGGTGACTCGCTCGAGACCGACTGAAGTCGTGGCGGCCAGGGCTTCGCGCCTTGCAACGCGTAGCCGGTCGCGACCGCGCCGACGAGAGCGAAACCGGTAAAGTATTTTGTGAAACGTGGCATGAGGAGAATCATTGTACTCCCGCCGCGTCGTGGCCTTCGAGCCGCGCGAAGCCGCTGAGCTCGAACACAGGCGTTACCCCGAACGGCGCGCCGTTCACCGATGACAGGTCGAGCGCCCCCTCGGTTATCCGCAAATGGGCGAACCCGAGAGGATGGCGCGAGTACAGATCCAGATGGAACGCGCGCGCCAGCTCCTGCCATTCACGTGGCAACATGCTCAACCCGCGGTAGTAGTGATGACCGTTACGTTCGACGTGTTCTATCCCGAGCAGCGCCATCATGGCGAGATCCTGCTGAAGCGCGATTGGTCCGAGCGTGCACAGATCCTCGCCGGTCAGGACGGCCGGATGGCCGGCGGCTCGCCGCGTCGCCAGAAGGCACGCGTTCGCGATCCCCTTGACGATCCCCTTGCAGCTCTTGAAGCTCGCGCCCGCGTAGCCCGCGACCAGCGCCCGCGGGACGTCGCCAAGCGCACCGTCCGATTCGTCGATGATGAGGGCCGGCCTGTTCTCCCATCGCGCCAGCGCGTGTCCCGCTTCGTCCCCGAGCGCACGATCGCGGTGGACGGGCTGCTCCACGACGATCGTCCGCTTTGGGAGCTCTGCCAGCGTCGAGTCGCAGTTGACCTGCTCCCAGAAGTCCCTGAACGCTGCGAAGCTCTCGAAGTTCTCATTGCCGTCCACGGTCAACCAGAATCCGCCGCGCGTCTGAAGGCTGAGGACGCGGAGGACCTCGCGCAGACGAATGGAATCCTCCCTGGCGATCCCCCGCAGCTTGACCTTGAAGTAGCGCAAGCCGTACGCGCGAATCGAAGCGTCAAGGTCCTGCGGCAGGCCGTCCGCCACGCGATCCTCCGGCCGCAGCTCGCCCGGCGTCAGCGCGTCACCGATGCCGATCGTGTGACGCACAAAACAGCGACTGAGTGGCAGCGGCGGTAGCAGGTCGGACGGTTGCGCGTCCCCGAGTTCCGAGTAGATCTCGCCCAACGTGATACCCAGCCGGTTCGCCGCGATCATCCGATGCAGAGGCGCGCCTGCGGCGCGGCACAGTCCGTCGAGCGCGGCCCGTTCGACGAGGCTTACGCCGAGACCCGCGAGCAATGGCGGGACGCCCTCCCTCGCGGCCCACGATTCCTGCTCGCGGTACAGCTCACGCCAGAAATCAAAGAACGACAGCGGCTGGCGGCCAATGGTCTCCGCGACGTGCGCCGCGTGCGTGATGACGCGCAGCATCGCCGGCAAATCCTCCTCGAACGTGGTCGCGGGATTTTTTGTGAACCACTTCGGAGGCAGGCCTTCGGCGGCGATTCCGGTGCCGGATTGCGCGCCCGCATGGACGCGGGAGCGCATGAAGAGATGAGGAACGTCCGTCATGCTCGCAATCCCGTAGCGGAAAGGGAACCGCGTCCGCGCGGGCATGACGAAGAACTCGAACGGCTCGAGCGTAAACCGGTCGATCACGGGTGTTGGCCGAGATACAGATCGCGCCCCTTGGCGAGCGCGGCGATCTTGCGATCGGCGATCGAACGCTTCAGCATCCAGAACCCGCAGTCCGGATGCACGTATTTCACACGCCCGGAGCCGAGCGCCTTTTCGGCGCGCTCGATCGCGCGTGCCACCTCGTCCGCGGTCTCGATGTGATTGATCTTGATGTCGATCACGCCCACCCCGATCGCGATGCGGCGGTCGATTTCGCGAAGTGCGTCCAGGTCGGACGGTGGCCGATGCGCGAGCTCCAGCACGAGGTGATCGACGCGCAGGCTGTTGAGAAATCCCACGAGCGCCGCCCACGTTCCTGACTGCACCGTCTGGCCGCCGTAGTTGCCAAAACAGAAGTGTACGGCTTTCTCGACGCGCACGGCGTCGAGCACCCGGTTGATTCCCTTGGCGGCGATCGGCGCATCCGCCGGGTTGCCAGGGATGTTGGCTTCGTCCACCTGCACGCACGCGCAGTCGAGCTGCCCCGCCTGTGCGGCCAGCGCATCGGCAATGGCCAGCGTCAAGGCTTCGAGGTCGCGATACTGCTCGTCGAGCAGCGTACGCGCAAGCATGTACGGGCTGGTGAGCGTGAACTTGAACGGACCCCCGGCGGCGGCCGAGGCGCGCGCGCAGTCGTCCGGCAGATTCAAGGTGCCTTCGTGAATCGGGCCGCTGACGACACCCGCCGGCCTGCTGCGAAACCGCATCTCGGACTTCGCCCGAAACGCAGCGGCGTCACGTCGTCCGGTCTCGTAGCGAATGCCGCCGAGGCGGCGGACGAAGTAATCAATCATCCCGTTCGTGTCGGGATGATTGACGTCGAAGCGGTACAGCTCTCCGTCGGTAGGAAGATCGATGCCGGCCTGGCGCTGAATGTCGAACACGACCCGAGTCGCGTCGCCGAGCGATTGCTCGCTGGGCAACACGGCCAGCCAGTCAGGGACAGGATAGGACCCGACCGTGGTGGTCAGCATGGGCTCCTCGCCCCTACCCCGGAGTGATGCAAGCGGCGGATGGTACTCCACAGGAACACGGGATGGAAGCCCCTTGTGGTACGCTCGACCGCACCGTTGATGAAGATCCAAATCGCACGCGATCGCGCCACGATGAGCTCGCTGGCAGCTGAGCACGCCAACGCCAGCATTCGCGCGGCCATCACGCGCCGCGGAAAGGCCCGCATCGTGGCGGCCACTGGCGCATCACAGCTCGAGTTCCTTCAAGCGCTCACCGCGACGACGGGGATCGATTGGGGACGTGTCGAACTGTTTCACCTCGACGAGTACGCAGGTCTTCCCGAGAATCATCCCGCCAGCTTCAGGCGCTACCTTCGCGAACACCTGGTGGAGAAGGCGAACATTCGCACGTACCATTTCCTCGATGGGCAAGACGATCTCGATTCCGTGCGCCGCCGCGTCGGTGACGCGCTGCTGCAGGAAGAGGTCGACGTGCTCTTTGCGGGCATCGGCGAGAACGGCCACCTTGCCTTCAACGATCCGCCGGCAGATTTCAATACGACCGAGCCTTACATTGTCGTCAGGCTCGACGACGCATGCCGGCGGCAGCAAGTGGGCGAAGGCTGGTTCGCCTCGATCGACGAGGTGCCCGATACCGCGATCTCCATGTCGATCCAGCAGATGCTGAAGTCGCGGGAAATGATCGTCGTCGTGCCGGACGAGCGCAAGGCGGCGGCGGTACGAGAGGCACTGGAAGGGGAAGTCACGCCGGCGGTCCCCGCGTCGATCCTGAGAAAGCATCCGGACGTGACGATCTATCTCGACGAACCGGCGGCGGCGTTGCTGAGCGACAGGTTCAAGGCCGGCACCACCGGCAGGCCGGCCTAAGCGGGCAGGACCGACTCAGTCCGTCGCGCCGACGGCTTCGTAGGCTTCCATCGGCGGGCAGGCGCAGATCAGATTGCGATCGCCGTACGGGTTGTCGATGCGCGCGACCGCCGGCCAGAACTTGCTCGCCCGCACGAACGGCAGCGGGAAGGCCGCCTGCTGACGCGAATACGGATGCGCCCACTCGTCCGAGGTGACCTCCTCGGCGGTGTGCGGCGCGTTTTTCAATACGTTGTCCCTCGGGTCCGCCTGCCCGGTCACAATCGCCTCGATCTCCCTTCTGATCGCAATCAGCGCGTCGCAGAATCTGTCGAGCTCGTCTTGCGACTCGCTCTCCGTCGGCTCGATCATCATGGTCCCCGCAACCGGGAACGAGACCGTCGGCGCGTGAAAGCCGTAGTCCATCAGCCGCTTGGCCACATCCTGCTCGTCGATGGAGGGACCCGACCCATGCTTGAACGGACGCAGATCGAAGATCATCTCGTGCGCGACGCGGCCGTTGTGGTTGGCGTAGAGTACGTCGTAGTGCCCCTGCAGGCGCGCCTTCAGGTAATTCGCGTTCAAGATCGCGTAGCGCGTCGCGTTCGTCACGCCATCCCGGCCCAGCATGCGGATATAACCGTACGAGATCAGCAGGATGCTCGCGCTTCCCCATGGCGCGGCCGCCACCGCCGGAATCGCCTTGTCGCCTCCGACTGTCACCACCGGATGTCCGGGGAGGTACGGCGCGAGATGCGGCGCCACCGCAATCGGTCCCATACCGGGGCCGCCGCCGCCATGCGGGATCGCGAACGTTTTGTGCAGATTCAGGTGGCACACGTCGGCGCCGATCGCCGCCGGGCTCGTCAGCCCGACCTGCGCGTTCATGTTGGCGCCGTCCATATACACCTGCCCGCCGTGGTCGTGGACGATGCGGCAGATCTCCTTGATGTCTTCCTCGAACACGCCGTAAGTAGAGGGATAGGTCACCATCAGCGACGACAGCCGCTCGCTGTGCTGCTCCGCCTTCGCGCGGAGGTCGTCCAGTACGATGTACCCGTTGTTGTCGCAGGCGACCACGACGACCTTGAGTCCCGCCATGGTGGCGCTCGCCGGATTCGTGCCGTGGGCGGACGCGGGAATGAGCACGACGTTGCGGCGCTCCGCACCGCGATCGCGATGGTAGGCGCGAATCGTCATGAGGCCGGTGAACTCGCCCTGGGCGCCGGAATTCGGCTGTAACGAAACCGCCGCGAGGCCGGTGATGCGGCACAACGCCTGTTCCAGCTCGCTGAAGATCTGCCGGTAGCCCTGCGTCTGCTCCGGCGGCGCAAACGGGTGCAGCCGGGAAAACCTCGCCCAGGTCACCGGGATCATCTCGGAGGCGGCGTTCAGCTTCATCGTGCACGACCCGAGCGGGATCATCGATGTATCGAGGCCGACGTCCTTGCGTTCGAGGCCGCGGATGTAGCGCATCATCTTGGTCTCGGAGTGATGCGTGTTGAACACCGCGTGCGTCAGGTACGGGCTGGTGCGCTGCAACGCGGCGGGCGCCTTGTGCTTGAAGGCCGCGGGCCCGCGCGGGGCAAGGTTCGCGCCGGCAACTGCCTGGCAGATATCTGCCACGTCGTCGCTGGTGGTGGTTTCGTCGACGGCGATGCCGAGCGCGCCGTCGGCGAAGTAGCGGAAATTGATGCCCAGCCGTTCCGCGCGGTCGCGGACCGCAGCCTGGTCTACGCCCTCGAAGTGCAGTGTGTCGAAGTACGCGGCGTTCGTCTGCCGCAGTCCGCATTCCTTCAGGCCGTCTTCGATCGCCCGCGCCATGCGGTGAATCCGCTCGGCAATGGCGCGCAGGCCGCGCGGGCCGTGGAAGACCGCGTACATCGCGGCGATATTCGCGAGCAGCGCCTGCGCCGTACAGATATTCGACGTCGCCTTCTCGCGGCGAATGTGTTGCTCGCGTGTCTGCAGCGCCATCCGGTACGCATGCCGTCCGCGGGCGTCGACCGAGATGCCGATGATGCGTCCAGGCGCCTGGCGGACGAAGGATTCGCGCGTCGCGAAGAAGGCGGCGTGCGGTCCGCCGTAGCCGAGTGGCACGCCGAATCGCTGCGAATTACCCACCACCGCGTCGGCGCCCATCTCTCCGGGAGGCGCAAGCAGCGTCAGCGCCATGAGGTCGCTCGCCACTGCGACCAGCAATCCCGCCGCGTGCGCCTTCTCGACGATCGGCCGGAGGTCGGTCACCGCGCCATGATCGTCGGGATACTGCAGCAGCAGGCCGAAGGCGTTGTCCAGCGGGAGCTCGGCGGCCGGCCCGATCTCGAGCCGGATGTCGAGCGGCTCGGCGCGCCCGCGCATCACTGCAATCGTCTGCGGAAAGCAACGGTCGGAAACGAGAAACACGCTCTGCTGCCCCGCCGGTGCCTTCTTCGTCTGCAGCCGGTGAAACATCGTCATCGCTTCGGCCGCGGCGGTGCCTTCGTCGAGCAGCGATGCCGTCGCGATGTCCATTCCAGTCAGGTCCTTGACGACGGTCTGGAAATTCAGCAGCGACTCGAGCCGGCCCTGCGCAATCTCCGCCTGGTACGGCGTGTAGGGGGTGTACCAGCCGGGATTCTCGAACACGTTCCGCAGGATCACGCTCGGCGTCACACAGTCGTAGTAGCCCATCCCGATGTACGACCGCGCGATGGCGTTGCGCCCGGCGATCGCGTCAAGGCGACGGAGATATGCCTGCTCGCTGTCGGCTTCGGGGAGGTCCAGTGGTTTCGTGCTGCGGATGCCCGAGGGAATTGTCTGTTCGATCAGCGCGTCGAGCGACGCCACGCCGATTTTACGCAACATGACGTCGCGGGACGCAGGATCGGGACCGATGTGCCTGGTTTCAAATGGGGTTTCAGATGACATGTTTTCGGTGGTGCCGCCGTTCAGGTACGTCCTATTTCGTCAACTCGGTGTACTTGGCCGAATCGAGCAGGTCTGTCGTGTCCGAGGGATTCGAGACGTTCAGCCCGATCATCCAGGAGCCATGCGGGTCCTTGTTCACCATCTCCGGCTTCTCGGTGAGCGAGGTGTTCACCTCGGTCACCTGCCCGCTCACCGGCGCGTACAACTCGGACACCGCTTTCACGGATTCGATGGTGCCGAAGACGTCTCCTTTCTTGACCGTGCGCCCGACCTCCGGAAGCTCGAGATAGACGACGTCGCCGAGCTGCTTCTGCGCGTAATCGGTGATGCCCACGTGCGCCTGGGTGCCCGAAACGCGCACCCACTCGTGGTCTTTTGTGTACTTGAGATCTGCAGGATACATTCTCTACCTCTGACTCGGGATCCGGGATCCGGGATCCGATCATTTCTGCCGTTTGTAGAAAGGCATGGGCACCACTTTCGCGCGCGCGCGCCGGCCACGCACGTCGATCTCGAACTCGGTCCCCGGGGCGGTCCGATCCGGCGGCAGGTAAGCCATCCCGATTGCCTTCTTCAAGAACGGCGTCTGCGTGCCGCTCGTGACCATGCCCGCTTTCGCGCCGTCGGCATAGGCGTCGTAGCCGTGCCGCGCGATCGCGCGATCGAGCATCTCGAAGCCGACCAGCTTCCGCGGCGCCCCGTCGGCCTTCTGCCGTTGCAGCACCGGGCTGCCGAGGAACTCCCCCTTCTTCCAGCCCACGATCCATCCAAGATCCGCTTCGACCACCGTCGTGGTCTCGTCCATGTCGTTGCCGTAGAGACGCATCGCGGCTTCCAGGCGCAGCGTGTCGCGCGCGCCGAGACCCGCAGGCGCGACGCCCGCACTCCTTCCGGCGTTCAGAATCGCGTCCCAGACGCGCTCGGCAGCAGCCGGTGCCACAAAGATCTCGAAGCCGTCCTCGCCGGTATAGCCCGTGCGGGAGATCGTCGCCAGCACGTTGGCGACTTCCCCGGTGGTGAACCAGTAATACTTCAATTCCGCGAGGTTCGCGCCCGTGAGGGACTGCAGCACGTCGCGCGCCGCCGGTCCCTGCAGCGCCAGCAACGCATAGCGCGAGCTGGTGTTGACCGCCATCGCGTCCCCCTGCCCGCCGATGTGCGCCGTAATCCAGTGGAAGTCCTTGATGATGTTCGACGCGTTCACGACCAGCATGAAGTGGTCGTCGCGCATCTTGTACACGAGGACGTCGTCCACGAACGTACCTTCCGGGGTAGTCAGCGCCGAGTACTGGATCTGGTTCGTCGCGAGCTTCGCCGCGTCGTTCGATGTGATGTGCTGCACCGCCTTCAGCGCATCGGCGCCGGCGATCTCAATCTCGCCCATGTGGCTGACGTCGAACAGGCCCGCGCGCGTCCGCACGGCCATGTGTTCGTCGACGATGCCCGAGTATTCGACGGGCATGTCCCAGCCGCCGAATTCGACCATGCGGGCGCCGAGCGATCGATGTCGCGCATTGAGCGGAGTCTTCTTCAACGGGGCAGGCGCGGCGGAGGGCATCAGCAGTGGATCGATTGGAGCCGGTTATGCGTGCTCAGAACCTTCAAAAGGTACTATGCGGCTCGCCAGGGGGTCAAGGCGACGGCCGTGCGTCTGAGCAGTCCGAGCCGCAGCCCCGCAGCGCTGTCGCGGATCAGAATATCGAGCCTGCGCACGCGCGTTTGCTCCTGTTTTGCGCTCATCACGTAGAAGACGGCGATACGCCGGTAGCCGTCAGGCTGCGACTGAAAGAACTTCCACGCCTTGCTGTTGGCCTTGAATCGCTTCTCGAGCGGCGGTGCGAGTTCGGCGCTTGGCGCTGTTCGAACGAATACCGATTCGTCTTTTTGGGATCGCGTCCCTCGAAGGCCCGCGCACCGGCCGGCCGCATCCGTCCTTCCTTCATGAGTTCCGCCGCGCGGCGGGTGTTCACCGCGCTCCAGATGCTGGACGCCTTCCGCGGCGTAAACCGGATCATGTAGCTGTGCTCGTCGATGCGCCTGCGCAGCTCGTCGATCCATCCGACCGAGAGCGCTTCGTCGACCGATTCCGGCCACGTGATGCTCGCGCGGCGGGAGCCCTTTTTGTAGTCCTTTGCGGTCGCGAAAGACCTGGGCTTCATCGATCACTCCTAATCGGTCGCTGTCACGCGGGATTCGCGTCCAAAAGACTAACAGGCCTGTTGCCCGGCTCCTGCCATTGATTGAGATCCGAAGGCCGGACGTATACTGTGCTTCTTTCGGAGGCGGTCGTGATCGCAGTAGTGTGGCGCTTTCACGTGCGGCCGGGAGCGGCCGAGGAGTTCGAGCGGATGTACGGCAGCGACGGCGCATGGACCGAGCTCTCGCGCCGGAGCCGTTCGTTCCTGGGCAGCTCGTTCCTGCGCGACATCGGCTCCGACACGCGGTATCTGCTCGTCGAGTACTGGGGCGAGATGATGGTCTACGAGAAGCACGTCGCGAGTTTCAGGAATCAGCTCGACAAGCTCGAGCGCCGGCGCGCCGAGCTGGTCGAAGGAATTGAGGCAGTCGGGGTGTTCAGCGCGCTCGACGTGCCGGATCGCGCCGGCCCGACGTGGTCCCGGCGGTCGGGAAAAACCTAGCGACCAGCGACAAGCGAGTGGGGATGAAGACGAATAGCCGATCCATATTCAACAGGAGTAGCGTCATGAAACGTGCATTAACTCTGGCAACCATGATTTGCGCGCTCGTCAGCGCGGTGATCGCGCAGACGCCCCCGAGCTTCGCGGGCAAATGGACGCTCGTACCGGACGCGAGCGCGCCGGCGGGCGGCGGACGCGGAATGGGTGGACTTGGCCAAACCGCAACGATCACGCAGGACGCCAACACGCTGACAATTACGCGCACCACTCAGATGGGCGAGATTACCAGCACGTACAAGCTCGATGGCAGTGAAAGCAAGAACACGCTGAACATGCAGGGCAACTCGATCGACCAGCTGTCCGTCGCGAAGTGGGACGCGGGCAAATTGAAGATCAATACGAAGATGGATTTCCAGGGCAACCCCGTCGAGACGAGCCTCGTGCTCTCGCTCGATGCGTCCGGCAATCTGGTCGCCGAATCAACGCGACCCGATTTTCAGGGCGGCGGCGCGCCGATTACGACGAAGATGACCTACAAGAAGGGCTGACCGCGTGAGGACGGGGATTCATAGGAATCCCCGTCCTCCGATACAGTCAGGGCCTCTCCCCGTCACGCCGGCGATAGCGGCTATACAGGTCCGGCCCTGTACAGATCAGGATCATCACGACGATCGTGCTCCACGCCATCCATGCGCGCAACGCGATCCCTCGAGCATGAAGCGGCGGCACGATGATTCCCAGAATCACCCCCCCGAGCACGTAGCCCAGCAGTCCCTTCAACAGAATGCTCGGGATCGTAAAGCGGGCCAGCCACGCGTTGAACGAAACGATGCGATCGATGATGAACATGCGGCTCCCTACTGGATCTTGAGTGGCGAAAGACCCGAGCACCCAATGAACTGTGTTTCCGCGCTGAGCGCCCCAGCCAGGAACTCAGAAGCGCAGAGCAGACGCGCCCCTGCCCTGGTCCAGAACGAGTCGAGGTTGTTCGCCGATTCGAGGCACTGCGTATTGCGCGTGTCGTTGGCCAGCAGCGCACGCTCGTACTCCGTGACACAGTCCTGCTGCTGCCACGCGGCTGCATGCAGTTTCGCCCTGATGCGGCGGCGGATCAGATCCCGCGTTCGCTCCACCGCGTTCGGGTCGCCGGCCAGCTCGCTGACGAACGCGCCGGTGAGGAGGAGCGAATACGCGAACGGAGACGCCTTGGCGCTCAGCGCTGCCCTGTCGTCCATGAGTTCACGTTCATAGCTGCCGACCAGGTGGCGGAGTGCGCTCACCGCGCGCCCGTTCAACAGCCCTGCCGCTACCGCCAGCGCGTCGCCCGCATCCCCCTGCCCGATCGACACGAACTGTCCGCTCCGCTCAACCGTCACGTCGTTTCCTCCGCCGAATCGGATGACGACGGAGGCTTCGTTGGGTCCGTCGATCGTGATCTCCGTTTCAGTGCTGCTCGCCGCCGTGATCCGCGTGAGCGTGAAATCGGCAGCCTGAAGCGTGTACTTCAGCCGATTATCGGGGGTGACGATCACTCTGTAGCCGCCTGGCGCGGCCTGTTCCGCGGCCACCGCGGTGCCCGCCGGCAGTGTCAGCACGAAGAGTAGCACCCGTGTGAAACGTCGCATACGTCCCTCCCCAGCGTTCGATCCCGAAGGATCACGGGCCCGGCGCGCGTCCTCCGCGGCCGTATGCCGCGCCACCTTCGCCGTCCCAATTCCGCCGGGGGGTCGCCGGCGGTTCTCTATCGGGTCGCGCGCACGTCCGGACGCTCCGGACGAAAGCGCAGGTATCCCTGAAGCGTGTGGTACGAGATGCCAAGCTGACGGCAGGCCTGCCGCTTGTTATTGCGGCATCGCTCGAGCACGAGCCGCGCATAACGACTGCCCCACGCGCGCATACTCGAACGCTCTCGCAACGATGGCAGCAACACGTCCGCGTACCCGCCGAGGAGTGCCGGCGGAAGGTCGTCGAGATCGAGAAATGGGCCGCCGGCGAGCGCGACGGCACGCTCGATCACGCGCTCGAGCTCGCGCACGTTG
>Ga0070670_100004038_pt1 | contig 12254 bp, 7 predicted proteins | sample KBSS63metaG_FD_64665 | JGI IMG/M metagenome (GOLD analysis project Ga0070670, IMG submission 64665) | Switchgrass rhizosphere microbial communities from Kellogg Biological Station, Michigan, USA - KBS S6-3 metaG | ecosystem: Host-associated > Plants > Roots > Rhizosphere > Soil ... | reverse complement strand
CGCCTTCGATCTCGATATCGAATTTCTTCGCCGCGCGTTTTATTCGGCCTTTGATCAGCTCGGCTTCGTCCTTTTCGTATTTCGCCGAATTGTCCTTGTGATTGATATAGCTCCACGCTGCTCGAACGTGCTCTTCAGTGTCGATCGGATATTTGTTGTTCACCGGATCGGCAAATTTCACGTCGCCGTATTCACGCTCACCGGAATCCGGATTCACATCGTCTCTTTTATGTATTGATGTCGTTGTATTTCCCATGTCTGACCTCCAGTTCTGTTCGATTAATGTACACGTGTAGTACGATTCAACGAACATCCTCCATATCGCAACGCTCGTGCCATATATGAAAAAGATCAATTGGAACACAGTGACCAAACGCAGGGCGCTGGGGCTTGTTCTGATGTTTCTGGGCCTGGTCGTTTTATTTATGCCCATTTTCGTCGGCGGCTGGGTGATCGCGCTCCTCGGGATCGTCTTTTTAGGTGCAGGTTTGGTGCAGATCGTAAATCTCGTTCGAAGCCCTGAAAATGACCCATTTCTGGATCACGTTCCCGGTGTTCTTTTCATTCTTCTCGGGTTGCTTCTGTTTCTCAGCCCACACATGGCGCTCGCGGCGATCGTCGCCGTTATCACTATCGCTCTCTTAATAGACGGCGGCGTCAAGGTCTACTCCGCATTTACGATCGCGCATGGGACGGAGCGCCGCTGGAAACTTTTCAACGGCCTCGTCACCATCGGCCTCGGATTGTTGATCTGGTTTTTCATAACCGCAGATCTCGGGATAATTGCGATCAGCATCATCCTCGGCACGCGACTGCTTGTCGAGGGTTGGACGATGTTCTTTCTTCCGGATAAAGGCTTTGTGCCACCCGATGAAGATCCCGACTTGCGGGATCATCCGGACGGAAAACTCGGACTCGAACCGAGCGATTTGGTTAAGGAGATGCGTGAAAAGCTGCGCGAAAGTGAAGCAGCCGAGGCGACGGACAATCTGATCTTTTGCATAAAGATCTTGCTCGTGTTCTTTGTCATCCATCTTTTGCGGACCGACGCGCAATGGTCGTTCATAGGTTTCATTTCGCCATTTTCGGCAATCATCGGCGATGCGGTCATGGCGCTGATCCTCGCCGTGTTTCTGATCCTTCCAATCCGCGTGCTCTCCCGCAAGTTTACGCGGCCTATCGAACGTGAGGCGTGGAAGCATCTCGACAGGGTGGCGGCTTCCGGTGAAGAACCCTCGTATGTCGATAACGCAACACGCTATTGGCTTGAGCATCGGATGCGGCTCGCACTCAGGTTGAAATACGCGCGCTATTCCCTCAATCACGCCTTGTGGTGGATGATGCGCGTAGGCCTGCCGATCACTGCCGTTTTTATTGCGATAAATTCCATTTGGGGATTCAGCTGGTATTTTAATTCAGAAAACTGGGCGTCAGGCGTTTGGCAGGAGATCACGAAAGGCCGCGTCGACGCATGGCGTAAACGCGGTGCGGAAGAGGCCGAGCGTTACGCCATCGCCAACGGTATTCAGCCCGATAAGGTTTTCACCGTGGAGACCGAGAACGAATCGCAACCCGGCGATTTCAGTTTTATCGTTATCGGAGATACCGGCGAAGGCGATCCGTCGCAAAACGTGCTTCGCGATCAGTTGATCGCCGCGAGCAAGCGCGACAACGTGAAATTTCTTGTGCTTTCATCCGACGTCATTTATCCCGACGGGAAGATGAAGGACTATGAAACGAATTTTTACCTGCCGTTCAAAGGTTTCGACAAACCGATCTACGCTATTCCGGGCAATCACGATTGGTTCGATTCGAATGAAGGCTTTAACGCAAATTTCCTCGAACGCGAATCGGCTATTCTTACGTTGAAAGCGCGTTTGGCCGAAGACCTGAAGACCGATGTCATCTCGACCGATACTCGATTTGACGAGATCACTGCGGAGGCAAAACGCCTTCGCGAACTGTATCAAATAAAAAACGGATACCAGCGGGCGCCGTTTTTCGAAGCGCATCGAGCCGGCTTTTCCCTCATCGCCGTGGATACAGGCATCTTGCGCACGATAGACGCTAGGGAACACGAATGGCTGGAAGCCGCGCTGGCGCGCGCAGGCAGTAATTTTAAGTTGGTGGTGCTCGGGCATCCGTTCTATGTAAACGGCGCCGACACTACAGAAAATGACAAGGATTTTGCCGGGATCCGGGAGATCTTACGCCGTTACAAAGTTGATGTAGCAATGGCCGGCGACACGCACGATTTCGAATTCTACAAAGAAAAATATCAGGGCGACGACGGTGAACGCGAGATGCTGCATTTTGTGAACGGCGGCGGCGGGGCATATTTGAGTATCGGCACGGGTGTCGCCTTTCCCGAAAAACCCTTTACGCACGATTTCGCATACTACCCGCGGACCGACAAGCTGGAGGCAAAGATCCGCAACGAGGCGCCTTTCTGGAAAATGCCGTTCTTTTGGTGGATGCAGTATTTGGGCGGTTATCCGTTCGACAGCGAAATGGTTTCCGGGGCGTTCGATTTTAACCGCGCGCCGTTCTTTCAAAGCTTTCTAGAGGTCAGCGTCGAGCCGTCGCAAAACCGCGTGAGATTTTTGCTCTACGGTGTGAACGGCCCGCTTCGTTGGCGCGATATTCAGGCCGCTGGCAATGTAAAGCCGCCGGACAAAAGCGACGACGACCTGGTGGAGTTCGTGGCGCCAATGCGAGCGGCAATATCTGAATAAGGCCTAAAGTTTGCGTTTCATCAGTTCGCGGACGGCCGCCTCGACCTGTTGATCGCGGCCCGCGGCAATTACGTCGGGCTCATTCCGCACCAAAACATCCGGCTCCATTTGGTTGTTTTCGCCGCACTTTCCGTCGAGTGAACGCCAGCAGCCCATCGGAATTCCAAATCGTATTGTCGGGTCGATCTGGTTTTCCCACCACACGAATGTTCCCGTTCCAGGGACAGGCATACCTAACACAAGGCCGATACCCTTCGCCTTGTATGCCAGCGGAAAAAGATGCGCGTCTGAATAATTGCTCTCGCCGACAAGCACGATCGACGGCTTGATCCATTTGTCGAACGGTTCGCTGCCGACATACTGCCCGTGCGGGACGACGTCAAAATACTTCTTGCCGCTCAGGAAATCGGAAAGCTGTTCGTGAATGCCGCCTCCGCCGTTAAATCGCGTGTCGACGATGATCGCATCCTTGCCGATATTTAATCCGAGCGATTCATCTATCGCGGCACGCATACTCGCGTCGTTCATCGCCCGCACGTGGATATACCCGATGCGGCCGCCGGATAGCTTTTCTGTCTCAGCCCGCCGCTGCCGCACCCATCGCTTGTACATCAGCTCGTTCTCGTCGCCACGGCTCACGGGCTTCACGCTTTCATCCCAGCGTTTGTTTGTAGCCGGGTCGAAAACCGAGATCAAAGTATATTTGCCGGCTTTTCGATTGAGCAGTTTGTAGAAATCCATCGAGTCGTCGATCGAGGTTCCATCGATCGCTTCGATGATCTGTCCGGCGCGAACCGCTGAAGCCGCCATATCGACCGGCCCGCCCTGGATGACCTCGGCGATCTTTACGCCGTTTCCGGTGTGCGAATAATCGTAAAGAACTCCGAGCGATGCGGTCTGATCGCCCGTCGGAAACTGCGGCGTGTAATAAGCACCGGTATGCGAAACGTTCGCTTCGCCAAGCATCTCGCTCAGCATCTCAGCGAAGTCATAGTTATTGTTGATATACGGCAGAAAACGCTGGTACTCGGTGCGGTAGTATTCCCAATCGACGCCGGCCAGGTCAGGGAAGATCTGCTTTTCTTTGAACTGCCGCCAGGTGTGGTCGAAAATGTAGGCCTTTTCAGCGGAATAGTTCAGCACCATCTCGGTGTTGACACCGATCGGTTCCGATTTACCGCTTTCGGCGTCTATCTTTACCGCACGGCCGTCTGCCGTTACGAAAAGGAATTTGCCGTCAGGCGAAAGCTCCATAGACGCGTTGTTCGCTCCAAGCTTTGCGAAAAGTTTTGTCTCGCGCGGACGGATGTCGGTCACCCAAAGGTCGTTGCCCTTCTCAAAGTTTGTCAGGTAAAAAAGCTTTTCGCCGTCCTTTGAAAGCGCCCAATCGGAAACCGCTGATGTATGGGTCGTCAGCCTGGCCTTTCTTTCGGTTAACCCGTCCCAATCGAATGTCAGGTTTTTGTCAGCTGCCGTTGGCGAGGGTGAAGCTGCCGGTGACCCCGATGCCGCAGCCTTTGCTTTTTCATCCGCTTCTTTCTTCTCCTTGTCTTCCTGTTCTTTTGCAAGTGCAAACTCTTCCTTCGAAAGCCTCGAACGATCCCATCCAGCCTTTGTGAAATACATCGCAAAGACATCGCCGGAAGTTGCACCGCCAGATTGGCTCAGCGAACCCTCGCGCGTTGAGCCCCAGATCATCATTTTTCCGTCCATCGCCCATTTCGGCTGTATGTCGTCATAGCCGCTTTGGGTCAGATTTCGAAACTCGCCGGTGCCGTCGGCCGAGACGAGCCCGACCTCGGGCGTGAACAAGCGTTCCGGATTTCCGAATGAGACGAGCAGCCATTTGCTGTCAGGCGACCAAGTGTAGTATTGGTCGCCGTCGGAATATGAATAATTCTTGTCCGCGGGCATCGCGGTACGTGTTTGTTTCGAATCCAGGCTATAGACCTTCAGCGTGGTTCGATTTTCGAGAAATGCGATCTGCTTTCCGTCCGGCGAAAACTCAGGCTGAAATTCCTCTGCTTGCGTCGCTACCACGGCTGCTTCTTTCAACACCGTCGAAGCATAAAAATATGGCTCCTGTTTGCGTGTGATCGAGGTCGTGTACACGTTCCAATTGTTGTCGCGTTCAGCAGCATAAACGAGCGAGCGGCCGTCAGGGCTAAAGCTCACGCTGCGTTCCTGCCACGGCGTGTTAGTTATTCGTTTCACGGTCTTGCCGTCGATGCTCGAAACAAATATCTCGCCGCGAAATCCGAATGCAAATTCCTTTCCGTTCGGCGACAATTTCGATTCCGTGAATCCGCCGTTAACAGGAACGATCCGTTCGATCGACCCGCGTCCATCGGCACCGATGCGGACGTTCAACTTCGCCGGCTCGCCGCCGGGCTTCAATGTGTAAAGTTCGCCGTCGTAACTGAATGCGAGTATGCCGTTCTTTGCACGTGTGAGAAATCGAACCGGATTTTTCGTGAATTTTGTGACCGCGGTCGAACGGTCCGGTTTGGCGAGGCTGCTCTTATAAATATTGAACGACCCGCTTTGCTCGCTTAAAAAATAAAAGTCGTTATCGTTAACGTCAAAGACGGGGCTGCGATCTTCGCCCTTGAAAGTTGAAAGCTGCGTGTACTTTTTCGCGGCCGTATCATAAACCCAAACGTCGCGCGTGACGGCCGAGGTGTGATGCTTTCGCCATTCCGATTCGACCCCCTTGTAATCGTGAAAAATGATCTTGTCGCCCTTTGAATCGACGGTCGCGTCGAATGCCGGCGTCGTCAGCACGAGCGAAATGCGTCCGCCCGCGACGGGCACACTGTAAAGCTCGGCCATACCGCCGCTCGGGAACTGGACGTTCGTCGCAAGGTCCTGCCGGTTGCCGTTGAACAGGATCGCGCGGTCGTCTGCGGTAAAACTACTTGGCACTTCGCGCGCAGAGTTAAAGGTCAGACGCTTTGCCTCGCCGCCTGTTCCGGGCATCACAAAAACGTCAAAATTACCGTTTCTGTCGGACGCGAATGCGATCGACCGCCCATCGTGACTCCAAACGGGCGCGAATTCGTACGACTCGCTTAGCGTCAACGGAATAGCCGAGCCGCCCGTTGAGGGAACCGACCATATATCACCCTTATATTCAAAAAGGATCGTTTGGCCATCGGGCGAGATCGCCGGATATCGCAGCCATAAAGGCGATTCCTGGGCAAAAGCGATTCCGGCAAAAGAAAAGAGAGTCAGAGCGAGACAGATCACGAATTTCATATCAATTGGATTTCGAACTAAGAGGTTTTTGGAACTTGATTATCATACGCCCGAACCCGCGAATTTGTTACAAAAATGCGTCGGTTTTCGACAAAAAAACTGCGGCCAGAAACTTTCCAAGTTGAATGTTCAAAATTACGGTGATTTCGTCGGGCTAATGGAATTTCGAGTGCACGTTTTTGCGGCCCCATCGGAGCGTCGTTGCCATCCAGACCAACTCGTCAAGAAAGCCCGTGACGCGGTCTTCGTAGGCGAAGTCGACAAGGTTACCGGATTCGTCGAACTTGCTTGCAGCCATCGGAAAATGGAGGTCGGAAAACGTAACGGCGAGCCCAAGTTCGCGCACCATAGGCACGCATGCCTCGATCACGCGCGTCCCGCCCCAAGGGCCGGACGAAACGCCTACGAACGCAACAGCCTTGTGAATGTATTCTTTTAACAGAAGATCGAGCACGCTTTTCAAGGCGCCCGGGTACCCATGATTATATTCCGGCGTCACAACTACTAGACCGTCGGCCCGGATGATCGCATCGCGCCACTCGGGAAAATCGGCGCCTATCGCAGTTCCATAATCGTCACGCGGCAGATCGAAATCGCGGACGTCGAAAAACTGCGTCTCAATATCCACGCGCTCATGCATTTTAGAAAACACCCATTTCGCGACATGTTCGCTCTCACGACCCTTTCGTGGCGTGCCCAAAATTATCGGCAGGAAAAGTTTGTCTTCGTTCATTTTGTTATCACTCTGAGAATTTCAGCGACGCTCCACGCCTGCGCGGCGCATCCGCGAGCGTTGTGCGGCGGATCTGCATCGAAGATCTCCGACACCTGGCCGAGCATCGTTTCGTTCAGATGATCTTTGAATCCGTCGACGAAGCGTTCGATATTCGAGACCTCTGGGTGCGTCTTTCGATATGCTTCGACGAATGGCCCGATCAGCCATCCCCAAACCGTGCCTTGATGGTACGCCGAGTCGCGCTCGAGCGGCGAGCCGATGTACACGGGCACATACCGCGGATCGCTCGGTGCAAGCGATCGCAGCCCGAACGGCGTCAATAATTCCGCCTCGACCTTGTCCACAACTTTGCGCGCACGATCAGTATCCAGCATCGAGTGTTGCAAGCTGACGGCAAAAATCTGGTTCGGCCGAATGCTCGCATCCTTTGTGTCGCCATCGACAACATCGTAAAGACATTCGGCCTCGGCGTTCCAAAACTGGCCGTTGAAACTGTCGCCCGCCACTTCGTCCATTTTTGAAAATGCCGAAAGCGTTGTCGTGTCGTCGAACATCGCAGCGAGGTCCGCAATTATTTTCAACGCGTTGTACCAAAGCGCCTGTATCTCCACCGGTTTGCCGGTTCGCGGTGTGACGACCCAATCGCCGATCTTTGCGTCCATCCATGTCAATTGCACGCCCGGTTCGCCGGCGTAAAGGAGGCCGTCCGTGTCGACATGAATATCGTGTCGCGTTCCGCGAATATGCCAGTCGATAATGTCAACCAGTTTGTCGTAAAGAACATCGCGCACAAACTTCCTGTCATCTGTCTTTTCCAGATATGCGCGGACCGCTTCGAAGAACCACAGCGTGGCATCGACGGTATTGTATTCGGGATCTTCGCCGACGTCGGGAAAGCGGTTGGGTAGCATTCCATCGGAAATATGTTTGGAAAACTCCGCGAGGATGCTTTTTGCGATCTCGGGACGGTTCGTTGCCAGAGTTAATCCGGGCAGCGCGATCATCGTGTCGCGGCCCCAATCGGAAAACCAGTGATAGCCAGCGATCACTGTCTTACCTGCATCGCGGTCGACGATAAATTGATCGGCGGCGAGAACAAGCAGGCGCACAAATTCGTCTTTTGTTTTAGCTTTTGCGATCAGCGATGCACGGCGTTTCATCTCGGCCTTTTCGAGGCCTTTGATGTCGATCGTTTTTGTTATTTCCGTCGAGGCGACCACTGTGGCTGGATTAGGCAGGTCGAATCGCAGGACGCATGGCTGAAAAAGGTCTTCGTGAAAATCGAAACCCCGTTCTTGTTCGATCGCGTATTCGAAATTTCGATACCAGTGGCCGGTTTCCTCGACAACGGTCGCATTCGAATTTAGAAATAGTGTTGGCAAATCGGGCAGCGGTCGCATCGAGACCGAACCATTGTCGATCGAAATGCTCGCGTCGTATTCGCCTGTTTCACGCTGCAGATGATGATAATCGCGAAATGCGACGAGCGGCCGCAGTTCAAAGCTCACAGCGCGTTTGTCAGAGGTTTCGCGAGACTTTATCGACCACGAGGCCACCGTCGCATTCTTTCCGTAGATCATGAAGATCGTTTTTTCGATCTCGATGCCTCCGACATCGAAGGTCCAAACTGGGAATGGATCGAGCCGAAAACTCTTTAAGAACTTGAAACCTTGCGGGTGAACAATCCCGGGATATTGGTTCGCCGACAGCTCGAAGCGCTCGCCGTCGATGACAACGGTCTCGTCCAGTTTCGCAAGCAAAACAGCCCGGCCAAGCGGCGGGTTTATCGCCGCGACCAACAAACCGTGATATCGACGCGAATTCGCGCCCGAAACGGTTCCCGACGCGTAACAGCCGGTGCCGTTCGCCTCAAGCCATTCGCGAGACGAAGCCGCTCGAAAGTCGGTAACAATGTCTTTTTTTAGTTCGATCATCTCGTCCGGACCGTTAATTCAATGAAGGCGTTCCTAGAATAATAAATGATCGCCGAAATGTAGGAGTCAGCAACGGCCAAACTTGGTGCGATCCTTTTGGGACCAAGTCCGGGTCAAACGTTTGACACACTTTTGACGCAAAAGTAAAAAGGGCCCAGCGGGGCGCCCTTAATTATAGATTCTATTGGTGGAGACGAGGGGGATCGAACCCCTGACCTCATGAATGCCATTCATGCGCTCTCCCAGCTGAGCTACGTCCCCGAAACGCAATTTCGAATGACGAATTGCGAACTACGAATTATAAATGACCGGATCAGGCCATAGCAAACGCTTCGGGTGTTTGCGATTTTTTCATTCGAAATTCGTCATTTTCCCTTGAAGACCGGTTTTCGTTTTTCGAGAAACGCCGAGACACCCTCGGTTTTGTCTTCAGTGGAAAAACAGATCGCGAATAGGTCGACCTCGCGACGTAGGCCTTCATCCAGGTTCGAACGCGACGCGAATTTTACCGCTTCCTTACAGAGCGCAAGCGCGATCGGAGCCTTTTCGGCGATCTTGTTCGCCATTTCCATCGTCTTCGTTTCCAATTCGTCGGCGTTGTAAACGTGATTTACCAACCCGAATTTGTGCGCCGTCTCAGCGTCGATCATATCGCCAGTGAGCATCATTTCCATCGAACGCCCTTCGCCTATCAGACGCGTTAGCCGCTGCGTGCCGCCGCCGCCGGGCATGATGCCAAGATTGATCTCTGGCTGCGAAAAACGCGCGTTCGGCGAACAGATGCGAATGTCGCACGCCATCGCCAGCTCGTTTCCCCCGCCGAGACAAAAACCGTTCACCATCGCTATCACTGGTTTTGGAAATGAATCGATCGAATTGAAAAGCGAGCGTTCGTAGAATTTTTGCCGCTGCGTAACGGGCGTACGGTCGGCAAATTCGCCGATGTCGGCGCCCGCGATGAACGACTTTTCTCCCGCGCCTGTTACGACCAAAACGCGGACTTCGTCGTCGTCTCTGAGCAGGTCCAATGCCGAAACACCTTCTGCGTGCACCGCGTTGTTCAAGGCATTCAACTTATCGGGCCGGTTGATCGTCAATACCGTGACCGCCCCGCGTTTCTCAACCGTGATCGTTTCGTAATTCGCCATAAAAAAGTACGACAGACTTTTAGTCTGTCGAATCATCACTCAAAATTGCAAACCGGTCTTTTATTCGTCCACGCCGTCGTGTATGTTATCGTCCGCGACCCATGCAACAAAGAGCCGCATCCAACTCTCTTTTTGTTCGGTTATCGAAACGCCGACGCGCGTAGTCCCGTAACTCGCGGCAGACAGGCGAACGACCGTTGCCTTTACCTCGACCGGTACCCCGTCCGGGCGATGCGAGCGAATATAAAGTATGTCGCCGTGCGTGATCTTTTGATTAAGCTGAAAAAGCGCTCCGAGCGTAGAAATGTCGTCGGTCTCGGTCGGCTCGCTCCATGTCGCGCCGTCGTCGGTCCGCCCCGAAACAACGACAGGCAGGCGCAGCGCCATTCGAAGCGCGAACCGTTTTTCTTCGAAACTTTGCTGTGAGGTGGGCTGCATCAATCCGGCGAAACCGAAAATCAGAACGGAAACATATTAACACGGAAGCTTTACCTGCTTGCAACATTTATCGTTAGGGCCGCCCTCCATTATAATCTGCCGTTATGACAACCGTCGGCGAACTTGTGCAGGAAGCCGTTGATCTGATGAACAGCGGCGCGTATGAACGGGCAGTGCCGCCGACGGCTGCGGCGATCGATCTTACCGTCCGTAAGTTGACCGAGAAAGATACTTTCTCAGAACTTGAATGCAGCCGGTTTATCAAAGACAACTGGTCGCTGATCACGTTCATGGGAATGCCGCGGGCGCTGCCGCTTGAATTGAGCATCCCGTTTGCATTCAAAAAGATAATGCCCTCGTTCAACAGTCTGCACGGCGCGCTCGAGATAGTTTCCCTCGTCGTGACCGAAACACTTAAGGTTCGTCACATGCCGCCCGAGTTCTCATTTAATTCGACCGGTAAATTTGAGATCAAAAAGGACAAGCTGCTGCTGCCGAGCGGCCTCGTGTGCGGCTTGCTTGGCAGCGTAATTTTTCATCCGACGAACAAAGGCGAAGAGATCGGCGAGATGTATTGGATCAGTATTTCGGACTTCAAGATGTTCGTCAGCGAGCTGTTCGGCCGCGACGATCTGGCCGAACGGATAATGCGGTTTTACCAGGAATGACATCGTCGCCGTGTCTGGTACAATTACCAAAAAAAATATGAGCAAAACCGATCCCAACCGGCGCGATTTTCTAAAAGCGAGTGCCGCCGGCCTCGCCGCATTCACGCTGTTTCAAAACGCAAAAGGTGAAGTGATGTTTAATGCCGACACCGAACCATTCTCCGAACTGGTCGAGATCACGATCCCGCAGCTCCAGGCGAAGATGAAGTCGGGCGAGTTAACCGCGCGGCGTTTGACCGAAATGTATTTAAAGCGTATCGAGCAGATCGATACGAAAACGCGCTCGGTGCTCGAGATAAATCCGGAGGCTCTTTCAATTGCTGACGCACTTGACAAGGAGCGAAAAAAAGGCAAGGTCCGCTCGCAACTTCACGGCATTCCCGTGCTTATAAAAGACAACATCGACACTGCCGATGAGATGCACACCACCGCAGGTTCGCTCGCGCTTCTGGACGCGCCCGTGCCGAAGCAGGACGCGTTCGTCGCGGCGCGTCTTCGAAAAGCCGGAGCCGTGATCATCGGCAAGACCAACCTTAGCGAATGGGCAAATTTTCGTTCCACGCGCTCGATCAGTGGCTGGTCGGGCCGCGGACTTCAGACGAATAATCCATATTTTCTCGATCAAAATCCGTGCGGATCAAGCTCCGGTTCCGGCGTCGCCGTCTCTGCAAATCTTTGCGCAGCGGCTGTCGGCACGGAAACCAATGGCTCGATAATCTGCCCCGCGGTGACGAACGGCGTTGTCGGGATCAAACCGACTGTCGGATTGGTCTCACGGAGCGGCATCATCCCGATATCGCATTCACAGGACACCGCCGGCCCAATGGCGCGCTCCGTGACGGACGCCGCGATCATGCTCACCGCGATGGCCGGCACTGACAAAAGCGATGCCGCGACCGCCGAAGCTAAAAAGCATGCGGCGAAAGACTACACGAAGTTCCTCGATCCGCAGGGTTTGAAAGGCGCCCGTCTTGGATTGGTAACGTTTCCGCCGCAAAGGCCGGTGATGCTCGACGCTTGGAAAGCGTACTTCGAACCGTTTTTCGAGACGATACGACAAGGCGGAGCGACATTGGTCGAGGTAAAATTTCCCGATTTCGGGCAGAATGCAGGTACCGACCGCCTCGCGGTTCTTCAGTTCGAATTCAAGGCGGATCTGAACAAATACCTCGCAACACGCGGCGGCACGTACACGACACTGGAACAGCTCATCAAATTTAACGACGACAACAAAGAGAAGGAGCTTCCAAAATTCGGGCAGGAGATCTTCGTTAGTTCGCAGGCTCGCGGCGACCTCACCGACAAAACTTATTTGGATGCTCTTACAAGGATCAGAA
>Ga0070670_100004036_pt1 | contig 12255 bp, 8 predicted proteins | sample KBSS63metaG_FD_64665 | JGI IMG/M metagenome (GOLD analysis project Ga0070670, IMG submission 64665) | Switchgrass rhizosphere microbial communities from Kellogg Biological Station, Michigan, USA - KBS S6-3 metaG | ecosystem: Host-associated > Plants > Roots > Rhizosphere > Soil ... | reverse complement strand
TGAACGTGCACCGCCTGGCCGAACTGCGCGACCGCACCGTGCACGAATTGCTGCAGCGCTGCGACGGCTTCCGCAAGCCCGAACGCATCGCGCAACTGGCACTGGTGTGCGAGGCCGACAAGCGCGGCCGCCTCGGCAGCGAGGACGCCGACTACCCGCAAGGCCGCGAACTGCAGCGCCTGCACGCCGCCGCGATGGCGGTGAACCCGCGCGACCTGGCCCCACAGGGCCGGAGCGGTCCGCAGATCGGCGAGGCACTGGCCAAGGCGCGGATCGCGGCGATCGCCGCGGCGAGGCAGTCGGGCGCAAGCTGAACGACTGCAGCACACCAAGCCAGACGCATTCCCTGCTATCGCTCAGGGTACCGGCAAACAACGTCATCGTGCGTTTCAGGCAACATGGCGAAGGGGTAGGAAAATCCCTACATCACGCCTAGCAGATCACAGGACGACAGGGCTCAAGGCATGCGCGAAGATTGCAAGCCGGACGGAGCTGCCACAGACCGCAAGTGCCTCAGGCATCTGAGCCACCGATACCGCACTACCATGCTCGCATCTTGGGCAGTAGGCTGTCCTTCCCTTTCCAAAGGTGGCTCCATGGCTGTGCGACTCTCTTTCATCCCGCAGCACCGTGCGGCGCTCACTCTCCTACTGAGCGCTGTCTTCGCCCACCCTCTGACTGGATGTTCGCGCATGAACACACCTGCCAATAACCCATCCGACATTCACCTGATCGGCAATATTCCCGTCGACGCCCATAACACCGTGCATATCGATACCCGCAAGCCGATTCCGTTCGCTGACCATGCGTTCGGTGCGTTCTGTTACGACACCTACGGCTGCAAGGTGCTTTACAACGGCAGGTACGAGGCTCACGATCCCGAGGACATCAAACAAATCTCGTCGGCATCGCTAGGGGATGGTTACCCCGGTAACCTTGGCTCCGGCACGATCGGCATCCGAAACTTTCCGCATTTCCCGCCTCCCGCTGAAGTGACCTGGCGCTCCAAGGATGGCCAGCCGCATAGTGCATTAGTCGATCTAGAAGCGATCTTCAAGGACAAGGTGATTCTGCACCATGTGCCGCAGGACCAACTGCCACCGATTCTGCAGGCGGATATATCTCCAGATATCATCCTGGAAGTGAACGACCGCACCATCAATGTATATATGAAAGCGATGGTGCAGACGACCGTGCTACAGAAGCCTGGCAACCCATACAGCGATTTTCGCAATGATCTAATCCTTGCATACACCAAAACCTACTGATGGCGCACTCGCCAAGGAGCATGTATGGGCAACGAGAATAATGGCGCGAAGACATGGGCCGATGGCGTGGAAACGTATCCGGCGACCGCGCAAGATTTGGCGGCCTACGAACACAGCCGCCATGCCTTGGCGCAGTTCCAGGCCCCTCTATTGGTCAGCCAACAAAACCCGCACACTCGTTTGTTCGTTGCCTGCTTCGATGGCACCGGCAACGACAAGCACAAAGACCCTGAGCACATCACTAACATCGGAGTTCTGTACGACCAGATACAAGCTGCTAAAAAAGCAAATGTTCGCAATATCGGCGGCCACTACGTGCCGGGTGTTGGCACACAAGAGGATGCATTCACTCGTAACTTCGACGGTGCACTGGGCTATAGCTATGGCCCTCGCATGGAAGAGATGTACTTAAAGTTCATCAACCAAGCAAAACAATGGCGCGAGCAAGATCCGAAAGCCGAGATCAGCATCGTCTCCACCGGCTTCAGCCGTGGCGCGGTCACCGCCGCCATGTTCACCCGCATGGTCGACGAGCGAGGCATCCAGGATCCCAAGGACATGAAGATCGACCGTGGCCCACACGGCGAAATCCTCAAACTCACCCCCACCCATCCACCGCTGGTGCCGCCCGGTCGCACCGCGCAGGCGGTTGGCTTGCTGGACCCGGTGGCCACCGGCGACATGAACTTGCGCGACACGCGCCTGCCGCCCTCGGTGGTGTCGGGCCTGCAACTCACGGCCCGCGACGAGCGCCGCGACACCTTCCCGGTCAAGGACATCATCGATCCGGGCCGCACCCCCGACGGGCGCCTGCTCAATCTGCTCAATCCTGGCGCGCACTCGGATATCGGCGGTTCCTACCGGCTCGATGGCCTGTCCGTGCGCAACGGCAACCTGCTCATCGATTACGTCAACACCCTCAGCGATACGCCCTTCCTGCAACCGCGCACGGTATCCACTGCGCCGGAAATGAACGTCATCCATCGCTCCGAGCAGCACCAGTCCTTCTACACCACCGGCATCGCAACCGTCGCGGGCCAGCGCTTGCATGTGAAGGACCTGGCGGGGAACACGATGACCCTTAACCGCACCGATGCCGAGCCGCTGGATACCGGGTTGCGCGCACATTTTCCCCTGCGCCCGGTGGCGGTATCGCCAGAACGCACCGATCCCTCGCTGCCGGCGTTCTTCCGCGAGAAACCAAACGCGCATGAGGTGGTGGCACCCTCGCTGCCGGCGTACTTGCAGCACGACGCTCCACCCCAGGCCATGCAACCCGTGCAGGCCGCTCCGGCCGCCGAGCGCCGCGCCGCGCTGTCGGCAACCGATCAGGCGATGTTCTCGCGCATCCGCCAGGACGTGCCGGCGCATATCGGCGACGACCATGTGGCGCAGGCAATGCTCGACGCCAAGCAGGCGGGCATTACCGATGCCGGCAAGATCGATCGGGTGCAGATGGCGGGCGAAAAGCTGTGGGTGTCCGGCACCACGCCGGGCTTTCGCGTTGCCACCGACGTGTCGCAGCCGGTGGCACCGATGCAGGAGACGGTGCAGCAGACGCAGGCGTTCAATCAACAGCGCGAGCAGCAACTGGCAATGGAGCAACGGCAGCAGGAAGGCCTGGCGGTAAAGGGGCTTGCAATGAGTTGAGACCGGCCTGGGCCGCGTCATCAATTCCTAGATGGGTCGCTCTGCATCTGTCAGGTCGCCAGCCGGTGTGAAGTGGATCACCACCGCGCTGCACAAAAACAGCGCGTGGCCGTACCGCCACCCCCGCTACTCCATCGCCCCGCCGATCCAGGTGCGCCGCACCTGCAGCGCCTCGTCCAGCAGCACCAGATCGGCCTGGTAACCCGCCGCGATGCGGCCGTAGCGGTCGTCCACGCCCACGCATTGCGCCGGGTACAGCGAGGCCATGCGCGCGGCTTCGTCCAGGCCCACGCCCAGCCATTGCACGGCGTTGCGCACCGCGCTGGCCATGTCCAGCGCCGAGCCGGCCAGGGTGCCGGCGGCGTTGCGCACCACCCCGTCCACGGCGGTGATGGTCTCGCCGTACAGGTCGAAGCTGGGGCTGTCGGCGCCGACCATCGGCATCGCGTCGGTGACCAGGAACAGCTTGCCGCGCGGCTTGGCCGCCAGTGCCACGCGCAGGCTGGCCGGATGCACGTGCACGCCGTCGACGATGATCCCGCACCAGGCGTCGCGATCCTCCAGCGCCGCCCCGACCACGCCGGGATCGCGCCCCTGCAGCGGCGACATCGCGTTGTACAGGTGGGTGAAGCCGCGGATGCCGGCGTCCAGGCCGATGCGCGCTTCTTCGTAGCTGGCGGCGGTGTGTCCGGCGAACACGTAGGCGCCGGCCGCGGCCAGGGCGCGGATGCTGTCGGCCGGCAGCCGTTCCGGCGCCAGGGTGATCAGGGTGACGCCATTGTCCAGCGAGGTGGCCAGCGCCAGTTCGGCGGCGTCGGGCACGCGGAACTTGTCCACGTTGTGGGTGCCCTTGCGCGCCGGCGCCAGGTACGGGCCTTCCAGATGGATGCCGAGCACGCCGGGTACGCCCTCGGCGAGCGCCTGGCGGGTGGCGGCGATCGCCGCGCGCATCACCTCCGCGTCGTCGCTGATCAGCGTCGGCAGATAGCCGGTGGTGCCGTAGCGGCGGTGCGCCTGTCCGATGCGGCGCAGCGCCTCGACGTCGGTGCGATTGTTGAACAGCACCCCGCCGCCGCCATTGACCTGCAGGTCGATGAAGCCGGGCAGCAGCGTGCCGCCGCCCAGGTCCAGCTGCGCCGGCGCCGCGGCCACGCGCGCGTCGCCGTCGTCGAGCACGGCGGCGATCCGGCCGCCTTCGAGCAGCACGCTCACGCCATCGAGGAAGCCGTCCTCGCCGAGCACGCGCGCGTTGCGCAGCGCCGTCGTCGTCATTACACCGTCTCCGTCACTTTGTTCAGATGCGGCGGCAGATCCGGGTTGTAGCCGCGGCGCAGCGCCAGCGCGTTGATCGCGCGGTAGAAACTCTGGATGGTCAGCAGCGGCGCGCAGGCCGGGTGCGGCGCGGCGACCAGCGGCAGGTCGCCGTCGGCGCCGGCCAGCCACACCTGCGCGCCACGGCCGCGGAACTCCTCGGCCAGGCTGCGGGTGCCGGGCCCGGTTTCGTCGGGCTGGGCGAAGGCCAGCACCGGAAAGCCGGGACCGACCAGCGCCATCGGCCCGTGCTTCACTTCCGCCGAGCTGTAGGCCTCGGCGTGCAGGCCGCAGGTTTCCTTGAACTTCAGCGCCGCCTCCTGCGCCGCCGCCAGGCCCAGGCCGCGGCCGAGCACGAACAGGTTGTGCGCCTCGACCAGGCCATCGGTGAGCGCGCGCCAATCGGCATCCCAGGCGGCGCGCAGCGCCTGCGGCAGCGCGTCCAGCGCGGCGAGCAGCGCCGCATCGTGCTTCCAGTGCGCGCCGAGTTGCAGGATCGCCGCCAGCGACGCCAGGTAGCTCTTGGTCGCGGCCACGCTCTTCTCGGGACCGGCGCCGAGCGCGATCACGGTGTCGGCCAGTTGCGCCAGCGGCGAATCCTCGACGTTGACCAGCGCCACCACGCGCGCGCCGGCGGCCTTGGCCGCCTCGGCATTGCGCAGCAGATCCGGGCTCTTGCCGGACTGCGAGATCACCAGGTACAGCGCGCCGCGCAACTGCAGCGGCGATTCGTACACGGAGCCCACCGACGGCGACGCCGAGGCGGTGACCACCCCGAGCTGGGTCTCGAACAGGTACTTGGCATAGGTCGCGGCATGGTCGGAACTGCCGCGCGCGCAGGTGACCACGAACGGCGGCGGATCGGCGCGCAGCGCGGCGGCCAGCGCGCTCACCACGGCGTGGTTGCGCGCGAACTGCGCGGCGACGACATCGGCGGTCTGCGCCGCTTCGCGGAACATCAGGGTCTCGGTTTCGGTGGGCAATGCCATGGGCGGGGTCATGTGGGATCGGGGGAAGGGGAACGGCGCGACTGCGGCTGCATCGGCGCGGTGGAGCCGCGCACCACCAGTTGCGGCACGAAGCCCTGGTTGCGCATCGGCGCCGGATGCTCTTCGTAGGCATCGCTGCGCAACTGGCTGATCAGCAGCCGCGCGGCGTGGCGCGCGATGTCCTCGGTGGCCTGCTTGGCGGTGGTCAGCGCCGGCCACGACTGGCGCGAGAACGGGCTGTCCTCGAAGCCGGCGATGGACAGGTCGTAGGGCACGTTCATGCCCGCCGATTTGGCCGCGGCCAGCACGCCGGCGGCGATCTCGTCGTTGGAGCCGAAGATCGCGGTCGGCGGCTCGCGCAGCGCCAGCAGCCGGCGCGCGCCGCGGAAGCCGTCGTCGAAGGTGTAGTCGCCGGGCACCACCAGGTGCTTGTCCAGGGTGATGCCGTAGTCCTTCAGCGCCGCCTCGTAGCCGGCGTAGCGCTCGCCGCTGGAACGGTGCGAGGTGCCGCCCCACAGGAAACCGATGCGCTGATGGCCGAGCTGGATCAGGTGTTCGGTGATCTCGTAGGCGGCGTCGCGGTCGTCGACGTACACGCAGGGGCCGTCGGCGGGATCTTCGGTGGCGGCGATGATGCGCACCGTCTTGATCCCGCGCGCGGCCAGCGCCGCGACCAGGTCCGGGCGCTCGGACATCGGCGCGGTCAGCACCAGCCCGGCCAGGCGCGAGCGCTGGGTCCACTCGGCCAGTTCCTCGGCCAGCATCGGCGAGGTCGAATCGCAGGGATGGATCTGCAGGCCGAAGCCGGTTTCGCGGCAGGCCGCGAGCACGCCGTTCTGCACGCCGATGATGTGGTACGGGTTGGGGTTGTCGTACACCAACCCGATCACGAACGGGGTGCCGCTGCGCAGGTTGCGCGCCGAGGGATCCGGCTCGTAGTCCAGTTCGGCGATGGCGTGCAGCACGCGCGCGCGCGTGGCCTGCATCACCGACGGCTCGTTGTTGATGACCCGCGACACGGTCTTCAGCGACACCCGTGCGCGTTCGGCGACGTCTTTGATGGTGGGTCTACGCATTGGATAGGTTTGCCGAGTTGGAGAAAGGGCGTCAGCTCACCGCGCGCCCTGGCCGACGCGGTGACCGCGCAGCGCGAAGAACAAGATGTACAGATAGCAGGCGATCATCAAGCCGGCGAAGACCACCTGGAAATCGAAAGACTCCTTCAGATGGGCGAACAGCTGCGGAACCGCGGCGCCGCCGACGATGCCCATGATCAACAGCGCCGCTCCCTTCTCGGTGAACTTGCCCAGCCCCTTGATGGCCAGGGGGAAGATTGCCGGCCACATGATGGCGTTGGCGAATCCGAGCGCTGCCACGAACGCCACGGAGACGTAGCCACCGGTCAACATCGCACACAGCGAAAAGACGATGCCCAGGCAGGCCGAGAGGGAGAGGTACTTTTCCTGGGAAATGTACTTCGGAATGAGCACCAGGCCGAGCAGGTAGCCCGCCAGCATGCAGGCGAGCGTGCCGATGGTGAAATATTTCGCGTAGTCGAGCGAGAGTCCGAGGCTATTGCCATAGATGCCGATCGCATCGCCCGCCATGACCTCGGCGCCGACGTACACGAAGATGCACAATGCGCCCAGCCACACGTGCGGAAACGCGAAGATGCTGTCGCGGTTGCGTTCGTCAGAGGCCGACGCGTTCGCCTTTTCGGCGCTGATCTCGGGCAAGGGCGAAAACAGGATGGCGACGGAAAGCACGGCCAGGACGCCGGCGATCGCCATGTAGGGGCCGTGGATCCGGCCAGCAAACTCCTGCAACAGGATCTCTTTCTGCGCAGGCAGCACCTGTTCGATCTGGGTCGAAAAATCCTCCATCCCGTGCAGGACCACCTTCGCCAGTCCATAGGTGGCCAGCGCTCCGGCCACCTTGTTGCAGATGCCCATGAGCGCGATACGACGCGCAGCGCCGTCGATCGGCCCGAGAATGCTGATGTACGGATTGACCGCGGTCTGTAGCAAAGCCAAGCCGCCGCCGATGATGAAGATACCGCTCACCGCGCCCACGTAGGAACGGGCATTGGTGAACTGGCCGAAGATGGCGGCACCGATCGCCATGATCAGCAGGCTCAGTGCCAGGCCCTTTTTCATGCCGGTCAGCTTCAGGATGAGCGAAGAAGGCAATGCCAGGCAGAAGTAGGAAATGTAGAACGCGCTCGGGATCAGAAACGCGAACGTGTCGCTGACGTTGAAGGCGACTTTGGCGAACAGGATCAACGGCCCGTTGATCCAGGTAAAGAACCCCATGATGAAGAACAGCAGGCCGACGATGGCGATCGAGGCGTAGGGACTGGCGGGCCGTGCGGTGGTCATGGGCGGGCGTGCTCCGGGAGGCGCGTGGATCGGCGATCAGCGTCGCAGTTCGGCGACGAAGTCGTAGTAGTCGTTGTGGCAATAGGTGTCGGTCAACTCGATCGCGCTGCCGTCGCGGGTGTAGCCGACCCGCACCACGTGCAGGATCGCCTCGCCTTCCTTCATGCCCAGGTGCCCGGCCAGCCGCGCCGGCAGGTTGATCGCGCGGAAGTACTGCAGCGCGCGCACCACCGGGTGGCCATGCGCGTCCAGGTGGGCGTACAGCGAATCGCCGATCGCCTGCGGATCGGGCACGACGCGTTGCGGCAGCACCGCCTTCTCGTAGGCCATGACCCGGCCGTCGGCGCTGCGCAGGCGGGTCAGCGCCGCCACCACCGTGTCCGGCGACAGGCCCAGGCGCAGGATTTCCTCGCCGTGCGCCGGGCGGATGCGCCGCTCCAGCCAGCGCGTGCCCGGCTCCAGGCCCTTCATCCGCAGGGTTTCACTGAAACTGGCCAGGCCGCTGAGCTGGTGCTGGATGTGCGAGGTGACGAAGGTCCCCGCGCCCTGCCGGCGCGAAACCAGGCCCTGTTCGACCAGCGCATCCACCGCCTGGCGCAGGGTCACCCGCGACACCTGCAGTTGCTCGCACAACTGGCGCTCGGCCGGCAGCGCCTCGCCCGGCTTCCACTGGCCGCCCTTGATCGCGTCCACCAGCTTGCTCGCCAGTTGCAGGTACAGCGGGGTCGGCGCGCTCGGGTCCACGGCCAGGCCCGCCAGTCTGGGATCGGTCTGCGGCTTGGGCTTGGTCATCGTGCTTGCTCCGGACCGCATGAAGTCGTTAGGTCCAATATAGTACCAATCTGCCGACCGTGCACGCCGGGTCAGAGCCGCAGGTAGAGCCGCCGCCGGTCCATCCACCAGCCCACCGCCCAGCACACCAGGGTGTAGGCGAGCGCGCAGGCCAGGCTGCCCCAGGGACCGGGCAGCAGCCGTTGGAACACCGCGATGCCCACCCATTGGTACAGGTCCATGCCGCTGTCCCCGGCGGGAACCAGGCGCAGGCTGATCACGAACAGTTCGGAGAACAGGTAGATCGCCAGCGGGTTGCGTCCGAGCACGGTGAAGAAACCGCTCCCCGCCCGCCACTGGCGTACCTCGATCGCCCAGAGCAACGCGCCCAGCAACAGCAGGTCCAGGCCCACCGTCAGCAGGACGAACGAGCCGGTCCACAACTTCTTGGCCAGCGGGAACCACGGCTGCCAGGCCAGGGCCAGCAGCGCCAGCGCGACGCCGGCCAGCAACAGCCAGCGCACCGTGCGTGCCTGCTTGCCTGCGCGGCGCACGTACAGCCCGGTCAGGTAGCCGGCGACGACATTGACCGTGGCCGGCAGCGTGCCGAGCAGGCCTTCCGGGTCGAAGCCGCCGTCCTTGCGGTACAACTGCGCCGGATCCAGCAGCCACAGGTCCAGGCGCGTGCCGGCGTTGCCGAGCTTGCTCAGTTCCGCGCCCGGCTGGCCCCACAGGTACAGCGCGCCCCAGTAGCCGAGCAGCAGCGCGACGCAGGCCGCCAGCAGCCCGCGCGGCGGCAGCCAGCGGCACAGCAGCGCGGCCAGCGCGTAGCACAGCGCGATGCGCTGCAGCACGCCCGGCACCCGGGTCTGGTCGATCGCGGTGAAGCTCCAGCTGCCGTCGGCGCCCTGGTGCACGAACGGGAACCAGTACATCAGGAAGCCGAGCAGGAAGATCAGCGCGCTGCGCTTGCCGACCCGGCGCAGGAACGCGCCCAGCGGCTGGCCGCGGTCCAGCGCGAAGCTCATCGCGTTGCCGACCGCGAACAGGAACGACGGGAACACCAGGTCGGCCGCGGTGAAGCCGAACCACGGCGCATGCCGCAACTGCACGAACGCATCGGCGCCGGCGCCCGGCGTGTTGACCAGGATCATCAGGAAGATGGTCAGGCCGCGGAACACGTCCAGCGACAGGAAGCGCTCGCGCGGCGGCGCGGCGGCGGGAATGGTCACGGACACGGCGCTCATGGGGCATCCACCTGGCGCAGCAGGGTGCGCACCGCGGCGACCGGGTCGGCCGGCGCTTGCCGCGTGTACGTCGTCTCGCGCGCGACCCAGTCCCGCTCCCAGGCACGCAGGCGCTGCTGCAACGCGGCCTCGTCCACGCGGCCGCCGCCGACCGCGGCCTCGCGCAGCGCCTGCATCGCCAGCGCCCAGCGCGGCAGGTAGTAGTCGACATACATGCCCTGCCAGGCCTTGGAGGCGTAGTCGCCGAGATTGCCCTCGCCGCCCCATACGCTGACCTGCGCCTTGGCATCGCGCCGGTAGTAGGCGGCGTCCCGCGGCGTCTTCGCGTAGCCGGCGGCATCGCCGAGCCAGCTCGACAGGGTTTCCTGCTGGCCGCCGACCAGGCCGTCGAGCTGCCGCACCGTCGCCTGCACACGGGCGAAGGCGGCGTCGCCGGCCGCGACATCGCCGCGCTTGTACGCGGCCACGGCCAGCTGCAACTGCGCGTCGACGCGGCCGCTGGCATAGTGGCGCGCGAAATCGACCAGGTCGTAGCGGTACAGCGGCGCATCGGCGTAGTCCGGCGCCAATGCCAGCAGGTGCTCCAGCGCACGGCGCAGGCGCGGCGGATCGCCGGGCGCGCCCTCGAATTCGCCGATGTCCAGCGTCGGCCGCTTGAACAGCAGGTAGGCGCCGGCGCGGCTGCGCCACCAGCGCGGCGTCCAGTAGCGGGTCGAGAACACGGACGCCTGCAGATCGTCCCAGGCCGCAAGCAACGCCGGCGACGTGTGCCCGTAGCGGGCGCGGGTGTACTCGCCGAGCCAGTCCCGCAGCGAACGTTCCTGCCCGCCCCAGGCCAGCGCGTACATGTATTCGTAGACCACCGAGTTGTTGTGCAGGCCTTCGGGGAACGCGCCGAAGCCGACCAGTTGCTGCCTGTCCTTGTCCGCGAGCAGCGCGCGCAGGTCGTCGCGGTAGAACGCCAGGTCGCCGTACACCGGATTGCTGCCGCCGTAGTTGTGCACGTAGCCGTAGATCCACTGCTTGCCGTCGAACGCGTCGGACAGTTTCCAGGTGCCCGGATAGCGATCGTTGCCGATGTCCAGCACCAGCAGCCTGTCGTTGGGCACGTCGCGCAGGAACGCGGCGATCGCCTGCGGCGTCCAGAAATGGCGGTCGGCGCCGAACAGCCAGCCCTGCATCACCCACACCGCGTCGGGATTGGCGCGATGGATCGAGGCGTAGAGCGCACGGCCGTAGTCGGCCAGGCGCTTGTCGCGCTGCGCCGGCGGCACCTCGGGCGGCGCGGTCTTGGCGGTGTTGGCGGTGCTGTCGCCGTAGCTGGCCAGGCGCGCGTCGCTGCCGTCGGCGGCGATCGGCGGCAGCATCTCGTTGAACGCATCGGCCAGGTAATAGGTGCCCTTGCCGTAGGTGCGGTCGTAGAGCTGGATGAAACGCTGCGCGATCTGCGCGAACAGCGGATCGGCCGGATCCAGCCAATAGGTTTCGTGGAAGCCCTCCCAGGCGCGCATGCGGTAGATGCGCGCCTGCGGATGCGCCTGCGCGAACGCCTTCGGCACGTAGCCGGCGAAGGCCGGCAGCACCGGCTTCATGCCCAGCGCGCGCATGCGCTGCAGGATGCGCAGCTGCAGCGCGTGTTTGTCGTCGATCCATTGCTGCGGCAACGGCGCGTCGTAGCCCTCGATGTTGCCCATGCGCTGCCACGGCGCGAACGCCGGGCCGGAGAAGTACTGCGCCAGGTCCGCGTCGGCGACGCCGAACTCGCGCCACAGCGCCTGCCACACGTAGTCCTGGCCTTCCATCGCCAGCGGCATGTCGACGCCGTGCAGCGCCATCCAGTCGATCTCGCGTTCCCAGCGCGCCCAGTCCCACCACGGCGTGGTGTAGCCGTAGGTGCAGACGTTGAGATAGGCGCGGTACGCGAACGGGGTGACCACGCGCTGCCCGCGGAAATCGGCGTAGGCCGCGGGCAACGCGATCCGGCTGCCCTCCCAGCTCACCGAGGCGGCGCCGATCGATTGCAGATAGCTGTACGCGCCATGCGCCAGCGCCACTTCCGAGGAGCCGGACACGCGCAGCGTGCCGGCCTCGGCGGCGACCTGGTACCAGTCGTTGCCACCGCCGCGCGGTTGCCGTTGCAGCGCCAGCGCGGCGGCACCCGGGCCGAGCGTGCGCAGCAGCACACCGCGCGCGGCGTCGCCTTGGGTGTCGGATGCCGTTGCGGCGAGCGCGGCCGGCGCCAGCAACGCGCAGACCAGGAGCAATGCAACGCGGCTGCGCGGCGGCACTGCGCACCGCGTGCGCAACCAGGCGTGGCCGCTGGCGACGAGATGGCGGAAGGTTCGCTTCATTCGGTCAATACTCCACAGTCACGACATCGTCGAAGCCGAAAGGCATTCCGGCCGTCACCTGCATCACCACCGCCAGTACCCGCTCGCCGGCCGCGGGCGGCAAGCGCAAGTGCGCCTGTTGCCCCGCGGCCACGCGCGCGACCGGTTGCCGATCCAGATACACCTGCGCCGCACCGGTGGTGCGCCCCAGCCGCAGCACGCCGCCGCGCTGCTGGATCCCGGCCCATGGCGTGAACGCGGTGCGGTACAGCACATAGCCGTCGCGCTCGGCGCGCGTCTCCAGGTTGCCC
>Ga0070670_100004034_pt1 | contig 12257 bp, 12 predicted proteins | sample KBSS63metaG_FD_64665 | JGI IMG/M metagenome (GOLD analysis project Ga0070670, IMG submission 64665) | Switchgrass rhizosphere microbial communities from Kellogg Biological Station, Michigan, USA - KBS S6-3 metaG | ecosystem: Host-associated > Plants > Roots > Rhizosphere > Soil ... | reverse complement strand
TCAAGAGTGGCGCCTTGCGCGTGCTTGGCGTCGGTGCGCCAAAGCGGCTCGCAGCGGCTCCGGACATCCCGACGATGGCCGAGCAAGGAATGCCGAACTACATCGTCGAAGGCTGGTTCGCCGTGATCGGCCCGGCGAGGCTGCCGGAAGCTGATGTCAAGCGCATCAACGCCGCCGTCGCGACCGCGTTCGCGTCGTCCGATGTCAAGGACGCAATGGACAAACAAGGGAATTCGATCTCTGTCAGCACGCCCGATTACGCAGCCCATTTCATTCGCTCGGAGATGGCGAAATACGCGGCAATCGTCAAGAAGATCGGACTCGAGCCGCAGTGACGCGGAATATCGACGGTGTCGCTTCGGTTCAATTCGCGGATTCTGTTTCTATCGGCTGATCCGCAGCGCATTCGCGCGCAGCTTGCCGGCGCATCGCTTCGCATCGATGATGCGAAACCGTTGCGCGACGACATCTCCACCGACGAGATATCGCCGCTGCCGGTCATGGTGCATTTCGATTCAACGCTTGGCCGCTTTCCTTACACGGGCCTCAAGGCGGGCGGCGAATTTCCGATCGGCAACGACGCAATTCGCAAGGCCGGCGTCGACGTCGTTGTCGGCGGTGCCCGCTACGGCAAAGGCTCGTCGCGCGAGCATAGCGTCGTCGCCGAGCGCGCGGCTGGTATCCGCCTCGTCATCGCATCGAGCTTTGAGCGAATATACCGGCAGAACGCCGACAACCTCGGACTCTTGACGTCGACGGATTTTGGACTGATCGGCCGGATCGAGCGCGGTCAGCCGATCGAGCTCGATGAGTTGTTGCACGGCCGGGACACGCTCGCCGCGACGATCGTTCGCCATGGCGGCCTGCTCCGCTACGGCCAGAGACGCATGTGCAGCCTGCGGCAAGATTCGGCGGGCGCTGCGCGCGTGTCGTATCCGTCACATCCGCAAACGCTGTTCGAGAAGATCATCGCCCGCCACGCGATCGCAACGGCCGACACCGGCCCGACACTTTCTGCAGGAATGGGCGGCTTCGTCCGCGCGGACTTCCGCTTCATCCACGAGTACTACACGGGGATGTGCGCCTATCTGCTGCAGGCCGCTTACGGCGAAGCCCTCGAGCTGTACGAGCCCGGGACGATCATTGCGTTCGAGGACCACCTGTCGTACGTGCACCGGAGTCCCGTTCACATCGCGAATGGCCTCGTACCGAACGTCCGCGGATTGTCCGAGGCACACCGCGCATTCGTCGCCCGACATCGACTGACACATCTTGGGTACCAGGTGCCGCTCGCAGCGGGCGACGCCGGCAACACCGGCTCGGAAGGCATCTCGCACGCGCTGATGGCCGAGCGCTATGCATTGCCCGGCGCGCTGATCGTCGGCACCGATTCGCACACGCCGCATTCGGGCGCGCTCGGCTGCGTCGCGTTCGGCGTTGGGACGACCGATATGGCCAATGCCTTCGTCACCGGTGCCGTTCGCATCACGATGCCTGGCGTGCTGCGGATCGAATGCAATGGAACGCTGCCGGCCGGCGTAACTGCCAAGGACCTGGTACTGCATCTATTGGCGCTCCCGTCGCTGCGTGCGGGTGCTGGTGTCGGCCATGTATTCGAATTCGGCGGCAGCGCCATCGCGGCGCTCGGTATCGACGAGCGCGCGACACTGACGAACATGACGGCCGAGCTCGGGGGCTTCAGCGGTATCGTCGAGCCGGATGCGAAGACGCTGCGCTTTCTCAAGGAGCGGCGCGGGATCGATGTAGCACTCGAGCCCTGGATGAAGAGCGATGCCAACGCGCGCTATGTCGACGTGATTCGCGTCGACTGCTCGACGTTGTCCCCAATGGTCGCGCGGCCGGGCGATCCCGGCAACGGCATCGAGCTCAAGGCGCTCGCCGAGCGCGTCCGCGTCGACATCGCGTACGGCGGATCGTGCACGGCGGGGAAGCGCGAGGACTTCGATCAGTACCACGCGGTGCTGGCGTGGGCCGCGCGACACGGTTTGCGGGTCGCGGATGGCACGACGCTGTACTTGCAGTTCGGGACCGTCGACGTTCGCGACTACTGTATCGCGCAGGAATACATCGCTGCGTTCGACGCTGTCGGCGCCGTCGTGCTGCAGCCCGCGTGTGGTGCTTGTGCCAATTGCGGCCCCGGCGCATCGACCGATCGCACCCAAGTCACCGTCAGTGCGGTGAACCGCAATTTCCCCGGGCGCTCGGGTCCGGGCCAGGTCTGGCTCGCGAGCCCGGCAACCGTCGCCGCGAGCGCGATCGCCGGGTCACTCGCGTCGTTCGACGAACTGCGCCGCCGCTTCGCCGTGTCGACTAACTGACGTCAGCGAGTGCGTCTTGCTGCACGCCGCTGCAGCGCGGCCGTTGCGACGGCGAGCAGCATGGCGAGCAGCGCCAGCGCCGAATTCGATACCGGCACGGGTGTCACGACTCGCTGCGCGACTGCGACTGTGATGTTGGCGGCGCTGGCGTTGTTCGATGGGCTCGAATCGCCACCGCCTGGAACACTAGCGACGTTCGTCATCGATCCAGCAGCATCGAGCGCGACGCTCACCGCTACAATGATCGGCGGATAACTCCCTCCTGGCACCGGCGCGTCGGCGCGCGTGCACGTCAGCGTTGCCAGCGTGCATGTCCAGCCGGCACCCGACAGCGCTGTCGCTGACAGTCCCGCCGGCAACGAATCGGTGACTGTGATGACACCGGATGCCGAACCACTGCCGACGTTGGAGACACCGATCGCAAATGTTCCGCCGGCGCCGCCACGGACGAACGTATCCGCGTGCGTCTTGACGATCGCGAGGTCGGGCGACACCGGAACGACCGGCGTAACGCTCGCCGAATCGGTTGCATTGTCATTGGCCGGTCCAGCCGGTTCCCGAGACCGATGTCGCCGTAAGTCCTGCCGCCAGCGTGTCGGTGACAGTCACCGTGCCAACGGTCGAGCCGGTGCCAGCGTTCGACAGCGTCAGCGTGTAGGACGCCTCGACCTGTCCTTGAGCGAAATTGCCGGTATGCGCCTTTACGATCGCCAGATCCGGCACGGCGAGTACGCTCGGCGTCACCGTCGTCGAATCACTGGACGAGTTGTTCGCCGGATTTGCGTCGCCGCCACCGCCGACGTTCGCGACATTGACGAACGACGATGCGGCCGTCGCGGACACGTCGACGGTCAGCGTGATCGGCGGGTAACTCGCACCAGCAGCCAACGGGTCGGCGCGGGTGCACGTCAGACCCCGGCAGTGTGCACGTCCATCCGGTGGAGTGCGAGCGTCATTGCGAGCTAGGAGTCACGCGCCGAGTAGCGAGCTGCGCGCAAGCTCATCACCTGCGACGGATCGCGACGCAGCGCAAAAGACGAAGCGTCTCCAGGCGGCGCGTTTCGCGTCGTCAATCCAGCCGCAAGCCGCTTGTCAGGTCGCGCGCGAGGTAGCGGAGCCGATATTGCTCGAACGTTTCGTTATCGGCCGCTTCGATCGCATGCTGTTGTGCGAGCGACTCATCCGCGATTCGCTGCAAGCGGTGGTCGGCCGAGACGCCGAGCCCGTCGGTGAATTCGCGCCGGTGCTCGAGCGACTTCGCGAGCGCGAAGGCGATATACGAATCGCCGTGATCGCGGCTCATCTCGCGCAGCACGCGCGCCGATGGCGTTCGCTCGGGATCGTGCAGTGCGTCATGCGCCGCTGCCAGCGCCTCGCGGTGCGTCGACGTGCCGGCGGCCTCGTCGAGCCTGTCGGCCAGCGACGCGCACTGGTCGAGAATCTCCATGCCCCACGCAACCAAGCGGACGTCGCCGCCATTGCGGCTCAACGCAAGCCCTGGCTCGCGGCCGCGTTCCGCAACGCGATACTGATTTTGGGCAAGCACGGCAATCTCTTCGCGTGTGTCCGGCGGGCTTGGCGACAGCAGGCAATGCAACAGGAACACATCGAGAAAATGCATCGTCGTAGCGTCGATGCCGACCGGCGAGAACGGATCGACATCCAGGCTGCGAACCTCGACGTACTCGACACCACGCTCGGTCAGCGCGTGCAGCGGACGCTCGCCGCGACGGATGCGCCGCTTGGGCCGGATCGTTCCGTAAAACTCGTTCTCGATCTGCAGCAACGTCGTTGCAAGCTGCCGGTAGTTGCCATCGGCGTCGCGGATGCCGAGCGCATCATAAGCGGGATAAGGTTCCGTCAGCGCGTGGTGCAACGAGCCCGCGTAGCTCGCGAGACTGTTGTAGCTGACCGCGAGCGTTCGCTGCGCGTCGCTCTGGTAACCAAGCGGGCCCATCCGCAGCGACGTTGCATAGGGAAGGTACAGCGTGTCGTCGGACAACGTCTGCAACCGATGCGAACGGCCGGCCACGAAGGTGCTGCAGACGGCAGGCGATGCGCCGAAGAGGTACAGCGGCAACCACGAATGGCGCCGAAAGTTACGGATTAGTCCAAAGTACGCCGCCGTCCGAAATTCCGTTAAATCGCTCGCGGTTGCGCCGGTCTGCTGCAGTAGTGCGACCGACTCATCGGGCAGCGAGAAGTTGTAATGAACGCCAGAGATCGTCTGCATCCGCCGCCCGTATCGCAACGACAGCCCCATCCGGTAGACGGTCTTCAGCCTGCCGACGTTCGAGCGGCCGTATTGACCCAGGGGGATGTCGTCGTCCGCCGGCAAGCGGCACGGCATACTGCTCGACCACAGCATCTCTTCGTCGAGATGCCGATAGACGAACTCGTGGATTTCCCCGAGCTCGCGCACGCATGCATCGGCGTTCGGATGCACGCCGGTGATGAGCTCGATCTGTGCCTCGCTGAAATCGGTCGTGATGTGCGGATGCGTCAGCGCTGCACCAAGTGCGACGGGGTGCGGCGTCGGGGCGAGCCGCCCGTCGGCGGTGACGCGCAGGCTTTCCTTCTCGACGCCCCGAATGAGGCCGCGCAGCGCATCGATCGGCAACGCAGCGAGCCGAGCGTTCAATGGAATCAACCGAATCTCCGAAGCGTGTCGTTCGTCGCAGCCAGCGCCCGACGGTTCGACCTGTCGGCGGCATTATGCCTGCGGTACCGCGCCGGCCGCTGCTAACGCGCAGCGTCGACGAAAGCGCGGCCTCAGCTCGCGGTAATCAGTTGCTGCAAAGCGATCCGGTCAAGAAGCGTCACGATGCGCCCGCGGACTTGAATGAGCGCCTCGTCGTGGAAACGCGAGAACAGCCGGCTGACCGTTTCGAGTTTGAGCCCGAGCTGACTGCCGATCTCCTCGCGCGTCATTCGCAGCACGAACTCCGTCGACGAGTAGCCACGCGCCTGGTATCGGCTCGACAGGTCCAGCAGGAACCAGGAGAGGCGCTGCTCCGCACGCATCGTCCCAAGCATCAGCGCTGCGCTGCGTTCGCGACCGATGTCGCGCGCCATCATCCGGTGCAGATTCCGCTGGAAACGAGGATCCAATTGCGCGAGCGCCTCGATCCGATCGAACGGTATCGTGCAGACCTCGCTGTCCTCGAGCGCCAGCGCCTGGCAGCCGTGCACATCAGTTGCAATCGCCTCGATCCCCATGATCTCTCCGGGCAGGTGATTGCCGACGACCTGCTCGCGACCATCATCGGTCAGCATCACGGTTTTGCACGAGCCGCTGCGAACGGCGAAGAGCGCGTTGAACCGATCGCCGATTCGAAACAGCACGTCACCTTTGCGCAGCCGGATTCGCGTCGCGACGAGGCGATCGATCGCAGCGATGATGTCGGGGGTTGGCTTTGGCGACACGCAGTGGTTGCGTAGCGAGCACGTCGAGCACATCGGCGCGCTGACGTCGCGCAGCGCAGCTCGCGACGACGGCGACGGTCGCAGCGACCGGGGGCGCTGCGGGGCGCGTAGACCCGTCTCTTCGAGTGCCGTCATCGCGTGGCCTGCCGCCCGCAATTGGCGCGCAACGCGTCGATCTCTCTGATCGCGGCACCGATGCATCCGAACTCCGAGCTCTTGTCGAGAAATAAACGCGCGCCGGCGTCGAGACACGCGCGCCGGTGCTGGTCGGTGGCGTGATTGGTCAAGACGATAAACTCGGTCCACGGTGATTGGGACCGCACGGCGCGCAGCAACTGCACGCCGGTGCCGCCTTCGATCTGATAATCCAGCAGCACGCAGTCCGGATGCGTGCGCAGAATTCCGGCGGTCGCCTCGACGAGACTGCCAGCCTCGCCGACGATCGTCACACCGCCAATGTCGTCGAGCAATTCGCGCAGCCGCTCGCGCATCGACGGCAGGTCGTCGACGACAAAAACGGCGATCGTGCGTGGCGTGGTCATCGGATGCCATTGTCGGCATCCGCTTGCCGCACCACTATCGGCGAGCGGCTAGGCGCAGCTGTCGGGGTACGCCGTTGCCGGCCGGTCGGCGACAGCGCACACGATGTAGGGAATGCCCTACGTCGTCGGGTCAGCGAGGCGCGTTCGGATCGGCGACAAGGCGATAAGTCAACGCGGCGCGTTCGGATCGGCGACGAGCCGATGCTCGAGCGCGTATCGGACAAGCTCTGCGTTGTTGTCCAACCCTAGCTTCTCCATCAGCCGCGCTTTGTGCGTGCTGATCGTCTTCGCGGACAGGTGCAGTGCCACGGCAATTTCCGTGACGCTTTCGCCGTTGGCGAGGCGTGTGAAAACCTGAAACTCGCGATCGGAGAGCGCCGCATGCCTGGGGCGGTCGATCGCGTGCGGCATCGCGTCGTGCGCGAGATGCTCGGCGACTTCCGCGCTGATGAACGCGCCGCCTCCGGCCACCTTGCGGATCGCCGCAACCAGTTGCGACGACGCACTTTCCTTCGTCAGGTACCCCGACGCGCCTGCACGAATTGCGCGGACTGCGTATTGATGCTCCTCATGCATGCTGAGCACGAGAATTCGCAGTTTCGGTCGCTCGTTCTTCACCTGCCGGATGAGATCCATGCCGCTCTTCCCCGGCATCGACAGGTCGAGTAGCAGGACGTCGATGTCGAGCGCGCGAATGCGCTCGAGCACATCGTGACCATCGCGAGCCTCACCGACGACGTCGAGGTCGCTGGCGGCCAGCAGCAGTTGCTTCAGCCCTTCGCGAAGGATCTGGTGGTCGTCGGCGATGACGACACGGATCATGCGGGCGCCCTCGGATCGCGAAGCGGAAGCCGCGCCTCGACCATCGTCCCCTGCCCCGGCGAGCTCACGACCGTTGCCTGGCCACCAAGCAGTGCGGCGCGCTCGCGCAACCCGAAGAGACCCAGCGAATTCGGCTTGCGCGCGCCTGAGGGCGTGAAGCCCACCCCGTTATCCTCGACGCGAACGACGAGAGTGTCGTCGTCGCGCTCGATGATGACGTCAGCATGCGATGCCTGCGCGTGCTTGGCGATGTTCGTCAGCGATTCCTGCACGATGCGGAATACGGCGCTCGCCTGCGGCTGCGATAGCTCGAGCGCCGTTGCGGCCACGGTGAGCTCGCACGCGATGCCCGACCGCTGCGCGAAGTTTTCGACCAGCCATTCGATCGACGGTACGAGCCCGAGGTCGTCGAGCATCAGCGGGCGCAGATCCGATGCGATGCGCCGCGTCGCGGCGATCGTGCTCTTCAGGAGCCCCGACATCCGCTCGAGCCTCGCGCGCAGCGGCACGTCTTCCGCCGGCGCCTTGTCCTTGCACCACGCGACATCCATCTGCAGCATCGTCAACGATTGCCCCAGCTCGTCGTGCAGCTCGCGTGCAATCCGACTCTTCTCCTGCTCGCGCGTCTGGTGCGCCGCCGCGCCGAGCTGTTGCAACTCTTCCTTCGACTGACGCAACGCCTCGATTGCCTCGAACCGCGCCGTCACGTCGCGCAGGATCACCGTGTAAAACCGTTCACCGGATGTCTCGATCTGCGATATCGATGCGTCGATCGGAAACTCTTCGCCGTTACGGCGCAAGCCAGTCACGACACGCAACGTCCCGCCCATTCGCCGCGATATCGTCCCGGTCTCGCCAAAGCGCTCGACATGCGCACCGTGCGCCGTTCGGAAGCGCTCGGGAATCAGCATCGACAACCCCTTCCCCGCGACGTCACCACGCGACCAGCCGAACATTGTTTCCGCCGCATCGTTGTAAAAGATCACGCGCTGCCGAGAGTCCACGGTAATGATCGCGTCCATCGCCGAGTCGAGAATCCCACGCAACTGCGCCTCGCTGCGCTCGAGCCGCGCTTCATTGCGAATGCGCTCACTGACATCACGCAGGATCGCGGTAAACAACTTCTGATCACCGTCTACGAACTGCGAGATCGATGCTTCGATGGGAAATTCACTGCCATCGCTACGCAACGCGACAAGTACTTGTTGCGCGCCCATCCGCCGCGACGTGACGCCGGTGGCGCCAAAGCACTCGACATGGCGCCCATGCGCGGTCCGCAAGCGCTCGGGCATCAGCATGTCGAGTGGCTTGCCGACAACGTCCGCTTTGGGGTACCCGAACGTGTGCTCGGCGGCAGGATTGAACACGACAATCCGCTGCTGCTCGTCGACGGTGACGATTGCATCCGTTGCCGTTTCGACGACGTTGGCGAAGCGCTTACTGGTCAGCGTGGACGCCGATGGCGGCGCGTCCGCCGCCGCAAGCGCGGGCTTACGCGGCGGCATGAATGCCGGTGCAACGTTGAAAGCCGGTAGTCATCGACGGTCGATACTCGATCGAGCGCTGCATTGTGCCATCCTCGCGCACAGTGGGACGGCGCGCGATCGCCGACGCACCGAAGTTTCAGCGATACGTTGCGTCGTCGATCGCAACCTCGAAGAACTTGCCCTCGGCGTCGAAGCGCGCGGGATCGTCGAAATACCAGCCAACACGCAGCCGTGCGGGGATCGTGTAGCCGCCGAACGTCGCTTCCTGATCGATGTATGCGCCAAACGGCCACTCGTTGAACGCACCTCCATCGGGGTTTCCCCACCGCGATACACCCAGCTTGATCAGGCGCCCGCGATCGAGGGTCATCTGGAGTTCCGACGGGTACGTGCCGATCGAGAGGCTCGCATGCGCGACATTGGACCCATCATCGCGCCAGCGGACCGCCTTGTCGGCAAGCATCGATGGCAGCCAGACCGACTCGGCGGCAACCCGATTGGCGACCGACCGCGTAATGTCGGCGCCCGATTCCCGAATGACCGGGATGATGCCGAAAAGCCGCCATTGCATCTCACCTTGGCCACCGACGAAGCTGTCGTGGCCGCGGATCGACGTGCCCTTCATCCGCACCGACGCGCGCCAGATCATCGCACCGTCGCGCGTGATCACCTGCACGGCCTTGAACTTGCGCCAGCGCTTGAGCCGAATCGCACCGTGCATGCGAAGGCGCACGGCCGATGCAAGCGGCGTTCCCGGCGCGATCGCGTGCGTCAGATAACTGCGGGCCAATTCCGGAATTCGCGCGACATCCTGCGGATCGAACTCCCGCGTCGCGGCGGGTGCGCGTTGCCAAAGCGCTTCGAGATCGGCTGCGGCGTCACGCATCGTCTGTCGCCCCCGCCCGACGCGAGTCTCGGTCAGGAAGGCTTTATACGCGGATATTGCACCCATCGACGTTCTGTCACCGCGAACGCCGATGAGTTCGACGTTCACTCAGAAACAGAACGGAGTCTGCCCGAGCGTGCCCGGCGCGGCGAGCACGCGCCAGAGGCCGGCCGTGCCGAACGCGATCAGCGCCAGCGCGGCGACGTTGCGCAGCGTCTGGCTCGCCAGCAACCGCCGAGCGCGGGCAAGCGCGAGCCCGGTCGCCATCAGGTTGGGCAGCGTTCCCAGTCCGAATGCGGCGAGCACAAGCGCGCCCTGCCACCACCCCCCCGCGACGAGCGCCAGGGGCAACGCACTGTAGATGAGCGCGCATGGCATCAGGCCCCATACGAGGCCCATTGCGATGCGCCCCAGCGCATCGGAGCGGTGCAGCAGTGGCCGTATGGTTCGCAACAGCGGAGCGAAGGCGCGCATGCCGACGCGCTGCAGCATCGGCAGCGCCGGGCCGCGCAACATGAGACCCCCGCCGAGGACCAGCAGCAACGCATTGGCGATCGCATAGGTCGCGCGCTGCAACGGCAGCAAGTCGATCGACGCGATGAGCGTCGCGCCGAGGGCGCCGAACAGCGCACCAATGATCGCGTACATGAAGAGCCGACCCGCGTGGTAGCCAGCCTGGCTGATGACGATCGCCCGCGCGGGCCGCAGCGGCGCGGCTGCCGCCGCATCACGTGTGGCGATCGCGCCCAGGAAGCCACCGCACATCGCGACGCAATGCAACCCACCGAGCGCACCGACGAGCCACGCGCTGATCAGCAACCCGATGCTCATTCGATCACCGAGCGTCGACGCCCTGGCGAGTCAGGGCGCGCGCACACTAGCGCCAATCGTCGCCGACGTCGATCGTCGCTGTCATCTCGGATGCCTGCGGCGCGGGCGGCCGCTGCAGGAACAGCGTGAGGGCCGATGACATTGCGCCCAGCAGCCAGAACGCGACAAAGCCCAACGTGTAGACGGCCTCGCGCGACAGATTGAGCCGCATGTTGAAATCGAGCGGATCGAAGATCGCGAAGAATACGACCTCGGCGCAGATGGCCGTCAAAAAGGCAGGCCACATCGCCCACATCACCGTTTGCACCGTCAGCCGCTGCATGCCGTCTGTTGGAAACGATGTCAGGGGTGCGGCGGCGCAGCGATGCGCACCGTCGCCGGCACGTGCTCGATGACGGTCACCGGCAATCGCCACGCGTCGGAATCGATCGTGACGATCAGCTTGCCGGTCGGTATCGACTCCAGCATGCCGAACCAAGTGTTGCCCGGCATCGGTGTCAGCATCTCAATGCCGCCCTCGTGCACACCCGGCGCGCGCAGCGTCATCCGGACAAATCGCGGCGCCGTTGCGATTTCGGCGAGTTGCACGACGATGCGACCTTCGGCATCGATGACGATCGTCGCCGAAGGCGCGACGGCTACCGCTGGGGTGGCCGCGAGCGTTCGATTGATCGTCAGACCCAGTTTGTAATAATTGTCGGCGACGATTGGATCGGACTTGTTGACGGCGATCCACGCGGTGCCGAGCGAGGCGATGACGACAAGCGCCGGGCCCGTTGCCAGCAGCCACGGCCACGGACCGCGCGGCGAGAGACGCGCTGTCATGTTATCAGCGCGGAATGATGAACGTCGTCTGCTCATGTCGGACCACCGCGTCGTCATCGACGGCCTGCACCGTCACTTCGATCTTGTGCGCGCCTGCGGTCGGCGCGCTCGCGCCCGCGGGCTCGAGCGGCACTTGCATTCGAAGCGCGAAAAGCTTCGTCGATTCGGCGCCGATCGCGATCGGTTGCTCGAGGCCCACGACACTTAGACCGGCGAGACCCGTGGCGCTGATCGTGACGCTGCGCGGGCGCTCATCGGTGTTCATGAGCTGCAGCCGGTACACGTTCTCGATCCGGCCGGGCGTCGACTCGCGGGCCAGTGAGCCGCGATCGCGAATGACGTCGACCTTCAATGGGTTGCGCAGCGCGAGCGAACCGACGGCGACACCGGTGACTCCCAGCAACACCGCACCGTAGACCAGCGTGCGAAGCCGGAACACGCGTTTCCATATCGCCCGCTGCGGCAGCCGCTGCGCGAGCGCATTCTCGGTTGTGTAACGGATCAGCCCGCGTGGATAACCCATCCGGTCCATCACTTGGTTGCAGCCATCGATGCACGCGGCGCAACCGATGCATTCGTACTGGAGGCCATTACGAATGTCGATGCCCGTCGGGCATACCTGGACGCAGATGTTGCAATCGATGCAATCGCCGAGTCCATGCGCGCGGGGATCGATGCCGCGCGCGCGGCCGCCGCGGGGCTCGCCGCGATCAGGATCGTACGTGATAACCAGCGTGTCCTTGTCGAACATCACGCTCTGAAAGCGCGCGTACGGACACATGTACTTGCACACCTGCTCGCGCAGCCAGCCGGCGTTTGCGTACGTCGCGATGCCGTAGAACAGGATCCAGAACGACTCCCACGGCCCGAGCTCCCATGTGATCGCACGAACGCCTACGTCGCGAATCGGGGTGAAATAGCCGACGAACGTGTAGCCCGTCCATAGCGCCACGGCGAACCACGCCGAGTGTTTCAATGTCTTGATGACGAACTTGTCGAGCGTCAACGGCGCGGCGTCGAGGCGAACGCGCGCGAGTCGATCGCCTTCGATCTTGTGCTCGATCCACATGAAGATTTCGGTGTAGACCGTCTGCGGACA
>Ga0070670_100004030_pt1 | contig 12267 bp, 13 predicted proteins | sample KBSS63metaG_FD_64665 | JGI IMG/M metagenome (GOLD analysis project Ga0070670, IMG submission 64665) | Switchgrass rhizosphere microbial communities from Kellogg Biological Station, Michigan, USA - KBS S6-3 metaG | ecosystem: Host-associated > Plants > Roots > Rhizosphere > Soil ... | reverse complement strand
TTCAGGCCCGTCACTCCATCCTGCCGCATCAGCTCGAGCGATCCGGCGGTGCGGTCGACGAGGAAGTTCCGCGTCACGTACATCATGATTTTCGTCTTGACCTTCCAGCGCTTGAAGCGCGGCCAGTCGCGCGTCGCCCACAGCCAGGTGTCATAGGCGACGCCTTTGTGCTCGATCTCCTCGACCGCATGCCAGCGCCACAGGTCGGCGGTCTCTGCCTCCGCTCCTTCGAGGTGCCTGGGATTGGCGAGCAGCTCGTGCGCCAGGATCGCGGTGAAATGCTCGAGGGCCATGGTCGCCGCGAGGTTCGCGTAAGGTCCACGAGCGCGGGCTACCGCCAGGCGCTTTTCAACCTGCGCCTCGAGGTTCGCGAGATCGTAGCCGGCGTCTGCGGCGCGCTTGTTGAACGCGTCATGCTCGCGGCTGTGGATCGCTTCCTGCGTCGTGAAGCCCTTGATCTCCTCGGCGAGCTTGGGCGGCGCGCCTTCGCGGAACTTGCGCACGCTTTCGACGAAATAGGCCTCGCCGATGGGGAAGGTTGCCGACAACGCGTTGTAAATAGCAGTCGCTTCGACGCGCCCGCCGTGCCACAGTCGGGGGGTGGCCGCATCGCGGCCGAAGCGGCGGTCGCGCGGCGTGATGCTGAGGTCGGTCGGAGTCGGCAAGGTCGTTGCGGTCATGGGAGCGGCTTTATCACTTACTTACACCTGTGTCAATAAGACGTACGCGCCTGTCCCCCGAAGAAAGCCGCTCCGCCGCCCTCGCCGCGGCGCGTGAGCTGCTGCTCGACCAGGGGCCGCAGGCCGTCACGCTCAAGGCTGTCGCCGCAAAGATTGGCCGCACCCATGCCAATCTTCTGCACCACTTCGGATCCGCGGCCGGGCTTCAGGGCGAGCTTGCAAGGTCGATCGCCGATTCGGTCAACGACCGCATTGCCGAGGCGGTCGAGCGCGCCCGCGCAGGCGAGACCGACGCGCGCGTGATCGTCGACCAATGTTTCGACGCCTTCGGCAAGGAAGGCGCCGGCGCGCTCGCCGCCTGGATGATCATCACCGGCAACCGCGACGCCCTCGACCCGATCCTCGATTCGATCCGCGGCCTGGTGGCCAAGCTCGCGGTCGGCCACGAGGAACATCATGTGGCGGAAAGCACCCTGTCGCTGGTGCTGACCGCGCTCGGCGATTCATTGCTCGGCCCCGCGATCGCACTCGCGCTCGGGCTACCGCGCGATGCCGCGCGCGAGCTCGCCGCGCAGCGTCTTCGCCATCGGCTCGAGGCCGAGCACCCCAAGGGCTGAACCCAAAGCTGTTCGACGCGCGTTACGGCGCCCATGCGGCGTTTTTTCAACTGGTTCGCGACCAAGACATCGACGGCTGCCGGCCAGCCGATCACTTTCGTTGTCGCCGTCCTCATCATCGCCGTGTGGGCAATCACCGGACCAATGTTCGACTATTCGGACACTTGGCAGCTGATCATCAACACAGGGACGACCATCGTCACCTTCCTGATGGTGTTCCTGATTCAGAACAGCCAAAACCGTGACGGCGCAGCGATGCAGGCCAAGCTCGACGAGCTCTTACGCGCCGTCGACAAGGCTCGCGAGCAGTTCATCGGCATCGAGCATCTGACCGACGAGCAGATCGAGCTGGTCCGCGCAGCGCTCGAAAAGCATGCTCAGCTGCTCAAGGAGAAAACAAAAAAGCAGAAGACGGCGCCCGACACGGTCGACCGCCTGCTCGAGCGCTTTTGATCAGCTGTACGCGGGCTCGGATTTGCGGAGCTTGCGGTCGGCTTCATCGACCGCGCGGATGAGATCGTCGAACGCGGGCGCCTGCTCGACCGGCCAAACCCGGTCGAACGTCGGGCCAAGCAGGCTCAGGTCACGCTGCGTCAGCAGTCCGATGGCGACAATGCGCTCGCTCATGTCACGGCTCGCGGTTTCATCTAGGTTAGAAACGCGTGCCTCCGCCCGAAGTGCCTGATGTTTCGGCTCGGTATCGGCATCGCCCGGGAATCTGCCCGTCAGGATTGCTAAGCCCGGCGGTTGCTGCGCCGCGGCGTCTGCTTCCAGTGCGGCCGCTCTGCGGCAAACATTTCGACGATTCGCTCGGCCGCTTCATGCTCGTCGACGCGGTCGAGGCGATAGAGATGGTCGGACCATCGCGAGCTGGCCTCGCGCGACCGAACGATCCGCGGCGTGATGCAGGCGACGTCGATTTCCGTGCCTCGGCACTGGTCGACCAACGTCTCGGACAGCCGCGCGAAGGACGCGAACGATCCGGCGTACGGGAAGATGGTCTCGCCTGTCGAAAAGCCCCCGGCGGGCGCGACGTTCGCGATCAGCCGGTATCCAACCCCCTTGCGCAGCAGCGGCAGCGCCGCGCGCGACAGGCGCATCATCGTCAGCGCCCGGACATAGCCTCGGCCGGCGGCGTTGATGAGGACGTCGATGCTTCCGAACAGGCTGCCGATCTCCTCGACGAAGATATCGACTGAGCGCTCCGCGCCCGCGTCGCAGAAACGCGAGAAGGCGCCCAGCTGGTTCGCCGCATGGGTCAGAGCGATTCCGTCCCAGTCGCAAAGAATGAGCTCCGCACCGCGCTCAGCGAACGCCTCCGCACAGGCGAGCCCGGCGCCGCTGGCGGCACCCGAGATCAGGACGCGCGGATGACCGTGGGGGTTCGCACCTCTCACGGTTTTCGCCTCGCGGCGGCGAATGAGGGTGCTTGCGATCGAAAATATAGGTCGAACGGCCCGCCGGCGGCGAGCCGCACCTTATTGATGGACATTTGGAGATGCATCCTGTTAATGCAACAATCTGTTGCGTTAGAGAAAGGTGAATCGGATGTCAACTTCGCCCAAGACGGAGGTCGCGCGGCGGCCCGGCGGCCGCACCGCCGACGTCACGGCGCGCGTCCATCAGGCGATCACCGATCTTTTGGTGGAAGGGGGGATGGAGGCCTGCACCTTTTCCGCCGTCGCCGAGCGCGCGGGCATCGAGCGATCGACCCTCTACCGGCGCTTTCCCGATCGCTGGGATGCGATCATCGAAACCTGGATGGAGCGTGCCCGAATGGATGTGATGCCGGATCTCGGCGCCAGCTTTGCCGAGGACCTCGCTTCCGTGCTGCGCAAGCTCGTCGAAGTCCTCGGGTCGCGCCTCGGCCCGGCCCTTCTCCGGGTCGCCGCGGAGCTGCGGGCGCGTGACGACACGGATTATTCGCGAGCCTATTTCGACGCGAGGATGGCGCAGCTCGAACCGATGTTCAAAGCGGCAATCGCCCGCGGCGAGCTGCCCGCCGACGTCGACCGCGAAGCCCTGTTCACGGCCGCCGCCGGGCCGATCTATTTCCGCATGTTCATCGCCGGACGTCCGATCGACGAGGACTTTGTCCACGCGATCGTCAGCAACATCTGCTGGCTCTATTGCTCGCCGAGCTCGGCGGCCAAGCTTTCGCTCCCCGCGCGCATGGCGTAACTCGCCGCACGATGCATTTCCTCGACCAGGCCAAGATTTTCGTCCGTTCCGGCGCCGGCGGCCCTGGGGCGGTCAGCTTCCGGCGCGAGAAGTTCGTCGAGTTCGGCGGGCCCGACGGAGGGGACGGGGGCAAGGGCGGCGACGTCGTGTTCGAGGCGGTGCCCGGCCTCAATACGCTGATCGACTTCCGCTATACCCAGCATTTCCGCGCCCCGCGCGGCAAGGGCGGCGCCGGCTCCAACCGCACCGGCGCAGGCGGCGATGACCTGGTCGTCAAGGTTCCCGTGGGGACTCAGATCCTCGCCGACGACGAAGAGCGATCCTTGCTCGCGGACCTCACGAAGCCGAGCCAGCGCGTCACCTTCCTCAAAGGTGGCATGGGCGGCCGCGGCAACGCCAGTTACAAGACCTCGACCAACCGCGCTCCGCGCCAGCATCAGACCGGCGAAGACGGCGAGGAAATGTGGGTCTGGCTCCGTCTCAAGCTGCTCGCCGACGTCGGCCTGATCGGCCTGCCCAACGCCGGCAAATCGACATTCCTGAACTCGGTCAGCAACGCCGGCGCCAAGGTCGGCGACTATCCCTTCACCACGCTCCGCCCGCAGCTCGGCGTCGTCCGTCATAAGGGACGCGAATTCGTCCTCGCCGATATCCCCGGGCTGATCGAGGGCGCCGCCGAGGGCGCCGGCATCGGCGACCGCTTCCTTGGCCACGTCGAGCGCACCCGCCTGCTCCTTCACCTTGTCGATGGCTCGGCCGACGACCCGGTCGACGCGTGGCGCGTCGTCCGCGGCGAGCTCGACCAATATGGCGCCGGCCTCACCGGCAAGCCCGAGGCGATCGCGCTCACCAAGGCCGATCTGCTCGACGACAAGGCGCGGACGAAAATCGTCAAGGCGCTGGAGAAGGAAAGTGCCGCGCGCATCTTCCCCATTTCCGCGCCGCTCGACGAAGGGCTGGAGCCGCTGCTGGACGCGATCATCCAGAGCCTCGGCGCGGCCTCGGAGAACGAACGGCTCGAAGCCGCCGACGAAGGCTCGTGGTCGCCCTTATGAGGCTCGCGATCACCGGGGGCACCGGCTTCGTCGGATCGCACCTTATCGATGCCGCGCTCGACGAAGGCCATAGGGTCAAGGCGCTGACCCGCCGCGAACAACCCGTCCGCGAGGGCCTGGAGTGGGTCGCCGGCGATCTCCAGGACCGCGAGGCGCTTCACCGCCTGGTCGACGGCGCCGACGCCATCATCCACGTCGCCGGCACGATCAGCGCGACGAACGCCGCGGCCTTCAAGAAAGGCAATATCACCGGCACTTTGGCGATGCTTGCCGCCGCCACCGCCGGCGGGGTCCAGCGCTTCGTCCACGTCTCCTCTCTCGCCGCGCGCGAGCCCAAGCTGTCGCTCTACGGCGGGTCGAAGGCCAAGGCCGAGGAGCTCGTCCACAGCTCCGGTCTCGATTGGGCAATCGTCCGCCCGCCCGCGGTCTACGGTCCCGGCGACAAGGAGACGCTCGAGCTGTTCCGAATGGCCAAGCTCGGACTGATGCTGATGCCGCCCAGGGGCCGGGTATCGGTGATCCACGCCGACGACCTTGCGCGCCTGCTGCTCGCCCTGGCCGCGCCAGCCGTTCCGTCGAACATCCTGGTCGAGGCGGACGACGGCAAGCCGGGCGGCTGGAGCCATCGCGAGTTCGCCCGCGCCCTCGCCGCGGCCGTCGGCACCAGGCCGGCGATCATTTCGTCGCCGGGATTGCTGCTTCGGCTGGCGGCGCGCGCCGATCAGTGGTGGCGCGGCGAAAAGGCCAAGCTGACCACCGATCGCGCGGCCTATTTCTCCCACCGCAACTGGGTCGTCGAGCCCAAGCGGGCCTGCCCGCCACAGCTGTGGCAGCCGCAAATCGAAACTCAGCGCGGCCTCGCCGACACCGCCGCCTGGTATCGGGAGCAAGGCTGGCTGTAGCAAGGGGCAGTAACTGGGATTAATAGCGACTCGGGCTTCGAACAGCTTGCGGGGGTAAGCGACATGCACATTCGAACCGGGTCATCGCTGGCGCTGGTCATCTGCTGCTCGATGGCGGCACCGGCGCTCGCGGCACCCCTCCAGCCGGCCGACAAATGGGCGGTCAATTATGGCGCCACTCGATGCACGGCGTCGCGTCCATACGGGCTTGCGTCCGCGCCCGTGACACTCGGCATTGTCCCCTCCGTCAGTGGCGGGACCTACGTGCTGCAGGTTGGCGAACAGCAGGCCGGACCGCGCTTCGCCCAGGAGTCGAACGACACGATCGACTTCGGTTTCGGCGCGATCCCAAGCGCCGCGATCTATTTCGGCGCCAACGGCAACATGAGGGCTCACCAATACAGGATCACCGCGACGCAGATGGAACAGGCGAGGTCCGCGCCCACGGTCAGCCTGCGCGGAAAAAGCGCGGCCTTCGAATTTGCCTTGTCGGACATGCCCGCCGTCCTCGATGCGCTGCGCACATGCACCGCCGACCTTCAGCGGACGTGGAATGTCGGTGCCGCAACCGGCAAGGAGGTGAAGCCCATCGGAGATGTCGGCGCCATGTTCACGAGCAACGATCTGCCGCGCGAAGCGATGGAAAAGCAGCAGCCCGGCAGGGCGCAATATCAGCTGCTGGTCGATGAGAAGGGCGCCGTCATGGGGTGCGACATATTGGTGCCGAGCGGGTCGGCACTGATCGACACCGAAGGCTGCCAGCTGATTTCGGAACGGGCCAAGTTCAAACCGGCGATGGATGCCTTGGGCAAGGCTGTGCGCAGCGTCTGGACGTCGCCGCGGGTTACGTGGCGGACCAACCAGCAGGCCTTCGACAATGGCTGTCAGGTAGTCGGCGGCGGCGGCGGCGGCGATGTGAGCATGTGCGGCCAATCGCCCACGGCGAGAATGTTGGACAGGAATCCGCTAACCTCGGGCGTCCCCGGTTCCGCCCCGCCGCAATAGGGCGCAAACTGGCGGTCGCGCTGTGGCGCTTCGGTTGGGGAGGGCCTTGACCGAACAGATCGGCCTTTCGCCAATCCTTTCAGCATCCTATACCGGCGCACGCCAAACTTATTGGGGGTAAGCAATGGCAAGTATCGCTCAAGACATTCCTCTAACGTCCAGCGGCGACGACCGCTTCTTCGTCCGCGGCGCCGTCATCATCGCGCTCACCATCGTGGCCGGTTTCTCGGTCCAATATCTGATGGGCCGCTCGACCTTTTACGCACCGCCGCTGGTCCATGCTCACGCGATCGTCTTCATGGGCTGGGTCGCCATTTATCTCACCCAGAATCTCCTCATCGGTTCGGGTCGAGTCGACATTCATCGCAAGCTCGGCTGGATCGCGGTCGGCTGGCTTGGCCCCATGGTTCTGCTCGGCTGCCTGGTAACGCTGAACATGGTACGGGGAGGCCGGGTCCCGTTCTTCTTCCGCCCGCTTCAGTTCCTCGTCTTCGATCCGATGACGCTCTTCTTCTTCGCCGGGCTGACGCTTGCCGCGGTCGCGATGCGCCGCCAGACCGACTGGCACAGGCGCCTGCATTTCTGCGGAATGTCGCTGCTGCTCGGACCGGCCTTTGGGCGGCTCCTGCCGCTGCCATTGCTGCAGCCGTGGGCGTGGGAAGCGGCGTTCGCGGCGGGCCTGCTGTTCCCGCTCGCCGGAGTCCTTTCGGACCTGCGCCGCAAGGGCAGGGTCCATCCAGCCTGGCGCTACGGCATCGGCGCGATGATCGCCTGCCTCGTGCTCACCGAGGCGGTCACCTACAGCCCGGTCGGCGCCGCGCTCTACCGAGTGACGACCGCCGGTTCGCCCGGCGCCGCGGTGCCCGCGCTCGAGTTCGCGCCGCCGCCGGCAGGGCCGCTGATGACGGGCCGCGACTAGGTTCTGGCCGCGGGGCTGCCGCAATGGCGCCCCATTGCGTTGCGAAAGCACCGGCTGACCACTAACGGACCGCTCATGCCCGATCGCAGCCAGACCCTCGCCAAGACCCTCGAGCTGATCGAGCCTTTCAACAAGAAGGGCGTCGCAGTCAGCGAAGCCACGCGCTTCGCCCAGGATCTCGAGTGGGACAGCCTCACCGTGCTCGATTTCGTCGCCAACATCGAGGACGAGTTCGACGTCCTCATCTCGATGAACATGCAGGCCGAGATCGAGACCGTCGGCCAGCTCGTCGACGCGCTTCAAAAGCTCAAGGCGTGACAGCCGCAATTTTCGTCATCCCCGCGAAAGCGCGGACCCAGCCCAGCCAAGCAAAACCAGGTTCCCGCTTTCACGGGAATGACGAGGTAAGGAAATGACCGACCTCTTTTCCAAGTTCGACCCGCTGATCCAGCAGCGCGAAACGCTGCTCGAGACCGGGCTCACCGACCCGTTCAACCTCGTCATGGAGCGCGTCGAAAGCCCGACGGTCGCGATCTGCAACGGCAAGCGCACGATCCTGCTCGGCACCTACAATTATATGGGGATGACCTTCGATCCCGACGTCGTCGCCGCCGGCAAGAAGGCGCTCGATGAGTTCGGCTCGGGCACCACCGGAAGCCGCGTGCTCAACGGCACGTATCAGGGGCACCGCGAGTGCGAGGCCGCGCTCCGGGACTTCTACGCGATGGACCACGCGATGGTCTTTTCGACCGGCTACCAGGCGAACCTCGGCGTCATTTCCACCATCGCTGGCAAAGAGGATTATATCGTCCTCGACATCGACAGCCACGCCTCGATCTACGACGGCTGCGCGCTCGGCAACGCGCAGATCGTGCCGTTCCGCCACAACGATATCGAAGCGCTCGAAAAGCGCCTCAAGCGCATCCCGGAGGGCGCCGGCAAGCTGGTCGTCCTCGAAGGCGTCTATTCGATGCTGGGCGACATTGCGCCGCTCAGGGAGATGGTCGCCGTCTCGAAAGCCAATGGCGCAATGGTCCTCGTCGACGAGGCCCATTCGATGGGCTTCATCGGCGAAAATGGCCGCGGCGTCGCCGAGGCGCAGGGCGTCATCGACGATGTCGACTTCATCATCGGCACCTTCTCCAAGTCGGTCGGCACGGTCGGCGGCTTCTGCGTCTCCAACCACCCCAAGTTCGAAATCCTTCGCCTCGTCTGCCGGCCCTACGTCTTCACCGCGTCGCTCCCGCCGAGTGTCGTCGCCACCGCCGCGACCTCGATCCGCAAGCTCATGGACAGCGCCGACAAGCGTGCGCACCTGTGGGAAAATTCCAAGCGCCTCCATGCCGGCCTGCGCCAGCTCGGCTTCACGCTCGGCACCGACGAGCCGCAATCGGCGATCATCGCCGTCATCATGCCCGACCTCGAAAAAGGCGCGGCGATGTGGGAGGCGCTGCTGAACGAGGGCCTCTACGTGAACCTCGCCCGGCCTCCGGCGACCCCCGCCGGCATGACGCTGCTGCGCTGTTCGCTCTGCGCGCTGCATACCGAGGAGCAGGTCGGCGAGATTCTGGGCATGTTCGCTGCGGCGGGCCGTGCAACAGGTTGCATCAGCTGAGGAATTGGGACGGAACTGTCCCAATTCGTGACTTTCGCGCAACGCCCGCCACGACTACACTGAGCCGATGATCGACGATGGGGAGGCCGTCCGGTTCGACTGGCGGCGCGGCGGTGCTGCAGCCGCGGGCCTCGTCGCTGCGCTCGTCCTCGTGCTCATGGTTTTCGCGGTCAAGTTCGCCAATGACGCGCGCGAGCGTGCGCTCGCCGCCGAGCGCCAGGCCAACCAGGTCGCCCTGGTCGTCCGCAACGTCAGCGCCAACGTCTCGCGCGCCGACGCCGCGCTCGCCCGCTTCACCCTGGACGAGGACGAAAAAGGCAGCGGCAACGTTTATTCGAGCGCCTGGCAGCTTGCCGGATTCCAGATCGGCCAGCTGAGAGCGCTGGAGCGCTACAATCCCGAGCAGCTCCAGCGTGTTTTCGAAGCCCAGCGCCTCTACGAGCGGCACGGCAATGAGCTTGCGCTCGCGGCCCGCGCCGCTTTGGCCAGGCAGGGCGATACCGGGATCAGCTATTTCTATGCCTCGGCGAAGTCCGGCACTGGCAAGGCCCTCGACGACAAGCTCGAAGAGATCATTCGCGCGGAGCGGCAATCCCAGGCGGATCGCATCCAGGAGAGCCAGCTTTTCTCGGCGCAGGCCGATCAGCTGACCAATTACCTTAGCTGGCTCGGAATCCTCGTCGGGATCGGCGCCATCTTCCTCGGCGTAATTGCCGTCCAGGCCCTCCGCCAGAATGCGGCGGCGATGCGCCAGGTCGAAAGCGAGGCCGAGCGCTCCGATCAGCTCGAGCAGGCGGTGCGCGAGCGGACCCAGGAACTGTGGGAAGCGAACCAGGCGCTGAAGCAGGAAGCGGCCGAGCGCGAAGCGGCCGAGGCTCAGCTCCGCCAAGTCCAGAAGATGGAGGCGGTCGGCCAGCTGACCGGCGGCATCGCCCACGACTTCAACAACATGCTCGCCGTCGTCGTCGGCGGGATAGACCTCGCTCTGAGGCGCCTCAACGGCCCGCGCCGCGAGGTGATGATGCACCTCAACAACGCAATGGAAGGCGCGACCCGCGCCGCCGCCTTGACCCGCCGCCTGCTGTCCTTCGCGCGGTCCGAACCGCTGCTGCCCGAGCGCGTCGACCCAGCCGAGCTCATCCGCGGCATGTCGGACCTCCTCGACCGGACGCTCGGCGAGCGCATTCGCATCGATGTCGAGCTTACGCCCGGCGCCTGGCCGACCTATGTCGACCCGCACCAGCTCGAGAATGCGATCGTCAACCTCGCGGTCAACGCGCGGGACGCCATGGACGGCGCGGGCCACATGCGCATCTCGGCCGAGAACGTGACTCTCGCCGCGAACGAAGTCGGCGACGTCCGCCCCGGCCAATATGTGAAGATCAGCGTTGCCGACACCGGCTGCGGCATGGCTCCCGACGTGCGCGAGCGCGCCTTCGAGCCCTTCTTCACCACCAAGCCCGTCGGCAAGGGCACCGGCCTCGGCCTCAGTCAGATTTTCGGCTTCGCACACGAATCCGGGGGCGAGGTTGGGATCGAGAGCGAGGTCGGCAAAGGCACGACCGTTTCCATTTACCTGCCGCGTACCGAGGCCGTTGCGCCGGTCCGCCTCCACGCCCACGCGCAGCGCACCGATACTGCGGACGTCCACGTGCCCGGAGCGCGCATCTTGCTCGTCGAGGACGACCCGCGGGTCCGGTCCGCGACCGTCGGCGCGCTGGAGGACCTTGATTACGAGCCAGTCGCCTGCGCCGGCGGCGCCGAAGCGGTGCAGTTGTTCAACTCGCAGCCGTTCGACCTCGTCATCACCGACGTCATCATGCCCGAGATGAGCGGGCCCGAGCTGATCCGCTATTTGAAGTCGACCAGTCCGCGCGACTTCGCTGTGCTGTTCGTCACTGGCTATGTCGGCGAGGGTGAGACCGACGATCTCCGAGGCTATGAGCTGCTGCGCAAGCCCTTCACTGTCGGCGCGCTCGCCAGCGCGGTCGCCGCCGCGCTCGCGCGCAACACCGAACCACCCCGCGCCGCCGCCAAGGGCTAGGCGCCGCGCTCCACCAGCCGACGGACCTGGTCCAGCCGGCCGCCGGCGATCACGGCCACCGGCGGAAGCACGGCATCGAACCGGGCAAGCGCTTCGAGCGCAGCCTTCACGGTGCCGGGCTCGCCGTTGATCGCCAGCAGCGTCGGGCGGACCCGCGCGATCGAGCGCATCGCCTCGCCGATCTGGCCCGCGTCCTCGACCTCGTAGTGGAAAATGTGCGGATGCTCGGCACAGAAGGCGCGGATTCGCGGCAGTTCGGCGATGCTCGCCGAGCTTTGCGGGTTCGACAGCAAGGCGACGCGCTGCACTTTCGGCATGAATCCCTCGGCCAATTGACTATAGGGACGATCATCTCGTCCGCCTTTGCGGCGAAATCATGGTGCCGGAGCGACCCAATTTGCCGCTAGCCCTCGTCAAACCCGGCCTGATCGACCGCTATCTCGCGCGAACGATCGCGGTCCCGCTGATCGGCACCTTGATCCTGGCCGCCATGCTGCTCGTTCTCGACAAGATGCTGCGCCTCTTCCAGTACGTCGTCGATGCCGGGGGTCCGGTCAGCGTCGTCTGGCGGATGCTCGCCAACCTGCTTCCCGAATATCTCTCGCTCGGAATTCCGATCGGGCTGATGCTTGGGATCCTGCTCGCCTTCAGGAAGCTCGCTTTGTCGTCGGAGCTCGACGCGCTCCGCGGCATCGGCATCGGCTACAACCGACTGCTCCGTGTGCCCTACGCCTATGCAATCCCGCTCGCGATCATCAACCTGTTCATCGTCGGCTATCTCGAGCCCTACACCCACTATCGCTACAAGGGCCTCCAATTCGACCTGAAGTCGGGCGCGCTGGGTGCGGCGATCAAGGTCGGCGAGTTCAACCAGCTCGGCAAGCATTTGACGCTGCGCATCGACCGCAGCGAGAACAAGGGGACGCAACTCCACGGCATCTTCGTCGAGAACACCGACGCCGCCGGCATGACCGTCGCCGCGACCGCCGAGCAAGGCCGCTTCCTTGCCACCGATGATCCCGACAAGATCCTGTTCCGGCTGACCAGGGGCCGCCTTGTCCAGGACAGCCCGAAGTTCAGGACTCCGCGCACCCTCGCTTTCGACAGCTACGACCTTCCGGTGAGCCTTCCGGCGATCGGCCAGTTCCGCGGCCGCGCGTCGGGCGAGACCGACGAGCTCTACCTCCACGAGCTGTGGAGCCAGGGCTATGGCGGCGGCGGCACTACCCATGCCACCCGCATCGCCGCC
>Ga0070670_100004029_pt1 | contig 12268 bp, 12 predicted proteins | sample KBSS63metaG_FD_64665 | JGI IMG/M metagenome (GOLD analysis project Ga0070670, IMG submission 64665) | Switchgrass rhizosphere microbial communities from Kellogg Biological Station, Michigan, USA - KBS S6-3 metaG | ecosystem: Host-associated > Plants > Roots > Rhizosphere > Soil ... | reverse complement strand
GACCGAAGCGAAGCGAAGGTCCCCTCCGCCCGCGCCGGCTTTGCCGGCGCGCAATCCTCCCCCGCAACCAAGATCGTTGAACGCCGGGAGGCAACTCCCGGCGTTTCTGTTTCTAGACCACCAATGGGGGAGGGATTTGAACCCGGCGAGCGTCGCAGCAGCGACGCGAGGGGGTTCGCGGAGGGACCGAAGCGAAGCGAAGGTCCCCTCCGCCCGCGCCGGCTTTGCCGGCGCGCAATCCTCCCCCGCAACCAAGATCGTTGAACGCCGGGAGGCAACTCCCGGCGTTTCTGTTTCCGGGTCGTCCGCACGACCCGGGAAGGTGACCGCGACCTGAGAAAGGTTCACCGAATCGAAGCAGCTACAATCGCCGTCACGGTCTTTCCATGACACTCCCCACCGGCACTCGCCTGGGTCACTACGAAATTCTGTCGCTTCTGGGCGCGGGCGGGATGGGGGAGGTGTACCGGGCGAAAGACCCCGCGCTCGGGCGCGAGGTGGCGGTCAAGGTATTGCCGGAGGCGTTGGCTCTCGATCGGCACCGGCTCTCGCGATTCGAGCAGGAGGCGCGCGCGGCCTCGGCGTTGAACCATCCCAACATCGTGACGATTCACGAGATCGGCCGTGAAGGGGACGTCGCATACATCGCGATGGAGCTCGTGGATGGCCAGACGGTGCGTGAGATCGTCGACTTCAAACCGATCGCGGTGCGCCGGCTCTTGAACTTGTCGGCACAGATCGCCGAGGGACTGTCCAAGGCTCACGCCGCAGGCATCGTCCATCGGGACCTGAAGCCCGAGAACCTCATGGTCTCGAAGGACGGCTTCGTCAAGATCCTGGACTTCGGGCTCGCCAAGCTCGTGGAGCCGGAGCCGGAGTCGGGCAAAGGCTCGTTGATGCCGACGATGACGGAGCAGCCGACGCAGGCCGGGACGGTGCTGGGGACGGTCGGCTACATGTCGCCGGAGCAGGCCTTGGGAGAGCCCCTGGATTTCCGCTCGGACCAGTTTTCGCTCGGCTCGATCGTCTACGAGATGGCGTCCGGCCGGAAGGCCTTCCTCAGAAGGACGGCAGTGGAAACGATGTCGGCGATCGTCCGCGAGCAGCCCGAGCCTCTGACGAAACTCCGGCCGGATCTGCCTTTGCCGGTGCAGTGGATCCTGGAACGTTGCCTCTCCAAGGATCGGGAGGATCGTTACGCCTCGACGAAGGATCTCGCGCGGGACCTGGTCAGCGTACGCGATCGCGCCGAGGCCTCGAGCGGCTCGGAGCAGCTGTTCCCCGCGCCCGGAAGACGCCGCCGGCGCGGGCTCCTGTTCGCTGCCGCCGTCGGCATGCTGGGGGCGGCGCTCGCGGTCGTCTGGGGAATGGCTCACGGTCTCGCGAAGGAAACCGCGCCCGCTCCATCGTTCAAGCGTTTGACCTTTCATCAGCGTGGGATCGGAAACGCGCGGTTTGCTCCCGACGGGCAGACCATCATCTACAGTTCCGACGCCCGCCTCTTCATGACTCGGCCGCAGAGCCCCGAGTCCAACCTGCTCGCGTTCGCCGGGGACCTCCTGTCGATTTCCCGCTCCGGGGAGCTCGCGATCCTTCAGAGTCTGCGACCTGTCGGTCGCGGCGTTCTCGCCACGGTTCCCATGGCGGGAGGGGCCCCGCGGCAGGTTCTGGAGGACGTTCTCTCTGGTGGCGCCGACTGGTCCTCGGATGGCAAGAACCTGGTCGTGATGCACTTCGTCGACGGCAAGTCGCGGCTGGAGTCTCCCATCGGGACCGTGATTGCCGTGGGCGAATTTGGCTCTCCGCGCTTTTCGGCCGATGGCGGCATGATCTCTTTTTGGGAGGAGAGCGGCGGCTCGAATTCGATCGGCGTGGTCGACCGGCTCGGCAAGTCGAAGAAGATCCTGTCGACAGGCTGGACCGAGATCTCCGGTGTGCCGTGCTGGGCCGCGAACGGCCGCGAGATCTGGTTCACGGCGGGCAAAGCCGGCGAAAGGCCGGCCCTCTGGAAGGTAGACCTGTCGGGGAAGCTCCGTCTCGCGATCCGCGTGCCGGGAATCCTCGAGCTCGACGACATCTCCGCCGACGGCCGCGTCCTGCTCACGCACAGCACGGTCTTGCAGAGCGTTCGAGGGCTCGGGCCCGGACAGTCGGGGGAGATCGACTTTTCGTGGTTGGACGCCCCGATGCCCGCCGATCTCTCCCAGGACGGCTCGACGCTGCTCCTGAACGAGCAGGGCGAGGGCACTGGCGCCAGGCCGACGACCTATCTTCGAAGCACGGACGGCAGTCCCGCGCTCCGACTCTTCGAAGGCACGGGCACGGCGCTCTCGCCCGACAAGCGTTGGGTGCTGGCCGTCTTTCCCGCTGGAGGGGGAAAGACGGCGCGCCTCGTCCTTCTTCCGACCGGTCCCGGCCAGCCCAGAGACTTCCCGATCGGGAAGCTCGTGCCGGAGTGGGGCGCATTCACTCCGGACGGGAAGCGCGTGGTCTTCAGCGCCGGCTCGGGCCCGGATCAAGAGGACCGGCTCTACGTTCAGGACATTGCGGCAGGAAGCCCGCGGGTCATCGGTCCAGCCTATCTGATGGATTACGCGACCCCGGTTTCTCCCGACGGTCGGTCCGTGATCGCGTATCAAAGGGGATTGGCCTGGGTCTACCCGATCGACGGCGGCGGCGAGGGGCGCGTCTTGCCCGGGTTAGCGCGGGCCGATCGAGTCGTTCAGTGGAGTGCAGACTCCCGGAGCGTCTACGTCTACAGCCCTGGCAAACGGCCCCTGAAAGTCTTCCTGCTCGATCTCGGGACCGGCCAGAAACGCCTGTGGAAGGAGTTCCCGCTGGACGATTCGGAAAGGAGAATCCGCGTGCGCGTGACGCCGGACGGCCGCTTCTACGTCTACGGGACGACCGCCGTACGCTCCGAGCTCTATCTCGTCGACGCGCTGCGCTGAGAGATTTCGTCCGCGGTTCGCCGATCCTCCTCCCGCAACCATGATCTCGAACTCCGGGCTCAGGGTAAGGTCAGCCTCATGACGCGTGCTCCGAGTCCAAGGCCTGCGCGATCGGTGAGGCACTTGGGGCCTCGCCCCGGCCCCCGCTACATCGTCCGGATCTCGCCGGTGCACGGACGAGGGCTCTTCGCGGCGCGGCGCATACGCCCCGGCGTGCGCATCATCGAGTACACGGGCGAGCGTCTGGACGATGCCGAGGTGGACGCTCGATACGACGAGAGCGCCGCCGAGGATCCCCACACGCTGCTCTTCCGAACCGGCCCACACTCCGTCATCGACGCATCGGTCGGCGGCAACGCGGCCCGCTTCGTCAATCATTCCTGCCGGCCCAACTGCGAGACGCGGCAGGAGGGCGACCGCATCTTCATCTTCGCGATCCGCAACATCCAGCCGGGTGTTGAGCTGACCTACGACTACTCCCTCGAGATCGAGGCCGGCCACTCCGCGGCGCGCGCCCGCGCGTATGCCTGCCGCTGCGGCGCACCCCGTTGTCGCGGCTCGATGCTGGAGAGGCGTCCGGCTCCTCGCCGCCGGCGGGGGAGAGCGCGCCGGGGCGCGAAATAGGATCTCGATCTGGCGACCCCGCCGCAGATGTGGAAGGCTGCGAGAGTTGGAGAGATGTCATGAAGAAACCCGTCCCGGCAGCATCGGCGTCGGCATCGGCGTCGGCCTCGGCATTGATCGACGCGAGGATCCAGGATCTCGGTGACTGGCGCGGGAAGACGCTCGCGAGAGTCCGCAAGCTCATCCACGCGGCCGATCCGGAGATCGTCGAAGAGTGGAAGTGGATGAATCCCGTGTGGTCCCACGGCGGCATCGTCTGCACGGGAGAGACCTACAAGAGCGTCGTCAAGATGACGTTTCCCAGGGGGGCCGCGTTGAAGGACCCGTCGCGCCTCTTCAACTCCAGCCTCGAGGGGAACGTCCGGCGCGCGATCGACATCCACGAAGGAGAAAAGATCGACGAGTCCGCCTTGAAGGACCTGATCCGCGCGGCCGTGGGGCTCAACCTCCAGGGCACGACCAAGCCGAAGCGCGGGCGAGCGAGCGGCAAGCAGGCCGGCTAGCCGGCAACCTCGCCCGCAACCGGGGCGACGTCCCGGTTTGCGTGAACTCAGCGCGGGAAGAAGAGGGCGAGGGTCAGGACCGATCCGATGGCGAGCGATACCCACGCGTTCGTGACGAAATAGCCGTAAGCCATCAGGGCAACGCCGATGAACAACGGCCGCGGCTCGGAGTTCTTGCGGCCGTAACGAAACGCCGCGAAGCCGACGAGCCCGAAGAGCACGGCGAGAAGCAGCGTGTAGAGGGAAAACCCGCCGAGCAGGCCTTCGAGCTCCGAGGCGTCCATTCCCGGAAGCATACGCGGGTCCGTGTGCTCGGAAGGTCCGACTCCCGATGCCGAGCGGACGATGGTTGCGACCGGAGTCGATCGCTTCGGCGCCAGGAGTTGAGCGGAAGCAACGATTGGACGCCGTCGCCGCGGCAGGACATGCTTCGAGGGATTCTGCAACCGAAGAAGCGAATGAAACCCGGAGGCGAGGCCGTGAGGATCAACGTGTTCGTGTCGCGGATGGCCGCCGCTGGAGCTCCCGGGCGCCGAGTCGCCGAGAGCGGTCTCGCGCCGCTCGAGATTTCGGCAGACTCCGCCGGTCTTCGCTTCTCGGGTTCCGAGCCAGCCTGGGATGGAGCGAGTTGAGCAGCCTGCGGACGCGGTATAGCGATCTCATCGCCGCCTGGTCTCGGCCGAAGTCCAGTGTGGCAGTGCGCCGGCCACAGGACATGAGCTGGACGTGTCCCGACTGTAGTCGCCGGCACCAGACGACGATCGATCCCAGTGCCGAGCACGGGAAGATCATCGAGGTCAACTGCGAGGGCTGCGGGAAACAACACGCGGCATCCGTGTTCTTCCGGCTCCGACAGTCGGGGACTCCGCGCATGACGGTCGGCGTCGTGTGGCTTTGACAGTATGGAGATGCTGCGCGGCGAGCTCGTGACGGCCTCGCAAAGCCCAGTTCTTCGTCGGTATGTGGAGAGCTGAGCCGGATGGCGCGGATCCTTCTGTCGTCCGTCGGCTGAGTCTGCTGTGACTCCATCCCGTATGTGATAGCGTCGGGAATCGTTCAAGAGGCCGGGTCGGCTTCGAAACCTTGTCGTCGCCGTTCCTGCCGTCGGGTTCCCCGATTCAGAATCATCGCTTTCAAGGAATGTGGAGTTCCCCGCCATGCGATTCGCACGAAACGTCCAATTTCAGATCAAGAGCGGCAAAGAGCAGGAGTTCAAGAGCCTTTTTGAGACGAAAGTCGTCCCGATGCTCAAGAAGGAGAAAGGATTCCTGGAGGAGCTGACGCTGGTCAACAACAACGGAGTCCTGGGAATCAGCATATGGGATGACCGCAAGAGCGCCGAGGCCTATCAGTCGTCGACATACCCCAAGGTTGTCGAGACCCTCCAGCCGCTGCTCGTCGGAACGCCGAAGCTGGAGACCTACGAGGTCGGTGTCACGACTCTCGAGTTCATCACGGCCTGATTCGGAGATCGGCGCGGCGACGCGCCGGTGGTTCAGAGGCCCCGAAAGGGGCCTCTTCATTTTCTGGGACCCCATATACGGTATAGGCGCGAGGATTCCCGGTCTCTATGTGATACCTTGTGGATCCCGACTCCCACGGACGGACTACTCCCACAAGACAATCGAGGGCCCCGCCGCCGGTTTCGGCCAAGAAAGTGGGGACAATGGCTACTGAGGCTCGACAGTCGAATTGTGCGCGGTGCGGACGATCGGTGGATGCGAACGGCCATCGGCGTGGATTCCAATATTGCGGGACCTGTGCGGTCCCGGCCGATATGCCGGCGGTTCGGCCGCGAGGCGGAACGGTCCTTCGCCACTGGACGACGAGCGCTTTGGGGGTCAGTGGAAAGACGACCACGGCCAGCTCCGACAGCGCCGACTGGGGCCTCGCCGAGTCCCGGCGGTTCAACCTGGTCGTGTCGAGGCTGAAATCGCTCGCGACCGGCGCCGGTGCACGGTGAAGCCCGTCGTCCGAAGTCCGAACTGCCGAAGCTGCGGCTCGTACGCCCGGACCGCAGGATGCGCGTACTGTGCGGACACCGCCGAGGCTCGCCCACTCCACCCGTGGGGCACGACGCTGATTCGACTCGCCTCGGACCTCCTGTCCTCTCTCACGAACGAGTCGGGCTGCGTTCACTGGCGGCAGGTCCTGGCGCCGGTCGGAGCGTGGAAGCCAGGCCGGTGACGGCGCGGCTCCGCGCTCGCGGAGCCTTCGACGTCGGTGTCAACGGGATCGCGCCGCGAGCGTCACTTCCGCTTTTTTTGGGGTGCTCGCGTGCGTTTCCCTCGGCCCTCGAGCCGAACGGCCCGAGGCTTCGAGGGGGTGGTCATCGTTTTCCTGGCTCCAGGCGGCGCGTCCGGGCGTCGGCGAGGGGTCAGCCGGATCTCGTGGAGGAACGTGGCCAGGAGCGGCGAGATGTCGTCCCGCTGGTAGATCACCCCGGATTCAGTGAAGGCTTCGGGATCCTCGATCGGGCGGAAGACGACCCCCGGCATCGCCCGGTGCTCGATCACGGGGTCGACGAGGGCAATCGTCAGACCCGCGGCGACCATGCCCAGCACGGTCTCGGTCGAGGGTAGCCCGCCTCCCATCGTGATCGGCGCGCCGAACCCGGCTCGCCGGAAAATCGCCAGTAAGTGATCGTAGTTGCCCGGCGACAGGTGCCGGGGCCAGAGCGTATAGGCCTCCTTGGACAAGTCCCGCAGCGTGATGCGAGCCCGGCGAGCCATGGGATGCTGCTCGGAGATCGCTGCGACCAGCCTCTCGCGCCCGGTGACTTCGCTGGCGATGCCCGCCGCCTCGATCGGTAGTCCCACGAATCCAATGTCTATGAGGCCCTCTCGCAGCGCGGCGATCTGGGCCTCGGGCGTCAGGTTCTGAAATAGAACCTCGACCGAGGCAGAGTGCTCCCGGAAGAGCCGCAGAGCCCTGCCGAGAAACGCCCAATCGGTCTCCGGGGAAATGCCGATCTCGATCTTCCGGGACTCTTCGCGCGCCGTCTCTCTCGCCAACCCGGCCGCGCGTCCGGCCGCCGCCAGGATCGCACGCGCCTCCTGGAGAAACCGCTGGCCGGCCGGAGTGAGCTCGACGTGGCGCTTGACGCGCCGCAGCAGGTCGACCTTGAGCTCTTTTTCGAGATTTCGGATCTGCTGGCTCAGCGACGACTGCGAGGTGTGCAGGCGGTTCGCGGCGCGGCCGAAGTGGAGCTCTTCCGCGACCCCTACGAAATACCTGAGATGGCGAAGCTCCAAAGAAGACCTCTCTAATCGTTGGTGGGTCCAAATCCTATCGAAACAAACGATTGGACCGGCAGAAGCCCGGCACACATGCTGATTCTCCGGGACCTCAACGCCGCAGAGGTAAGGCTCCCCCTGTATCGATCGATATTCAAGTTCCTGTTACGGTGAAGGGCAAGAAATGACGAAGAAGGGTCGGCCACGCCAGCTCGAGGCTCCGGTCTCTTCGAAGGACCACGTCCGGGGGTCCCCGCTCGCGAAGGTCACTCTGGTCGGCTACGGAGACTTCACATGCCCCGACTGTGCGAAAGCGTATCGAGCCGTCAAGAAGATCCAGGCGGAAATGGGCTCCCGACTCCGTTACGTCTTCCGCAGCTTCCCTCGCGATCCGCTCGACGAAGAGTCCGAGGGCTCCGCCGAAGCCGCGGAGTCCGCCGGGGCGCAGGGAAAGTTCTGGGCGATCCACGACCGGCTGTTCGAGAACCAGGGTGCTCTTACCCGGCTCGAGTTGGCGAAGCACGCCGATGCCGTCGGCCTGGATGCCCGACGGTTTCGACGGGAAATGCGGGGACACGTTCACCTGGCGAGGGTTCGCCTGGTACGGAAGCAGGGCGTTCGAAGCGGCGTCGTCGAGGTGCCGACCTTCTTCATCAACTCCCTGGAACACGAGAGTGCTTTCGGTCTCGCCACCCTGCTTCCGGCGGTCCAGGCCGCGGCGGGCGGCTCCTGATGACTTGCGCCACCGGTGCATCGGGCGAAGCCGTCCGAATCCCCGAGATGCTCGGGGGTTCGAGAATGCCTGCACGGAGGTCGGAACGCTCCCCGTTGTGTCCTCGCGCGACTGGAGGAGAAGGCTCGTGATCCGCAGGAGGATGGAAGGGCCCCCCGAGATCGCCGATCCCGCACGAAAGCGTCGGAGAAGTTGGGTGAACATCTGGTTCCTGTCGCTCACTCCGGTCTTCGGCATCGTGGGCACCGCGGCGTATGCGATCGCTTTCGGGATCCGCTGGTGGGAACCCGCGCTCCTCGTCGTGCTCTTCGGTCTCGTGAGCTTCTCCGTGACGGCGGGCTACCACCGTTGCTTCGCACACAAGGCCTACGTCTGCCATCCGGTCGTTCAGGCGTTCTATCTCTTCTTCGGGGCCATGGCCCTCCAGAACTCCGCCCTGAAGTGGTCCTCGGATCACCGCGACCATCACCGATACGTGGATCGGGACTGGGACCCATACGGCATCCAGCGAGGCGGGCTCTGGGCGCACATTCTCTGGCTCTTCTATGCGGAGCCCCCCGAGCGCACGTACGACAATGTCCCCGACCTTCAGGCGAATCGGCTCGTCCGCTGGCAGTTCCGTTTCAACGGCGCGATCGGACTCATCGCGGGTCTCGGAATTCCGACCGTGATCGGCGCCTTCTTCGGGCGCCCGGTCGGAGGACTCCTCTGGGGTGGATTCCTCCGGATCGTGCTGATTCACCACACGACCTTCCTCGTCAATTCCGTGGCGCACCTCTACGGCACACGGACCTACACGGAAGCGAGCTCCGCGCGCGATAACCCGATTCTTTCCCTGATCACGAACGGCGAGGGCTACCACAATTTCCATCACAAGTTCCCGTCCGACTTTCGCAACGGCGTGCGCTGGTACCAGTGGGACCCCACGAAGTGGCTCATCGCTCTGCTGGGAATGACCGGCCTCGCCCGCGACCTGAAGCGGACGCCCGATTCGGTCATCGAGAAGACGCGTTTCCGGATCCGAGCGGAGACGGAAGAGCGCCGGCGCCAGGCCGAGGTTGCGGCGCACGCCGCCGCGAGAAGTTCCATCGCGGAATCGCCCGAAGGAGCGATGCAGGCCACGCAGTAGGACGTACGTCCGAGCCGTGCGCGGAAGGCTCGTCTTCAAACGCTCCATCGAGTCGGCGTCGACCTCTTTACGATCGATCGTCGAGACATCCCAAGTCGATCGAAACCAGCTATTGGACAGCGTCGCGGCCCCCGCACATGCTGTCGACGCGAACCGGGCGACACGAGTCACCCGCGGTCGCACCGTCGATGTGTTTGTCGGTTGGAAGTGGTCTTAGACAAAAGGGGGTTCATCATGGCGGACGAGAATCGCGACCTTGCGGGAAATCCGGCTTCTCATCCGGTCGGCACCGGACTGGGAGCCGCTGGCGGCGCGGCGACCGGCGCGGTGGCGGGCGCAGCGCTGGCGGGTCCGGTCGGCGCGGCCGTCGGAGCCGCAGTCGGAGGCGTGGTCGGAGCCGCAGCGGGACACAAAGTCGCTGAGGCGGCCGAGCCTACGGCAGAGACGGGATCTCAGCCGGTTGCGACCGGAGTAGGAACCGCCGGCGGCGCGGCGACCGGCGCGGTTGCGGGCGCGGCGCTGGCTGGTCCGGTCGGCGCGGCCGTCGGAGCCGCAGTCGGAGGAGCGGCCGGTGCTGCGGCCGGACACACGGCGGGCGAAGCCGTCCATCCGACGCCGAAAGCGCTCTGAAGCCAATGACCGAATGAAGGGTTCCCTTGGGGTCGGTCGCCAGGTGGTGACTGACCCCAGGAGCCTTCACGGGATCTCCACGGGCCATAGGCAGTGTTGGCCGAGGCATTCATACCCCCTCCCTCGCCATCCTTCGTGCCCGATCCTTGCCGAACGCCGGCGAGCATCGATCCATCGCTCGAACGTCTGAAACCCATCGAATCAAACTATCGATGGCGGTCGCACCTCGGCGGTACTGTCGAGTCAGCGATGTCACAAGCGGGTCCTCGGGTCCCATCTCGTCCGGGTGGCGGGCCGGGGGTGACCGGCGCCGAAGTCCGGCGCACGCGAAAAAGTCACTCCGGCGGCCGTCGGAGCGAGGACAAGGTCCGCTCGACGGCGCTTCTCATGGACGAGCTCACGACGCTCGATGCCATGGACACGATGCTGGCACGAACGGACCGGATGATCGCCATCTTCGGTCATGACCTCCGAGGTCTTCTCAACGCCCTGACCGTCAACGCGGAGCTCTTCCTGCGGCGAGACGACGAGGGGGCCGTCGAAAGCGCGCGGAACGTTCGGCTCACCATCGGCCGCATGGACCAGTTGATTACGAGTCTCCTCGACCTGGTCAGGGTCAAGACCAACAGGCTCGAGGTCGTGCTCCGGCCCGTGGACGCCGCCGAGCTCCTGCGGGAGGCCGCCGAGATCTTTCGGCCGCTCGCCAGAGCCAGATCTCTCACCCTGACGCTCGCCATTCCCGACGCCCCCCTCCCGGCGACGGCTGATCACGCCCGCATATTTCAGGTGCTTTCGAATCTCCTTTCCAACGCGATCAAGTTCAGCCCGGAGAACGGCCGGATCGCCGTCCAGGCGACGACGTCCGGCAGCGACCTCGAGATCGCCGTGCAAGACGATGGGCCCGGAATCCCCGAGCGCGACCTGGACCGTGTGTTCGAGGGCTTCTGCCAGCTCCAGGACTCGGACGCCCGCGGCCTGGGGCTCGGGCTCTACATCTCGCGGGCGATCATCGAGGCGCACGGCGGAAGAATCTGGGCGACGAGCCGCCCGGGAGCGGGAAGCACATTCGCCTTCACGATTCCGGAGTCGCCGTCGGAGCGCGCCTCCGCAGGGCCGCCGGTCGGAGCCCCACGCATCGCGATGGCCTGACGCGAAGTTCCGCTCCGATCGCTCGCGACGCGGAACTCGATCAAAACAAACGATTGGACCGCGCGCGGCGGGCCGGACAGGATGGCTGTCCGGCGACCCCCACCCGAAGAATGACGCAAACGCATCAAGCCGGGTCACCGTGTACAGCGAATAGTTCTTTTCGGAGAAACTATGACAACGAGAGAGACGCGGGCGCGGATTCTGCGGGTCGTCCTTCCTCTCCTTCTGTTGCTCTTCGCGGCTCCCGGCTTCGCCGGTGAGCTGATATTTGCGCAGGGCGTCGACGGGCAGGCGGCCTACGGACCGAGCAGCCGCGCCCCGGGGGGGCCCGCCAACGCCGAGATCGCCGACGACTTCAACCTCTCGGCCTCGGTGGACCGAATCGTCGCCTACGGTTTCCTGTGGGGCCCGACGGACGATTTCACCGGCGTGTACGTCCGGTTCTACGCGTTCGGAGCGGGCGGCGCACCGGGCGCGCTGCAATCCGAGTCGTTCCTCGCGGCGGGCGACCCGAATCTCGTCAATGGACTGGACTCCGGCGGCGTCCTGGACATCACTCTCCCGGCGCCGTTTTCCGCCACCGGCCAGCACTTCGTCTCCGTGCAACCGGTTCTGACGACCTCGTGGTATCGGTGGAGCTCGAGCACGAACGCCCCCCACGGGTCGCCGTTCTACTTCCGCGATCCCGGCACCGGCGTTCCGGACTGGCAGCAGAGCGACGGCTTGAATCCCAATTCGAACGCGGACGTCGCCTTCGAGCTCTATGGGACCGTGACGGGAGCGGGTCACATCGACAGCCTCTCCGCGGACACGCTGCCGCGCAGCGGGTACCTCGAGATCCTCGGCTCGAATTTCGGCGGCGGCGGCCAGGTGCGGATCGACGGCCTCGCGGCCCCGGTCGCGGACTGGACCGGCAATCGCATCGTCGCCTACGTGCCGGAAGCCGCTGGGTTGTCGTCCGTGCCCGTACAAGTGACCAATGCCTCGGGACAGGCCTCGAACTCCCTCTCCATGATCGTCACCAACCGCGTGGCCGACGGCCGCGTTCGCTGGCGCTTCCGTATGAACGGACCGTATTCGGAGGTGCGCCCCGTCATCGGCGGCGACGGCACGATCTACGCCATCGACGCCTTCCAGCATCTGTACGCGGTCACGCCCGACGGCGCCCTGAAGTGGCTCGTCCGGGGCGCGGGCGACAAGGGAGTGGCGGTCGGAACGGATGGCTCGGTCTACGTCGGTTCCGAGGGCGCGATCCGCGCCTTCAACTCCGACGGATCCGACAAGTGGACCTTCCTCGAGGACCCGTACGCATT
>Ga0070670_100004027_pt1 | contig 12269 bp, 9 predicted proteins | sample KBSS63metaG_FD_64665 | JGI IMG/M metagenome (GOLD analysis project Ga0070670, IMG submission 64665) | Switchgrass rhizosphere microbial communities from Kellogg Biological Station, Michigan, USA - KBS S6-3 metaG | ecosystem: Host-associated > Plants > Roots > Rhizosphere > Soil ... | reverse complement strand
GTCGCCACCAGCCACGGCACCGCCAGCGGTTGATAGGTGAACTCGACCCGGTGCTTTCCTTGCGGCACCTCGATCGCCCGGAACACGAAGTTCCCGCCGTATATCGGCGCCGCGCGCCCGTCTACTTTCGCGCGCCAGCTGCGCGCCCACCGCTCTGTCACCAGCAGCCATCCTGCCGACGGCGCGTCGATGGTGGCACTCAGCGCGTCGGCCGTGTAGCGGTCGACCGTGGCGGGAATCCGCTCGGCCCGCGGCAGCTGCTCAAGTGCCGGTTTCGACAACGCTGAACGTCGCATCGGGTCGAGCATTGATTGCTCGTCGTGCACGACGATGGGTATGCCGCCCAGCGCACGCGCACGATCGAGAAACGACCGGAACATCGTCGGATCCAGATCGACCTGTGCGGCGAGTGGCGAGAACCACAAACGCGCCGGCCCGATTGCCGTCTGCGCCAGCAGCGCATCCGTCATCGTCTCCTCGAAGAAGGGGTTGGTCGCGGTGGTGTAGGTCGAAAGAGCCGGGATCTTGGTAATCATGCCCCAGGTGTTTGGCTCGGTACAGGGCGGATTGATCTCGCAGGCCCGCAGCGTGCGGAGAAGACCGCGGCGCGTGAGATCGATGTCAGACTCGTGCAACTGCAGTTCTCCCTGCCACCAGGCGATGTCCCCCGGAGCGGAGCTGAACATGGTGTGACGCGTCAGTGTCGAGGCAAACACCGCATCCTGTGCGGCAATGGCCACAAGCAGTATGGGGACCAACGACAGACCTTCGCGCGTGGTGAGGAGCAGTATTCCGACAGCGATCATTCCGCCCCACACGATCACGAGGTGCCCCTGGCCCAGCGCCGCGTCCGGAAGGCCGGAGGCGTCCTGCGGGACTGCAGTCAGGTAGATCAGGGCTGCCGCCACGCCGACCACCAGTGTGACGACACCGCATCGCCTGCGCAGTGTCGGCGACGTCATCACAGCCGAGGCGCCCTGCGCCGCCCCACGCAGCGCGAGGACTGCCATCGTGAACACGAAGTACAGGCGGAACATCGCTGCATGACGGAAAAACCGCGTCGGGTAGACCCAGTCGTAGAGCCAGCCGCGCAGCGGCAACGCACTGCCGACCGCGATTCCAATCCAGACCACGCTGAGTACAGCGAGGAACCAGCGCCACCCACTGCGCGGGGCCAGGGCCAGGGCCGCGAACCCCAGTACGAGCACCGAGCCGCCCGTATAGACACTCACTGACGACACGTCGGTCTGTGGCCACAGTGAAGGCCGGTAGATTTTCAATGCAGCGAAATAGGGGCTGACGCTGGAGACCAGCGCTCCGGGGTCGAGCGCGTTGTTGTCGACGACGACGTCGCGCGGAAGCGGATCTCGGCGCACATGCACGCCTTTCGCTTCGTAAAAGAAGCTGACATACGTCGGGAGGAGGCAGAGAGCACCAACGAGACCGGCTGTCGAGAGTGCCAACGCGCCGTGCACGGGCGCTGAGCGCAGCCAGGAGCCGGTCGGGCGCGACACTCCCGATCGGTCAGACGATGTGACGACGCGACCGATCGTCCACACGAACATCAGCAGGGCGGTCACGATGATCACACCCGGATAGGCCGCCATCGCCGCAGCTCCCCAGATCGCCCCGCTCTGGACAGCGGGGAACCACGTCCGCGTGATCAGCGCTCGGTCAAGGCGCCAGATGACGTACGGCAGCGCGGAAAACCCGACAAGCCATGAGACGTGCTCGGCGTGTCCCGTGTAGACGCCGGACCAGGCGTAGCCGCTGACGACGACAAACGCTGCCCACGGGGGTGCCCGCAAATGGCGCGCGAGCAGGAACATTCCAAGGCCGCCGAGCCACCACACAATCATCCAGTAGGCGATGAATCCCATCGGCGTGCCGCCGAAGATGACACCGACGAGCAGCTGCAGCGGCCACACGGCTCCGAACTCGGGATCACCAAGGCGCGGCAGGCCGGCGTTCGACCAGACGTCCCACGACACGATCCGCCCGGCCCGAGCGTGGTCCGCCGTCAACACGAAGAAGGGAAAGAACGAATCGCGGGCGTCCCAGATCGGCATGGCGCGGCCGAGGATCGGCGCGCGATTGAGGAGGACGAACAAGACTGTCCACAACGCAACCCAGGGGACATACCTGCCGGGCTGCACTGCGCCTCGAATGAACCGCATCACGCCGGGGAGCATTCTCTCAGGTCCGGGGGCGCGAAGATGAGGACCGTTGGCTAGAAGTACAAAGCGACTCCCACCCCTGCCCGCGACGCGATGCCGCTCCGTCGACTGGTGATGGAGAGCGTCGTCGCCGACAGCCTGGTCGTACCCCGCGTGTATTCGAGACCGAGTTCCCCAAACACGGCGAATTGGCCGCCCACCTGCTGTTGCGCCCCGAACGAACCGCTGACGAAGTAGGTCGAGGAGGACTGGTCCGACTGGGACGTGTCTGACGACGAATACGCGAAGCGCGGAGTCACGTACGTGCGCAGCTCGTCGCGACGCGCGAGATAAATCAGCGCGCTCACGGCAGGCTTGACGATCCGTGATGTCACCTCATCCCCGAGAGTCGCAAAGACGGTGGAAGTGGTCTCGCTCGTCACGGCCACCCTCGAGAAGTCAATCTCCGGACGTATCGCGATCCGATCTGAGACATGCCACAGGACCCCGATGGCCGCCGGATAGCCCATCGTCAACCCGACACGGCGATTGCTCTGGGCGTGGGCCGTTCCTACTCCACATACGAGCAGCACCAGGGCTGCCGTCCGTACAACGCGCATCGTCATCGCCTCTCCTCTCGCGAGCCGCACGGATCATAGTCGGAATCGCGAGGCGGATGGCTTCTTCGCGCGCTTCGTGTTCTTCGTCGTTCAGTCTTTGGATGAGAGCAGCTGCTCGGCCGTCACGAACCGCGGCTCGATATCGACCGGCACGTCCTTCAACTTGTCGAGCACGGCCTGCACCGGCGGGCGATTGACGGCCAGGGTCTCCACCATCTGCTTCGCCGCCGCGTAATCGGCATTGGCCTGCATCGTCATGATCTCGCGCGTCAGGTCGATGACGTTCTGGCGGATCTTCTCCGCGTCCACGGTGAACGTCCCGTCCTGAGCGACGCGCACGCCGCCGTGGTCGAGGAAGTAATTGAGCTGCAACGCCACGCCGCGGCCGTGCGCCTCGGAAAGTCCGAACCTGATCGACCGGAACATCGACGCGAGATACGTCGTGTACATCGTCTGCTGGTAGGCCTTGTCGAGTTTGCCCTTATCGACCAGGAACTGCAGCGCAAACAGGCCAGACACGTCGGCTTTCGCTTCTTCGACGACGCTGGAGAGCTCCTTCATTTCCTGACGGACGGTCGTCGCGCGGCCGTTGACGGTGATGCTGTGCGGTCCGAGGCCGTGCATCAGCTCGTGCATCAGGATGTGGGTGAAGAACGCGTCGAAGGCCACGTTCGCCTGGTCCGCCACCGAGAGCGCGACCTTCGAAATCGGCTGCAGCACCAGCTTGAACTTGGCTTCCTGACTGTTCTTCAACATCACTCGCTTGGAGCCCTTCTCCGCGGTGACGCGCTCGTCGTTTGGCAGGTTGTACGCAGCCGTCTGCACGCCGCGATTGCCATCGCCCGACGAGAACACGGTGTTCACGACGCGAATCGGAGCAAGGGCGCCCAGCTTCGGGTTGCGATACTTCGGATCGATCGGCAGGTTGTTCTCGATCTCCTGCAGCTCACCCGAGAACCGTGCCAGCTTCTGCGTCTCGGCGGCGTCGCGCAGCGCGATGAACGATTCGAACGCCGCCTTGTAGTTGAACCACTCGTCCTCGTAGACCTCGTAGGGACCGACGGTCGGCTCGATTGACGCATCCAGCTCCATCCACGCGACGTCGCTGTCGTAGTAGTCGTTGCTGATCAGCGCGGCTGCCCGTTTCTCGAGGTACGCCTTGAGCGTCGGCTGCTGGGTAAGGCCAGCCGCCTCACGTAACAACGCGGCGACGTGCGCGAGTTCTCCCTGGTACTCGAGGCTATACGGCACCAGGACGAACTTGCCCTCGGGCCCGCGACGAATCGTGGTGAAGAAGCCGGTCGCGCGGCGACGTTCCGCATCCGGCAGCGTCTTCATCCACGCCTCGACTTCCGCTTTCGTTGCGCCGGCAGGATAGAAGTTTGCCTGTTCAGGCTTCTTCGGCGCGCCAGGAACAAACGGCTCGTTGTGATCGAGGCGCGACCACGGTCCCTTGTTGATCAGGAAGTAGTGGAGGCGGGCGCGGCCAAGCGGCGATGCATCCGCCACCAGATCCAGCAGCATCGTCTCGTTGCCCTCCCACACCTGGCGAAGGAACAACGTGTCGAATACCTTGCTGGCTTCCACGATTTTGGCCAGCGCTTGTCGCTCATTCTCGGGCAGCGCGGAGATGTCCGCGGTGAGATCCGCGGGCGCGTACCGCCGCGTCATCGCCTCGAGTCGCTGGGTTTCGGAGTCGGTGGACGTTGACGCTGTCTGTTGCACGGTTGATGCAGTGTCCTGTGAGGTGCGACAGGCGATGGTTGATGCAAGAACCACCGCCAGCAAGGAAGTCGATAGTCTCAAAGTCAAACCCTCGGTGCCTCAGTCTCGGTGTGTCGTGTCGGCTAGTGCACGCCGGAACTGGTCTGCAGCTTGGCGGGATCGGTACCGAGCCGGCGCAGCGCCGTCTCCCACATCAGCTCAGGCGGCACGGTGAAGATCAGCGATGGATCGACGTCCATCGTGAGCCAGGATGACGTCGCCAGCTCCTCGTCCAGCTGGCTCGGTGCCCATGCAGAGCAGCCGACGACGATCCGCGCTTGATTCGTCGGCGGCTCCTGCAGCAGTTGCAGCGCGAGCTGGTGCGACATCGAGAGCACGATGCCGGGACAAATCTCCCGCTGTTCGTCCTCCGACCCCTGCGCGTTGGTGCTCAACACCCACGTCTGCGTGGGCTCGACCGGTCCGCCCACCCATAAGCGGACCTCGGGATCCACTTTGACTGGCGGGTCAGTCTTGACCATCGTCCACGCGGGCTCGTCCATCTGCCGGTTGACGACGAGACCGAACGCGCCTTTCTCCGTGTAGTCGCAGAGCAGCACGACGGACCGCGCGAAGTTGGGATCCGCCATCTGCGGCATCGAGAGAAGAAGGATCGGAGCGGGTCCCGACATATCCGAATAATACTGTTCTCAGCGCGTACCGTTTACGAGCGCGATCTCGAGGTTCCGCCGGAGTCCGGCGACCTTGGCCCGCGTCATCGGCGTTCCCTTGACCACCGCACGAAGCTCGTCGTCCGACCGGGCGGCCAGATCGACGAGACGTGGCAGGTCCAGGCCCGGGCGCGGCTGCCAGGGCGCGTCATCTGACACCGGAGCCGGCTGGTTGTACGGGCACACCTCCTGGCAGATGTCACAGCCGTAAACATGCGTCCCGATTGCGGGGTGATAACCGGCTGGGATGTCGCCGCGGTGCTCGATGGTCAGGTACGACAGGCATCGACCCGAATCGAGGACACCCGCCTCAACGAGCGCGCCGGTCGGACACGCATCCAGACATTTCGTGCAGCTGCCGCACTGCTCCAGCCCTTGCGGATCCGGCTCGAGATCGAGCGTGGTGATGATCTCGCCAAGGAACAGCCATGAACCGCGCTCCGGGTTGATCAGGCAGGTGTTCTTGCCGATCCAGCCGAGCCCGGCGTACTGCGCGTAGACGCGTTCCTGAACGGGACCGGTGTCCACGTACGCTCGACCCTCAAAAGGAACGGCCGCCGCGTCGCGCATCCACGCCAGCAGACGATCGAGCCGCGCTTTGAGCACGTCGTGGTAGTCGTCGCCCCACGCGTACCGTGAGATGCGCGCACGATCCGGGGGCACGTCAGAGGAGTACGGGCGATCCGTGTTGTAGAGCGTCGCCGTGACGATGACGCTGCGAGCGCCAGGGACGACATAGCGGACATCCGCCCGTTTCTCCGCCGACCGGTGCATCCACTCCATGGTGGCCGCGTAGCCGTGCCCCAGCCATTCGGAGAGAAACGCGAGCTCGGGATAGTTGTCGGCGCGTGCGATCCCGCACAAGTCGAAGCCCAGGTCTTTCGCGCGCGTCTTGATCGAATCAGGTGTGATCAGACCCTTAGCTCTTCGAAACCAGCTGCCGCACGACGTACGGGAGGATCCCACCATGCCGGAACGCTACCAGTTCTTCCGGCGTGTCGATCCGCGCCGTCACCGCGAACGTCGTCTTCGAGCCATCGGCCGCCGTCGCCGCCACGTGCACGTCGCCGCGGGGCTTGAGCCCATCAGCCACACCCAGCAGTGAGAACGATTCGGTTCCCGTGAGCTTCAACGTCGCAGCGTTCTGGCCGGCCTTGAACTCCAGCGGCAGCACACCCATGTTCACCAGGTTGCTGCGGTGGATGCGCTCGAAGGTTTCGGCGATGACCGCCTTGACGCCGAGCAGCAGTGTTCCCTTCGCCGCCCAGTCGCGCGACGATCCGGATCCGTATTCCTTACCGGCGATCACGAGCAGCGGCACGCCAGCCTGCTGGTAGCGAACGGACGCGTCGTAAATCGTCAGCAGTTCCCCACCGGGCTGATATAACGTCCACCCGCCCTCGGTGCCGGGGGCCATCTGGTTGCGCAGGCGCACGTTGGCGAACGTGCCACGCATCATCACCTCGTGATTGCCACGCCGCGCCCCGTATGAGTTGAAGTCGGCCGGTTTGACGCCGAGCCCGATCAGGTACTTCCCGGCCGGGCTGTCGGCCTTGATCGATCCCGCCGGCGAGATGTGATCCGTCGTGACGCTGTCGCCAAGAAGCGCCAGTACCCGGCCATTCTCGATGTTTGCCGGCTTCGGCGGCGTCATCGTCATGCCGTCAACGAACGTCGGCTTGCGGATATAGGTCGAGGCCTCGTCCCAGGTAAACCGGCTGCCCTCCAGCACCGGCAGTCCCCGCCACCGGTCGTCGCCCTTGAACACGTCCGAGTAGCTCGAGCGGAACATGTCCTGGGTGACGCTGCGAAGCATCGTGGCCTGGAGCTCCTGCTCCGACGGCCAGATGTCTTTCAGGTAGACCGGATTGCCAGCCTGGTCTTCTCCGAGCGGCTCGACGGTCAAATCCTTCGTGATCCAGCCGGCGAGTGCATAGGCGACGACGAGCGGGGGCGACGCCAGGTAATTGGCGCGGACGTCCTGCTGGATCCGTCCCTCGAAGTTGCGATTGCCGCTCAGCACGGAACAGACGACGAGATTCTTCTCGCGAACCACCGCCGAAATCTCGTCGGGCAGCGGACCGCTGTTGCCGATGCACGTCGTGCAGCCGTAGCCGACGAGGTTGAATCCGAGCTCATTCAGGTACGGCGTCAACCCTGCCGAATCCAGGTACTCGGTGACCACCTTCGATCCCGGCGCCAGGCTGCTCTTCACCCACGGCTTGCGCGTGAGCCCCTTCTCCACTGCCTTCTTCGCCAGCAGACCCGCACCGATCATCACGCTTGGATTCGAGGTGTTGGTGCAGCTCGTGATCGCGGCAATGACCACCGCACCGTGATCGAGTCCTTCCAGCTCCGGATCCGCCACGGCGACGCCCGACTGCGCAAACGCGCCCGTTGCCGTCGCGACGCCCTGACGGGCACCGCCCTCCGCGGCGCTGGCTCCCTTCAGCGGCTTCGCCGGCACCTGCATCGCCGGCAGCGCGGTCTGGAACGCCGCCTTCGCGCGCTTCAGCGTCACGCGATCCTGCGGTCGCTTCGGACCTGCCAGGCTCGGCTCGATCGTCGAGAGATCAAGTTCGAGCACCTCGGAATACGTCGCGTCCGGTGCTCCGTCGATACGGAACAGCCCCTGCTCCTTCGCATACGACTCCACGAGCTGCACGCGTGACGCGTCGCGGCCGGTCAGCCGCAGGTAGTCGAGCGTCATCTCGTCGATCGGGAAAATCGCGATGGTGGCACCGTACTCGGGGCACATGTTCCCGAGCGTTGCGCGATCGGCGATCGTCAGCGCGCCAAGCCCTTCGCCAAAGAACTCGACGAACTTGCCGACCACGCCGTGCTTCCGAAGCAGCTCGGTAATCGTGAGCACCAGGTCGGTGGCCGTGGCGCCCTGCGGCATCGCCCCGGTCAGCCGGAAGCCAACGACGTGCGGAATCAGCATCGAGATCGGCTGACCAAGCATGGCCGCCTCGGCTTCGATGCCGCCCACACCCCACCCGACGACGCCGAGCCCATTCACCATCGTGGTGTGGGAGTCGGTGCCTACGAGCGTGTCGGGATAGGCGACCGTCGTGCCGCCGACCGTCTGCGAGAAGATCACCCGCGCGAGATATTCGATGTTGACCTGGTGAACGATGCCGGTGTCGGGTGGAACCACCTGGAAATTGTTGAACGCGCGCTGCCCCCAGCGCAGGAACGCATACCGCTCACGGTTGCGGGAGAACTCCAGCTCCGCATTCAGGGCAAACGCGTCGGCGCGACCGAAGTAGTCGACCTGGACAGAGTGGTCGATGACCAGCTCGACGGGCTGCAGCGGGTTGACGCGGTCGGGATTCCCTCCGAGCGCAACGATCGCGTCGCGCATCGCAGCGAGATCGACGACGCAGGGGACGCCGGTGAAGTCCTGCAGGAGGACGCGCGCCGGCATGAACGAGATTTCCTTGTCCGTCGAGGACGTCGGATTCCAGTTCGCCAGCGCGGCGATGTCGTCTGCTTTGACGAAGGCGTTGTCTTCGCGGCGCAGCAGGTTCTCGAGCAGGATCTTCATCGAGTACGGCAGTCGCGACACGCCGTTGAAGCCGGCTTTGGCAAGCGCCTGAAGGCTGTAGATCTGAACCGGCTGTCCGCCAACGCGGATGTCGGTGCGCGTTCCGAATGAATTCGCAGTCATGTGAGTGAGCGGCGTAGTGCCCCTGGCTTCAGCCCGGGCGACGTAGTGTCCGGCTGCAGCCGGACTAACCCCAAAAGATCATCATACTCTCGCTGCCGAGGTCGGTTCCGCATTGCCACGGCACAGCGGTATAGGCCGAGCCGGGCATCGACCTTGCGACACTCAGGTCAGGAGGATCCCCATGAACCAGGACCGTATGAAGAACCAGGGCGACCGTAACCGTCCGTCGGACATGGAGAAGGCGAAGGGATCGCGCGAGAGCATCCGCGGCAGCGGCAGCTCGAGCGAGCGAGGATCGAGCAACAGTTCGAGCGAACGGTCTTCGGGTGAGCGCAGCCGCGAGGAATGCGACCAGGACGAGCTCTCGGATCAGTCCGGCTCAGAACGATAGTTAGAACGTCAGATACAGGGCGCCCGACGCCACGATCTGCGGCGTCGGGCCGCTTCCCGTCACCAGCCCGCTGTTCATGATCACGAGTGCCCCATCGGCCCGCACGCCGATCTCGTTCAGTCCACCGCGACCCCTGAGAGCCAACGGATATTTGATCCCGCCTCCGCCCCGATAGCTGAACCCGTTTTCGAGCAGCGTCAATCCTTCGTGCACGGCTCCCACGTAGCCGGCACCGGCGGACACAAATGGCGTCAGCGCGCGCGGCCTCGAGCGCGGGAAGAACCTGACCACGCTGAGATCCATTGAATAGAGATCGACCCTCTCCGCCACGGTCACCGGTGGCGCCCCTTCGACGTCGGCGGCGATCGACGTTTGCAGCTCCGGCCGCGCCCACGCGCCGCGGATCTCGAGCGTGTAGCGCGGATTCAGACGCCATCCGAGCCGTGCTTCCAGCGGCAGGCTGCCGCCGATCCGTGAGGTGGTGGTGAACAGCTGAAACGGCTCGCCGCTCCGCCCCCGCAGATCCGCATCAGCGCTTTCGAGACCGCTCCCGCTGACGAACCCGGAGCCGACGGAGATCGTCAATCGCGGAACTGACGGGCCGCGAGGCGAGCGGGCGGGCGGACGTGTCGTTTGCGCGATGGCGGGAACCGCGAAGGACGCGCAGAGCGCGAAGACCGCGACGCACGCCATGAGTGCTCTTTCTGCAGGTCGATCTCTTCGTGGTCTTCGGGGCTTCATTTCGGCCGAACCGTGACGATCACTTCATCCCCGACGCCGCCCGATGGCGCGACGACGAGTCGCGGGTAGTACGTCACCTGGAAGTTGATGTCGATCGACTCGACATCGAAAAAGCTGTCGGGATCTGCATCGTCCAGCGGTTCCACGCGAAGGACGTAGGGGCCAGGCGTGAGGCCGAGGATCTGGAATTCCCCCTGGTCTCCCAGCGAAAATCCACCGACCAGCGCGCGTGTCCGCATGTTGAAGGCCACCACGTGCGCGCCGAACACGGGGGCGTCACCGCGGCGCACACGACCGTGCACACCGCCGGTGTGCTCCCCGAAGCCGTTCGCAGGATACAGGTCGGAGATGCCGGCAATGTCGTCGGGTTGCAGGACGCGATCGGCAATCGAACCGCGCCCGAGCGCGATCGGAAACATCACGGCGCCGGAGCCGAGCACGCGGCGGCCGCCTTCCGGCCGCATTTCGGTCTCACCAACTGCCGAATGACCAAGGCCGAGGAAATGGCCGATCTCATGGAGGGCGACGGACTCGAGATCGAAGCGCGTCGCGTCACCGCCCACCGCGGTGGACCACTCGAAGGACGAATTGAAAAAGATGTCGGCTTCCGTGAGTTCGCCGCTCTCATCGTCGAACACAAACGTGGTCGCGCCGAGGACACGGTCCATTTCAGGATGATCCTGAAAGCCGAGCACCGAGAGCCCGTCGTCCTGGAACGGCTCCACGGACGTCATCCCGCCAAACACCGACTGAATCGACGCGGTCGGAACCTCGTGCCAGGTATTGAACGCGCTCTCCAGCGCCGAGCGGAATTGCGCCGACGACACGCCCGGGACACTGCGGTCCGTTGCGAACCACCGCACCGGCATCGTGGTCCAATGCAGCCGCACCGTGCCGACGCCCGTCCCGAAGTGGGAATAGCCCTGCACGGGCACGGCAGCGAACCCGATCACCACAGCAACGAGCAGCAGCACGCGCGTCATCGGATCCGGGGGACGGCGCGACGGCCATCGGTGGGAGCCGTCGGCGTCAACGCCGACTGAACCTGCCGCGCAAACGCTGCAGGATCGAGTGGCCGGCGAGTCGGATCACCGCGCACCACGCGACCGACACCGGTGACGACGACGGGCGTCACGACCGCCGCCCCGCCAGTGCGCGCGACGCGATAGACGCCCTGACTCAGGCCATAGGGCATGGCGATCGCCGGCGCACGCCCTTTGAGAAACAGAATCACCTCGTCGCCTGTCGCGAATTCAGGAGCACCAACCATCACCCGCCGGTAACGACCAACCTTGCCGCCGGGAACGCGAAACACCGTCTGCTCCGCTGATGTCCCCTTGAGGGTGTCGCTGACCTGCACAGTAATCAGGCTCTCGATCGCCCGGGTCGAACCGGCGAGCTGCGCGTCGACGCGCACGACGGTGCCGTGCACGATCAACTCGGATTCCCTCGCCATCTGCGCGAAATCGGCGGGAACCAGCGTCGTCGCCGACACGGAGGCGGCCGCGTGGACCCACGCCGTAATAAGCAGAACCGCCGCCGACAATCGTGATGACATTCCGCCGCGCATCATGCAGACTCCACGCCGTTTCCGCGGCTTTTGACAGAGTCTTTCTTGTCCGCCGCAGCCTTGGCGAACGTGGAGACCACGTCCAGCACCGCCTCTGCCGCACGACCACTGGCGCCCGGCCCTCCCAGCAGACTCTTCACTCGCCGCAACCCTTCTGTCATGCGCGCATGCTGTTCACGGTCGGTCAGCAGCGCGGTCACTTCCGCCGCCACGCGCTCCGGAGTGAAGTCATCCTGAATCAGCTCGGGAACGATCCTCTCGCCAGCGACCAGATTCGGCATCGCGTACATGTTCACGGTGACAAACCGCTTGCCCAGCCGATATGTCAGCGGTGACAACCGGTAGACCACGACCATCGGCCGTTCGTGCAGGGCGCACTGCACTGTCGCGGTACCCGACGCTGTAATCGCGACATCCGAGGACGCTATCACGTCGTCGGTGCGATCCCGTACCAGGACGGCGCCCACGCGCGCGAGGGCCGACACATGGTGTTCCTCGATGCCGGGCGCCCAGGCCACCAGAAACTGTACGTTGGGTACTCGCGCGCGTATCAACGCCATTGCCTCGACGAAGACCGGGACCGTGTGGGCAACTTCGTTCCTGCGACTCCCCGGGAGCAGTGCCACCGTTGGCGCCTCAGCCGTGAGGCCCTGCGCCGCCAGGAACGCCGACCGCGGCGCGCG
>Ga0070670_100004026_pt1 | contig 12270 bp, 9 predicted proteins | sample KBSS63metaG_FD_64665 | JGI IMG/M metagenome (GOLD analysis project Ga0070670, IMG submission 64665) | Switchgrass rhizosphere microbial communities from Kellogg Biological Station, Michigan, USA - KBS S6-3 metaG | ecosystem: Host-associated > Plants > Roots > Rhizosphere > Soil ... | reverse complement strand
GCACAAACGCCGCCCATTTCGGTGATTCCCGTCCGGCTGTCCACGAGGACGACGTCGTAGCCGTCCTTTCCGGTCCACTGGCGGCGAAGCCACTCGAAGAAACGATCGCCTTTCCAGTTGAAGTAGAAATCCTGCCAGTCGAAGCCGCGGACTTCGAACGCGTAGTCGCGCTCTCTTTCCGACGGCTCCCGTTGGCCGGCCGTCATCAGATCGACGCGGCCCCCGCGGGTCCCGACTTGGTCGCGCGCCGTCTGCGTGAAGCGCCGGAGCTCCATGAACTCCGCCTTGTCGAACGCCGCCTCGTCGGTCAGGGCCTGACGGTAGGCGCGAATCAGGTCCATCAAGCCCAGGTGCCGCCGCGGCTCGTCGCTGCGCGCGCCCTCGAAAAAGTAGTGCTCGAGACCGGGCGCTTCGAGGTCGAAGTCGACGCACAGCACGCTCAGGCCGCGGCCGGCGAGCATCCGCGACACCGTTGCCAGCGCCATCGACCGCCCGACACCTCCCTTGTAGCTATAGAAGGTGAAGATCATGCGCCGCTGGCTGCCAGCTTCGCTTCCATCTGATGCAGGAGCGACGGCACGCTGGTACGCCCGTCGATGTCGCGAAGCAGGCGCGGGACGGCGGTGCGCAGCCAGCGCAGCAGCCGTTCCTCGCTGTTCAACGACAGCTCGCATTGCGGGTCGTACTGGGCCTGGAAGCGCGTGACCAGCGCGCCCAGCAAGAACGACGACTCGCTGAGCAGGTCGCTGGTCGGCAGATAGGCCGGGTCGCACGGGCTGATCGAGACAATTGCCGCCCGCGATGCCGCCAGGAGTGCCTTCGCTGCCTTGCACAGCTCGGTATCGAACAACGCGGTCTCGTCAAGACAGACGAGCGCCGTGTGCGCCACGGTCGCGAGCGACGCCTTCGAGCCGTGGCGATCGTCGAGGTACTCCTCCAGACGGTAGTGACGAAGCACGATCTTCGTCAGCTGCATGTCCCGCCGCTCGCGCGAGCCGTCGGGCGCGTCGTTGATCGCCTCCACCGCCGCCTCGACCAACTCGAGCACCTTGCTCCCTGCGGCGCCGAAGCAGTGCCATTGATCGCGCGATTCGCCGTAGAGACCCGCCGGCCAGTCCGCGTGCTTGGCACGTGCGGCCTGGATCAGCGTGTCGAACTGGTCGGCACGTACGCCGGCCAGCTGGCCGAACCCGGCGAATGCCTTCCGCCCGGGTGCCATCAGCGCCTCGACTTCCTTTCTGGTCGGCGCGATGACGACGAGCGGCAAGGCGACGCGCGGAAGCGGCGTCGGCGCGTGCACCAGCGAGGCCGAGACCGCGGCGAACATGGCATCGACCACTTCGCGCGTCGAGGCATCGCTCTTGCCCAAGGCAACCGGATCGATGTCAATGGAGGGAAAAGCCTGCCACGACGCCGGCAGCGCGTCGGTAGCCACGCCGGCTCGCAGAACGGCGCCGATGTCTCCACGCCGTTTCAGCGTCTCCGCTACGAAGTCGAAGCGACTCGAGTTCGGCGGATCCGTGATCCGGCCGAGCGACGCCGCACTGACGAAGAGGCATGCCGCCTGTCCTTGTTGCAGGCCCTTCTCGACGAGCGCGGCGGTCTTGGGATCGTTGGGGCTGATTGCGGCGCTGGCGAACAGGTCCGGCCGCGCCTTCACGATCCGGCCGATCGCATCGTCGTCGGTGCCTGGCACGTGGAGCAGGACGACCGGCTTGAGCGCGGTCGGCCACGGCTCGGCCATATCGAAGGTCGGGCGCTGCGACAGCTGCTTGCGGAAGTGCTCGCGCTCGTACTCGAAGAAGCTTTGCAGCAGCTTGACCTCGAAGTCTTTGAGGTCCGAGAACTCCGCGCGACGCTGTCCCTTGCCGGCCCGCTCGCGGAACTGCTTGACGCGGTCTTTGGTGGCCTCGCGGTTCTCAGAATCGCGGAACTTGTCGGGGCTTGTCGTGCGCACGAAGATCAGCCGGGGAATCTTGAGTCGCCCAGGCTCTTGTGGTTCGCATGCGTCGTATTCCAGCTCGGTGATCGATTTGGCGTCCGCCCCCCCCTCACCATCAGGAACCCAGCCGTAGCGGTGGCCCAGAATACCAACGTACAGCGTTGCCTCACGCACGTCCTTGACGCACGATTCGACAGTCCCCTCTTCCGTTGCCCGGTAGCTGTCCCTGATGACCGCGTATGAACTGAGCAGTCGCCGCGCGATATCGCGCTCTTCGCTCAGGTCTTCGATGGTCGATGAGATATAGACCCGGAATTCCACACCCGGCATCGAGGAGACACCTCAATCGGCGTTCGCCTCAGTCGAGGCAAAAGGCCCGCGTCATTATTGCGCGAGCGAAGGTGGTGTCAAGCTCCCGCGAGTGCGTCGCTTGTCTCGTGGGCTCGGCCCGTCACTTACGAACAAAGGGCCCGGGCGTTTCCACCCGGGCCCTTCACTCCCGACCTGCTGACCTGCTTACCAGCCTATCTGCCTGGTTACTTGGGCCGATACGTGGTGCGGGCGACCTCGGCGTACGGCACCGGGCTGACCGTGACGCGGATCTCGGTCTGCTTGTGGCGCTCCACCGTGCTCTTCTTCGTGCCGCCGTTCTCCTCGCCCCACACCAGCGTGAGCTCTTCGCCGATCTGGACGTCGGGATCGACGACGCCCAGCGACAGCATCGAACGCTCGTTGTAGCTGATGCCGCTGAACATCGACAGGCCGACCGTCTTGCCGTTCTTCACGATCGCGTCGAACGACGACGACCCGTAGTTCGAGAGCGGCAGCTCGATGTACTTGTAGTGGTCGCCCTTGCTCAGAATCGACGTCATCACCCTGGCAACGTCCTCGGCGTTCCACGCGAAGGTCACCTTCTTGCGCTGCGGCTCGTTCGCCTTCTTCTCGAGCGCCTCGCGGCCGATGAAGTCGTGGTCGAACTTCACCATGATGCCGTAGCCGAGCTCGTAGGGCGTCGAGTAGTAGTCCTCGATGTTCTTCGACACGAAACTGCCGGCAATCGAGCAGGTGGCTTCGTAGCCGCCCGCGGGCAGCCACTCGCGGTACTTCTTCATCTTCTCGCCGCTGTAGACGGCCGGCAGCGGCGACGGGATCCAGCCCGATTCGAGCGTGTTGGTGGCATACGCGCGGGCGCCCACCTGCACCAGCCCGAACTCCTCGCCCGCGGCCAGGATGACGTCCTTGACCTTCTCGCGCTCGGCATAGGGGCCCCAGATCTCGAGCCCGGGGGCGCCGGCCATACCGTGCCGCAGGGCCCGCACCTTCTGGCCGCCGATGGTGATGTAGTCCATGTTGAAGAACTTGATGTCCGGGATCGGCCCGCCGTTCAGTTTCTCGAGCAGCTTCCACGCGTTGGGACCCTGCACCTGATAGCGGTAGTGCTGCCGTACGATGGCGGCGCCCTTCGGGTTGGACGGCGAGCGGTCGTCGCGGCGCACCTGCACGTTGAACCCGCCGGTCTCGGCGTGAAACTGCACCCAGTTCACGGTCGGCGCGCGGCCCACGAGATTGAACTCGTTTTCACCGTGGTAGAACATGATCACGTCGCCGATCACGTAGCCGTCGTAGCTGACCGGCGCGAACTGCTTCGCCTTGTTCGGCGTGAAGCCCTTGAAGGTGTTGGAGGCCAGGTAATTCAGCATCTTGAGGGCGTCGGGGCCGGTGACCAGCAGTTCGGCCATGTGATGCGACTGGTCGAACAGCACCGCCGAATCGCGCCACGCCCGCTGCTCGTCCCGCCAGTTGCCGTACTCGGTCGGCACTACCGGATACACGTAGGCGCCAATCTGCGAGTTGCGCAACATGTCCACCACGTTGCCGGCCTTCTGTATTACCTGCTCCAAATTCTGCTGACTCATCGACTCGTTACTCCTCTATAGGCGGGTCTAAAGACCCGCCTCTACGAACCGCGGGCCTGAAGGCCCGCCTCTACGAAGACTCTCAGTGCGACGCCGGCGCGGCCAGGGCTGCGCCTTCGCCCACGCTCGACGTGCGCGGCACGTGGCGCTTCACGGTGGCGAGTGAGATGAACACCAGCGCCATCAGGATCGCCCAGCACGTGAAGTAGCCGGGCGGACCGCCGCGATCGAGCGCGTAGCCGCCCACGTAGGCGGCCAACGCGTTGCCGACGCGGCCGAAGGCCACCGCGGTGCCGACGCCGGTGCTGCGAATCTCCGTCGGATAGACGTGCGCGGCGAGCGCGTACATCGTGGTCTGCACGGCGTTCAGCAGCCCGCCCGTGATGAGGAACATCCCCATCAGCGCGAAGGGGTCGGTGGGATCGAGCTTCATCCCCGCCATGACCAGCGAGCAGACGATGGCCGCCGCCGACATGCCGAGCATCGTGATCCGCGATCCCAGCCGCTGGATGACGAGCGCGCCGACGATGGCCCCGACGACACCACCGATGTTCACCCATTGCAGGCCGCCGGCGGCCGCCGCCGGCGTGAACTTGCCGGCGTCGCGCAGCATCGACGGGACGAGCTGGATGGCCACGTAGTTGACCATCAGGCAAAAGAAGAACGACCCGAAGAGCCCGGAGGTGTCGCGAAGGAAGCGCGGCGAGAACAGCTCGCCGATAGTGGCCTTGCGCACGGGCTCGCCCGCCGCCGTGCGCGCTTCCACGAAGACGGCGTCGTCGGGGACGTCGTGGCCGCACTTGCGCATCACCCGCACCAGTTCGGGCCAGCGTTCACGCCGCGTGGCCAGATAGCGCGGCGACTCGGGCAGCACTTTGGCCAGGATGGCGGCCAGGACGATCGGTACCGCGCCGCCGATGATGAAGAGCGCGCGCCAGCCGTACTGGGGGCCGACCCACGCCGCCATGGAGCTGGCGGCAAACCCGCCGAGCGGGATGCAGACGATGGTGAGGGTGACGGCGAAAGGACGTTGACGCCGGGGCACGTACTCGGACGCAAGCGCCGCGGCGTTCGGCATGGCACCGCCAAGCCCGATGCCGGCGATGAACCGCAGCAGGCCGAGCATCGTGACCGAGTCGACGAACGCAATCGCGATGGTCAGGACGGCGAAGGAGAGGACGCTCCCGAGCAGCGCGGTACGGCGGCCGTAGCGATCGCCGAGCATGCCGCCGACGAGGCCGCCAATCATCATGCCGAACGGTCCCGTGGAGAGCGCGCCGCGGAAGGGGGCGCCGCTGGCGAACCCCCACTCGGGCGCGATGAACGGTACCGCGTTCGGCAACAGCTGGTTGTCGACGCCGTCGAGGACGATGGTGAGCGCCGTCCCGAGGATGAGCAGCTTCTGGTAGCCGGTCCAGCGGCCCTCGTCGAGAACGTGCCCGACGTCGACGGTTTTCATCAAGAGTCCCCTCTACCTCCTTTGGTGCAGCGAAAAAGTATATCAGTCACGGAATATCATCTTTGGGTCCGTGCCCGAGACCGCGCAGCTCCTGCTGGGGATTTTCGCCTCCGACATCCTGCCCATTTTCGTGATCGCCGGCGTCGGCTTCCTGCTCGCCCGCCATCTGCAGGTGCAGGTCCAGACCCTGTCGCGGGTCACGTTCCATGCCCTGGCGCCGGCCCTGGTGTTCAGCGTTCTCACCACGTCCACCCTGACAGGCTTCGAATTCGGCCGGATGGCGGCCTTCTACGCCCTGGTCGCCGCCTCGGCCGGGCTCATGGCCCGGCTGGTCGCCATCCCGCTCGGGCTGGACCGCGCTTCGCTCTCCGCATTTCTGCTGGTCGTGGTCTGCTCCAACAGCGGCAACTACGGACTGCCGGTGGCCCTGCTGGCATTCGGGCACGAGGCCCTGACTTTCGCCAGCGTCTACTTCGTCTCGAGCGCCATCTTCAGCTACACCGGCGGTGTCCTACTCGCGGCGAGCGGGCGCCGCTCGGTGGCGCAGGCGTTGGCAGGGGTCGTGCGGGTGCCGGCCGTGTACGGCGCGGTGGCGGCGGCCATCGTCATGGCCTTCGGGCTGCACGTACCCGCCGCAATCGCGCGGCCCATGACGCTGCTGAGCGACGCCGCGCTCCCGATGATGGTGCTGGTGCTCGGCATGCAGCTCGAACGCGCCACCTGGCCCGAACGTCCGTCGATGGTGGTCGCCGCGTCGCTGCTGTCGCTGGTCGCGACCCCCCTGGCTGCTTTCGGCGTGGCCCACCTGCTGGGGCTGAAGGGCCCCGCGTTTCAGGCCGGCGTGCTGCAGGCGTCGATGCCGACCGCTGTCGTCACGACGATCCTCGCGCTGGAGTTCGACGTGTCGCCGAACTTCGTGACCAGCGTGGTGTGTGTCACGACGATCCTCAGTCCGGTGACGCTCACCCTGATGATTGCGTACTTGCAGCACGCCGCGTAGCCGGCAGGGTCAGGTGCGCCACGAACGCACACAGGGCGCAGCCGGCGATGACGGCCGCAAACGGCACCGCGCTGCGGTTCCCGAAGGCGCTCACCAGATTCCCCGACGCCGCGCCGAGCACGAACTGCAGGGTACCCATCAGCGCGGACGCCGATCCGGCCACTGCACCGTAGGGGCTCATCGCCAGCGCGGTCGTGTTCGGCCCGACGAAGCCGTGGCAGATGACAAAGCAGAAGAGCGGCACCAGGATGCCGGCAAATCCACCGAAGCCGGTGTAGGCGTCCGCGAGCAAGGTGGCGCCCGCGGCCACCGCCACCGGCAGCGTACTGCGGACGATGAGCTCGGACGGCACGCGTGACGCGAGATAGCGATTGATCTGCGACGCGATCATCAGGCCGATGGCGTTGGCCCCGAAGTACAGCCCGAAGCGTTCCGGCGGCACGTGAAAGAGCTCGATGTATACGAACGACGAGCCGGAGATGTAGGCGAGCAGCCCCGCGAAGATGAGCCCGCCCGACAGCACCCAGCCAAGATACTCACGGTCGCGCAGGATGCGCAGGTAGGTCGCAGCGATCACGGCCACCGACTGGCGCCGCCGCTGTGCGGGCCGCAGGCTCTCGGGCAATTGCCACGCCGCCAGCACCAGCAAGACCAGCCCGTAGCCGGCGAGCACCAGGAAGACCGACCGCCAGCCGAAGCGGACGAGGAGCTGTCCCCCGATGAGCGGCGCCAGGATCGGGCCCAGCATCATCACCAGGATCAGCATCGAGAGCATCCGCACCGAGTCGCGGCCGTCGAAGTAGTCGCGGACCACGGCACGCGGCACCACCAGCGGCGCGCAGCCGCCGAGCGCCTGCAGGAAGCGGAAGGCCACGAGCTGCGTGACGCTGGTCGTGAACGCACAGCCGAGCGAGGCGCTCACGAAGATCGCAAGTCCGATGTAGAGGGCCGGCTTGCGCCCGAACCGGTCCGACAGCGGACCGTAGAGGATCTGCCCGAACGAGATGCCGACGAAGTAGCTGGGAAGGCTCTTCTGCACCGCGGCAATGGGCACGCCGAGCTCGCGCGCGATGCCGGGCAGCGCCGGCAGGTACATGTCGATGGCCAGCGGACCGATGGCGGTGAGGGCTCCAAGGATCAGCGCCAGCCGGTGACGGATGGCGTGCCCGTCGCCTCCCGCCGCGGTCATGCCTTGCGCCGATAGTGTCCGCTGCGTCCGCCCGACTTTTCGAGGACGCTGATGCCGCCGATGACCATCGTCTTGTCCACCGCCTTGACCATGTCGTAGATCGTCAGCGCCGCCACCGACACGGCGGTGAGCGCTTCCATCTCCACGCCGGTCTTGCCGGTGGTGCGGACGCGCGATTCGATGCGGTAGCCCCGCCGCGTCGGGGTGAGGTCGACGCTCACATGTGTCAATACCAGCGGATGACACAGCGGGATGAGTGCGGCCGTCTGTTTGGCGGCCATGATGCCGGCGAGCCTCGCCGTCTGCAACGGGTCGCCCTTGGCCACCGTGCCGGCGCGGATCAGGCGCAGCGCCTCGGCCGACATCGTAATCTCGCCCGCGGCGCGCGCTTCGCGCGCGGTCTCGGGCTTGTCGCCCACGTCCACCATCCGAGCCTTGCCGCGGGCGTCGAGATGGGAGAGCTTCGCTGCGCCCAGCGGCCGGCGTGTTTTAGCCACCGCTGGCTTCTCCCTGCGCCAGATAGAAGGACAGGCTCTCGAGCGACACGGTCAGATCGACGCTCTTCAGCTTCACGTTCGCCGGCACCGTCAGCGCGCCCGGCGAGAAATTGAGGATCGCCTTGATCCCCGCCGCGATCACCTGATCGACAACGGGCTGCGCGCGCGGCGCCGGCACCGCAATGACGGCGATGTCGAGGCGATCCTTGCGCGCCACTCGGCGGAGCTCTTTGATGTCGTGAATGGGCACGCCGCTGCGCGACTCGTGGCCGATCTTCTCGTCGGCGGCGTCGAAGAGCGCCGCAATCTCGAACCCCTCCTGGCGGAAGCCGGGATAGTCGGCAAGCGCCAGACCGAGGTTGCCGGCGCCCATGATGGCGACGCGCAGCTGGCGATCGAGCCCGAGGATCTTGCGCAGGTGCCGGCGCAGTTCCTTGACGTAGTAGCCCACGCCGCGGACGCCGAACTCGCCGAAGTACGCGAGGTCCTTGCGGATCTGGGCCGCGTTGAGGTGGAACCGTTCGGCCAGCGCCTGCGACGAGATGGTCTGCACGCCGGTCTCGTCGAGCGTGTTGAGGCACCGCAGGTAGACCGAGAGCCGGTTGGTGGTCAACTCAGACACCTGGTCGGGCATCTGCCTGCGCTTGTTCGCCTCCTTCACAAGGTTAAATGCTACCATCTCGCGCCTATGGCGAATCTGGCGGCAGAACGCCCCGCGGACACGCGCGAAACCACGTTCAAGCCGTATGTGCCGGCGTCGCAGTCGCCGCCCGAATTCACCATCAAAGCCATTTTCCTCGGCGCCATCTTCGGGCTGATTTTCGGGGCCTCGACCGTCTATCTCGGGCTCCGCGCCGGCCTCACCGTCAGCGCGTCGATCCCGATTGCCGTGCTCGGCATCTCGGTCTTCAAACGGCTCGGGGGCTCGACCATCCTCGAGAACAACATCGTGCAGACGATCGGGTCGGCGGGCGAATCGCTCGCCGCCGGCGTCGTGTTCACGATCCCCTCGCTCATCTTCCTGCTGCCCGGCGGCCCTGCCTACTTCAACTACGCGCAGATCACCATGCTCGCGGTGGCTGGCGGCATCCTGGGCGTGCTGATGATGGTGCCCCTGCGGCGCGCGCTCATTGTCAAAGAGCATGGCGTGCTGCCCTATCCGGAAGGCACCGCGTGCGCCGACGTGCTGATTGCCGGCGAGCGCGGCGGCGCGCTGGCCAAGACCGTCTTCATGGGGCTGGCGATCGGCGGCGTCTGGAAGGCGCTCTCCTGGATCGTCCAGATCTTTCGCACGGCTGTCGGCTACTCGTTCGCCCGCACCAGCTTCTTCCCCAACGCCACCATCAATCTCGACCTGTCGCCTGAATATCTCGGCGTCGGTTACGTGATCGGGCCGCGCATTGCCGGCGTCATGTTCGCCGGCGGCGTGCTCTCGTGGCTGGTGCTGCTGCCACTGCTCTCGTATCTGGGCAACTTCATGACCGTCCCGCTGCCGCCGGTGCCGGCCAGCGGCCTGCGCATCGACCAGATGAGCGCGCCGCAGCTCTGGAGCGCCTACATCCGCTACACCGGCGCCGGCGCGGTGCTGGCGTCGGGGCTCATCACGCTGGCCCGCACGATCCCGACCATCATCACGTCGTTCCGCGACAGCGTGAAGGACTTCGGCGCGGGTGCGGGCCAGGCTGGCCGGGCGCGGACTGAACGCGATCTGCCGCTGATGGTCGTGCTGGTGGGCTCGTTGCTGCTGGCGATCTTCCTGGTCATCGCGCCCGGCACGCCGACGCAGGGCAACGTGCTGTCGGCCGTGCTGATCGTGGTCTTCGGCTTCTTCTTCGTCACCGTCTCGTCGCGCATCACCGGATTGGTCGGCAACTCATCGAACCCCATCTCCGGGATGACCATCGCGACGCTCATTCTGACCTGCACCATCTTCGTCGCCCTCGGGCGCGTGGGCAACGACTACGCACCGATTGCCCTCGGTGTGGGCGCGGTGGTCTGCATCGCGGCCGCCATCGCCGGCGCCACGTCGCAGGATCTCAAGACCGGCTACATCGTCGGCGCCACGCCGTCGTCGCAGCAGATCGGCCTCATGGTGGGCGTCGTGGTGTCGGCCTTCGTCATCGGACTCACCACCCTCTACCTGCACAACGTGATGACCATCGGATCGCCGTCACTGCCGGCGCCGCAGGCGACGCTGATGTCCACCATCATCCGCGGGCTGCTGGCGCAGAACCTGCCCTGGGGGCTGGTGCTGGTCGGCGTGTTCATCTCGGTGACGCTGGAGCTCTGCGGGGTGCGGTCGCTCTCGTTTGCCGTCGGCTCCTACCTGCCGATCGCCACCACCGCGCCGATCTTTGCCGGCGGGCTCGTGCGCTGGTGGGTCGAGCGCCGGACCGGCAACCGCGGGGAGTCCGAGATCAGCAGCGGTACGCTCTTCAGCTCCGGCCTCATCGCCGGCGGGTCCCTCGCGGGCATCCTCTATGCGGGCCTCTTCGGGCGCAATCTGCTCGGGGCGGCCGACGACGGCGCCACGACGGGGCTCATCCCCTTCCTGCACGAAGGTACGGTTGGCAATCTGGCCGGCGGCCTGCTCTTTTTCGCACTGGCCGTCATCGTGGCCCGGGTGGGCATGCGCAAGCTGGAATAACACCGGCCGAGGCGGAGCCTCGCGGCCCAGACCGTTTAGAATAGAGAGTGTGAAGCCGACCAGGGCGCTGGCACTTACAGTCATCCTGGTCGCGATCTGCAGCGCCGGTCCCGGCGCGCAAGGCCCGCAGCGGCGGCTCACGACCATCGACGCGCTGCGACAGTTCCCCGGCTTCTTCCACCTCCAGAACGTGCTCGTGCACGGCGAGTTCGTCGAGACCGAACGCCGCGTGTCGCTGCGAGGCGGCGACAGCGAGATTCGTGTCCAGCTGATGCCGACCGTCACCACGGCGACCGGCGCCGTCGAGGTGCGGGGGCAGCTGATCGACGTCGGACGCCTCGAAGCCGGCGACTCGCGCGCCGGTAACTTTGTCGAGGGGCGTGAGTCGTCCTCGTGGCCCCACCCCGGCGAGGAGCTGGTGCTGCAGGTCAGCGCGGTGGCCCCGTCGCAGCCGATGGTCGCGCCGACGCTGCGCGCCCTGGCGCTCGAGCCGTGGAAGTTCGCCGGCCAGACCGTGACGGTCACCGGCAATTTCCGCGGCCGCAACCTGTTCGGCGACCTGCCGGACGCGCCGGGCAAAGGGCGCTACGACTTCATCGTGCGCGGCGGCGAAGGCTCGGTGTGGGTGACCGGCACGCGGCCGCGCGGTTCGGGGTTCGACTTCGACGTCGATCGCCGCATCGACAGCAACCGCTGGCTCGAGATCACAGGCCCTCTCGTGCACGACCGCGGGCTGGTGCGCATCGAAGCCACGAAGATCGCCCTGGCCAAGGCGCCTGCGCTGACCGAATCGGATCACGAGGACGGCCCGGTGTCGGCGGCCCCGCTCAAGCCGGCCGAGGTGGTGTTCAACTCACCGGCCGAGGGTGAGACCGACATCACGCCAACGTCCAGCGTCCGCATCCAGTTCTCGAAGGGGCTCACGGAGGCGTCGCTGGCGGGCCGCATCCGTGCGAGCTACCTCGGCGCGCCGTCCGGCAGCGAGGGTCCGTCGATCAAGACGACCTACGACGGCGCCAACCGCGCCATCGAGATCAAGTTCGACAAGCCGCTCGAACCGTTGCGCACCGTCAAGATCGAGATCCTCGAAGGCGTCACCGCCTTCGACCGCGCTCCGCTCGCCCCGTGGACGCTGACGTTTACTGTGGGTGGATAGCCTCAAGGCTCAAACCCCTAAGGTACCAGCGTCATCTCGAAGGTCTGCTTCAGCGTTCCGAGCGACACCTCGATCGCGTAGCGACCGGGCGCGAGCGGCGACAGCACGGCGTCGGCGACAATCCACCGGAACTGACCGGATTCGTCCGGCCGCGCGCTCACCTGCACCGGTACCTGCAGCGGCTGTCCGGCGCGATCCAGCAAGCGCGCCACGGCGGTGCCCGGCACGGTGGTCGCCAGCTCGAGGCGAATGCGTTCGCTGCGCGAGAAGCGCGTATCGGCCGTCTGCAGATGCCGCGGGCCAGTCGAAGGCCCGCGTCGCCAGACGACGGGCGTGCCAAGCTCCTCGCCGCGCGGCGCAGTCATCACCACGCGGGCGGTGTCGGTGAGCACCACGCTGTCGTTGGCGTCAGGACGCAACTGCACCTGCACCGCGTACTCACCGGGTGTCACGGCGCCGCGCTC
>Ga0070670_100004023_pt1 | contig 12273 bp, 13 predicted proteins | sample KBSS63metaG_FD_64665 | JGI IMG/M metagenome (GOLD analysis project Ga0070670, IMG submission 64665) | Switchgrass rhizosphere microbial communities from Kellogg Biological Station, Michigan, USA - KBS S6-3 metaG | ecosystem: Host-associated > Plants > Roots > Rhizosphere > Soil ... | reverse complement strand
CGCCAGGAACGAAAGGGCGACCGTTGACGTTCGATATCGAGATCGTGCTCCGCAACCGCGACGAGGCGATTAGGAGACGGCTCCGCCACGATGGGAACGACGTCCCGCGCTGGACCGAGCTCGATGTGCAGCAGGTGCTGAAATCCATGCTCCTGGCGATAGATCACGCGAAAAACCCCCGGTCCGAGCAGGAATACGTGGCTCTTCGCGGGTTCAGTTGGATCGTCGAACCGACCGGCGGGGGAGTCGTGATCGCCATCGAAATCCCGATGGGGGCTGCGGTCGCCGGCCCCTTCAATATCCCTCAAGCGCGCCTAGACTCGATGATCAGCAAGGTACTGAGTTCGAACTCCGTGAGCGGCCAAGTGATTCATTAGGCGGCAATTGCCGATAGTTCGGGAAGGCGGCAGTGGACAGATTTCACTCCTTTCTCGACGATTACAAATCCGCACGGGTCAACCGTGCCCACCCGCGCCAACGTGCGAATTGGCGCAGGATTCTGCCCCGTCAGGGGCGGCATTCCCTTTGCCCTTCCCCGGTTGCCAATGGTGGCCAGCTCCCGGCCGCAATATGAAATTACCCTTTCGAATCCTCGTCCTCGACGACGACGACGCGGCCCTCGCGGGCATCGTGGAGTTGCTCCGCGACGCGGGTTACGTGGTGACCGGCGCCACGACCTATGACGCCGCCAAGCGTCTGCTCGCCCTCGATTCCTACGACCTGCTGATTACCGACATCCGGCTGCGCGGCTTCAATGGATTGCACCTTGTCCGGCAGAGCCACCGCGACCGGCCCGAGATGGGCATCATCATCATCAGCGGCTACGACGAGCCGATGATCGAGGTCGAGGCCGGGCGCTACGGCGCGGAATTCGTGCGAAAGCCGATTAAGCCGCCGCAGTTCCTGCAGAGCGTCGCGCGCACGCTCGCAGACGTGCGCCGGCAGCGCCGCTGGCCGCGCAAGCGCGTCGTCGGTGGCTTTCGCGTCACGGCGAACGGACGCCCCGCTGCGGTGGTCGATGTGTGCTACGGCGGCCTCCGGCTCGAAGTCCCCGAAGGGGGCAATCTGCCGGATGTGTTCGACGTCGAGATCGCCGGCATCGGTCTCCATCTGCCGGTCGAAGCCGTCTGGACGCAGCGTTTAGACGAAGGCGGTGCCATGATGTATGGCGCCGCGCTGGCCACCGAGGAAACCCCCGCCGCGCGCACCTGGCGCGCCATCGTCGACCGGCTGAGCGCGTAGGCGCACGGTCTACAATGCGCGCATGCCGCGCAATCTGTTCCCCGTCATTGCCATCCTTACTTGCCTTTCTGCGCCGGCGTCGCGCGCGCAGCAGGCGTCTTCCACCGCGTTCGAGCTCGATGAACTGACGGTGCAGCAGCTCCAGGACGCCATGACGTCCGGGCGCTACACGTCACACCGCCTCGTCGAGCTATATACGGCCCGCATCAACGCCATCGATCGCCAGGGTCCCGAGCTGCGTTCGGTCATCGAGTTGAACCCCGACGCGTTGACAATTGCCGACACCCTCGACGCCGAGCGTCGGAACGGCCGCGTCCGCGGGCCCCTGCACGGCATCCCGGTTCTCATCAAGGACAACATCGACACCGCCGATCGCATGATGACCACCGCCGGGTCGCTCGCCCTCGCCGGCGCCGCGGCGCCGCGCGACGCGTTCGTGGCGGCTCGCCTGCGCGAGGCCGGCGCGGTCATTCTGGGCAAGACGAACCTCAGCGAATGGGCGAACTTCCGCTCGACGAAATCGACGAGCGGATGGAGCGCGCGCGGCGGCCAGGTAAAAAATCCGTACGTGCTGGATCGCAATCCATGCGGTTCGAGCTCCGGCACCGGCGCGGCGATCGCCGCCAACCTCGCGGCCGTCGGCGTCGGCACGGAGACGGACGGATCGATCGTCTGTCCGTCGGGCGCGAACGCGCTCGTTGGGATCAAGCCGACGGTCGGACTCGTCAGCCGAACCGGCATCGTCCCGATTTCGCACTCGCAGGACACCGCGGGGCCGATGACTCGCACAGTCGCGGACGCCGCGCTGCTGCTGGCCGCCCTCAGCGGCGTCGATGCGAAGGACGGCGCGACGACGGCAAGTCGCGGGAAGGCCTCGGCCGACTACCGGTCCGCGCTGAAAGGCGACGGTTTGAAAGGTGCGCGCATCGGTGTCGCGCGCAAGCGCTATTTCGGATACAGCCCGGCGACCGACAAGGTGATCGACGCGGCGATTGCGGACCTCAAGGCGCAAGGCGCCGTCATCGTCGATCCCGCGGACATTCCGACCGGTGCGAAGCTGGATGATTGCGAGCTCGACGTGTTGCTCTACGAGTTCAAGGCGGATCTGAACGCGTATCTCGCGTTACGCGGCGCGACCGCGACGGTCCACTCGCTCGAGGAGGTGATTGCGTTCAACAAGAAGGAAGAGTCTCGCGAGATGCCGTTTTTCGGGCAGGAGCTCATGCTCAGCGCGCAGAAGAAGGGGCCGTTGACCGCGCCCGCGTACCGCAACGCGCTCACGACATGCCGGGCGCGGGCGCGAACGCTGGGAATCGACGCGGTGATGACGCGGCTGCGTCTGGATGCGCTCGTCGCGCCGACCGGCAGCCCCGCGTGGCCGACCGATCCGATCAACGGTGATCACTTCCTCGGCGGCAGCTCGACGCCGGCCGCGGTCGCAGGCTATCCCAGCATCACCGTCCCTGCCGGATTGGTTCATGGACTTCCGGTCGGCGTGTCCTTCATCGGTCGGGCATGGAGTGAGGCGAAGCTCATTCAATACGCGTACGCCTACGAGCAGGCGACGCGGCGCCGCAAGCCGCCGCAGTTTCTCAAGTCCATGCCTTAGCATCCAGCGCGGCAGCGATCGCGTCGAGTCCGGGGCGCAGCTTCTCGGTCGGTCCGCCGAATCCGATCCGGACGTGCTCGGGCGCCTGAAAGAACCGTCCCGGCACGATGGCGGTGTCGCGCTCGGACAGCAGCCGTTCGACAAAGGCGCTCGAATCCGCGATGCCGCGCAGCCGTGGAAAGACGATGGTGCCGCCGGCGGCAACCCAATCGAGCTCCGCTCGCGACCTCAGGAACTCACGAACGATCGCGCCGTTGGTCTCCAGGATCTCAGTCGAACGCGCCAGCAGGCGATCGATGTGCTGAAAGGCGATCACGGCGAGACGTTCCGCGACAATCGATCCGGTGCCATCCACCACGTCGCGCGCGCGCCGGATGCGCCGGGCGACGTCGCGCGACGAGAGAATCCAGCCGCAGCGAAGTCCGGACAGACCATAGGATTTCGTCAGGCTGCTCGTCGAAATGAACGGGTCGCCTATCGCCGCGCCCACGCCCTCCGGCTTGACCGGCCCTCGCGCCGACGCGGCCGACGCGTCGAGGTAGACCTCGTCAATCAGCACGTGCGCATTGTTCGCCTGCGCCAGCCAGCCGATTTCCTCCAGCGCGTCACGGGTCGCCACGACGCCGCTCGGATTGTGAGGGCTGGTCACGATGATCAGCCGCGTGCGAGGCGTCATCGCGCGCCGGACGCGGTCGGGATCGAGCGTAAAGCCGCCGGCGAAATCGCGTTCGAAGTGATTCACCTGCGCACCGACCAGCCGCGGCGCCGCAAACAGCGGGTCATACCCTGGCGTTTCGACGAGGACCTCGTCACCCGGCTCGAGCAGAGCTGCGCACACCAGAAAGTTTGCGCCCGACGTGCCCTGCGCGGTCGTCACCTGATCCGGTTCGACCCCGTACCGATCCGCAATCGACTCGATGAGAGGCGCATACCCCTCTTCGTTCTGTCCCTCGAGCGCGAGAGCGGCGGCGGCGCCGGGCAAATCGCCGATCGAGCATGCGCGGATGTTGCTGCCGGCCAGATCGAACGTCGCGGCGGGCCGCGTTTTCGCCCATTCCATGTATGGTGCGTGAGCGTGAAGGGGAGTCATACCTGAGGACGCCGTTGGCTCGATCTGAACCAGTAGAAGATCGGGATGCCTGCCGCCAGCAGCAGCGCGCCGCGTACAGCGCTGCCAGGGTCGGACCAGATGACGCTCCCGACGACGCACACCGCGGTCAGAGCGAAGAGGACCGGAAGTACCGGATAGGCCGGCATCCGGAAAGTGTCCGGCGGCCGCTCGTCGAGCGGCCGCGTCCGTCTGAAGATGAGCACCGTCGCCACCGTCATTCCGAAGAAGATCCAGTCCGCGAACACGACGTAGTTGAGGAGCTGCCCGTACGTGCCGCTGAGCGCGAGCACGCACGACCATGCAGTCTGCAGCACGATTGCGGTTCCGGGCGTGCCATAGCGCGGATGGAGACGCGCGAGCGCCGGCAGGAACAGTCCGTCGGCCGCCATTGCATAGTACACGCGTGTCGGCGCCAGGATCGCCAGGTCGAGGAACCCGAACGTCGAGATGGCGATGGCGGCCGTCACGAACTGATCGCCGGCCGTGCCGAACATTCGCCGCGCCGCGTCGGCAGCCGGCGTCGTGGTCGCGGCAAGCCCGTCGAGACCCATCGCCCGCAGATACACGACGTTCACGAGGCTGTAGATCGCAATCACCGCAACGGTCCCGGCGATGAGGCTGAGAGGGAGGTTTCGGCGCGGGTTCTCGATCTCTTCGGCGAGGTAGTTGGCGTTCTGCCAGCCACCGTAGGCGAACAGAATCGGCACCAGCGCGAAGCCGAAGGCAATCATGGTCGCGCCCCCGCCCGGCGACGGTCGCGACGCGGCCCACCACCCGGCATGGCCCGCGGCGAATGCGCCGAACGCGATCAGCGCCCCGAGCGCTGCGACCTTCAGGACCACGAGCACGTTCAGCACCCGGCTGCCGGGTTTGACCCCCAGATAGTTGATCCCGGAGAGCACGATCAACGCGGCGATGGCGAGCGGCACGGCCGGCGCTTGCGGCTGCCCGACCAGACGGAGCGCGTAGGTGGCGAAGGTGATGGCGACGGCAGCGATCGCTCCGGTCTCGATGACGGCCAGCAGCGCCCAGCCGTACAAGAACCCGGCAAGGGGATGATACGCATCGCGGAGGTACACGTATTGGCCGCCGGCGCGTGGCGCGATCGCGCCGAGCTCGGCATAGGCAAGTGCGCCAACGAGCGCGATTGCTCCGCCGGCGGCCCACGCCCCGAGCACGAGCGATGTGCTGTCGAGACGCTGCGCGACGATATACGGATTGATGAAGATGCCCGACCCGATAATCCCGCCGATGACGACCATCGTCGCGTCGAACGGACCAAGCGCGCGCTTGAATGTCACGGATACAGCCGATCGATCCGCCAGACGCCGCCGTCCCGCACGTAGCGCACGCGGTCGTGCAGACGATCGGGCCGCCCGTACCAGAACTCGATCCGGTGCGGGGCGATCCGGTAGCCACCCCAGAACGCCGGCCGATCGACGGTGCGGCCTTCGAAGCGGCGTTCGATTTCCCGGTAGCGCTGCTCCAGCATCTCACGGGAGGGAAGCACTTCGCTTTGTTCAGATGCCCAGGCGCCCAGCTGACTGCCGCGGGGACGCCCCGCGAAGTACGCGTCGGATTCCGCCGCGGTGACCCGCGTCACGCTGCCCTCGACCCGAATCTGTTCGTCGAGTGTTGGCCAGTGAATGCACAGGGCCGCTCGCGGATTGGCGTCCAGCTCGCGCCCCTTGCGGCTGTTGTAGTTCGTGAAGAATACGAACCCGCGCTGATCGATGCCTCTCAGCAGCACCAGCCGTGCCGACGGCTGGCCCTCGGCGTCGGTCGTGGCGAGGATCACCGGCGCCGTGTCGACCTGGTGCGCCCGGGCCCGCTCGACTGCATTGAGAAACTCCGTGATGGGATCGGCGCTGGCCATCAGTGATTCTTCATCCTTCTTCAGCGGGCGGTCACGACTCCTTCGCGCGCCGGCGGCTACTGTTCATGCTGGAGGGCGTCATGAAGAAGCTGCTGAGTATTATCCCACTCGCCATAAGTGCCGCCTCGTGCGTCCCGATATACGGCGCCTATGCCCCGCCTGCCGGTTACGCGCCCGCGGCACCCCGCGCGCCGTACCAGCCGATGCCGATCGTGAACCCGGGACCGATGGACCGCTGGACCAACGTCATGCTGCTGACGCGAGGAGCGGAGATTGCCGTGGTGACCGACGAGGGGCAGCTCACGACCGGAAACTTTCTGGCAGCGACCAGTACGTTCGTGCGGATGGTGGCGAGGGCCGGCGAGATTGAAATCCCTGCCGCATCGGTCGTCCGCGTCGATTTGATGCGCGGCGGCCGCAGCACCGTCGCACGGGATGCGGCCGCCGGTGGCGCATTCGGTGCGGGTGTCGTTGGTCTGCTGGGCCTGGCGGGCGGCCAAATGCCGCCGGCGCGGCTCTTCGCCGCCGGCGCAATTCTCGGCGCCTACGAGTCCGCCGCATGGGGACGCCAAGTCAACGCGCGCTCGTCTGTGACGATATACGTCGCCTCACCGCCGCGGTAGCAGTGACTTGCGCATCTTTGCGACGACGGTGAAATTGGGATCCACGACGTTTGCGATTTCGTACTCGAGCGCCTGGCCCATGAACGTCGAGGCGCCGCGTTCAGAGAACCCGTAGTCGGTCATCAGCCACTTCTGCATCTCACTCGTCGCCAGTTGAAAGGCCTCCAGGAGCGGTCGCGCGCTGCCGAGCACCATGATGTGCGTGTCGTTCTCGAGGCGCGGCCACGCGATCGGCTTCTTCTTCAGCAGCGTGACGGTGAACTCGACGTCCATCGAGGTTTCGACGCCCGTTCCCGCCGCTTCCGCCTCTCCCATCCGTGCATGGCCGTCGCCGAGGAAGAGCAGCCCGCCGGGCTCATGCACCGGCAGCATCAGTGTCACGCCGGCGACCATCCCCGCGTAATCCATGTTGCCGCCGAAGTTTCCTGGAGTGATCGCGGCGATCGCTTCCTTCCGCGCCGGCGCGACGGCGACGCATCCCAGCATCGGTTTCAGCGGCAACTCCATGTGTGCCGGCGTGACGTCAGGCGAGTCCAGCGTGACTACGCCCCTGGCCTTGTCGATGTTCCAGATCATCCGCTTCGGCTCGCGGTCTGTGCGGGCGGCAATCGCCTGCGGCGTCACAGCATACGGCGCCATCAGGCTGCCCGAATATCCGGTCGCGCGGTTCGTTTCTATCTTTTCGATCCGGATCACGAGCACATCGTCGGCCTCGGCCCCCTCGATGAAGAAGGGGCCCGTCTGGGGATTCCCGCCGGGGGACCGGGCGTCGCCGTTCCAGTCGACACCTGCGGCATCGATGGTCCTCGTGACTACCCGATCGCCCGACCGTAGCCGGAGCGCCGGCGGGTGTGCCGCCGAGTAGGTCGTATAGAACTGAGCGGGAGTGAATCGATGCGTCTCGGGGGCTTGCGACGCGAGGAGAGCGGGAAGCGAAGCGGCGGCGGCCACCGCCAGCGGACCTGCAGCTAATCTCATGGAGCGCTCCTGACGCCCAGCAGATTACTCGATGGCCCGGTAAATCTTTCCAGCGCGACAGGTCCCGCGACGCTCGCGTCGCGAAATCGCTCGGTTTACCGTCGGGTTGGGCGGAATCCGTCTTGCACGGACGAGTTGCCAAATATTTCCAGGGGTGTTCCGTGTCCCGATTCTGGTTGATTACTGCAGGACTGGCAGCGCTCGGCGCGTTCCAGTTGATTCGGCACCGCCTTGCGCAACGCGTCGGGGAGCCCAAGTTCGACGAGGTGAGCTCCGACTGGCTGAACTACGCGCGCTCGCGCAGTGACGAGTCGCTGTAAGGCTGTAAGGCTGTAAGGCTGTAAGGCTGTAAGGCTGTAAGAAGGAAGCGCCGCGATTATTCGCGTTCGCGTTTGCGGGGCAGTGGCCGGTCGTTGACGCGTCCCTCGGAGGGGCGCATCGCCGTGGCGCCAGCGTGATCGTGCGTAAAGCCGGGTGCCGATAACTTCTTGGAGGGCCGTATCAGCGCGTAGAGGTCGTTACGCAGCTTCCGCGTTTGCTCAGTGAGTTCCCTCAGCTGTGCTTTGATTTGTTCCTCGGAATGCCAATCTTTCATACCGACCTATCCAACTTGTGGTGCGATTAAGGCTCCAAACGGTTCGGACGGGCTTGCCGCTGCACGATCGACGCCACGATTGCGGACGGAAAGAAATCCTACTGACACGCCCCGATCGGAGCAAGCTCATCGGGCGCGGCGATCTGACGCCGCCGCTGCTGAGGTCGCGCACCAGCACTGGTAGACTGTGTCACGCGCCGGGGTGGCGGAACTGGCAGACGCTCGGGACTTAAAATCCCGTGGCCTTCGGGCCGTGTGGGTTCGATTCCCACCCCCGGCAGATTACGGCTGGTGGATCAGCCTCCATCGCTCAATCATCAGCGCAAGCGGCGTCACCCTCGCGAGCGCGCCGGGATGGCGCGAGTAGGATAGGGGAAATACCAACCGGGCGCGGCCCGTTTCGCCGAGCGCCGTCTGCACATCCGGATGCTGCGCGACTTTCGCACTGATTGCCGCCGCCAGCACCGCTTCATGCTCGGAAGAACCCACCGCGATTGTCTGATCGCGGTATGTGAATTCCTTCCCGCGGATGCGCCGGGCCAGTCGTTTGGCTTCCATTACGGGCGCCATCGCGCACGCCCCCCGGTCAGGCGTGCCTTCCTGGAACTTCAGCGCTTCGGCGAAACTGTCGATCGAGTAGAAGTACTCACCATTCAGCTCGAATTCCGCCGGCGCGGCGTTGCAGAGCAGGTTGAATCCGGTCCAGTTGTAGAGCGACCCAGCGGGTTTGTCCTCCCGTCCCTCCCAGGCTATCGCGCCGAGAGCAGACAGCTCGAGGACCTCGTCGGCCTCGACGGACCACAGAATTCCAGCTCCGTCGTCGGGGGGCAGCAGGCGCCCGCGAATGATCTGGTCGGTCGGGCGGCGAAGGATCGAGAGCAGAGGATTCAAACCGGGGTATCGTCCGTACCGTCAATATAGCGTCTTGAGGGAGGAGCTTGCGTATGTTGAATCGAGTAGGCGTCCTGGGGGTCCTTGTCGTCGGCATTCTCGCGGGCTGGCTGTTTGCCGGGCCGTCAACCCACGCGCAAAGCTCGGCGGCTCACGCGCCATCGGTTGTGACGTCAGGAGGGGAACTTCTGCTTCAGTTTGAACGCGGCACGCTCTCGGAGAACATCAGTTCCATGCGGTGTGGCGTACGCAGCGTCGAGGGCACCTGGGTCCTGTGTGCGGCGCCTGATGCATTCGATGCCGAGCGCGGCCTGAAGTGGGTGAACCTCGCGTACGTCACCCAGATCACCAAGCGCGAAAAGTAGGAGACCTTCCGGCACTCCACGTGCATCCGCCGATGCGGTGTCGTGATTGCGCGGGAGGTCTGCCATGTTTCGCGGATTGTTGAAGCTCGTCCTGATCGTCGTCGTTGTGGTCGCGGTCGGCGCATTCGCGCTGGGGTATTGGAGCTTCGATCGCATGCGCGGGCCGGCCGCGGTCGAAAAGCCCGTCGCCACGTCGGGACATGTCGATGTCGACAAAGCCCGGCAAGCGGGCGCGGAGATTGGCGAAAAAACGGCGGTTGCCGCGGATCGGGCCAAGTCCGTCCTCGAGGACGGTGCGTTGACGGCAAAGATCAAGTCCAAGATGGCGCTCGACGATACGCTCAAATCCCGCGGCATCGACGTGAGCACTGACGGCGGCGTAGTGGCGCTGAGCGGCACGGTCTCGTCCGCTGCCGAGCACGAGCGCGCGCTGCAACTGGCCCGGGAAACCGCGGGCGTCAAGTCCGTGCGCGATAGCCTGCGCGTGCGCTGAGCCCGACGGCGGAGCCGCGCAGGAGATCGATTAACATAACCCCGCATGCGGCGGTGGATCCTCGTGTTCGTGGCGACGCTGGCGGCCTGCGGCGGTGGCGCGTCGCCCGCGCCCACTCCGACCACGCCTTCTCCTCCATCTCCACCGGCGCCCGCACCGACCAACTGGCCGATTACCGGGAGGGTTGTGAGTGCGCCGGCGTCAGGGCCGATCGCGGCCGCCTCCGTAACGTTTGGCGACCTGGCGCCACTGACCACCGACGGCAGCGGCAGGTACACAATCGTCACGACCGATACGTCGACAAAGCCGCTGACCATTGCCGCCGCTGGGTATCTCACGCGCGAGACGTCGCTGACCGGGGGCGAGGCGCGCACCGGCGTCGATTTCGATCTGATTGGCACGGAGCCGGAGTTCCCACGCGAACAGTACTTGCATCTGACGCGAAATGGATTCGAGGGACCGAACAAGCACGAACCGACGCGCCACTGGACCGCGAATCCGAACATTTACATAGGCACGACGTGGCGCGGACTCGACGGCCGCAGCACCGAGGCGCAAATCACACCGGAAAGCCTCGCCTTTGTGATCAGCGAAATCAGACGCATCGTTCCGCTGTGGAGCGCCGGAACCCTGCACGCGGGCATCATCGAGAGCGGACCTGAGTCGCGGACGCCGACAAAAGGCTGGATTACGGTGCAATACGGCCGGTCCGGCAACTGGAGCCTGCTTGGCGTGGATCCCGGCTGGGTGCAATTGGGCAGCGAAGGAACGTGCCAGTCGCTCGCGATCATCCACGAATTCGGGCACGCGCTCGGCTACTGGCATTCGTCGGTGCGCCCATCGATCATGGGGGGTGGACCAGGACGGTGCGAACTGTACGACCTGACGCCGAACGAGGCGGCCATCGCGCGCGTGATGTATTCGCGGCCGCCGGGCAACATCGAACCTGACAAGGATGGTCCACCGCCGCCGCCGCCTCCGGTCCACACCCTCCTCCCCAGGCTCTACGCCGACGGCGCACCGGCACCGGCGGTCCGCTGCGACAACCGGTTGCCGCGTTGACCGCGCGCATTCCTCTCATCACCGCCGTCGCCCTGGGTAGAATATCCCTGCCATGATTTCGACAATCCTTCTGCTCGCCCTGGTGTTGCCGTTGGCTCCGCAGGAGCAGGCGGTGGACATGACCACCTACCAGATGGTCTTCCTGACGAAGGGACCGAACTACGACGCGGTGTCGAAGAGCGCCGACGCGCAGAAGCTGCAGGACGCGCACCTCGCGGGCCTGATCGCGCTCAACGAGAAGCGCGTGAACCTCCTCTTCGGTCCGCTACTCGATAGTGGGGACTTGCGCGGGATTGTCGTGCTCGACGTGCCGAATGCCGACGCCGCCGCGAAGGCTCTGGCGGACGATCCGTATGTCAAGGCCGGCGCCATGGCGGTGACGGTGCGGCCGTGGTTCGGTCCCAAGAACTTCTTCAGCCGGCCTGCCGAAGGGCGGCAGCTCGAGCCGCTCATTCTGGGATTCCTCGTGCGCGGCTCGAGCACGGCGCAGTCCGGAGAGGCCGCGGCCGAGATTCAGAAAGGCCACCTGGCGTACATGAGCAAGCTGCACGAGCAGGGCAAGCTGCTCGTCGCGGGGCCTTTCATGGACGACAGTCCGACGCGCGGGATCGTGATCTATCGGGTTGGAACAGTCGACGACGCGAAGGCCCTGGCCGCAGAGGATCCGGCGGTGAAGGCGGGGCGGCTCGTGCTCGACGCACATCCCTGGATGACGTTCAAAGGCATTCTGAAATGAGAAGGGGGTCGTGAAGGTCTTATACTGACCGCGTGAACCGCCAGGGCCATGCCATCGCGCTCGCGGTCATCGTTGTCGCGGTTCTCGGCGCGAGCGTCGCACGCGTCCAGTCGCCGGGCAGCTTCGCCGCGCAGATCGCGGATCTCTCTGAGCCGGGCGGCTACTTCGACACCGACAATCTGATCTCCAACGAGCGGTCGTACTTACGAGTGCTACCGGAGCTCGCACGCCGAAACGTCCACGGCGGTGCGTACATCGGCGTCGGCCCCGATCAGAATTTTTCCTACATCGCCGAAATCCGGCCATCGATCGCCTTCATCATCGACGTTCGACGCGACAACCTGTTGCTCCACCTGCTGTTCAAAGCTCTCTTCGCCGAAGCGCGGACGCGCGTCGAGTATCTCGCGCTGCTGTTCGGCCGTGCGACGCCGGACGGCGTGGAACGGTGGAAAGGGGCACCGGTGGAACAGATCGCGCGCGCCGTGGAGCAGCAGCCGCTGCGACAGCCGCTCGACGCCCTGCGGAAACACGTGGATGCCACGGTAAAGTCCTTCGGCGTTCCGCTGTCGGCGGCCGATTTCGGCACGATCGATCGTTTCCACCGCCGCTTCATCGAAGATGGATTCGAGCTCAGGTTCCAGAGCACCGGCCGCCCGCCGCAGTTTTATTACCCGACGTATCGGGAGCTGCTC
>Ga0070670_100004022_pt1 | contig 12274 bp, 6 predicted proteins | sample KBSS63metaG_FD_64665 | JGI IMG/M metagenome (GOLD analysis project Ga0070670, IMG submission 64665) | Switchgrass rhizosphere microbial communities from Kellogg Biological Station, Michigan, USA - KBS S6-3 metaG | ecosystem: Host-associated > Plants > Roots > Rhizosphere > Soil ... | reverse complement strand
CGTCAGTCGCGCCATACACGAAGTGCCTGATCAACTGGTCGCTGATCTCGGCCCGTGCCCCGATGTGGGAGGGCCGGTACAGGAGCGGTGAGAGCACGGCGTACACGGAGTCCGGGTCCGACTTCGACACGAGGTCGAGCATCCACTGGACCGCTGCCTGCCCGTCGTCCAGCCCCTTGTAGAACGCCTTGACCGCAATCCACTGCTCAGGCGCGTGCTTCTTCAGGGCGTTCATCCAGAACTTGCCCATCTCGGCGCGCGTGCCCATCGCCACCGACACCCGCTTGCGCTGGGTCAGCGTCTGCGGGTTGATCCGGCGCATCAGCCGTCCCAGCGGGGTGCGGCTGTCCATCATCATGTCGGCCATGCCGTAGCCCAGCCGGGACAGTTCGTGCTGTTCGAAGAAGTCGTGCTCCGCGTTGGCCGACATCTTCTGCATGCGGTCCATGACCAGCATGGTCTTATCGTTCCAGACGCCCAGCACGGCCTTCCTCGCCTTGATGGCCTCACCGACCGGACCCAGCACCTTGAGCACGCCATCGGGGATGGCGTTGTAGATCGGGTACTGGCCCTTCAGGCCAAGGAAGACCGGACCCTCGGGTACCTCCTGCGTGAAGAACACGAGGTTCCGCCCGAAGCGCAGCGTCGGGTACAGGTACGAGGTGGCCCAGCCCAGCACGTTGCCACCGATGCCCGCACTGTGCTTCTTCGACCAGCCGGTGAACTTGGGCAGCACGCCGACCAGCCGCAACTCGTTCTCGTAGGCGTCGAGCACGTGGTCGGCCACGTTCCGGCTGGCAAGCACCATGCCCACACGGTCACGTGTGACACCAACGGTTCCCTCGACGGCACGGTAGATCGCGTCGGCAGTGAGACCAACGGGGCTGGTGCCACCATGCAGTTCGCCTGCCTTCTTGATCGCACGCATCATCGCGGCTGACTCGGCCTCGGACAGGCCGTGCTCGTCGGCCATCGTCTGGGCAAACCGGCGACCGGCGTTGCGCTCCAGTTCGGAGTTCGCGATGCCACGGAACAGGTCTTCGCGGGTCGCCTTCTTGGCGGTGATCGACTCAGCACGAGTCCCGGGCGAGACGGCATCCAGCCACGACTTGACGCCCAGCAGGTTGCTGGCCTCGTCGCGGATCGGGACCATCAGGTGGTCGGCGTCCGGTGAGAGGAACAGCGAGTACCCCGGGTGCTGCACGGCGAACTCGACCAGTTCGTCGGGCATCTCGCTCATGTCATCGATGCGGACCGGGAGCGAGTCCTCGATCTGGCCCAAGATGTGCTCGGTCCGCTTCACCAGTTCGGCGTCGTCCAGACTCTCCGAGATGTACTCGTTGAGGTCACGGAACCGGTGAACGGCGCTCCTGATGATCGCAACGTTGTTGCCGCTGAACGGGTCCTTCAGCAGGACGCGCAGCGCCTCGGCATCCTGACGCGCGATCTGGCGCGGACCCATGTACGTGACGCGGTCGATCAACTCACGGGTCCACTTGGTGGTGGGCGCTGCCTTCGCCTTCACCTCGTTGAGCGCGTCGGTCATGTAGCCGTAGAAGTCGTTGGCGATGACGCGCATGTCGCGCTCTTGCAGGAGATCGCGAACGGCTGCCGCCTTGGCCGGGTCGGCACCCATGTGGATCATCTGCTGGACCGCGCGGTCCCTCCACTCGGCCAACTTCGCGGCCATCCCGCCCTTCACGTCAGGGAGGATGTACTCCTGCACCCGGCTCACCTGATCGCGGACGAGGCGACGGATGTCACCACCCTCTGTCCGTCGCTCGGCGTGCTGGATGGCAGCGCCGGTCGGGTTCGTCTCCGTGAACGCGGAGTTGGAGAAGATCATCCGCCGCGTGTTGGCGCGGTCAGCAGCCTGAATGGTGTGGTTGGCAGCCGACGTGTCGCGGACCCGGGCGACGGTGTCAACCGGGACGCCAGCCTGCTCCATCAGGTCGTCGGCCCGCTTGACAGCGCGCCAGCCCAGCCCGTCGTACGACCCCCACGCGGCCAGCCGCGACATCGTCTGCGGGATGCTGCTGACGGCATTCCCGGCTGCGTCCCACCCGGCGGTCTTCGCCACCCCGCCGCCCGTGCGCCAGTACCCGAACAGGGTGAGAGGATCGGTCAACTTGTCGATGGCCTGACCGGTCTGGAGGATGCGCGGCAACTTGGTGGCGATGAGGCCACTGATCCCCGCGTCCTTCACGCCCTGCCTGATGGCCCCCGCCAGCGGGTGGTTCGGGTTCGCGCCCATCCGCAGGAAGGCGTCGAGGACATCGGTCGGGTCCAGTGCCTCCTTCGGCACCGGCAGCCCCTGCTTGGCAGCAGCAGTCGCCGCCTTCGGCATGTGGCGGGTCAGCGCGTTCTGGCCGACGTACCGCTGGGCACGACGGACGGCGTAGTTCGCCACCCTCGGGAGGGTGGACCTGAACGCCTCCTCGCCCGCACCCGCGATGAACTCCTCGACGGACACCCCCGCCTTGGCAGCATCGCGGACGATGGAGGGAGTCTCCATCCCGACACGACGGGTGATCGCCTCGGTCACACCCATCGTGGCAGTCCTGCCGACCCTCGCAGCGAGACCCGCCCCCAGCGCCAGCACGGTCGAGGGATCGGTCACCACCTCGCCCGTCAGGGCCATGATCGGGTTGACGATCAGGGTGTCGAGCGGACCGAAGTGGTCATCGAGGTTCACGGGATCTGGGTTGGACAGCGCGAACCGCGAGCGCGCGATCATGTCACGCGCCTCGTCCTCGTTGATCTTGCCGTCCGTGTAGAGCGACTTGATGGCCGCACGCTCGGGTCCGATCTCGGCGTCGGTGCCCTCCATCGTGGCCTTCAACTGGTCGCCCAACTGGCCGGTGATCGGCGTCTCGATCTGGCCCAGCGGACCGCCGCTGCCGATCCCGCGCTTGAGCGCGCCGACGGCCATCTCGTACATCTTCCCGATGCCAGACGGGTCCAGCAGGTTTGTCTCGGCAAAGAGCGGGTCGTTCAGCCGCCCGGACCGACCCAGCGAGTGCTCCCGCTCGATCTCAAAGCGGCGGTACAACTCCGCAATCTCCTTGCCCTGCATGAGCGGGCTGTCGATCTTGGCGAGTTCCGCCGCGTTCTCCTGCTGGAACTGCTGTTCGAACGGGTCCAGTTGCCCGTGCGGGATGGCGTCCTTCAGCCGCGCCAACTCGGCCACAGCCCCCGGTCCCGGGATCGTCGGGATCATCTGCTGGATCTTGGGGATGGTGTCCACGGACAGGTCTGCTACACCGAGTATCGACCTGATCTCGGGTGGCAGCGGGGCGTTCTTGGGCAGCCCCCACTCCTGCAACTGGAACTCCAGCCGGTCAACGAAGCCGGGTTCCTTCGGCGGCTGCGGCCCCGAGATGGGGACAGGCGGGGCACCGGGCGGGGTGTAGCCGTTGGTGGCAGGCGCGACGGGCGGGAACAGGCTCAGGGGCACCTTGCCCACGTCACCCGACGGCTCGGCTGCCTGCTCGGCAGCACGCGACCCGTACGTGGACTGGCCCTTCGTGCTCCTGCTGACCGACCGGGGGTGGTAGACGGACGACCCTTGGCCCGAGAAGAAGTCGTTGAGCGTGTAGCCACCGCCACTGCTGCCACCGCCACCGAAACTGTTCAGGCTGACCATCAGCGCCCGCCCCTGTTGAAGACCTTCTCCTCGTGGACCGGCATCTGGCTGAACGGCTTCTTCGACAGCGAGTCAGGCGACTCGCGGTCCTCCTTGGACTTGTTCGGCTTCGGCGGCTCGGGTGCCTTCGGTGAGGGCGGCGGGGTGGTTGCCTTGGGACTCGGACCGGCACTCGGCACGGCCCATCCGCCACCAGCAGTGGCCCGACCACCGTAGGTGCCACCGCTGACCCTGCCACCCGCCACCAGCGGCTGGCCGTTCACGGAGTTCTGGATGCCAGCACGCAGGGTGTCCGCGATGTCCTTCGGGATCTGCGCCCCCAGTGACGTGGCCGGGATGGTGGTCGGCCCCTTCAACTGGGCCGTGGACGACGGCATCCAGTACTTGCGGTCGGTCGGGTCGAAGTGGGTCGGGGTGTTGAACTCCTTCGGCGTGACCGCCTTGAGGCCAGCCCTGTTGCCCTCACGGATGTCCTCGACCAACTGGTCGTCGCTCTTGCCCTTGGTCAGCAAGTCGATGGTGTGCTGCTCCTTGCCGCCCTCCTTGTAGCCCAGCGCCTTGAGGTCGGCATCGAGCGACACGGGGTTCGGGTTGCCGTTCAGCGCGTTGTTCCTGAACCGCTGCTGCTCCTGCGTGCTGTTGCCCAGATACACGGAGCGGTGATCGTCGGCGTCGAGCACCATCTCGGGCAGCAGCGTCAGATCCTTGCCCGCGTCCAGTCGCAGTGTCGCCATGATCGAGTCGGGCGACTGCGCGTACACGGCCCGCTTCTTGGGATCACTGCCGATCAGCCACGAGGCATACGTGCTCTTCCCCAGCCGTGAGGTCATGGCCGTGTTGGCATCACCGTTGTAGTACGACGGCTTGAACGCCTCGTCCTCTCCCGGCAGGGAGTACCGGTAGGTCTGACCGGGCAGGTTGGGGACCGTGACGTACCCGTCCTTGGGCGTCAGGCTGGGCTGGTTGTCGGTCATGTCCACGGAGCCATCGGGGTTGGTGATGGTCGTGCCGAACGGGTTGTCCGGGGTGTACCACGTCTTGCCGGTGGAGTCCTTGTACTTGTACGTGATCGTGCCGTCGGGCAGCACCGTCCTCCACGCGGACGGGTTCGGTGCAGTCTTGATGCCAGCCGGTTCGCCCGTGTCCTCGTCGTTCATCTCGGCTTGCAGGTAGATCGGCGTCGGCGCGAGCGAGGTCACGACGGTGGCAGCACGCGGATCGTCACCGTCCGTCTGCACCACGTTGAACGAGTTGGGGTCCATGTCCCCGATGGGCACCACGCCCCAGTTGAGGCTGGGGTTCGTGCGCTCGTTGACCGGGACGGGGCGTCCCTCCACGACCTTGGTCTGGACGTACAGCGGCAGCCCGTTCTCGTCGCGCATCGCCAGCAACTGCAACGACGAGGCGTTCTGCTTGGCCCACTGCGCCACGCGGGTTGACTCCGTACCGCCCGTGTTGTCACCCGGACCGACCGACCCGCCGAACTGCATGTACGGGTGCTCATCGCCATTCATCGTGGCGATCTCCTTGGTCAGGTACCCGATGCGGTCGTCGTGCTCACCGATCCTGAGGTTGGCACCCAGCCGGTCCGCGATGTTCTGCAACTGGCCCACGTACTTCGCGTTGGCGCGGTCGATCTGGAGGATCGTGGAGTTCGGGTCGTTGGCGACGTTCTGCCAGTCCTGACGCGCGTCCTCGTACGCGGCAGTCTCGTCCCAGCCGCTGACCTGCACCTCGATGGAGCGGACGTTGTCGCGCTCCTTCTCGGCTGCGGTCGCATCCGCCCGGTGCCCGGTCTTGTTGGCGAGGGCCAGCCGGTTGCCGACCGATCCCTTCTTGGTGCGCAGGTACCCGCGCGTGGCGTCCTGCGAGAAGTCGCCCTTGAAGTTCGGGTTGCCGTTCTCCCTGACCCACTTCGTCCAGTCAGCACGGTCGTCGGCGTAGTCGGGCGAGTTGGCGATGTCGTCCCACAGTCGGAGGATGGCCTTGCCGTCGGCAGTGAGAGGATCGATGTTCGCCAGCGTCTCGTTCTTGTGGAGGATGCCCGTGTCGTGGGCCTTGGCCTCCAAGAACATCATCGTGGCGTCGTACGGCAGTTCCTTCTTCAACTCCGCGTTGCGCTGGTTCTGGTACGCGGCGTCGGAGCGCGCTCGGCTGCCACCTGACCCCCGGTTCGCGGCACGGTCGGCGTACGCGGCAGCCAACTTCTCGCGCTCGCGGTAGCCCTCGGAGTAGGTGGGCAACTTGCCAGCCCACTTGTGGTAGAACGCGACCATCTGGCCGTCGGTCACCTTGTGCCGCTTGTACGCCAACTCCATCTTGCTGTTCTCGATGGAGAAGTCGTACTCCCGCACCTGATTGTCGTAGTAGTTCCACATCGGGTCGGACGGGTCGAGTTCGTCCCGGCGACCCTTGAACCACTCAAGGATCTGCTTGTCGGTGACACGATGGCCTTCGAACATCCCACCGTTCTTCCATGCGTCCACGATGTTGGACTCACGGACCCGCTGGTACTCGTTGGCGAGTGCGACGATGGTGGCAGTGAGCGAGGGCGCGCTACGAGGCAGACGCCCGAAGCGTGCGCGTGTCGCCACTGCTAGACCTCTTCAGCCGGGGGAGGACCGCCCTGCAACTCCTGCTGGAAGAGCAGGCGGTTGGTGGCCTCACCACCCTTGACCATCGTCTGGGCCATGACCTGCGGGTCCCCACCCGGCACCGGGGCTGGACCGGCACCGGGGGGAGCGCCTTCGACGTTGGACGGCATCGCCTCGGCAGCGGGCATGGCCTGCTCGTTGGAACCGGCCACGCCCGGAGCAGCGCCCAACTGGGTGCGCATCTGCTCCATCATCGCGGCTTCCTCGGGACTGCCCGGGGCCGGGGGCATCGGACCACCGGCACCCGGCTGCTGCCCACCGGCCAGCCCCTCGACGGCCTGCTGGGCATTCTGGAAGCCCATCGCCTGCAACTGCTGCGCCACCGCCGCGATGACCTGCACCGACGCCGGGTTGAGCGACACGTCGGTCTGCTCCTCGCGGATGAGGTTCTGCTCGGACTCGGGATCGTCCACGCCGACCCGGTCCATGCCGCGCACCGCCGCCCACAACTTGCCGTCCACCAGCGTGCGTGCGATCTGCGCCGTCTCCATGTCGTCACGCGGGGTGAGCGACGGGGACAGGATGTCGAGACGGCCACCGCCCAGCAGCACCGGCTCCAGTTCGCGGGCCTTGTTCGACCACACCATGCGGGCCAGCGCCCACACGTCCTTGCGCCACTTGTAGAACAGGTCGCGCTTCATCGAGATCCGGGTCTCGTAGTTCGCAACGAGTGCGTTGATGGCCTTGCTCGATGACATCACGCTGGCCGGGGCCATGCCGCGCAGGAGGTCGTTCAGCCCCGAGACATCGACCATCTCACGGTCGATGCGGGACATGTTCTCCTCGGCTTGGAACGACGGCATCCACGGGGTGATGCCCTCGATCCGGTTGCCCGCTCCCGGGGCGATGACCTGATTGGGCTTGGGGCGCAGCCCCAGCGGGACCTGATCGGGAGCCTCGGGGCCGGTCAACTGCCAGTACTGGGCGTTGACGATGTTGTGCATCAACTGGCTGACCTGCGTCATCCGCTCGTCCTTCTCGCGGATCAACTGCTCGATGTCGAACAGTTCAGGTCGCCCGTTGGGCGTGCCCGGGATGAACGAGTTGAACAGCGGCACGTACGGGATCTGGCCCTCGTACTCGGTGAACTTCACGTTCTGCGCCACGCGGTTGCCGACGATGATGGCGTTCCACGTGTCGTGGGAGACGGGCTTCAACTTGCCGCCCTTGGGAACCTTTGTGGACTTCGGCTGGCGGTACCAGTAGTCCACGATCTCGATGCTCCCACCGGCCCACATCGCGCGGCGTGCCATCGTCCACGACGAGAACGCCGCTGCGGGGATCAGGTAGGGGTAGACCTTGCCGTCCTGCCCGGTGCGCTCGGTGCAGACCAGCCCGTACTCCGCGAAGATCGCCTCGGGCGTCATCAGGTACGAGTACGCGGCCCAGTCCAACTTGCGGTAGTCGGTCGAGGCCCAGCCCAGCCACAGGTTCCGGGGCTGCTCCACGATGTCCACCCGGGGATAGCCGGTGTCGGGGTCCCACCAGACCTTGGCGGCGGTCCTGCCGTACAGCCCCTTCACCACGCACGCGCGGTGCGAGAGCATGTTCAGCCCGACCTCCTCGCGCCACGCCACGTACAGGCGCTCGGCCAGCGATGCGAGGGTGCGCGCTGCGTCGTCATCCGTCAGCGGGACCATGTTCTCGATGGGGGCCACGGCCTGCAACGCGGCGGGGATGTCCACGTACAGCGGCGGCGTGTTGATCGAGATGTGGGCCTTCCCCGGCATCGTCGCACTCTGGTGGTACCACCAGTGGGATGCGCCCTTCTGTGCGAGCACGGCCTCGTCGGGCGGGTAGTACAGAGAGTCCCAGCGATCACACGCTGCGGCAAAGGTCTGCTGCTCGGGCCAGTACTGGTTCCGCCGGTACTGGAGGTCTTCCAGCAGGTCGAGTTCGCCTTGGTCGTACTGACCGTTGGCGAAGTCGGACTGAGAGAACTCGATTGCCTTGTTCAGATCGAGGACGGCGAGCGCCAACCGGTTCCCCTCAGTTGCCCTGTGCCGCCTTCAGGCGTGCGAGCAGTTGCGGTGGGAACGATACTCCACCGCCGCTAGTCCCGAAGTAGTCAAACTCCACCTCCTTGGAGGAGGCTCCCGGGTTCCTTCGTGCCACATCGACTGCTACAGCGAGTGCCATCACCGCATCCTGCTCGATCTTGCGGTCGTCCAACTTGTAGCCCAGCAACTGGCGGCGCACGCCCAGCCACTTGCCGTGCTTGGGCAACTTCAGCCGCCCTTCCTCAATGACCTTCTTCAGCGAGTTCAGCAGGCCCAACTTCTTCGCCTTGGTCCCACCGAACTCCACCATCCTGACAGGGATGGGCAAGAGGTCCCTGAACATCTTGCCGCCGAAGCCCGTGGCGTCCAGACCCGTATGGCAGGTGATGCGCTTGGTGGGATCGGAGTACGCGTTGTGCCCGTGAAGGGCCAGCCCAGCGACGACCTGCGAAGTCTGACGCCCCGACAGGCGATCCACCCACGCGCCACGCCATGTCTGCCCTCCCGTGATGTCGAGGACCATCGCCCACGTGCTGTCGTAGGTGAGCGCCGGATCGACGCCCTGTACGTAGTGATGTCCGGGCTTGGCCGGGGAAAGTTCAGGCAGGTCGTTGTCGAACATGGCGTTGATCGACTCGGCCCCGAAGAACGCCTCGCGTGACTCGATGGCGAAGCCGTCGATGTTCTGGGGGATCAGGTAGGCGGGCATCGCCGCCACGATCCGGTCGAACATCGATGACTCGATGCCGAAGCCCACGTTCTCGCGGGTCGAGATCCGCAGCGAGATCGAGTCGATCAGGCGGTCGGGTGCGAGCGGGTTCCCCTGCTCCCACTTGTCCGCGAAGGCCGTGAGACCTTCGGTCATGGTGCCGATCAGGAAGAGTTGTCCACCAGTACTCAACCGTCGGTTGTGGAGAACTTCGTCAATGACGAAGTCGAAGTTGGGTTCGAAGGCGCACTCGTCAAACGACTCGCCGTCCATGTCCTTGCCCAGTGAGCCGATGGCCCGCTCGCCGGTCGTCCTGAAGTGGATGGTCCCACCACCCAGCAGCGGGTGCAGCCGGATCATCAGGTACTCGCCCCGGTACTTCTTCGACCAGTCGGCCACGGAGGTGCCCATCGCGTCGGTCAGCGGGCAGCCGTTCTCCTGCGCCTCGTGGCTGCCCGACAGCAACTTGGTGATCTCGTAGAACACCAACTCCGCGACCTCGCTGTGGACGCCGAAGTGGTACCACTCGTAGGACAGCGTGAGCCACCGCTCGATGCTCTTGATGTCCAGCGGGTTGGGCGGTCGCTTGCCCATCTTGAACATGGTCGAGTGCAGGATCACGACGGCCAGCCCCAGCGTCTTGCCAGCACGGTTGCCAGCGGCGACGGCGCAGGTCAGGTAGCGCGGCTGCCAGCGCGACTCGTCGCGCGTGATGTACGCCTTGAACAGGCGGCTCTGGCCGGGATGGGGCTTGAAGCCAAGGAACCGCTCGCAGAAGAAGTCCACGTCCCAGCGCGCACGCATCATGTCGGTGGCGAACTGGGTCTGGGTGAACGGGCCGAACGTGTCCACCCCGGTCTCGATCATCGACGCGGCCAGCGCGGCCTTGCCCCGCCGTGTGGCGGCAGGTCCCGGGTGGTGGAGGCTCTTGTCCCGCGACTCGGTGCGACCACGCGCGGTCGCGAGTGAGGTCATCAGCCGATGCGCTCGTACACGCCCTCGGGCGCGAGACCGTCCTCCAGTTCAGGCGGTGACACCACGCGCCCCTCGATCACCATCTGTGGGGCCATGACCATCGCCCCCGACAGCAAACGCGCCATATTCAGCGCGAGGTCCCGATCTGCCTGCTTCTCCAGCCGCCGGTCGAGCAACGCCTGCGCCTGAAGCCCGTGGGTCGCCGTGACCCGCAGTTCGCCCGCCGCGAGCAGCGCGGTGGCCCGCTTCTGGACGAGGATCGCGAAGTCCACCTCTGCCTGCGTCTGCGCGGCCTTTCCGGCGTCTGCGATGTCCTGTGCGTCGATCACGGGCTTCACGCCGCCGAGACACGCCTTGAAGTGGCGCATCAGGGTCTCGCGCTTGATCGCGGTCCCCATCGTGCGTGTCTGGGCCGAGATGTGGACCATCGGCATGCCGGATGCGATGAGCGCGTGGATCTGGGCCTTGTGAGGGGACTTGCAGACCGGGCACCGGTTGCTGGGCTTCGGCGTGAGGGTATCGGCCACGGGCGCATCTTACGCCACCCCGTTTGACCCCATGTGGTGCAGGGTGTAGCATGATGTAGAACGGCGTAGCACCAAGCACGCCACAGGAGGCACGAATGGCACTCATCACCGTTGGAGCCGGAACGCCGGTCGTCCCCCCGGGCACGTACCCGGCCACCCTCGTCGCGGTCACCCCGAAGCGCCTCGCGACCAAGTACAGCGATCCGCCCGGGACGGAGCAGGACTTCCTTGAGTGGACGTGGCTGGTCGATGGACCGGACAAGGACGTGGAGATCACGTCGCTCACGTCGCTCGCCACCGGGCCGAAGTCCACCATGTTCACGATCCTCACCGCGCTGCTGGGCGCGGAGGCGGTCACCGTCGGTGCCGGGTTCGATGAGAAGGATCTCGTCGGCAAGGCGGTCATGGTGCAGGTCACGGAGCAGGAGGGCTTCTCCAAGATCAGCGGCATCATCGCCGCACCCGCGAAGGGCCGCACCCGCCCCGCCCCCGTCGAGACCAAGGTCGAGGAGACGGAGTCGGAGGACGACCTCCCGTTCTGACACTCCGTGTAGCAAGGGTGCTACACTAGCCACGGCCCCGCTGACCAAACCCCCCGGGCAGCGGGGCCGCTTCATGTCTGGAGGACACATGGCAGCACGGACACGGATGATCGAGGCGTACAGCCTCACGGATGCAGCGAAGTTGCTGGGACTCAGCCGCTGGACGCTCCATCGCGCGGTGCAGGACGGCAAGTTGACCGTCCACAAGGCCGCTGAGAGCAAGCACAGCGCGGTGATCGTGTACGCCGCCGACCTGCTCGACTACGTCCTCCGCGAGCGCGGCGGCAAGGGCATCGCGGAGGCGTAGACTCGTCGGTCCCGGCACCCATCGCCGGGTGAGGAGCCGTCAAAAGCCCCGGGAACGGCGAAACCCCGGCTTGCACCGGGGTTTCAAGCACGGCCCACTCAGCAAAGAGAACTGTGCGGAGGACATGATGCCCGAATCGGGCGAATCACGCAATACGCGCCTCGATATGGCGCTCAAGCACCTCGAAATGGGCTTCGCAGCCTTCTCCGTGTGGTCAACGACCCCGGATGGGGTCTGCAAGTGCCCCAAGAAGGCCGATTGCGCCTCTGCGGGCAAGCATCCGATCCCGATCAACGGCTTCCACGCCGCCACGACCGACCCGGAACGCCTCAAGGCGATGATGTCGGTGGACTCCGACCCCAACTACGGCCTCGTGTGGCCGGATGGGGGCGACATCGTGGTCATCCTCGACGTGGATGGGCACCACTGGAAGGACGTGGTCAAGGATCTGAAGGCCGAATATGGCCTTCTGCCCAAGACGAAGACCACCAAGACCCCGTCGGGTGGCCTCCACCTGTACTACCGCTGGCCCGACGGCGTGCCGGTGCCCGACACGAACCACCTCCACGGGTTCGTGGCCCGCTTCCCGAACATGGGCTACGTCGTCGGGGTCGGCAGCGCCATCAACGGCAAGGTCTACACGGACGCGGGCATCGAGGAGATGGCCGTGCTGCCGCTGGACTGGGCACGGACGCCCGCTCCGACCACTCCGACCACTTCCCTGATCACGGTGTCGAGCGGGTACGTCCTGCCGGATCGCGTGGAGACGGGCGGTCGCCACGATGCGATCACCGCCTTCGTCGGGTCGCTGTGGAACCGCGACATCTCGCTCGCTGCCGTCGCCGTCGAGGTGCGCCAGAAGTTGATCGGTCGCTTCGCAGAGCAGATGGACGACCACCGCCTGAGCGAGGAGA
>Ga0070670_100004021_pt1 | contig 12274 bp, 10 predicted proteins | sample KBSS63metaG_FD_64665 | JGI IMG/M metagenome (GOLD analysis project Ga0070670, IMG submission 64665) | Switchgrass rhizosphere microbial communities from Kellogg Biological Station, Michigan, USA - KBS S6-3 metaG | ecosystem: Host-associated > Plants > Roots > Rhizosphere > Soil ... | reverse complement strand
TTTTCTGGTGAAGGCATCATCTTGCTCCACGACACTACCGGGGTCGTATCGGCCCTTAGTCCTATGAAGCGGCTTGCCACCGCCACGCATCACCGCGATCCAGCTTGCAGATTTTGCTCGGCAAACGAACCGGCGGGCACGGTTAGGAGTGGTGCCGGCACGGTGCGGAGGACGCGCTCGCTATGCGTGCCGTGCAACGCGTCGAGAAATCCATTGCGGCCGTCGGTGGACATCACCACGAGGTCGGCCTGAGACATCTGCGCCGTATCGACGATTCCCTGAATGATACCGCCGGTGCGCGTTTGCTCCTTCCACTCCCAGCCGGGAATTTCGGGACATTGCACGGCCGGCATGCCTGATGCCTCTCCGACATGCAATAGGGTGAAGGTGCCGCTGGGGCAATTCAGCCGCTGCACCAATCGCGCCGCCGCCTCCACGGCGGGCTGGGGTCCGGGCGGTTCGGCTACCGGAATAAGAATATTCTTCAGGGATATCGAGCCGTCGGCCGTCGAGACAAAACCCGCGTCGCCCTCGGAAATGAAAAGTGTCATCTGGCCGGAGCGCCGTGCGATTGGCTTGGCCACCGACCGCTGCTGCAACCAGGTGGCCCGCCCCTCGTGCTGGTGCGTCGCCAGCACGATCAGATCCGCGGGACGCTGCTCGAGATACTTCAGGACGCCCTCCACGGGAGAGCGGCGGCCGGCGACCACCTTGCGCACCTCGATGCCGAGCTGCTGGAGGGCTGAGTGCGAGCTGCCCGGCGGCAAGAGTTCCCAGCGTTCGAGTGCTGCGCGCACACCGGGAAAATCCAGCAGTTCGCCCGAACCCTTGTCGGTGACATGGATGAGCGTGAGGCGCGCCTTGGCGATGAGCGCCGCCTTTAAGGCATGATAAAAGGCCGTCAGACTCGCCTCGGAGAAGTCGGTCGGATGCAGGATGTGATCAATAATTGGATAGTTGTAGTTACGAGTCGGTTTCATGATTCGATAGGCTCAATATCTCACCCGAGGGCGAAACTGACTCGGGCCACGGCGGTCTCTATTTCCCCTCCATGAAGGCGCGCAACTCCGCGTCCTTGTCCTTCGTCAGCGAGGTCTGGAGCACCGTCCCCTTGCCGACAAAAGGCTTAAGACCTTCCATCACTTTATCCGGCGTGGATTTGCGCACGAGGACGAAAAGAGCGGAAGTCCCGTTCGTGAACGTCGCACCCAGATCCTTCATGAATTTGTCGTTAATGCCGATGTCAGTGAGCCTTCCACTGAGCGCCCCGCTGCTCCCGCCGATGGCAGCCCCGAGAAGAGGGTTGAGAAACAGCATGCCGATAAGCATTCCCCAGAATGCACCGCCCACCGCGCCGGCCGCGGTGAGATTCACTGGCTGATGTAACTGGACCTTGCCGCTGGCATCACGCGTGACGACCACTGCGTCCTCCATTTCAATCAAGTACTGCGCCTGCAACTTCGCCAGCGCAGCGCGCATTGCGAAGGCATCGGCCTGGTTGTCAAATCCAATGACGATGAGATTGCTCACGGTTTCATAGTCCATGACTTGGACCGCAGCCGAATGCTAGCCTTTCGTCCTATGCGGATCGGGAATGTCAGAAAAAGGAATATCGCGATCCGGCAGACGGAGGTAGAGCTGATAAAGCGGGCCGCCCAGGACTGGGGAAAAATCACTTTTCTCTTCTCCGCAGCTTTCTTGACATCGGTTCAATGAGCCGTGTAACCGCCGTCGATGGCGAAGGTCTGACCAACGGCGAACGATGCGAGGTCGGAGCAGAGGAACAAAACCATGCCGGCCATCTCTGCCGGCTGCGCGGCGCGTCCCATGGGCGAGTTAGCCAGAAAGTGGGCGCGAATCTGGGCGTCATCGAACCAATGTTTTGTCATCGCGGTCTCGACCAATCCCGGCGCGAGCGCGTTAACGCGAATTCCCCGGCTGGCATATTCTATTGCGGCCGCCTTCGTTAGTCCGATGACGCCATGCTTCGCCGCGACATAGGCACTGATCCCCGGATCGGCAATCATCCCGGCGATCGATGCGTTATTGACGATGGCGCCGCGGCCCGTCTGGAGCATGTGGCGGATCTCATATTTCATCGACAGGAAAACGCCTTTCAAATCCACCGACAACACCTTGTCGAACGTGGCTTCGTCCATATCGGCAAGCAGAACCGTTGGAGGCAGAATCCCAGCGTTATTAAACGCGCAATCCAGAGCGCCGTAATGTTTGACTGCCGCCGCTACGAGATTCTCTGCGTCCTTCGCCTCGCTAACATCGGTCTGCACGAATAGAGCTTCGCCGCCGTCCTGCTCGATCATCTCAATCGTCTCTTGCCCGGCAGGATCGAGATCTCCAACAACAACCTTAGCTCCGTAGCGGGCAAACAGAATCGCAGTGGCTCGGCCAATGCCATGGCTACCGCCGGTGATGAGCACAACCTTTCCGGCAAAGTCGAACGGGTTCACCGTTAATAAGGCTATTTATGCCTCTGACTGAGGAAAATTTTCATCAGCGAACTGACGCCGTAGCGGTCGCGTCCTTCACGCAACGAAAACCGAGATGGTTCGTGCTCGTGTTTACCTCGCCCTTTCCGCGCGTCCCGACGACGTAACGTGAGCAGAACTGATCGTTGCACAGAAATGAGCCGCCGCGGTGGACTCGCTTCTTCTCGTTAGGCTCAGCCGGATCGAAAGAGGAATCCGGCCCCTTGGGATTGGCTGCTACTTTGCCGTCTTTCGCCAGCTGCGTGTAGTAATCGGGCCGATACCAGTCGCTGCACCATTGCCAGACATTCCCGGCCATGTCGTAGAGGCCGTAACCATTGGGCGGGAACTGCGCGACTGGCGCCAGATCGGCGAAGCCATCTTCACCGGCGTCTTTCATCGGGAACTTCCCCTGGTAGGTGTTAGCCATCCATTTGCCGTTCGGGCGAAACTCGCCGCCCCAGGCGTAGGTCTTTCCCTCCAAGCCGCCGCGTTGCGCGAACTCGAATTCCGCTTCAGTGGGTAAACGCTTGCCCGCCCACCTGGCGTATGCTTCCGCATCGGCATAAGTCACGTGCACGACCGGAAACTTCTCTTTGCCTTTGAGATCGCTCTCCGGACCAGATGGATGGCGCCAGTTCGCGCCTTTCACATATCTCCACCATTGATACGAGTCGTTCAGCTGCACCTCGCGATCGGACGGCGCAAAGACAACTGAGCCCGCGACCAGACTCTCCGGCGGCGCATCCGGAACCTCCTCTTTGGTTGGCGCGCGTTCCGCCGTCGTGACATAACCCGTCGCCTTGGCGAACTTCGCGAACTGCTCGTTAGTCACAGTGGTTGCATCCATCCAGAAGCCATCCACGCGCACGCGGTGAATCGGCCCCGCGTCATTCGACGCCATAGGCTCGTGGCTGCCATGACCACTCGTCGCCGCGCCCATGGAAAACTCACCGCCTGGAATCCAGACCATTCCTTCCGGAGCCGAGGCACGGGTAGTTTGCGCCCCTGTCTCGGCGATTGCGCAGGCCGAGAACACCACCCCGGCGGCGTTTCGAAGGAACCTCACGGATTACTTCTATGGATTTCTCATCGGACTTCGATATCGGACTTTAGTCCTATCGCCGGAGGGATGTCGTCCGTTGAAGAGACGATCCGGCGCGTCGCAGCGCGTGCTTTACAGAGTAAAACCTTCGAAGCGGCGACACTTTCAGTGGAGTCTGCCGGACCCAGGTTAGGTCGGCAGCAATGCGATCCGCACCACGGCGAAGACGAAGACACCGACCGCGAAGGAAAATGACACGACTCGGACACGGGCCTGCTCGAATTTGCCAGCGGCATTGGCGAAGAAGAGCACCGTCGCGAACATAACGGTGTTGGCCAGGTACTGGCCGGAAAGACTCCCGCAGTTGCGCGCTTCCTGTACTTTGCCTATAGCTTCCGCGGCCAGCTTGTCGGCTTTCTGCGTCCCAGGCACCTGGTAGAGATTCGGAACGAACGGATGCGGATCGGCCCGTGGGTTTTCGAACGGCTTTTGCGCCAGCCAGGCATCGTAGGCTTTTCGCATAACTGGCGGAAAGCGCTGCACATAAAAACCCGCCAGCTTCTCATCTCCTGCCTGTTTGGCCGCGAGCAATTGCATGAACATGGCAGCGTGGATGCTTGCGGTCTGGGTTCCCTGGATGCTAACAATACCCGCTTGCCGTTCCAACGAATTGAATTCGTTCATGAGCCGATTACTGCGGCGCGTCCAGGAGGCCGATTCATAGGAACACCAGGCTGTCCCCACCGTGGCCAGCGCCATGATCAAGGCCGTCACCGGCTCAATCCATTTTCGCCTCGGCTTCGCCCTCTCGACGGGAGCAGCGTCGGAACTCGACATTTGCGCTTTGGAATCAGTGGCCACAGACAAAAGGGGCCGCTTGGAAGAGGAATTTTTCATCGGAGCTTGGTCTTATCGCATCGATCCTCCGCAACTTTCGTTAGTCGAATCGCTCCGGCTGACCGGTTGCGGCAAGGACCGAATGCCACCAGCCACCGTCCGGATCAAGGCGCTTGACATGGGTGGCGAGCAATTCGATCGGCACATGAATGAAGCGCTCGTGCAGAAAACCGATGACCAATCCGGTCTTTCCCGCCATGGCGGCGTGCGCGGCATTGCGCGCAAACAAGTCGCAGAGCAAAGCGTCTTCGCAGTTCGCGCGGCAACTCCGGACTTGATAGCTCGGATCGAAATAGCGGAGGACTATCGGCCTGCCGTCGGCTTTGAAATACGATTTGATTTGCTCGCATAAAAATAGACCGACGTCCTTTGGCTTCACATTTCCCGAAGCATCGCGTTCCGCCCCATCGCTCTGCAACAAATCCTGACCGGCGCCTTCCGCGACGGCGATGAGGGCATGCGATTTTTCGCGCATTCGTTCTTTCAAAGCGGCGAGAAAACTCCCCAGCTTGAACGGGACCTCCGGGATGAGCGCGAAGTTTACATCCTGATTCGCCACCACCGCTCCAGCAGTAACGAAGCCCGCATGCCGGCCCATCAGTTTCACGAGACCGATTCCGCCCGGAACGCTGCGCGCCTCGGTGTGGGCGCAATCGAGAACGCGGGCCGCTTCTTCAATTGCACTGAAGAATCCAAACGTGCGCGAAACAAAGCCCACATCGTTGTCGATCGTCTTGGGCACGCCAACGACGGCGAGCGGGTGACCGCGGCGTCGTGCTTCCTGATAAAGGTCGTTTGCGCCGCGTTGCGTGCCGTCGCCGCCAACCGTAAAGAGAATGTTCACATTACGCGCGATTAAATTATCGACCGCGCGGCTGATATCGACCGGCCCGCGTGAAGAACCGAGAACGGTCCCGCCTTTTTGGTGGATGCCATCGACAACGAGAGGCGTAATCCTAATCGGTTCCATGCCGCACGCGGGATCGAGGCCGCCATATCCGCCGCGAAAACCCAGCACTTCGGCCACGCCATAGCCGTAATGCAATTCGAGAAAAAGGGAGCGGATGACGTTGTTCAGGCCGGGACAAAGTCCACCGCAGGTGACGATGCCGGCCCGCGTTTTTTTCCCGTCGAAAAAAAGCTTCGCGCGCGGTCCGGCGACTTCGAATTGCAATCCCGGATGGGCGCCGACTTCGATTCGTTCCGGAATGCGAATATCATCACCGACGGTGTGAGTCGCCTTCGAATTAAAACGTGCTTCACCCAGTGTAGGTGTATTCATCGGGCGAAAAACAATCAGCGGCGCGCGCCGTCCGCTCCTATTGGACATTGGTCCTACAGATGGCGCGGGAAGAGTTCGCTAGGCTCGCGCAATTCATGAACGAAGAGAAAGCCGATCGCGCCGTCGCCAGCGAGAACATGATCTGGACTCGCATCTTTTACGGGCGCGAAGTGATGGAGCGGATCCTGGAGACGATCCAGGTGAAGCACGCGCTCCGGCAACGGTTCCTGGTCCGCTACACGGCACGCGCCGCCATGGCGGGCGCGATCATTTGTCTCTTCTACATTTTCAGTTACCAGATCAAGACGGACCTAGGACCGGCATTCAATCCCGCCCTGAGCAAATATCTCACGGCAGTGAGCTTCAGCATGGCGCTCGCCTTTATCTATTTCACGAACTCGGAGCTACTAACGAGCAACTTCATGTATTTCACCGTCGGGCGTTACTACGGCAGGGTTTCGACGACCGACGCACTCAGGATCTGGACGATTTGTCTGCTCGGGAATTTGGCGGGCATTGTCGTGATCGCAGGCCTGGTGCGGAGCTGTGGAGCGTTCTCGCAAGGGTTTGTCGATAACCTTCTGCACGCCGTGCAGGACAAAACGGTTCACACTTCGGGGTGGCGGATTTTTGTCGAAGCGATTTTCTGCAACTACTTCATCAACATCTCGGTGATCATCGCGATGCAGGTCCACGAAAGCCTGGCCAAGATCGTCGTTTTGATGATGGGCGTGACGATCTTTGCCTATCTCGGCCTCGAACACGTGGTGGCGAACTCGGCCCTTTTTGTCATGGCGCTGTTTCATCAACCAGCCGCAGTCGATTTGCTCCACACCGGGAAAAGTTTTGTCTGCTCGCTTCTCGGCAACTACGTCGGCGGCGGGCTGGTCGTCGGATTGTTCTACGCCTATCTGAACGATCCCCGCGGCGAACGTTTGGAGACAACTGCTTCCTAGTAGGTGCCTAGCGGAAGAGCAGGATCGCCAGCATCTGCGCAGAAAGAATGCGAAGCAGCGTGGTTGAGGAGATAAACCAACGCGTAAGCGCCGTTAAGGGCAGAGCAAGAGATGCAGTCGCGCAAAAAATAGCGAGCGGGATGCACATTTTGCGAGGCCGCAAAATGGCCGCGGGCTGCAACATCGGACTTTGGTCTTATTCCGGAAATGTTGGCGGTGCGGGATTCTATCCGCAAAATCGCCTTCGAAGTGTGCGCTGGCAATCTTTATGACGAATATCCGAACTGGAATCAGTGCCAAGGAAATCAGACAAGCCTTTCTCGACAACATGCATTGCGCCCTTGGCCGCTCCGAGCGCGTGGCGACCAGGCAGAACGTTTACTACGCGCTCGCGCTGACCGTGCGCGATCGAGTTTTAGCGCACAGCGTCGGCACCATTGGAAAGTACGGCGGCGCCAATGCGCGCCGGGTTGCCTATCTTTCCGCGGAGTATCTGCCGGGTCCGCAGCTCGCGAACAACCTGCTGGGTCTCGGCATTACCGAAGCCGCCCGCGAGGCGATGCGCTCGTTAGGCTACGATCTCGACGAGATCATTGCCGAGGAAGAGGAACCTGGTCTCGGCAACGGCGGCCTCGGGCGGCTGGCGTCCTGTTACATGGATTCGCTCGCCTCGGTCGAAGTTCCCGCCATCGGCTACGGCATTCGTTACGAGTTCGGGATTTTCGACCAGGTCATTCGTGATGGCTGGCAGGAGGAGATCACGGACAAATGGCTGCGCCAGGGCAACGCCTGGGAGATTGCGCGACCGGGAGTTCATTACGCAGTGAAGTTTGGCGGTTACACCGAGTCGTTCGCCGACGAGCAGGGCCGGCTTCATGTCCGTTGGGTTCCCGAGACCGAAGTCAAGGGCGTCGCCTACGATACACCGGTCCTCGGTTATGCCGTGGGGACCTGCGACGCGCTGCGTCTGTGGAAAGCCGAAGCCGTCGAGTCGTTCGACTTCACTGCATTCAATCATGGCGATTACTACCGCGCGGTGCAGGACAAAATGCAGTCGGAGAACATCACCAAGGTTCTCTATCCAAATGATGAAGTCGCCGTTGGCAAAGAACTGCGTCTCAAACAGCAGTACTTCTTTTCGAGTTGCTCCCTTCAGGACATGCTGCGCATTCACGCGATGCTCGGCGGCACGCCGTCGACCTTCCACGAGAAGTGGGCCGTGCAATTGAACGACACACATCCGGCGGTTGCGGTCGCGGAACTGATGCGGCTGCTGGTTGATGAGCATTCGTTAGGATGGGAGGAAGCATGGGACATCACGCAAAAGACATTCGCTTACACGAACCACACTTTGCTGCCGGAAGCGCTTGAGAAATGGAGCGTCGCGCTCTTCGGCGCATTACTCCCGCGGCTCCTCGAGATTGTCTACGAGATCAACCGGCGCTTTCTCGAGGAGCTGGGCGCGAATGCGAACAAGATCGATGACGCAACTATCGCGCGGCTCTCCCTGATTGACGAAAGCGGTGGCCGCTACGTGCGGATGGCCAACCTTGCCACAGTGGGAAGTCACGCGGTCAACGGCGTGGCTGAGCTGCACTCCAAGCTCCTGAAGCAAACTGTGCTGAAGGATTTCGCAGAGCTGTGGCCGAAGAAGTTCTTCAACGTCACCAACGGCGTGACGCCGCGGCGCTTCGTGGCGCTGAGCAATCCCGGGCTCTCGCGCTTGATCAACCAGCGCGTTGGCGATGGCTGGCTGCGGAATCTCGATAAACTCCGCGCGCTGGAGCGATTCGCTGATGATTCCGAATTTCAAAGGCAATGGCGTGAAGTGAAGCTGGCCAATAAGCGTCGCCTCGCCGCCCTGATCCAAACCCGAACCAACATCACAGTTTCACCGGAATCGCTTTTCGATGTGCAGGTGAAACGGATTCACGAATACAAGCGCCAGCATCTGGCGGCGCTGCATATCGTCACCCTTTATCTGAGATTGCGGCGCAATCCGCGGGTCGATATCCCGGCGCGCACGTTCATCTTCGGCGGGAAAGCGGCCCCCGGTTATTTCATGGCTAAGCGCATCATTAAATTGATCAACGCGATCGGCGAAACGGTGAATGCTGATCCTGTGGCGCGAGATCGGCTCAAGGTTGTGTTCTTTCCCGACTTCAACGTGACGAACGCGCAACTCGTTTATCCGGCCGCTAATTTATCCGAACAAATCTCCACCGCGGGGAAGGAAGCGAGCGGCACGGGGAACATGAAGTTTGCGCTCAACGGCGCCCTCACCATCGGCACGCTTGACGGCGCGAATGTCGAAATTCGCGAAGAAGTCGGCGCGGAAAATTTTTTCCTCTTTGGACTGACGGCGGACGAAGTCGTCGAATTGAGGAGGCGCGGATATCGGTCGCGCGATTACTACGAGCAGAACGAGACGTTGCGCGAGGTGATTGATTTCATCGCCAGTGGCGCGCTCGGACGCGGCGATGCCGATCTGTTTCGGCCCATCGTGGAGAACCTGCTCGAGAGCGATCCGTTTTTGCTCATGGTCGATTTCCAGGCTTACATCGATGCGCAGGAACGGGTCAGCGCGCTGTGGCGCGATGAACGCGCCTGGACGCGCCAGTCGATTCTGAACAGCGCGCGGATGGGAAAATTCTCATCCGATCGCTCGATCCGCGATTACTGCGAACGCATTTGGAACATTCAACCCGCCTGATAAAATCACTCATGTCACCAACTACCATTGTCCACATTCACGGCCGGGAGGTCATCGATTCGCGCGGTAATCCTACGGTCGAAGCGGTCGTCACCCTGGCGGGCGGCGCAAGCGGGAGCGCCATTGTTCCCAGTGGAGCGAGCACCGGAGAACATGAAGCGTGGGAGTTGCGCGATACAGCGGCGAAAGGGCGGTACCTGGGCCGCGGCGTGTCCAAGGCCGTGGGGAACGTCAACAAAGCCATCGCGAAGGACGCGGTCGGGATGGATGCGGTCAACCAGGTGGGCGTGGACAAGATGATGATCGCGCTCGACGGCACGCCGAACAAGGCGAAGCTCGGCGCGAACGCGATCCTGGCTGTATCGCTTGCGACCGCGCGAGCCGCAGCAGCGCAACTGGGGCTCCCACTCTTCAAATATCTCGGTGGACCGAACGCGAAAGTGTTGCCCGTGCCGATGATGAACATCGTCAATGGCGGCGCGCATTCCGATGCCCCGGTGGACTTCCAGGAATTCATGGTCATGCCGAAGGGCGTGTCCACATTTTCCGATGCCCTCCGCGCGGGCTGCGAAATATTCCATGCGCTTAAAAGCGTCCTGAAAGATCGCGGACTCGCCACCGCGGTGGGCGACGAGGGCGGCTTCGCGCCCAAATTTGAGAGCGCTGACGACGCCCTCGAGACAATAGCCAAGGCGGTGAAGAAAGCGGGCTATAAGCTGGGCGATCAGATATTCATCGCGCTCGACGTCGCGGCGTCGGAGTTCTACGACGCAGCGAAAAAGCAATATGTCTTCAAGAAATCCGACGGATCGCGCCGCTCGCCGGAGGAATTGATCAGCTACTACCAGGTACTGGCGAAGAAGTTTCCGCTGATTTCCATCGAGGACGGTTGCGCGGAAAATGATTGGGTGGGCTGGAAAAAATTGACCGACGCGATGGGCGCGACCACGCAGCTAGTCGGCGATGACTTGTTAGTCACGAACGTCGCGTTCCTGCGCAAGGCGATCGATAAGGGCGTAGCCAACTCGATCCTGGTGAAGGTCAATCAGATCGGGTCGCTGACCGAAACCCTCGATGCCATCGAGCTGGCGCGGGAGAATGCCTACACCGCCGTGATCAGCCACCGTTCGGGCGAAAGCGAAGACACCACCATCGCGGACATCGCGGTCGCAACCAACGCGGGCCAAATCAAGACGGGCTCGCTCAGCCGGACGGACCGCGTGGCCAAATACAACCAGCTTTTGCGCATTGAGGAAGAGCTGGGCGACGACGCTATTTACGGCGGCAAGATGCGCTAACGCATTCTCACCTACGACGCGTCATCCGACCTAAGTCCTATCGCCATTAGGCAACCGACGGTCGAAATTCAGTCTTATGACTAAGATCACCATCAACGGCTTCGGACGAATTGGACGTCTCGTCTTTCGGGCGATTTGCGACCAGGGCCTTCTGGGCAAGGAAATCGAAGTCGTGGCGGTGAACGACCTAGTCCCTGCGGACAACCTCGCCTATCTCCTCAAGTACGACTCTATCCAGGGAGGCTTCAAGAAAGAAGTCAGAAGCGGCAGGTCAGATGGAGCAGCGGAAGACGATCTCCTCATTGTGGACGGTCACAAAATCAAATGTCTGGCCATAAAGGAAGGCCCGGCGGCCATGCCATGGAAGGATCTCGGCGCGGATATCATTATCGAATCCACCGGTCTTTTCACGGAAGCGTCGCGGGCGAAAGGCCACATCGATGCCGGTGCAAAGAAAGTGATCATCTCCGCACCCGGCAAGAACGACGACATCACGGTGGTCATGGGGGTGAACCACGAGAAGTACGACGCGGCCAGGCATCACATCATCTCGAATGCCAGTTGCACCACCAACTGCCTGGCTCCCGTTGTACATGTCCTATTGAAGGAAGGCTTCGGAATCGAAGAGGGATTGATGACGACGGTGCACAGTTACACCGCGACGCAGAAGACCGTCGATGGACCTTCCAAGAAGGATTGGAAAGGTGGCCGCAGCGCAGCGATCAACATCATTCCTTCCACAACCGGCGCCGCCAAGGCCGTGGGCCTCGCCATTCCTGAAGTGAAAGGAAAGCTGACCGGCATGGCTTTCCGCGTTCCGACTCCGACGGTCAGCGTGGTCGATCTCACCGTGCGCACCGTGAAGGAAACTTCCTACGAGGAAATCTGCGCTGCGATGAAAAAAGCGAGCGAAACGTACCTGAAAGACATACTCGGTTATACTACCGACGAAGTTGTCTCGAGCGATTTCATCCACGATGAGCGTTCCAGCATTTTCGACGCAGGCTCAGGCATCGGGATGGGGAATCGTTTCTTCAAGCTAATCAGCTGGTATGATAACGAGTGGGGCTACAGCCACCGGTGCGTGGACCTCACCCGCTACATCGCAGGCAAAATGTAGCGGCCGGCAGCAATTTTGCCCATGGTCAACCTGCTGGAGTTCATTCAGAAGCTCTCGGTGTTGGTCTTCTTGCTGAGCAGCATGTTTGGCGCGGGGTTGAGCCTGACGCTGGGTGGTCTGGCTGCGCCACTCTCCTCCGTCCGGTTGGTGCTGTTCGCCCTGCTTTTGAATTTCGTCTTCGCGCCGGGGTTGGCGTGGTTGCTTACGGTGGTCATTCCACTCCAGCGCGAGCATGCCATCGCCACGTTTCTTCTGGCTGGAGCGGCCGGCGCACCTTTTCTCCCGAAGCTCGCTGAAAGTGCGCGTGGCGATATGGCACTCGCGGTAGCGCTGATGGCGCTCCTGATCTGCGGCACGATCGTTTTTATGCCGCTCGCGTTGCCCGTGATGATCCCCGGCTGGACGATTGCGCGTCCCCGGCTGTTGCTCATTCTCCTGCCACTCGTCCTCGGAATGCTGGTCAAGAGGCAGGCCGCA
>Ga0070670_100004018_pt1 | contig 12279 bp, 8 predicted proteins | sample KBSS63metaG_FD_64665 | JGI IMG/M metagenome (GOLD analysis project Ga0070670, IMG submission 64665) | Switchgrass rhizosphere microbial communities from Kellogg Biological Station, Michigan, USA - KBS S6-3 metaG | ecosystem: Host-associated > Plants > Roots > Rhizosphere > Soil ... | reverse complement strand
GTTTTTGCCATGTCTGGCCATTCCAAGTGGCACACGATCAAGCACAAGAAAGGGGCGGCCGACGCCAAGCGCGGGAAGGTTTTCACGCGCATCATCAAGGAGTTGACCGTCGCCGCCCGCAGCGGCGGCGGTGATCCGGACAGCAATCCGCGGCTGCGCACGATCGTCGCGGAAGCCAAGTCCGTCAACATGCCGGCCGACAACATCAAGCGCGCCATCCAGCGGGGCACGGGGGAACTGCCGGGTGTGTCGTACGAAGAGATCAATTACGAAGGCTACGGTCCGGGCGGCGCCGCGGTGATCATCGAGACGCTGACCGACAACAAGAACCGCACCGTCGGCGAAATCCGGCACGTCTTCTCCAAGCACGCCGGCAACCTCGCCGCCGAAAACGCGGTCGCCTGGATGTTCGACAAGAAGGGCTACATCGTCGTCGAAAAGTCGAAAGGTGATGAAGAGGCGTTGATGGCCGCCGCGATCGATGCGGGCGCCGACGACATGCGCGACGACGGCGACAGCTGGGAAATCGTGTCGCCGCCGGATATGTTCCAGAAGGTGCTCGAGGCGGTGAAGGGGCTCGGCATCGAACCGGATGCCGCCGAAGTGGCCATGCTGCCGCAGAACTATGTGAAGCTCGAAGGCAAGCAGGCGCAGCAGATGGTCAAGCTGATGGAGGCGCTCGAGGAACACGAGGACACGAAGAAGGTCTGGTCGAACGCCGACATCGAAGAGAAGGAGATCGAGGCCTCGTTGGCGTGAAGATCTTCGGGATCGATCCCGGCTCCGACCGAACCGGGTACGGCTGCATCGAGACGCTCGGCAGCCGTCACCATCTGGTGATCTGCGGCACGATTTCGGCTCCCCCCCGCGCGACCTTCCCGGAAAAGCTCAAGCACATTCATCTTGGCCTCGCCGCGCTGCTGGCGCGGCACCGACCGGACTGTGTCGCGGTCGAGAACCTGTTTCACGCGCGCAACGTCCGCAGCGCGCTAAGGCTGGGCCATGCCCGCGGGATCGCGCTCCTCGCCGCGTGCGAAGCGGGCGTGCCGGTGGTCGAATACGCGCCCGCCGAAATCAAACGCGCCGTCGTCGGGTTCGGACGCGCCGAGAAGGTGCAGGTGCAGGAGATGATCAAGCTGCTGCTCGGACTCGACGCCGTCCCGTCGCCGCACGACGCGGCGGATGCCCTGGCCGTGGCGATTTGCCATGTGCACACCGCGACCGGCATCATCGCCGAGCGATCGGCCATCGAAAGGCCGCACACCGCGCTTCGATCGTGGAGAGACTACCGCCCGTGATCGCGCTTCTGAAGGGAAGCCTTCTCGAGAAGAATCCGAGCCGGTTGATTGTCGATGTCGGGGGCGTAGGTTACGACGTGCAGGTGCCGCTTTCGACCTTTTATGTCGTCGGCGAGCCGGGCGCGGACGTCACCCTGCGGGTTCACACGCACGTGCGCGAAGACGTCATCGCCCTCTACGGATTCGCGACCACGCTCGAGCAGGACCTGTTCGAGCGGCTGATCGCGATCAGCGGCATCGGTCCGAAGCTCGCGCTCGCGGTGCTGTCGGGAATCGAGCCGGCGGAATTGATCAAAGCGATTCGACGGCAGGACGTGGCGCGGCTGACGGCGATCCCCGGGATCGGCAAGAAAACCGCGGAACGCATCGGGTTGGAGATGAAAGACCGGCTGCCGGCGGCGGCGCTGCAGACTGCCGGCCAGGAACCGGCGAAGGTGAAACCGGAGGAGCAGCTGCGGGATGATTTGCTTTCCGCGCTGATGAATCTCGGATACCAGCGGCCGCTCGCTGAAAAGGCGATCGTGAAGACGCTCGAGCAGACCACGGACGTGGCGTTCGATCAGGCGCTGCGCGACGTGCTGCGCGCGCTGATGAGGACATGAAGGACGATCGCATCGTAACCGCCGCGGGTGACGAGGACGACCGTCAATACGAGGCAGGCCTCCGGCCGCGCACGCTCGACGAATACATCGGCCAGGAGCGCGTGCGCGAAAACCTGCACGTGTCGATCACCGCGGCGAAGCAGCGCGGCGAGGCGCTCGACCACGTGCTGCTCTACGGCCCGCCCGGGCTGGGCAAGACCACGCTCGCGACCATCATTGCCAACGAGCTCGGCGTCCCCATCCGATCGACCGCCGGGCCGGTCATCGAGAAGCCGGGCGATCTCGCCGCGATGCTGACCAATCTGCAGCAGCGCGAGGTGCTCTTCATCGATGAAGTGCACCGGATGAATCCCGCGATCGAAGAAATCCTGTATCCGGCCATGGAAGACTACGAGCTCGACATCATGATCGGGCAGGGTCCGAGCGCCCGATCGGTGAAAGTGCCGGTGCAGCGCTTCACGCTGATCGGCGCGACCACGAGGACGGGACTGCTGACCTCGCCGCTGCGCGCGCGGTTCGGCATCGTCCACCGGCTCGATTTCTACGGCGCGGACGACATCCGCGAGATCGTGCAGCGGTCGGCGCGGATTCTCGGCGTGCCGATCGATGCCGAGGCGGCCGTCGAAATCGCCAAGCGCGCGCGCGGGACACCGCGCGTCGCCAACCGCCTGCTGCGCCGGGTGCGGGATTACGCACAGGTCCGGGCGAAGGGGCACATCACGCTCGACGTTGCGCACCGCGCGCTGTCGCTCCTCGAAGTGGACGAACATGGATTCGATGAAATCGATCGCCGCCTGTTGCGCACGATCATCGACAAGTTCAGCGGCGGCCCGGTCGGGGTCGCCAGCCTGGCGGCGGCGATGAGCGAAGAGCGCGACGCGATCGAGGATATTTACGAACCATTTCTCATTCAGATCGGCTTTCTCGATCGTACGCCACGCGGCCGCGTGGCGACGCCGAAGGCCTACGCGTATTTCGGGCTGGACGCCCCGGGAAAGGACCGTTTGTGGTGATGGGCGAGCCGCGCCTCAGGCATGTGAAAATTTCCGGACTGGCGACCTACGTGCCGCCGAAGGTGTTGACGAACGAGGACCTCGAGAAACTCGTGGACACCAACGACGCGTGGATCCTGCAGCGGACCGGCATTCGGGAACGGCACATCGCAGATCCTGGCGTCGCGACATCGGATCTGGCGTATGAAGCCACCATGCCGGCGCTGCGGCAGGCCGGCATCACCGCGAATCAGATCGGGTTCATCGTCGTCGGCACGACGACCCCGGATACCATCTTTCCCTCCACGGCGTGCATCCTGCAGCATCGAATCGGCGCAACCCGGGCGTGGGGGTTCGATCTCGGCGCCGCGTGCTCCGGCTTCACATATGCGCTGACGACCGCGATGCAGATGGTCGCGACCGGCGCACACGATCACGCGCTCGCCGTCGGCGCGGACGTCATGTCGAGCATCATCGACTACACGGATCGGACGACGTGTGTCCTCTTCGGCGACGGAGCGGGGGCGGTCGTCGTTTCGGCCGCGTCGGAGGGCGAACCACACATCATCGACTTCGCGCACGAGATCGACGGCAGCGGCGGTCCCGCGTTGTGCATGCCGGCGGGCGGCAGCCGCCTCCCGGCGTCGCACGAAACCGTGGACCAGCGGCTCCACTACGTGAAGCAGGACGGCGCCGCCGTGTTCAAGTTCGCGGTCAGGAAAACGGAGGAAATCTGCCGCCGCGTTCTCGAGCGCAACGGCCTCGAGGGCACGGATCTCGACCTGTTCGTCTCGCACCAGGCGAATCGCCGAATCATCACCGCCGCCGCCGAGCGGCTCGGACTGCCGGATGAGAAAGTCGTCATCAACCTCGCGAACTACGGCAATACGACAGCCGCGACTATTCCCCTCGCGCTCGCCGACGCCGTGCAAGAGAAGCGGTTGAAGAAAGGGAACCTCGTACTGTTGACTTCGGTCGGCGCCGGGTTCACGGTCGGTGCGGTGCTCCTGCGATGGGCGCTGTAAGGGCTCAAGGCTCAAGGCTCAGGGCTCAGGGTTCAAGGCTCAGGGCTCAGGGTTCGAGGCTCAGGGCTCGAGGCTCAGGGCTAAAGGCGCGGGATCGCGGGCGCGTATTCCTGCTGTCGCCGGCCAACGCTGGCGGCCCACGCGGCAAGATGGTTCTCTCGGACCGCGCGCAGTTCGATCTTGCCGTGCGCTTGCGGTCCGGTGACGGCGTTGCGGTCGGCGAGGTCTTCGCGTTCATCAGCGGGCTCTATTTCAAGGGGAAACTGGCCTACGCGCTGGAGTTCGCGCGGCCGCCGGAGCCCGGTGCGCCGTTGACCGGCAGCGGCGCGCTCGTCATCACTCCCTCGGCGGGTCTTCGTCCGGTCGAGACCGCAATCACCATCGACGCGTTGCGGGCGTTCGGTCAGGTCGACATCGCCGCCAACGATCCGCGTTATCGCGACCCACTGCTCAAAAGCGCGAGGGCGCTGAACGAAGAGATCGGACCGGAGTGCGAAGTCGTTCTCCTCGGGAGCATCGCGTCGGCGAAATATGTCGAGGTCCTTCTCGACGTCTTCGCCGACCGGCTGCTGTTCCCGATCGAGTTCGTGGGCCGAGGCGACATGAGTCGCGGCGGCCTCCTGCTGCGCTCGGTCCGCGCCGGCGAGGAGCTCACCTACGTGCCGGTCAAGGGGGCCGTTCGGCACGGCCCCCGGCCTCCCAAGCTGGCGCCAATTCGCGGAATCATGACCACGTGGAAGAAGCGGTAGAGCAATGTCGATTGTCGATTGCCGATTTGCCGTGAAGAAATGCTGACGTGGCAGCCGCTCGAATAACCATCCCGCCCGCCGGCAACGCCACCGTCAGAGTCGCCGGCAAGGAGGTTCGCCTCACGAACCTCGACAAGCTGTTCTGGCCGGAAGACAAAATCACGAAAGGCGAGCTGATCCAGTACTACGTCGACGTCGCGCCGGTGCTGCTGCCGCACATCCGCGATCGCGCCATGGTGATGAAGCGCTACCCGCATGGCGCCGCCGGCGAGTTCTTCTTCATGAAGCGTGCACCGGCGCCGCGGCCGGACTGGATTCGCACGTGCCGGATCGAACACGACTCGGGCAACATCATCGACTTTCCCGTGATCGACGACGTCGCGTCGCTGATGTGGGTGATCAATCTGGGCTGCATCGATCTGAACCAGTGGTATGCGACGTGTGACGACGTCGATCGGCCGGATTATCTGCACTTCGACCTGGATCCCGGCGTCGGGGCGACGTGGGAGCGCGTGCTCGAGTGCGGGCGGATCGTCCGCGACGCACTCGAAGCGCTCGCGATGCCGCGGCTCGTGAAGACGACCGGCTCTCGAGGGTTGCACGTGTACGTGCCGATCGTGCGCGGGCCGGTGCAGAAAGATGTCTGGACGTTTGCCAAGGCGCTGGCCGTGGAGCTGGCCTCGCGCCACCCGGCGCTGATGACCGCGGAATATCGAGTGGCCAAGCGCCCGCGCGGCCGCGTGCTCGTCGACTACAACCAGAACGCGTGGGGCCGGACGCTCGCCTCGATCTACTCCGTGCGGCCGCGGCCGCGCGCGCCGGTCTCGACGCCGGTGACCTGGAAGGAGATCGACCAGGGGGTGGCGATCGAGGACTTCAGGATGGATACCGTGCGTTCGCGGATTGCGAAGGTCGGGGATCTGTGGAAGCCGCTGCTGCAGAAAAGCGGTCGCGTCAACTTGAAGACGTATCTTTGATTAGATTGCCCTCAGTATGGCCAGGGGCAATGCCTCGAACGCTTCCCCGAGAAATATGAACGCACTCTCGGCCGCCTTGGTGGGCCTGACCTCGGCGCCGGTCACGACGTTCTGAAACACGCGTTCGCGCAGTCCGGGCGGCAGCAGGAGGCGCGACGTCTTCCAGGCCTCGCCGCCCAGCGGCACGCGACGTTCGGGATTCACGAGGCGCGCGCAGAGCCGCGGCGCGGCAAAGATCACGGCGTCATCGCCTGAGGTGCGCGCGAAGGCGACCGTCCCCGCGGCGACCGGGACTTCCGTCGGGATTGGCAGATACGCGCCGGCGAGGAACACCTCCGGCAACTCCCGGCGCAGCCGCAGCCCGGCGGCGGTGACGAGCAGCTTGACCCGCCCGTCGCACCAGTTGCGCAGCCACCCGGCGATCGCCTCCCGGCGCTCCGTCGCACCCTTCGCGAGCACGGCGTCCACCTCGTCGAGCAGCCGCGCCCGCAGGGCGAAATCGACCGAACGACGATTGTCGGGATCGACGAGGCTGAGCTGCCACAGATCGGTGCCCTGGTAGAAATCAGGTACGCCGGGCGCGCCCATCTTCAGCGTGAGCTGGGCGAGCGAGTTGATCATGCCGAGCGAGGCGATCTTCTGCTGGAACGGCAGCAGCGCCGCGAGCAGGCGAGCGCCGGATGGGCCTGACAGACTCCGCGCCACGAACGAGCTCAGCGCGGCTTCATAGGGCTCGTTCGGCGTCAGCCAGCTGGTGTGGACCTTCGCCTCCTTCACCGCCTTGATCATGTACTCCGCCAGCCGATCGATCAGGTCCGGCGGCGCCTCGGTGACATTCGGCGGCAGATCCACCGGCCACACGCCGACGAGCGCCTGGTAGAAGCGATACTCATCGACCCGATCTGGCGCCGGCTCGCCGTCGACCAGCGACCGGTGCGGCCGGTTGACGCGCATCCACTTCGCCACTTCGCGGCCCCACTCGTCGGGGATTTCCGACAGCACGTTGATTCGCGCGCGCACGTCTTCGCCGAGTTTCGTATCGTGCGTCGCGGTGGCCAGCATTTCGAAGGGCCAGTCGGCCGCGCGTGCCGCATTGATGTCGTGGAACTCCTCGACCGAGCGGCCGAACGTCGAGGGATCGCCGCCGACTTCATTGATCGACAGCAGGACGTTGTAGCGGTAGCAGGCGGTGTCTTCCAGTCCCTTCGCCTGCACCGGACCGGTGTACTGCTGCAGTTTCATCGCGAAGCGATGCCGCGCCCGGGCCTCGTGCTCGTCGGCGGGCGGATACCCGGCGCGGCGTTCCTGCCCGGGCGGCATGTGCTCCTTGTCGTCGTGCGTATCGCGGGGGAGTACGACCTCGCGGAAGAAATCGAACAGCGTCGCTTCCATCGCGGGATTGCGGCGCCGCGCGCGCGCGATCGCGCGGGCGACGACCGCTCGATCCTCTCTGGTCCACCCGGTTTCGTCGACGTAGGTGCGATACACCGGGAAACAGGCGACGACTTCGGTGATGACGTCGCGCAGCGACTCCAGCGTGAAGTCGCGCGACTTGCGGTTGCTGGCGCCGATGCGATCGAGCATCTGCGCCAGCACGTTCAGCTCGCTCGCCATCGCCGTGGCCATGATCAACCGCTTGCTCGCATACAGCACGTCGTCGAACGGTTCACTCCGCCCGGTGAGCTTGGCGTAGACGCGACGTGTCTTTCTGGCCTGGGAGCTATCGACGAAAATCCCGTTCAGATCGTTGAGGAAGTTGTAGCCCGTCGTCCCATGCACCGCCCAGTGGCGCGGCAGACGCTCGCCCGCCGAGAGAATCTTTTCGGCGACGACGTAGAGCGGCCGCTGGGGTGGATCGGTCGTCAGGCCGAGCGAACGCGCGGCGAGGTCCTGGAGCATCACGAAATAGCGCGCCGGATCGAACAGCCCGTCCGGGTGATCGATCCTGACGGCGTTCACCTTCCCATCGCGGATCAGTTCGCCGAGCAGCCGGTGCGTGGCGTCGAACACCTCCTGGTGCTCGACGCGAATTCCCGCCAGCGTGTTGATGTCGAAGAATCGGCGGTAGTTGATTTCGTGCGAGGCGGTGCGCCAGTACGAGAGCCGGTAGGCCTGCGCCTCGAGCAACTCGTGCAGCGCATCGAAGCTCGAGGGGTCGCCGGGGATGCCGTTGAATTTCTGGATTGCCTCACCGATGGCGTCAGCCACGAACGGCTCCTCGCCGACGAGTCGTTCCAGCCGCGCGCGCGCCACTTCCTTTTCGCGCTGGCGTTCCGCTTTGCGCTCGGGACTGGTGTCCGTGTACGCCGGCAGGTTCTCGAGCGAGGTGATGATGCTGAGAAACTCGTTGAGGCGTGGATCGCTGTCGCCGAGCGCCGCGCGCAGCGGTGCCACGGCCGCGTTGTAGACGCGGGCCGCCTGGCGCGGATTGAAAGGCAGCTCCTGGTTGAAATAGCGCAGCACGAGGGTGCTGCCGGTGAACGCGAGCTGCAGCTCGCCGCGTTCGAGCACATGACCGTACTGGTCGCCAAGAATCGGCAGCAGCAGCTTGGCGTGGAGCTCCTCCTTGACCGGCCGCCAGTCCACATCGAAGAAGATCGCCGCCGCCGCGCTTGGTCCGTTCTCGAGGACGTCGTTCCACCACGCGTTCGTGCCCGTTCCGATCCCCATGTGGTTCGGCACGAAGTCCACGATGTGGCCCATCCCGTGGGCGACGAGCGCGGCGATGAACGCGTCATGCGCCTCGGCGCCGCCAACCTCCGGATTGATCTCATTGTGGTTGCAGACGTCGTAGCCGTGGGTGCTGCCCGGCGAGGCCGTGGAGTACGGAGAGGTATAGCACGCGGCCACGCCAAGCCGCGCCAGGTAGGGCACGACGTCCCGCGCCGCCGTCAGCGGAAACGCGTGATGGATCTGAAGGCGGTAGGTGCTCGCAGGCACGTAGAGCGGGCGGTTCGAGTCGCTGATCACTACCTCCGAATCGCGAATCGCGAGTGGCGACCCGCTCATCGCGAATCCCCTAATCCCCTCGAGCGCGGTCTGATCCCAAGAGATCGATGATCCCATAGAGCGGGATGCGCACCCAGTCCGGGCGGTTGTTCAACTCGTAATTGAGCTCGTAGAGCGCCTTGTCGAGGACGAATAATTGCAGCAGCGCATCGCGCTGCGACGCCACCGCCGGTATGAAGGGTCCTCCCGCCGTCGCCGCGAAGTATCCCTTGAGAAACGCGGCCGTCGTCCAGGTCTGCCAGATGCGCGCCCACGGCTCCATCCGCTCGAGGTCCGCCTGGCGCGACGCGGTCAGCGCGAACAGACCGGCGTAGGCCGCGTAGCCGAACGAACGGACCATCCCCGCGACGTCTTTCAGCGGCGATTGTTTGAGGCGGCGCTCGGCGACCGACCGTGCAGGCTCACCCTCGAAATCGAGGAGGTAGAAGTCCTGTTCCGACCAGAGCACCTGACCGAGGTGATAATCGCCGTGAATCCGAATCTTCGCGGCCGTCAGGTCGAGGCTCTTCGCCGAACGGATCCGTTCGAGCAATGCCTTGCGTCCGTTCAGAAGCCGGGTCGCCTCGCGCTGCACGTCGGTCGCCAGACGATCGCCCATCGTCGACAGCGATTGCAGCGCGTTCTGCGCCTGGCCGATCGCATCCTTGGTGACGTATTCGAGGTCCGCCTTCTGGAACGGCTCGGGGGCGAACGCCTTGTTCGTCGAATCCGACGCGAGCGCGAGGTGCATCTCCGCGGTGCGCCGCCCAAGGGTTGCGGCGTTGTCGAGGTAACCGCCGATGGCCTGGGCGATTGGGCCGGGCGGCTGCGCCGCCATCAACTCGCTGAATGTCGCAGGTGGCCGCACCCTGGGCGCGGTGTCGCCGCCGACCTCATGGTAGAACCGCGCGACCTCGTTCAACGCGTGCGACCAGCCGTCCCCCTGGCTTGGCACGAGCTGCTGCATCATGCCGACCGTCGTGAGCTCCTCGCCGAGGCCGGTGTATTCGAACGCGCCCGCGACAGCCGGCACTCGGCTGAAGCGCGCGTGCTCCGTGAGGTGGCGGCCAATCTCGAGGTCGGGATTGATCCCCGGCTGCAAGCGCCGGAACAATTTCAGGATCAACTGGTTGCCATAGACGATCGACGTGTTGCTCTGGTCAGCGGACGTCCGCCGGACCTGCACGTCGCTTCCCGGGCCGCCGTGAATCCCCGCGAACGCGCTCGTCTTCGTCGCGCGAATCGTCCCGCGCTTGGTCGAGATTTGCTCGTCGCGCTCGAGTGCATCGAGCAGGGTCCGGGCAAAACGATCGTCGAGCCAGGCATCGAAGAGATATCCCTTCTTCGCGCCGGTGATGTTCGCCAGGATCGCGTGCGACGACTGTTCCTCCAGCGCGGTCACGTCTCCGCGGGTGCACACCGTGAGCGGGAGGAAGTACTGATCGCGTGCACCGTCGACGTACTCGACGTCGATAATCGTGAGAAACAGCGGCTGCGGGCTGCGCCGCAGCATCCCCCAGTCGGCAAAGCGCGCCTGGCGCATCGGCCTCGCCTTCCCACCGAACCACCGCTGGCGTTGCAGGAACGGCATCAACAGGTCGCGCTCGATGAGGATGCGGACGTTGCCTTCGAGCAGCGTTTCCCATGCGGCGCCGACGAGCAAGGCGGGCACCTCCGACACGTCGGCAGGCGTCTCCGGCACCGCCCGCGCAGTGATGGCGACGGGGGCCTGCTGCACGCGGAACCAATAGAACGCGTACGGGCCGAGCGTGAGGAAGTACGGCAGCTCGCCGATCCGCGGAAACTCCGTCAGCCCGAGCATTTCCACCGCCGTCAGGCCTTTGAAGCGCGACAGGTCGAGTTCCACGGGCTGTACCGTCCGCGCGAGGTTGGCGACGCAGAGAATGATCTCGTCCTCGTAGCGGCGCACGTAGGCCAGCACTTTGCGGTTCTGCGCCGGGATGAACTCGATCGTGCCACGGCCGAAGACGTGGGACTGCTTGCGCAGGCCGATCGCCCGTTTCATCCAGTTCAACAGCGAGAAGGGGGCGCGCTCCTGCGCCTCGACGTTGATGGCCTGATACCCGTACACCGGATCCATGATCGGCAGCGCGTAGAGCCGCGCGGGATCGGCACGCGAGAAGCCGCCGTTGCGATCGCCCGTCCACTGCATCGGCGTGCGGACGCCGTTGCGATCGCCGAGGTAGACGTTGTCTCCCATGCCGAGTTCGTCGCCGTAATACACCACCGGCGTTCCCGGCATGGAGAACAGCAGCGCGTTCATCAGCTCCATTCGACGGCGGCTGTTCTCGAGCAGCGGCGCGAGGCGGCGGCGGATGCCGACATTGATCCGCATCTGCGGATCGGCCGCGTACGCCTGGTACATGTAGTCGCGCTCCTCATCCGTCACCATCTCGAGGGTGAGCTCGTCGTGGTTTCGCAGGAACATCGCCCACTGGCAGTTGTCGGGGATGTCGGGCGTCTGCCGCAGGATCTCGGTAATCGGATGACGGTCCTCCTGCCGGATTGCCATGAACATGCGCGGCATCAGCGGAAAATGGAACGCCATGTGGCATTCGTCGCCGTCGCCGAAGTAGGGCCGGACGTCGGCGGGCCATTGGTTCGCTTCCGCGAGCAGCATGCGATCGCTGTAGCGCGCGTCCAATGCGGCACGGATTCTCTTCAGGATGTCGTGCGTTTCCGACAGGTTCTCGCAGATCGTGCCTTCGCGCTCGATGAGATACGGCACCGCATCCAGCCGCAGGCCGTCGACCCCGCGATCCAGCCAGAAATACATCACGCGCAGCACGGCGTCGAGGACCGCGGGATTGTCGAAGTTGAGATCCGGCTGGTGATGAAAGAAGCGATGCCAGTAGTACGCCTTCGCCGTGTCGTCCCAGCTCCAGTTCGACGTCTCGGTGTCGGTGAAGATGATGCGAACCCCCTGATACTTCTGGTTCGTGTCGCTCCACACGTAGAAGTTACGTTCGGGCGAGCCGGCCGGCGCCCGCCGCGACGCCTGGAACCACGGGTGCTGATCCGACGTGTGGTTGATGACCAGCTCGGTAATGACGCGGATGTCGCGCCGATGCGCCTCCTCGATGAGCCGATCGAAATCAGCCAGCGTCCCGTAGCTGGGATGGATGTTCTCGTAGTCCGCAATGTCGTACCCGTCGTCTCTCAGGGGTGACGGGTAGAACGGCAGCAGCCAGAGCGTGTTGATGCCGAGTCCCTGCAGGTATTCGAGCTTCTGCGTCAGACCCGGAAAATCGCCGATGCCATCGTTGTTGCTGTCGAGAAACGCACGCACGTGCGCCTGATAGATGACCGCGTCTTTGTACCAAAGCGAATCAGTTGGCATCTCAGTGAATTGCCAGAATGTCCAAAGTTGCCGGAATTGCCATGATTTCGTTCCCTCGGTTCAATTCCGGCGATTTCGGCAATTACGGCGATTGTGGCAACACGACATGGAGAATGTGCGCGACGCGCGACTGCGGATCCATGCGCACGTAGTTCCATTCGCCGCGCCAGAAGTAGCGTTCGCCAGAGAGCATGTCCATGACTTCGACGGACTCGAACGGCGACACGCCCCAGGCGGCCAGCGGCAGTTGAACGAAACCGTGCTGCATGTTGACCGGATCGAGATTC
>Ga0070670_100004017_pt1 | contig 12281 bp, 16 predicted proteins | sample KBSS63metaG_FD_64665 | JGI IMG/M metagenome (GOLD analysis project Ga0070670, IMG submission 64665) | Switchgrass rhizosphere microbial communities from Kellogg Biological Station, Michigan, USA - KBS S6-3 metaG | ecosystem: Host-associated > Plants > Roots > Rhizosphere > Soil ... | reverse complement strand
ATTTCCGTTCCGGAGGAGGCGCCGCGCTGTTACCGCCAGGTCTTCACCGAGGCCTGCACTGCGCTCATTGAGCAGGACGGGCGAAAGTGGATCCGTGCGGCGGATGTATTCGCACATTTTCCAATCGCGTTTCTGGAGGCGGCGTAGCCGTGGGCTGGACCATCATCGGCCTCGGGTTCATCATCTGGTTCGTACTCGTTCTCTTCTTCACCCCTCGCATCGACTACAAGGTTTCGCACCCTACCCGCCCCGACAGCGCCGAATTCCTGCACGTGCTGCAAGCGACCTGTCAGGCCGCGATTCATTTCCATAACAAAGTCGAGATTCTCACCAACGGCGCGCAGTTTTATCCAGCGATGCGCGATGCCATCCTGGCCGCGCAGTCGTCGGTGAATATGGAGGCGTACATCTTCAACAAGGGCGAGGCGGCGAAGATGCTCATCGACGCGATGATCGATCGCGCACGCGCCGGCGTCGAGGTGCGGCTGACGCTCGACTGGGTTGGCAGCTTCCTGATGCTCTTCGGGGCGCCGCTACGACAACTGCGCGAGGCCGGCGGCAAGGTCCACTTCTACCAGGGACTGAGGTGGTACCGCTTTCATCGCCTCAACAACCGGACGCACCGCGAACTGCTCGTCATCGATGGCTGTGTCGCGTTTACCGGCGGGGCCGGTGTGGCGGATCAGTGGCTCCGCCCACAGCACCGACGGGCTGCCTGGCGTGACACGATGGCTCGTATCGAGGGCCCGATCGTGGCCGCTTTGCAGGGCGTGTTTGCCGAGAACTGGCTCGAGTGCTGCGGTGAAATCTTGACGTCCCCGCGTCATTGGCCGCCGTTGCAGAGCGCCGGACCGACCGAAGCGATGCTGGTCAAGAGCTCCCCGTCCGACCGCTCGACCGCCTCCCGCGTGGTGTTTCAAATGCTGATTGAAGGGGCCGTCAGCAGCATCGATATTCAGACGCCGTATTTCCTCCCTGACAAGGCGCTGCGGCGGGCGCTTGTTCGCGCCGCCTGCCGTGGTGTCAGAGTGCGCGTCATCGTCCCTGGTAAGTACAGCGACCAGCGACTGGTGCGTCTCGCGAGCCGGCGCATGTATCGCGAGCTCCTGCAGGGAGGAATTCGCGTATACGAATATCGTCCGGCAATGACACATGTGAAAGCGCTGATGGTCGACGATGCGTGGGCGGTGATCGGGACGACCAATGTCGACAATCGCTCGTTCGAGCACAACGACGAGGTCAACGTCGCGTTTCGTGAGGCCGCCGTCACCGGACGCCTGCGGCGCGATTTCGAAGCAGATCTTGCGGCGTGCAACGAGATTACTCTGGAGGAGTGGGGACGCAGGTCGGCGCTCGAGAAGCTGGTCGAGCCGGTGTGCTGGATTCTCGAGCGCCAACAGTGATGGTGGACTGTCTTTGCTGCCTGCAACTTGCGGAGCACGCAAAGCTGGTACGCTCGTTGCTCCACGGCCCACCAGAGGTTTACGACTGTGGTTCGAAAGATCGTTCGCTTCGCCGCGCTTCTCCTTCCAGTGGCGGCCCTCTCGGGCAGCCTCGGCGCGAAAGACAACGTCGAGATCAGGATTTCAGGGCACTTCTTCGCTGAGCCGGCTACCGTTCAGATGGTCGTAGCCGTTGAACCGAATGCGGACAACCGCACGCTTCGCGTGGAGGCCGACGGCGACAACATGTTCTGTGCGACAGAGGTGCCGCTGCAGGGCGACAAGGAACAGCGCCTCCACACCATTCAGTTCAAGAACCTCGCGGCGGGCGAATACAGGCTTCGCGCGCAGGTCCTTTCGACCAGCTCCGTCCGGTCGCAGGCCGAACAGGCGATCATGGTGACTGGTGACGGAACGACAACCGGGGGCTGGTAACGATTCGTGATTTCCGATTTGTGATTTGTGATTGGGACGGTCCAATCACTCATCACAAATCTTCAATGCGACTTATCGATTCCGGCGGTCCACTCCGCAATCTGTTCGGGCGTCATCGAGCCACGCGGCTGCAGACGCGCATCCTCATAACCCCACTCTTCGACATCGACCAGATATTGCGCACGTGACAGCAGCGTGCCCTGGCACACTTTGCTGTCGCGCGTCGGCACGTCGAGCTCGGCCTGGACGCGGTTCAGAAGCTCTTTGATCAGCGCTGAAGGGATCAGGGACCGTTCACCCGGATAGATGAAACCGAACAGAATCAGGTGGCTCAGGAGCACGCGCCAGTGCGGACCGAATCGGCGCCCCAGGCGCTCCCAGTTCACGAGGCCGGCGCAGTGGCGGAGCAGGTGGGCGACGTCGGCGCCGTCGTAACGCTCGCGCTCCATAATGAGCGCCTTGGTCCAGATCATCTCTTCGGCCGGCACCAGCTTGACCGAGACTCCGAGCACGGTTTCGTCCACGGCATGCGCAAACCACTCGTCATCGACTTCTGCCAGCCCGTTGCCGGAGTTGTAGATCACATCGATGAATTTTTCGCCGTGGTGGGCCTTGGCCAGCCAATGATGAAAGGCGACTTCCGTTCTGAACCCGCAGCGCGTCAGCACCTCGAGCACGCGGCGCAGGTCACGTGGCCGGGCGAAGATATCGAAATCTTTGGTCTCGCGGCAGATTCCCGCGTAGTACTGAAACGCATAGGTGCCGCCGACGAGGTACGGCACGCCACACCGGTTCAGCATCTCGAGCGCATCACGATACAGCTGCGCTGTATCAGGGGAGGTGAGCAATGGAACGTCGGTGTCTATCACGCGATCAATCCTTGCGGCTGGCTGTGCAGGATTCACGCCGTTGTCACGCAGACTTTACGAGCGGTTCGCCGCGCGGCTCGACCGGCGCAGCAGCGTCGGCCACGTCACGCGGCACTTCCACGATGAGAAATGGAGGTCGGTTCGGATTCACACGCGTCAACAGCGGCATCGACACGTTATGGACGGGTACACCAGTGGATGTGCGCCCCTCGGGTGTTCCGCGATGCGCGTGGCCATGAAACACGGCGTTGACGCGATATCGGTTAATGGGTTCCTCGAGGCGGCTGGAACCGAGATACGCGAAGATCTCCGGCGGTTCCCCTTCGACCGTGCCGCGAATCGGCGAGTAGTGCAACACGGCAACACGCTTCTGCGTTCGCAGGCGGGCCAGCGCCGCCTCGAGTTTCAGCGCCTCGTCGACGGCTTCCTGCACAAACGCCTTGATGGCCTGCTCGCCCCAAGGGCCAAGCGCACCGCGGCCGAAGCCGCCGGCAAATCCCTTCACGCCGGCGAACCCGACGCCATGAACTTCCGTCGCTTCGCCATCAAGAACATGTACGCCCGCATCGATGAGAATCTGGCGGATTTCGTGTGGCTTCCCCCCTTCATAGTCGTGGTTACCTAACACCGCGATGACCGGAATTTTGAGGACCGACAGTTCTCGGACCAGGACACGAGCCTCATCCGGCAGCCCGTAATCGGTGAAGTCACCGCATAACAGCAGCACATCCGCCGACTGATTGACTTGTGCAAAGAGCGGCTGAAAAGCGCCCTGAGAACCCTTTGACACATGCAGGTCGCCGATCGCGGCAATCCGCAGGTGTGTCCGCATCAGCGTGTCCATGGCTCATCGGACGTACTCAAACCAGGTGCCCGGCCGGGATTAAGCTGGAAGGGCAATGGCTGTGCTTCACCAGATCTGGATCAAACGTGCCCATCGAGGGCTGATGGATCCGGCCGTCAACGCAACACTCATCGCCGGCCGGGGGATTGTCGGGAATGCAGATCAAGGGGGCCGACGGCAGGTGACGCTGCTCGATCTCGCGCGCTGGCACGAGCTGATGGATCGTCTCGGAGCGGACCTGAAAACGAGCGCGCGGCGCGCGAACCTGGTGATCGACTCGCTCGACTTGTTCGATTCAAGAGGCAAGACGCTGCGTATCGGCGCCGCTCGCCTGCACCTTCTCGGCGAGACGCGTCCATGCGAGCGGATGGAAGAAGCATTACCCGGGCTCCGGGCGGCCATGCGTGAGCGGTGGGGCGGTGGCGCGTACGCGGAAGTCGTCGAGGGTGGAGAGATCTCGGTCGGCGACGCCGTGGAGTGGGTGTGGTGACCTTCCACGTTTTCCACTTTTCCACTTTTCCACTTAGAATCGCGCGTCATGACCAGGTGGATCGGCGTCTGGTTCCTTGTTGCGTCCGCAGTGGTGCCGCTGGCGGCGCAGAATCAGGCGCCAGCCGTACCGCGTGCAGCAAATGGGCGCCCTGATCTCTCCGGCATCTGGCAGGTACTCAGTACGGCAGCATCGGACATTCAGGATCACTCAGCTTCACTCGGGATACCAGCAGGCCAGGGAGTCGTCGAGGGAAACGAGATTCCATATCAGCCGTGGGCAGCGGCCAAAAAACGCGAAAACTACGAGAACCGGCGCACCGCGGATCCCGAAACGAAGTGTTTCCAACCAGGCGTTCCGCGAATCACCTACATGCCCTTCCCCTTTCAGATCGTCCAGACGCCGACCTACATCGCCATCCTGTATGAGTACGGCCACGTGACGAGGCACATCTATGCCGACGGCACGCCGCATCCGAAAGGGCCTATCGATAGCTGGTTCATGGGTGATTCCAGGGGCCGCTGGGAGGGCAACACGCTCATCGTTGACGTGATTCACTTCACCGACCAGACGTGGTTCGACCGGGCCGGAAATTTCCACAGCGAAGCGCTGCACGTGGTCGAGCGCTACACGCCGACGGACCGTGATCACATCACCTACGAGGTCACGATCGAAGATCCGAAAGTCTTCACACGGCCGTGGAAGATGACGATGCCGCTCTATCGACGACAGGAACGAAACGTCCAGCTGCTGGATTACGAGTGCTACTCGCTGCTGCAGGAGGAACGGGCGGCAGCGCGGTAGTCAGCGCCATCCCAGGCGGATCACCTCGAAGTCGGCGGCGGTCAAGGCCGCAAATGCCGGGTTGAGCTCCGAGTTATTCCACCGCCCATCCATCGCACCGGTCACGTACATATCGCTGCCGTTGTCGGCGACGATCAACCCATAGCTCTGCATCGCACGGAAGATGTTCTGGATATACACGGGGTAGCGCGAGATGTCTTTCGAGGCGCGCAGCCGGAGGCGCGCACCCATCGGCAGCGCGCCAGTCGTGCTGCCGGCGCGATGCGACGCGGGCCAGACGTAACCGTTTGTACTCCTCGCGGTCATGCGGAATGCATGACGAACCGGGCCGCGCATCGCCTCGTCATAGCGCACCAGACCTGGAAGAATCGCCAGCCCTGCGGCGTCCGCCGACGTCCACCCTTCCGGGCGTCGCGTGTTGGCCGACAAGTCGAACACGGCTCCCGAACCGGCTTCCCACCGACCGCGTGACGCGTTCCACCGCGCCGCGAACAACTCGAAGAGCACCCATCGATCGCGATCGACGATGAGTAGATGGCGATCGCCGCTCGTTCCGCCACCGGCTGCACCGCCTTCAATGAAATTCGGCTGCGACCTTGCGGCGTCGGGAACCGGATACCCGCTCTCGCCGCGGAAACCCACGTCGCTCTCGTCGCCGTAATCCACGAACGCGATGGGCAGGCGCGCCTGGCTGCCGCTGACGCCCACATACGGGATGCCATACGGCGGCGGACCGAAGTCGGGATGTGCGCCACGCGTGCGTCCAATGAAATTGATGTAGGCATCCGACTGCGAATCGACCGGCGCCGTCGAAATGTCCTGGTTCCACCAGTTGTCGGGCGGGAACAGCTGCCGGCCCCCGAAGTCATCGGTCAACACGACAACGCCGGCCGCGGCGGGTGGCACTTGCGGAGTGGGCTCGGTAGGTGCGCTCGGACTCACGGAATCCGAGGGAGCGGAGGGTGTTCCACCGCAGCCCGCAATCACGAGCAACAGCGAGCACATGAAGCGACGCATGGCTCGGCGACTTCGGCAAGAAACAGACCAGCTGGTCCGCGCCGGTCGACGTAACCTTTTTCGTTCCGTGATGTTTACCCACAGCGACGGAACTGTGACCGACGAAACACTCATGGAGGCCGTGCGTATCGGGGATCTCGCCAAACTCGGGATCTTGTTCGAACGTCACCATCGGGCCCTCTTCGACTTTCTCGTGCGCATGACCGGCAACGTATCTGTGGCCGAAGACCTCGTGCAGGACGTGTTCGTCCGCGTGTTGAAGTACCGGGCGACATGGCGCAGCGAGGGGCGGTTTGAAACGTGGCTCTTCCGGATCGCGCGTCACGCGCGCGCAGATTACTTCCGGACGCGCACAGCCGATGCGCCGATTGACGAAGCGGCCGAACATCCATCGGGTGCGCCGCTGCCCGGCGATCTCCTGGTGCGCAATCGTGACGTCGCGCGACTGCAGCGCGCGCTGATGCTTCTGCGAGAAGACAAGCGCGAGTTGATTGTCCTCGCGCGTTACCGCGGCATGAAGCTCGACGCGATCGCCGACCTGCTCGGCATCGAAGTCGGCACGGTCAAAGTACGCATCCACCGCGCGGTCAAGGAACTGCGCGACATCTTTCTGCGCCTGAATGAAAGCCCGTCATGGAACACGACACACTCAGTAGGCTCCTGCCCGACGACGTAGGTTCGAGAGATGCCGAAGGCCTCGACGCCACGTGGCGGATGCTCGACGCCATCGACGCGCCGGCACCCGATTCCGATCGAATGCGTGCACGGCTCGACGCCCTGCTCGATGCGGTCGAACACGCGGCGCCAGCTGCACCACGATGGTTTCGCCGCGGCGGCGGCGACCGAGTCCGCGTCGACGCGACGCAGGGCTTCGCGGCGGCGGCCGTGCTCCTCATCGGGATCGCCATCGGCCGATTCGTCGTGCCAGACACGACGCGCCCCGCTGATTCCGTTGCGGACATTTCCGCCATGCGCCACGAGATGCGCGAACTTCGCGAAATGGTTTCGCTCTCGTTGATGCAGCAGCAGTCGGCGAGTGACCGCCTCAAGGGGGTGACATGGACGGGACAGCTCGATCGACCGAGCGCCGAGGTGATCTCGGCGCTGCTGGACGCGCTGATGCATGACCCGAACGTCAACGTGCGCCTCGCCACCATCGATGCGCTCGAGCGGTTTACGTCGCGCGAAGACGTACGCCGCGCGGCAATTGATGCGGTCGACCGTCAGATGTCACCGCTCGTCCAGATTGCGCTGATCGATTTTCTGGTCAAGGCCAACGAGCGGCAATCCGCGCCCATGCTCCGGCGCCTCGCGCAGAATCCGCAGGTGCACACGGCCGTGCGCTCGCGCGCGGCGTGGGGGCTGCAGCAACTGGGATGAACCGATGAACGAAATGATTCGCATCTTCAGCGCCGCCCTTCTCTGCGCGTTGCCGGCGAGCGGCGTAGTTGCTCAGCAAGCCGTTCAACCCACCACGGATCGAGTCACGGTGCCGTTCAGCGATCCGGAGCGGGCCGGCACGCTGCGGGTAAACCTGCTGGACGGGACCGTGAGCATCAAGGGATCGAATCGGCGCGACGTGTTGTTGGTTGCCAATTCGCAGCAAGCGCGTGAAGCCTTGCGCCGCCGCCAGCCGGCCGAGCCGCCCCCCGTAGGCATGCGCCGATTGACGCAGCCTGGAGGCTTCGGCGTCGAGGAGCGCGATAACGAGATGTCCGTGTCCTCGGGGATGAATCGCGAAGTGAACCTCGAAATTGAAGTTCCGGTGAGAACGAAACTGAGAGTGTCGCTCGTCAACGGCGAGATAACCGTTGACAGCGTCGACAGCGAGGTCGAAATCAATACCGTCGACGGCGGGATCACACTGATCAACGTTGGCGGCTCGGTTGTGGCGCACGCAGTCGACGGCAACATCACCGCCACCATCGCGCGTGTGGCGCCACAGGCACCGATGGCGTTCACGTCGCTCAATGGCGATATCGACGTGACACTTCCCGCAGCGGTGAAGGCCAATCTTCGGCTGCGCAGCGATCAGGGTGACGTGTTCACGGATTTCGATGTGCAGGCGACCGCCAGCGCGAGCGCCAATCAAACACAGCAGCGCAACGGACGGAACCTCCGTATCGATGTGAACCGGTCGATCTACGGGACGGTGAACGGTGGAGGGCCCGACTTCGAGCTGCGAACGTTTGATGGAAATATCTACGTCAGGAAGGGCAAGTAGGCCGCCAGCTCGCCGAAACCGTCCGCGGTCTGACTGCGTAGAGGGGGCAATGGGGTTGACGATCGCGTTGCACGAGCCGACACGCGAGCTCATTAAGGGACATATCCGCATTCGACTGCAAGAGCAGCCATTTCAGATCATGCGTCTCCTCCTCGCCCGTCCCGGCGCGCTGGTCACACGCGATCAACTGCGGTCCCGACTCTGGCCGGATGGCACGTTCGTCGATTTCGAGCACAGCCTCAACGCTGCAGTGAAGCGGTTGCGCGCCGCACTTGGCGACGACGCCAGGGCGCCGGTGTTCATCGAGACGCTGCCGCGGCGCGGCTACCGATGGATCAATGCCGCGATCCCGCTCGACAGCCGATCCGACGTCGCCACGCAGATCGGTCATCGCGGCAGCGAGCGAATAGAGATCGTCTGGACCTAACCGATGTCGCGCCGCGTCACGCGGACGTGGCCGCGCTCGAGCCGGCCGATCATGGCGAAGTCGACCACATCACGCTGGAGAGCCAGGATGATATCTTCCCGCGGTCGGTAATCATGTTCGCCGCGGAGGCTGGCCGCGATCTCCTCGTCGTGCATGCAGTCCCACACTGCCTGCAGATGGTCGTACGGCGTTCCGATCAGCAGGTGTTGGAGGTAATCAGCGCACCGCTCGTCTTCGATGGAGGGTCGGACGCCTTCGAAACCCATCGCCACCAGCGTGACGGTGACATCTTCGCCATGCACCAGCGCGTCCACGCGAGCAGAGTCGCGGATGTATGCGGCCGTGGCTGCGGCGTTCAGATAGCTCCCGAGGATCACCTGCTGCGCTCGTGAGGCGGCCGCGAGCACACCTTGTGTGCCCGCAGAGGATCGTGCGGCCACACCCCTGCCGTTGAAGAGTGCCTCACCTTTCGCGACGATGTCCGCGGGCGAATTGCCGACATCGAAACCGTCTACTTTGCGCCCTTTGACTTCGCCGGCGACCAGGCAGTCGGGATCCGCACGGCGAAACGCAAGCGCTTCCTCCGGCGTGCGCACGAGCGCGAGATCGCGAATGCCATATCGGAACATCAGCGCGCTGCAAGTAAACGCGCGCAGCACGTCGATGACGACGGCAACGCCGCTCGCCTCCGCCGCACCGGCAAGCAGACTTTGTCGTTCGACTTTCATTGCCTGCAATTCTAATGGCCGAGCTTGCGTAATGCTCTGGTGGCGGGATACAAGACCTTCGCGGCTAACGGCCGCGCCGATGCCTGCCTTCCCCGAAGTCGTCCTCCTTGTCGACGACATCCGCGATCATGCCGTCCACTACGAAGCGGCGCTGACGCGTCACGGATTTGTCGTCCGCGTCGCGACGACGGGCGAGGATGCGCTTCGGCTCGCCCGAGAAGCGCTGCCGGATTGCGCGGTCATTGATCTCCGTCTGCCTGACATGTCCGGCTGGGATCTCTGCCGCGAAATTCGCAAACCGCAGCCCGGCGAACCGCCCGCCATCATCATGTTGACACCCGAAGTCTCGAAGATCTGCGCGGAGAACAGCGCCAAGGTAGGGTGCAATGCGTGGCTCGCGCACCCGATGCACGCCGACGATCTCGCGCACACCGTTCGTCAGGTGCTGAATGCGGAGACGGATGCGCCCGCGTCGCTCGATGACGCGCTTCTTGGTTCCAAGAGGTGTCCCGGCTGCGAATCCGACAACGTGCGCGCAACGCTGCGAATCGGCGCGGTCCAGTATTACACCTGCAATGCGTGCAGCTTGTGCTGGCGCGCCGAGGTGGCGAAGGCGTAGGGCGGCGCCGGAACGACCGCCCTACGAAATGTCGTCAGGGCCGCAACGCGCGCCGCCGGACGAGCATCCTGTACAGCATCAGCAGGATCACCGCGCCGAGAAACGACATCAACCATCCCGCTGCCTCTCCCGGTCCATAGAACCCCATGGCACGGCCGAGGAAACCGCCGAGCAGCGCGCCGGCGATACCGAGCAGCATGGTGACGATAATCCCGCCGGGGTCGCGACCGGGCATCACGAGCTTGGCTAGCGCGCCCACGATCAAACCAAACACAATCCATCCAATTACGGCCATAACTTCTCCTCCAACGTGACGTACGGACCTGGGGTGACCGGTGGCGGCGGATCCTCGACCGGAACCGGGGGTGGCTCGTCCAGAGGGTGATCCGGAGTCTGATCGTCGCCATCCCGATCGCGTTGATTGCCTTCATCAGGCTCTTCCGCGAAACAGGCGTGGGGCTCCTGGGGAGTACGGCTGTGGTCCGACGTTCCGTGCACGATGACGCTTCATGCGATTTCGTTGCCGGTCGGATGTAATCTGTTGAGGCTAAACGCGGAGGGCGAATGTGAAGCACAGGCTCCTTCTTCTGGCACTCGGTTCCCTCATGGCGGCGACCACAGCATACGCGCACCACTCCTTCGCGCGCGACTATCACGAAGACCAGATGATCTCCCTTGAGGGAGAGGTCGTCAGCTTCGAGTATCGCAATCCCCACGCATGGGTGTACTTCAACGCCAATGACAGCGGCGGCGTCATGCGCAAGTTCGGCGCGGAATGGGCCAATCCGCGGCGCCTCGAACAACAGGGGATTGGCGCGTCGGTTCTCAAACCCGGCGATCGCGTGATCGTGCGTGGCGCGCCGAGCCGCAGCGCCACAACCTACAGCGTCCACTTGAAAAGCATCCACCGTCCCGCTGATGGGTGGAGCTGGCCGGGTGGGCGCGGACGGTCTCGATAAATCACACGATTGTCAGCGCGGTCCGGAGGGCGCGTACGGCTATTCCGCCGTATGCGCCAGCTCAGCCCAGACCTGATGCGCGGCATCGATTGCCGCGCGGCTCTCATAGCCGGCACCTCCGCGCGCCACGAGTGACGAAAAACCGACGCGGCGGTACTCCGCTGCGAGGGATGCGTTGTCGACGACCGACGGCGCATCAGCGATCTCGACGGCGTGGCGAAGCTCGTGGCCGAGCGCGGCGATTTTCTGTGTGATGGTCAGCATGCAGGAGATTCGCACGTTGACGTAACGCCGGTCGCCTCCCACCCCGAGCAACGTCAAGCGCCCAAACAGACGCGGCGCCATCGGACACTCCCGTTCGATATAGACGATCACATCAGAGCCATCGAGGCGGGCGATCAAGCCGCGGAACGACTTCGATCGAGCGAGTCCTTCGTCGATCACGGTTCGCAGTTCTTTGTCCAGCGTCCGCACATGGCTGCCGTCACGCGGCTCTGTGCCAGCCATCAACGAGGTCAGAAACACGAGTACACCCAGAGCGATATTCATACCGTCAACAGTGTTGGTGGTTGGATTGACGATGGTGTTGCGGCGACGACTCTTTTCAGAATCTTCGCTGCAACAACCGGCTAACCCGCCGTCGCGCGGCGCGGCTTCGACGAGGCAGCTTCGCTGTCATGCGACATCGTGGATGCGCAGCACGAGAGCAAGCGGCGGTCCACTTCGGCGCACTCGATGATTTGTTGAATGTTTCAGCGCGCGCAGCGTGGGCGCGCATTCGCGCGCGCGGTCATCGGCGTGCGAATCACACAACCTTGTGAACAGTTGACGGCCGCGTGAGACAACTTGGTACGGAACGCTAGCGATACGACCAATTCGCGGCGACACAGTTGTCCCCGCACGATCGCATTTGAACAACTTTGGATGGAGGAGGCGGAAATCCTAATGCGTCATGCGGGGCGATTGCGGCAGCGCGCTCATTACCGCCCGATGCATGAGCACGATTCCGGGATCGCTCTGGAGCACTGCGTCGTAGCGCTCTCGGAAGCCGCCCGGCGCATCGCCAGCCGTGAGCAGCTCGCGCGTCTCGACCAGCAGAATCTCTGCTTCGGCGCTGATCTGGTCCGGCGTCATGGCTGGCCGTGACGGCGTGGGACGCCGACGGTCGCTGGCATTGCTGATCAATTCGTCGACGCGGACGATCAGCTCTGAAATCGGATGCAGCCACGAGAACGCCGAGTCGCGGATGAGGAGCTGCAGCATCTGCGCGGGACTCACGGCGCCGTGACCTCTTTCGTACGCGGCGCGCTCGCGCTCGATCAAAGCCTTGTGAAGATCCAGAAGGGTTCGGCGGACCTGTGTGAGGCTTTCGTGAGGGGTCATGGTGTAGTTTAATCTCTCCAGCCGATGCGTTTCCCGAGCC
>Ga0070670_100004015_pt1 | contig 12282 bp, 10 predicted proteins | sample KBSS63metaG_FD_64665 | JGI IMG/M metagenome (GOLD analysis project Ga0070670, IMG submission 64665) | Switchgrass rhizosphere microbial communities from Kellogg Biological Station, Michigan, USA - KBS S6-3 metaG | ecosystem: Host-associated > Plants > Roots > Rhizosphere > Soil ... | reverse complement strand
AGCTGGTACCGGCGCTTCCGCAATAAACCCGTTGTATCCGTTTGTAATCCATTCTGCATTTCCACCCACATCCGTTAAAACGGCCGACCTGCCGCAGGCCATTGCTTCCATTAAAGACAAGGGTGTGCCCTCGGCTAGTGAAGACATCAGCAATACGTGATTGGCTTCCCAAACCGTTCTGATATCGTGTACATGCCCCAAAAAGGTAACCTTATGTTGCAAGCGGAGGTATTGGGCCAGTCTTTTTATATATTCCTCATCGGGTCCCTGCCCATAGAATGAAAAATGAATATCCCTGTTCATCCATTTTTCTGTTGCAAGCGTGCGCAACAGAATATCCTGACCCTTGTTTGCGCATTCCAGCCGCGCCACACAAGCTACCCTCAGGGTCTGATCGGATGTATAGGTATGCTGCAGATAATTCTTGCTTTTCAGGTTGATTGGATTATAAACAACTTCTGCATTAATAATGTCCTGCGCAATCTGCTGTTGCGTAATTTTTAGATTTTTTTGTGCAACGAAAAACACTTTTTTTGCTTTGCGAAACACCTTGCTCACCTTTTCAATATCAGGCAAGTTTATAGCTCCGTGCTCTGGATGATGCTGGCTGATATAAACGTAGGGCAGATTTTGCCCGTGCAGTTCATCAAATAATTCAGGATAATGACTGCAATCGAAGGTTGTACCAGATGAAATAATATATAAATCGGCCGGTTGCCTGAAATGATTTTTCCAGTAGTTAACAGGGTCCTTTTTATTGCGGTGCTGCAGGTGCATCTTGCGCACTATCCGATCAAACAGCGATGGATTTTGTTTACGGAAATGGAGCTTGATCTTTTCCCTGTTTAATTCTTTCACCTTAGGATGCCCAATGGCCAGGTTAAAAAGGTGCGCTTCAGTGGCAATATTATTCTGCGCAGCATGCAGGGCCGTTTTCTGCCAGAGCTCCTCGCTTCCACCCCAGGGATAATAACTCATGATGGTTATAAAGGAAAATTTTTTCATATTCCTGTCTCAGCACTTATGCTGGTATTCCTGATTTTTCTAATTATAAACCTGGCAAAGGCAGGCACATAAGGATTGTTAAGAAACCCTCCATCGTAATGCAATAACTTAAATCTCTTTCTCTTTTTCAATTTCTTATACTTCGCAAAAAGGTCAAAATAATCGCACCGGGTTTTCTATGTTGATTGAAGTTCAGCAGAACTTCATTATCCGAGCTGCAATTATTCAGCTGCGGGCAACAATGCTTTTAATTTGTCAAATAAATATGCGATTGCATCATCAGGATACTTGTTAATAAAAGTTTCATAGCAACGGCGACCCATTGCAGGCAAGGCTTCCCGTTGCTGCCACATCTTTTCCAAAGCTGCATCTAGCGATGCAGGGGCCGGGCCTTCAGCTATAAAGCCGTTATACCCGTCTGTAATCCATTCGGCATTGCCACCGACGTCTGTTAGCACGGCGCTACGACCGCATGCCATAGCTTCCATTAGGGAAAGTGGGGTGCCTTCTGCCAACGACGACATTAACAAAACATGATTACTTTTCCAGATATCCTGTATATTATTTACATGACCGCAGAATGAAACCTTATGTTGCAAACCAAGGTGAGCAGCCAGTCTCGTAAGATATTCCTCATCCGGCCCCTTGCCATAGAATGAAAAATGAATATCTCTGTTTAGCCACTTTTCAGTAGCCAGAGCCTTAAGCAAAATATCCTGTCCCTTATTGGCGCATTCAAGCCTTGCAACGCAAGCCGCATGTAACGACTGATCGGCTGTATAAGGATTTTTTATATAAGTGGCGCCTGGTAAATTAATTGGATTAAAGATTACTTCGGCGTTTTCAAATACCTTACCCAATTGCATCTGGACCACATCCAGATTTCTCTGTGACACAAAAAAAATCTTTTTTGCTTTTTCAAATATGGTTACGTTCAGGTCGCGATAATATTTATCTATTGCGCCATGTTCATAATGGTGTTGACTAATGTATACATAAGCCGAATTTTCTTTATGCAATTTTTCGAATAATTCCGGATAATGCAGGCAATCAAAAGTATTGCCGCCGGAAATTACATACAAATCGTCCGTTTCTTTGAGGTTAATCTTCCAGTAGTTAACAATATCGCTTTTATTATGTTGCTGCAAGCGAAATTTTCTAATTACTCTGTCCTGTAAAGTCAGCCTTTCTTTTCGAAACCCTGTAAATATGCCAGCCTGTGATAACTCTATAGCTTTTGGATGTCCAATAGCTAAATCCGACATGTGTGCAGCAACTACATGGTTTTGTTTAGCTGCCAACAAGGCTGTTTTTTGCCACAGTTCTTCACTACCGCCCCATGCATATGCACGCATCAGCGATATAAAAGAAAGTTTACTCATTTGTCATCGTTTCAATCGAAACGCTTCCATTCAACTTCACGATTGAATTAGGTGGAATATTTTTATGTATGAGGCAGTTCGCGCCAATAATGACATTGTCGCCTATCTCAACATTATTAAGTATAATCACATTGCTTCCTATCCAGCAGTTTTTGCCAATTTTGATAGAACCGATTGAAAAGTCAAATCTTTCGACTTTTAAATCTCCGCTTAAATATTTATATTGATGGTTGTGGTCGTAGAGCTTTACCCCTTCGCCGAACAAAGTATTTTCACCTATTTCTGTTTTTCCAAGGCAGTTTAGAGAACAATAATTGTTAAAAAAAACACGATCGCCAATAATTAAGTTTGCATTTGTATGTAAATAAATGGCGCAATATTTTCTAAATTCTACATAATTGTTAATTTTTAGAATTGACCCTGGCGATATGTTCATCGTCGAATACTGACCAAATAAAAAATTGTGCTCTATGTCAATTTTGCTTGTTAACCTAGCGTTACGCGGTACCGCATAATGAAATTTTGGTCCAAATAATTTGGAAAATAGTTTCAACGCAGTTTCCTTTTAACTTTTTTCAACAGGTAAAAAATCGAGCTCCCCAAAAGTCGCTCTTTGAATATTGCATAAACAGCCTTTTGTATTAAGTCGTAACGCCTTTTTTTATAAAATGATGGAATAAGGCTTATCCACTTTACCGCCCTTTCCCGTAAGGCCATTTGAAAAGTTTTTTCTGCCGAAACAGATGGGTATATTTTATTATCCCTTACAAACTTCATATAATAATACTCATCGTGGCGATCCTCGAACCTTTGAATACACCCTTGTGTTGCGGAATCGTTATGATACTTGAATTTTGACAAAACTTCAGGGATAATGTACATATCGCCCGAATTTAATATTCTATGCCACAATTCCAAATCGCCCCACCATTTCCATTTTTTATTAAACCCCTTTTTATCATAACTTAACCTTCTAAATATGACGTTTGAAGGGCTGCCGATCCAATTGCTTTGAATCAAAGTTTGCCTGATCGCTTGTTGTCCGGGAATTAATCCCTGATAAGGTTGTTTGCTTATATAGGATAGAGAACCGAAGAATTGAAAATAAGATGTTACCAAAGAAACATTTGGGTAATTGTCCAGGATATTGACAAATTTTTCAAGAGCGTCAGGCAGCAAAATATCATCTGAAAACAAAAATTTGATATATGCTCCATTGCCATATTGCAGTATTTTGTTGAAATTATTGATGGCCCCAATATTGATGTCATTTTTATAATAAGTTATTCTGGAGTCCTTTAGATATTTTGATATTTCTGCAAAAGATCCATCCGTTGAACAGTTATCCAAAATGATCAATTCGAAATCGGTAAAGGTCTGATCCAGAACTGATTTAATTGCCTCACCAATATAGTTTTCGCTATTAAATGTTGGAATTAAGACCGAAACTTTTGCCACTACTTTCTTACTTACTGGTTTTTTAAAAATTCTTCAATTGTACCTTTCATATACTCATAATGCTTAGCTTCCAGGCCTGGCCATACGCCCAGCCAAAACGCATCATTCATTACCTTGTCGGTGTTTGTTAACGTATGAAATATTCTGTAATGAGAATTTTTATAGGCGGGTTGCCGGGTTAAATTGCCGCCAAACAATAACCGCGTTCCAATCTTATTAGCCTCAAGATATTGCACCAGATCATTTCTTTTCAGCGGCGATCCGTCGCGAATGGTTATTAAAAACCCGAACCAGCTGGGGTTGGCATGCGCCGTCGGTTCAGGAAGAATAAAATGTTCTTCAAAAGGTTTCAACGCATTGTACAACAAAGAAAAATTCTGCCGTCTGCGTTCAATAAAATAATCCGCTTTTTGCAGCTGACTCAATCCGATGGCTGCCTGCATATCAGTGGCTTTCAGGTTAAACCCGATATGTGAGTAGGTATATTTATGATCGTATCCGAAGGGCATATCTCCCAGTTGCTGGCAAAACCGTTCCCCGCAGGTATTGTCTTTACCCGGTTCGCACCAGCAATCACGTCCCCAGTCGCGGAAACTTTCTGCAATTTTTTTTAGCTTTGCATTATTTATCAGTACAGCCCCTCCTTCGCCCATGGTGATATGATGGGCGGGGTAGAATGAGACGGTAGCCAGATCGCCAAAGCTGCCTGTTTTTTTATCGCGGTAGGTAGCACCCAGTGAATCACAATCATCTTCAATTACCCAAAGCTGGTATTTTTTCGCCACTTCCATTACCACATCCAGGTTAAACGGGTTACCGAGGGTATGCGCTATAAAAATAGCTTTGGTTTTAGTGGAGATGGCTGCTTCAATATCTTCCGCTTTAATATTATAGGTAGGTATGTCGATATCAAGAAATACCGGTACGCATCCAAATTGCAATACAGGATTGATGGTAGTAGGGAAGCCGGCTGCAACGGAGATTATTTCGTCGCCCGGTTGCAGGGCCCTGTCGCCCAATTTGGGAGAGGTGAGCGTATAAAAAGCAAGCAGGTTGGCAGACGATCCCGAGTTAACCAGCAGGGAAAATCTTGAACCAAAAAAACGGGCCAGTTCGCGTTCAAATGTATTGGCGAACCGTCCTGCTGTCAACCAGCCGTCCAGTACAGATTCCAGCCCCAGCATAATATCATCTTCGTCAATGATTTTTCCGGTAACGGGTATGTAATCCTGACCGGGCACAATAGTGCGTGCTAATTTTTCGCGGATCAGTTCACGGGCATTGCCGGCAAAAACAGCTGACAGGGTTTTATTTGTCATTCGTAAAAATTCTTCCTTATATATAAATTAAGCGATGGTGCTGTGGTGCTGGTACCACTGCAAGGTTGCCGCAATTGCTTCATCGAGAGAGATTGCCTTTTTTACCGGAATATCCCTTGTAAGTGTTGAAAGATCAGGTATAACTACAGAATAATGCGTATTATCATCTTTTGCGGACTTAATAACGATATCAATTTTATGATGAAAACTGGCTGCGATCTTTTCAGCCAGATGGGTCATTGAAATCCCTTCCGGGCTGCCAAGATTATACGTGTTGGCTGGTTTTGGACTGGAAAGGATAGCCAGCAACCAGAATGCCATATCGCTGCCATACAGGTAGCTACGCACGGTGTGCTCATTTCCCAATATACGTATCGGCCCACCCAAAATAGCATCCCGCATAAAATTGTTGAGCGCCCAGGGTTTTTCAAGATCCTGGTAAGGTCCGGTAAAGGCAAACGGCCTCACTGTTACCACGGGAAGCTTTTGCTGGTTCCGGTACACAGCACAAATGGTTTCCGCCAGTCGTTTTGCTTCGGGATAGGCTGCATTAATGGAATTACTGTCAAGGTATCCAATACTATTCTCCGCTATGCCGTTTGTATTATTGTGCGTTTGCCCATAGACGTTATTTGAGCTGATGTATAAAAATTTATTTAACAGTGGCAGCCGCAATGAAGCATCGAGCACTGAAATGGTGCCCTTCAGGATTGTTTCAATCACCCGTAAAGGCTGGGTAGCATGTTCCCTGCGGTCTGGCGTGGCGGCAGCATGAATAACATAACTGATATTTTCGGGCAGGTCCCGCACGTTGCGGACATCTGCTTCAAGCAAACGTATAAAAGGTTGCCTGGCAAGGTGAGGAACGGTATTGCGGAATGCTTCAGTATTGCGGCTCAGCAGGTAGAGGGTAATCCCAAAATTATGCTGCAGGTTAAGAAACACAACCGCTTCCGCCATCCATTTGCCCATAAAACCGGTACCCCCTGTCACAAGAATGGTCTGGCCACGTAATGGTTCCAGGCTAGCCAGCAATCCTGTTGAAGAAGCACGGCAGTTTTGCTGTAAATCAGGTTCCATGTTCAGGGTTGTTTGTTTTTTACAATATCTAAGATCACTTCGATAATAATATCCTCCTGACCAGCTACTACCTTTCGTTTACCCAGTGCAAAATATACATCGCGCTGGTCCACGTTGTATTCTTTTGAGATACGAGCTACATGTTTAGAAAACCCCGAGAACACTCCGGCCAGCCCGCTTACAATGCTCTCCGATTTAATAACAGGAACGGATGGCATAATATTTTTTTCGGCAATATCTGCAGCATCCAGCATGCCGTATAAATCGATGCCCGTGCTATACCCCATTTTTTCGAGTACAGCTACCAATACTTCCAGTTGGGCATTGCCCGCACCGGCGCCAAAACCGCGGGCAGTTCCATCCAGTATTTTAGCGCCCGCCTGTAAGGCAGCAACAGAATTGGCAGTGGCCATTCCCAGGTTATTGTGTGCATGGAAACCAACGGGTACGGGCAGGTCCTGTACCAGCGCCTCAATGCGATCCGTAACATCCGGCGGTAGCAGCGCACCTGCGGAGTCCATAATAATAATTGCTTCGGCCCCGTACTGTACCATTTTCTGCGCTTCTTCCACAAGTAAACCGGGTGCAGCCATATGACTCATCATTAACACGCCAAACGCCTCTTTGCCTTTTTCGCGTGCAAAGCCTAAGTGCCGCTGGGTAATATCAGCTTCTGTGCAATGAGCAGCAACGCGTATAACATCTACTCCAAGCTCAATCGCTTTCTTAAGATCGCGTTGAATGGTGGCAAAACCGGGAATGACATGGATACCAAGCTTACTGAATGTAAGGTACTTCTTCGCAGTTGTAAGCATGGTAATATCATCCACCAGGCTTTCGCCTACCTGCAGAGAAGACGCTCCCAGCCCGTTGCCATGACCCACTTCAACAATGGGTACCCTGGCTTTATTGGCAGCAGCGGCATAGATGGCTATTTGCTCTGCAGAAAGCTGGTGGGCCACTGCATGGTTGCCATCGCGGAGCGTAGGGTCGCTGATAAGGATTTGCTTCATTTGTCCGGCTTTCAAAAAAAAAATCTATGCTGGTGATAACCAGTTAAGCAAACGAGGCAATACTGGCCGCATGCTTTTCTGGATGAAGAAAGAAAAAGTTTGTTGCAGCGGTTGCTTCGTCTACTATTGAAAATTGCACTAAGCGGCCTTCCCGGGCAATAAAGCAATCGTACCCGCAATCCTTAAACAGATTAATGATATCATTTGGGTGGTAGCCAAACTTAGCTGCCCACTTCCGTAACATTTCGGAAAATACAACTGGTGTAAATTTACGGATGGTATCGAGTGCGCCCTTAAACACGAATAACTCAGCGCCTTCCACATCGCATTTGATAAAATCGACCGCAGCAATTTCGTGCTGGGTCACAAAGGCGTCGAGAGTGCTGGTGGTGCAATTAACCTGTATAGCAGCTTCGTTGCCGGTGATATTCTGCGAAGAAGAGGCGCCTGACATGAATGGAGAATAGTAAAAAGTAAGTGTTTCTTTTTTATCGGAAAGTGCCAGGTTTTGCAACCTGATATTTGTAAACCGGTTTAATCCAACATTATTGACCAGCTTGGTATAAGTTTCAGGAATCGGTTCAAAAGCGTACATGGTTCCTTTGGTTAATAAGGCAGCAATATGATTGGTATACCAGCCAATATTGCTGCCTATATCAAAAACTGTAAAATGATTTTGAATAAGTTTGTACATCATCTCAGAATCTTCGGCCTCGTAATTACCAAAATTCAATGCTTCCAGCGGCGTGGTTCTTTTATCTTCAATATCACAGAAGAAACGAAGTCCTCCATTGTGATAATGGCTGGCCGCAGAAGTAAAAATGATCTGACCACCGGTTACTTCAATTTTAGAAATACCACTGCTTGTTAAAAAAGACCGGTAATCTGCCAGTGTTTCATGAACGGCATACATACGATCTATAAATTCTGCTTTGGTTATTTTATTGGTATTGAACAGTTCTTTTATTGCAGTTAGTTTCATGCTGTTTGTTTAATTGTTGCGTTGCTGGGCATATTTTTCGGCTACGGCAATAGCCGCACAATTAATAATATCCAGGTTACCTGCGTATTTGGGAAGATAGTCTCCCAATCCCTGCGCCTTTACCATCACCACAATCCGGTTGTTCTCATAAATGGGCGGCACCAGTATCTGATAACCGGGCACATATTGTTTTATTGTGTGTACCATCTCTTCAACTTTGCGGCGCAGCGTTTCCATATCAGGATTTTTTACCCTGGCAAAAATGGTAGTCTGCATGTCTATACAGGGATTAGCGGGGTTTAAATTAAGAATTGCTTTTGTTTTTTTTGCATTGGAAAAAAATTTCACGCCCTCTTCAGTAGTTTGAATATACTCGTCGAGGTTAAGCCGGGTAGCCGGACCTGCGCTGCGTGATGCGATACTGGACACAACTTCAATGTATTCGATATCCTGGTGGGTTTGCCCTATCAGATAAGCTATTGGTATAGATGCCTGACCGCCGCAAGTAACCATGTTGACGTTTTGTTGTTTGATAGCATGGTTAATATTAACTGCCGGTATACACATACCTCCAATTTTGGCCGGCGTCATGTCAATAACAATTTTACCCATCCTTTCCAGTATTTCCCAATGGTATCGGGCATCTCTGGCAGAGGTAGCATCGAATACAAGATCACAAACGCCGGGCTCCTTCACGATTGCATCGACACTACGATCTGAGATACGTACACCCATTTCGATAGCCTTTGCCATACCCGGCGAAGTAAGATTGCGTCCGATGAACAGCATGCATTCCAGGTAGGGTGAACGCTGAACTTTTATGAGCAGATCCGTGCCAATATTGCCGCTCCCTAATATAGCCACACGTAATTTATTCATTGATGCAGTTAAACATTAATGGTGGTGGATTTTGGATGTATGCCGATAATCATATTTTCTTCCAGTTCCTTCCGCTGCAAAAAAGGAGAAAGATCTTCTAATGGTGGAGAAATAAGAGTGCCATCTTTTTGTATCGCGAGCGAAAGTTTGGGAACGAAAAGCTGCTGCGGATGCATAAAAACTTCACAAATGACAGTGCCTTCGTACGCCTGCACCTGTGGAATAATTTCGTCGAAATCTTCCCAGCTACGGATCTGAAACTTTTTTATTCCGAATGCGTCGGCCAGGGCGCTGAAATCCGGACAGCTCACGCCGGATTTAGCGTCTGTACCTGCCTGCCTTCCTTCAAACAATGCTTTTTGAGTATGTTTTATCATCAGGTAGCCATCATTGTTAAAAATAAAAAGCTTTATTGGTAATTTATGGTGAACCACCGTCTGCAGCTCCTGGAGATTCATCATCATACCACCATCGCAGTTCAAACACATTACTTCGCCTTTGTTGCTGGCAAAGGAGGCACCAATGGCCGCTGGCAGGCCATATCCCATTTCACCCAGCCCCGTTGATGTCATTAAACGTTGTCCCTGTTTTAGTTTCAGAACCTGGTGGCCACTTAAAAGCGCTGTGCCCATATCCGTGGTAATTATCTGGCCAGGCTTCAGGAATGCGTTTAACTTTTCCATGAATGGATATGAATTAATAAATCCATCGACATCGGGATGATCAGTTTCATTGGTCCAGGGATATTTCTTCCTGTATTGATCGCAAATAGCAATCCATTCTGCATAATCCGTCTGCCAACCGGGTGTTTTGGCAAGCAACCCTTCTATGAAATCTTTTGCGTCTGCCGGTACCTGGTAAGTATACCGGGCACTATACTTTTTTATTTCATGAATATCTATATCAACAACAGCAATGGTGGCAGCGCGTGCAAATTCATTTATATCGTATCCCACCTGCGGTATAGCCATCCGTGTTCCGATGCAGAGCAAAAAATCGCAATTCTGCACAACCAGGTTGGCACACCGCTGACCGTATGTGCCTGCCCTTCCATATACCATTGGATGATACGAATCCACCATGTCAATTCCTGCCCAGGACACCAGTGTGGGTACCTGTAACTTATTTAACATCGGTTCAATTAAATGGGTAGCGCCTGCCAGCCGTATACCATGCCCCAGCCATAATAATGGGCGTTTGGCTACCTTCAATGCATCAACTATATCGTCAATAGCACCAGACAATGCCTTTTCGTCAAGTACATTAATAACATCACCGGTTGCGACGAATGGCTTTATTTGCCCGATGTCTATTTGAGTGGATTGAATATTCATTGGGATATCGATCCAGCAAGGACCCGGCCGGCCTTCCATAGTTATGTGATAGGCTTTTTCAAGTTCGTATACTGTTTCAGCAGGATCGAGTACTCTTTTCTGGTATTTGGTTACTTTATTTACCATACCTGAACTATCGTATCCCTGCACGCCCCACATCCTTAATTCGTTATGAATATCTATATACCTTGAATGTTCATTGCCTGAAATAATAAGACCGGGTATTGAATCTGCCCAGGCACTTACGACGCCGGTTGTAGCATTGGTAGAACCGCCACCTGTCGTTAAAATAGCAGCTGTTACCTGTCCGGATGTGCGATAATAAGTCTGCATGGCCATGCAGGCAGCTTGTTCGTGGTGTACACAAATTATTTCGGTGTATCCTTTACGATAGATGGAATCAAAGATATGTGCGTTGCCTGCTCCGATAATACCAAAGACATGCCTTATGCCTTTCTGTTCAAGAAAATCGGCTATCAAATCACTTATTTTCATTTGCTGCAAATTAATTCAACAATGCAAACAGTTCCTGACTGTGTTATTTACTACTATAACTTTCAATAGTGCGTTCAAATCCTTCACGGATACCTGTTACCGGTACCCACCCCAATTCACTTATACGGGTGATGTCCGGAGAATTACGCGTAACCGCGCTTCGGAGATAGTTGTTGCCGCCGGACTCCGGCAATTCCTGTACCTGCAGCCCTTTTTCAGGATATAAGTTACACAGCGTTTTTGCCAGTGACAGGATGCTGTGTTCCTCGGCCGGGTTGCCGACATTATAAGCATATGCCGGGCGCCCTTCAAGCAGTACCATAAAAAAAGCAATACTTGCATCAGCCAGATAGCAAAAAGCCCGCTTAGCAGAGCCATCGCTTTTCATTTGTATATTCTCGCCTTTAATTATGTTGCTCACAAAATCTGCATATACCCTTCCATCATCAAGCGACATGCCCGGTCCATAAGTATGAAATGGTCTCACGATTTTGGCAGGCACCTGATATTGCTTATGCCAACTTACACAGATGGTTTCACCCATTCTTTTGCTTTCTGCGTAGCATGAACGCACATTCATTGGATCAATATATCCGTACCGATCTTCGCTCACGGGCATCCAGCGGCTGTCTACTTCACCATATACTTCGCCTGAGCTAAAATATAAAAATGAAGTAACCTTGTGCAGCCGGGCCAATTTAATAAGATTGATAGTTCCCAGCACGTTTGCCTGCAGGGTGCCGACGGGATCCGTTCCGTAATATTTAGGGCTGGCCTGGCTGGCAGCATGAATAATATAGTCAACTCTCCCATCTATTTTTATTTCATCGGAAACATCTGCTACTACGAATCTCAGGCTTTTGTTGTTAAGGTAGGATGCAAACCTTTTCCTGGCTTTTTCCACATTACGTACCAGTGCAATAACTGTAATGTGTAGGCCTGGTTTTGTTTCGTTCAGATAAAGCAAAGTTTCTACCAGGTACGCCGGGAGAAACCCATTTGCACCGGAAATTAATATTGTAGTATTGGCAAATTTTTCCCAGTCAATGGATGCAGCCACTATTGTCTGGAGGTCAGCAAGTATAATCCGGTTGCTGGTCATGTTGCCTGTAATAAAAAAGCAAGTATTTGTTGCTCTGTAATAAGACTGGTTAAATTTTTATCTTTATAAAACAGGCGGTACCATTCCACGGTTGCAGCCACTGCATCTGAGGCGGTCATTTCCGGCTCCCAGTGCAGCAGGTTACGTGCTTTGCTGATATCCAGTTTTAAGAGCCCTGCTTCGTGGGGCTGATCAGCAGATGAAACAGCTTCGTAAGCGCCTTCTCCCCATTT
>Ga0070670_100004013_pt1 | contig 12285 bp, 8 predicted proteins | sample KBSS63metaG_FD_64665 | JGI IMG/M metagenome (GOLD analysis project Ga0070670, IMG submission 64665) | Switchgrass rhizosphere microbial communities from Kellogg Biological Station, Michigan, USA - KBS S6-3 metaG | ecosystem: Host-associated > Plants > Roots > Rhizosphere > Soil ... | reverse complement strand
GTCCTCCGCGCGTCCTGGTCATCCCGCGTTTCGGGCCGTCACCTCGGGTTCGGGGTCGGCTGCGCGGGCGGCGCGGGCGCCGGCGCCGGCTTCGAGCGATCCTCGCCGGAGGTTGACGTCGCGCTCGTGCTCGTGGAGGCTCCGTCCGGGGCGCCCGTGCTCGACCCGCTGCCGGTCGCGACACTCGACACCCGCTGCTTGCCCTCGCTGTCGGTCATCCACGTGACGGTGACGGAGTCGCCCGGATTCGGAGCCGTCTCCACGCGGGCAGTCTCGTCGAGCTTGAGCGAGTGGTTCTTGCCATCGGCGTCCGTGACGACGATCTTCTTCCCGGCCTTGTACGATTTGACCGTGCCACTCAGAGTCTGCGTCTCGCCGGGCTGAGCGGTCGCCGTCTGTGCCTGCGCCGCGGCGCGTCGGGCCCGCAGCTGGTCTTCAGGGCTCGAGCTCGGATTCGCCTGGCTCTGCGCGAGCGCGGTGGCCGCGGCGAATGTCCCCGATGCCAGCGCGAGCAGCATCTTCCTCGTCATACTCTCTCCTCTCGAAAGCGGCCCCGAATTGGGCCGTCCCCCTCTCGAGATACAAGATCTGTGCCCCGCGCCGACGGATTTTCGCACCGAGGCTCGGCTCGGCCCCGGTCACGATTTCGTGTGTGCGGCGGACCGGGAGAGCTGCTCGTCGAACCCGGGCAGAATCGCGCGGAAGAACGCGTTCTGCACGAGACGGCCGATGACCTGCCAGGTGTTCGTGTTCGGATTGTCCACCGGCCCAGAGATGTCGGCCTTCGTCGCGACCTCGTCGCGAGGCGGGTTCTCCAGCAGCTTCGAGACGCCGCCGACGAGCCTCTCGTAGAGCTTTCGGAAGAGGCTCTTCTCCGCGTCCTGGCGCTTGTCGTAGACCTGCATGTCGCGGAAGAGCGGCTTCACGTAGCCCTCGATGTGGTTGTTCCGCACGGAGAGCTCGGTGAAGAACGAGAAGATGCCCGCCGTCACGTCGAACTTCCCGTAGCTGCGGAGCAGGTCGTTCATCGCCACGAGCGGCGTGTCCTCGATCGCGACCTTCAAGTCGAAGTCGGGACTCCTGGCCTCGGGACGGAAGGCGGCCGAGGCGGTCGCCTTGCCCTTCCCCATGAAGAGCCCGCGCGCCGTCGCCTTCGCCGGGCCCTCGACGAAGTGATTGCTGAGGTTCGTCAGCTCCAGGTGAAGATCGGAGACGAACACCCTGTAGCCGGGCTGCTTGGCCTTGTTGACCAGCCCGAACTCGCTGTTGTCGATGACGAGCTTGTCGAGCTTCATCACGCGGTCGTTTCGATCGGTCTGTTCCTTCGCGGCCTGCGCGACTTCCCGTTTGCGCGCCGTCTCCGCACCGGCGGTCTCGGCGGTGTGGACGTAGTCGAGCTTCAGGTCGCGCAGCGTCAGGTCCGTCAGGTGCACGAGCTGGAAGTTCGGGGCGTACTCGACCTCTCCCTCGAGCCAGAGCACGCCCCCCTTCACGGCGAGGTTGGATCTCGCGATCATGGGATGGAAGTACTCGAGGGGAACCTTCTCGAGCTTCACCACGGTGTGGATTCCCGGAAACGGCTCGGAGAGAAAGTTCGCATGGCCGTCGACGACGCCGTGGCCCGTGCCGAGCACGACGGCCTCCGCGTGGAGGGGCGACGGATACGTGTGATCCTTCGAGTGGATGTTTCGGATGTTGTTCGCGCGCATGTAGAGGTGCGTCAGGGTCAGCGGACGCTTGGGGTCTTCGTCGATGTAGGTGACGGTTCCGTCGTCGATCCGCCACAGGTTGATCTTCAACGGGTAGATCTGCTCGAGGGCCTGCTGCCAGCCCTTATCCTTGACCGGAGTCTGGTCCCGGGCCTCGTGCTTGAGCTGCGCGAGGTTCACGTACAGGGAGGGCCTCTGAACGAAGAAGTCGGCCACGAGCCTGCCGGACAGGAGCTCGCGCCACTGAACGCTCGCCTTCAGTCGAGGGATCTGGAGAATCGGAGGATCGGGGAACTCCTGCTGCCGCACGTCCACGTCTCGGAGGGTCACCGAGAGCCCGATCAGCTGGAAATGAAGCCCGCCGATCCGCGCCTGATAACCCTTGAGGCTCTGGTTCATCCGTCGTTCCATCGACCGGCGCATGGGCTCGTCCACGAAGAACGAGGCGACGAACAGCAGGACCAGCAGCGCGAGGATCGAGCCGCCGACCCACTTCGCGGTCCGCGAAACGGCGTGAGGGACTCGGCGGCGCCGCCGGAACCTCCGGCCGTCGTCACGCGGGGCCGGTCCCGGCTCGCGAGTCGGTCTGTGAGTCGCTCGGCTCAACGGTCCTCCATGCTCTGCGCGAGGGCCTCGATTCGCTGCACGAAGGCACACCCGCGGCGCGCCCCCTCGCTACCGACCGAGGGAGCAAGCCTCCTGCCATTCCGGCCACTCGGGGACCACGCCGGCGAGCCCGGCGAGGCCGCGGCGAAGCCGACCGGGCGGGGCTCGACCCGGATATTCCCGACGGGCGCCGGGAACGTCGATTGCACCGACCACGCGCATGCGCACGTCTCTGGGACGTGTCCGCCCGGGTTCCTCCGGCGTGGGAGCCGCGGCCGCGCTTTCGAGACGCGCAGTCCGTCCGTGACCCCGGACACACGCCCTCCGCACGATTCCGGTAACGCACTGGCCGCCGCGGCCGTTCAGGTTATGGCCCTCGAGAAAATGAACCATCGCGGAACGACGGAAGACTGCGTCGCCGCATGAGGACACGCACGCTGCGGATCCTCATGTGCCCCTATTGCGCCGGGCCGCTCGAGCCGCAGGCGCGCCGGCCGGAGTCGGGGGACGAGATCGAGTCCGCCGTGCTCCGCTGCGAGTGCAGCGAGTTCCCGCTGCTGGGCGGCATCCCCATCTTCCGGCGGGACGGGCGCGTGGACAACATGAAGCAGACCGTCCACTCGACGATCCATCGCGGTCCGGACGTCCGCCTCCTCGTCGAGCGAATCCGCGCGGGTGATCGCGATCGCGCACTCCTGATGCTGCTGGTGCCGCCCGATCGGCTGGTGCGCAACACGCGCCGCGCCGCGGAGGTTCTCCCGGGAAGGGTCGGCCGCCGGGTCATGCCGCGCGCGTACCGCGCCTGGGACCGTCTGGCCGAGCGCCACCGGGGCCTCTTCCTCGACGACTCGTCGCCGTCCCGCTCGACCGCGGAGGATCTCCTGGCGTACTACGGCGCGGACTGGTTCGTGCACTGGGACTTCTTCCTGCATCGCTTCGGCATGCCGCGCCACCTGACGAGCCTGAGCCTCGCGAGCATCCTGCCGACCTCCGACAAGCCCGTGCTCGACGCCGCCTGCGGGATGGGCCACACACTTCACTACTGGACGACCCGCCACCCGGACCATCTCTTCGTCGGGCTCGACCGGAACTTCTTCCAGCTCTACGCGGCGCGCCGGTGGGTCGCGCCCGGCGCGGACTACGTCTGCTCGGATGCCGACGTTCCGCTTCCCTTTCGCTCGGACGCATTCGGCGGCGCCTTCTGCATGGACGCGTTTCACCTCTTCCGCGGACGGCTCACGAGCGCCTCGGAGATGGAGCGGATCACGGGAGACGACGGCGTCGTCGAGATCGTGCGCGCCGGCAACGCTCTCGTGAAGCCGCGCGAGGGACTCGAGCTGCCGCCGGCGAGCTATCCCCGGCTGTTCGGCGATCGCGAGGTCCGGTTCGTCCCCGAGAAGACTCTCCTCGAGCGCTATCTCGAAGGCGTCGGCCCGGCGCTCGAGCGGCCAGTCGGTCCCTCGGAGGTCGCGGGCGACAAGTGGATCTCCTTCGTCGTATCGAAACGGCGCGACGTCTTCCGCGACTACGGGCGCTTCGGGGACTGGCCGCACGGGCTCGGCCGCCTCGCCATCAACCCTCTATACCGCGAGCGGCGGCGCGGAGCGTCCGGCGAGGTGGAGCTCGAGCTCGTCTTCCCGACGAAATGGTACGAGGTCGAGAACGCGGATTGCCGGCGATACATGCCGGCGAGCGTCACCGCGTCGGCGGCGGATCTGGAGGACGTCGCCGCCGGGCGTCGAACGCCGCGGATCGAAGAGTGGATCCGGACGAGCGTGGTCGTCGGCCTGCCCGAACGCTATCTCCGGACGATCGGCCCGAGACCGCCCGCGCGCCCCGCGCCCGCCACGGTCCGCTGACCGACTCGCACGCCCGCGGCCCGCGAGGTCGCCCGATCACGGAAGCGTGAACGCGTTGGTGAGAAGTGCGGCCATCTGGCCTCGCGTGACCGCCTCGGAGGGGCAGTACGCGCCCCCGCCGCATCCGGCCGCGATGCCTCTCGCGACGAGGTCCTCGATCCAGTCCGCGAACGGTCCGGGACACGGCACGTCGGTGAAGATCGCGGTGCAGGGCGGCGGAGCATACGCGGCGCCGACGGACGCCTTCAGGACCAGCACGGCGGCCTGGTCGCGGCGCACGGGCGCGTCGGGGCAGTAGTCCCCGCCGCCGCAGCCGGCCGTGATCCCGGCCGCCGCGAGCGCCTCGATCCAGTCGGAGAACGGGCCGGGGCAGGGCACGTCCGCGAACACGCCGGCGCATGCGGCGGGGATCGCGCAGATTCCGTCCCGCGCCCGGAGGAGCAGCGGAGCGGACTGAGCGCGCGTCACCGGCGCGACCGGACAGTACTCCCCTCCTCCGCAGCCGGCGGCCACTCCGTTCGACGCCACCGCGACGACGGCGGCGTGGAAGGCCGAGCCGGGGGGCACGTCCGCGAAGTCCGCGAACCAGGCGAACCCGAGCTGCCCGTTCGATCCGGTCGCGCTCGACACGGCGACGCTCGCGGCCGTGCCCGGCGGCAGCGGCGGAGAGACCGCGGCGAGAGTGCTTTCGTCCACGACGACCGTCGACACCGCGACCCCGCCGACCGAGACCAGCGAGTCGGCGGCGAAGTCGGTGCCGAGCACCGCCACGGCCTGTCCTCCCGCGGCCGCGCCGCTGCGCGGGAGGACGTCGAAGACGATTCCGGAGGAGATCTCGGACGTGTTCCCCGCCGAGTCGGTCGCCGTGGCCGTGACCACCTCCCCGTCCGGCAGGTCGACCGGAAGGGTCGCGTCGAACACCGCGTCGCCGCCGCCGTGCTCGGGCGCCTCTCCGCCCGAGGTGGTGACGACGGTCTCACCGAGGCGCACGCGCGCCTGAGCAAGGGTCCGCGGGCGCGCGGAGCACGCCGAGTCCGCGTAGAAGTCGAGGGTGTACGAGGCGGAGGGAGCGGCGTGCAGCGCGCCGCGGATCCGCAGGGCGCCGGGCTGCGCGTCGACGGACAGGATCAGCGGAAAGTTCTGGAGGCCGTTGCCTCCCTCGTCTACGTCCCCGTCGTCGTTCGGCGTGTGGCCGGGCGTCACGTCCGGCGGCAGCAGGTCGATGCCGAGGAGCGCGTTCGCGTAGATCGCGTTGCCGCGGATCGCGTTGCCGGCGCCGCCGTCGACCACGACGCCGGAGCCCAGGCTGTACGCGATCACGTTGGCCTCGCCGGGGCCGACTCCGCCGACCGCGGTGTCGAAGGCGTTGCCGAGCAGGATCCCCTGGCCGTTCGGCAGCGGAGCCGAGCCCGACGAGTCCGTTCCCACGAGGTTGCCCTGCACGACGTTGCCCGTCCCGAGGATGGTCAGGCCGTCGCCGAAGTTTCCGGAGATGAGGTTGCCGGCGCCGGGCGCGGGACCTCCGACGACGACGCCGTTCGCCCCGGAGATGCTCACGCCGCTCCCGGAGTTCGGGACCGCGAGCATCCCGCTCGGGTCCGTGCCGATGCGGTTGCCCTGCAGGATCGTGCCATCCGCTCCGGCGGACAGGTTGATCGCGTCCCCGAAGTGACCGGAGACGACGTTGCCGGATCCGACCGCCGTCCCGCCGATCTGCGCGGCCGGAGAGCGCACGTCGATGCCGAGGCTGTCGCTCGCGGCGCGGCCGTCCGCGCGAAGCCCGATCCAGTTTCCGGCGACGACCGTGCCCGGGTCGGGCGACGTGAGCCGGATGCCGATCGTCTGGCCGGCGATGACGTTGCCCTGGCCGGGCGCCGGTCCGCCGATGCGGTGGGTGCCGGCGAGGACCGCGATGCCCGCCAGGTGATTGCCGCGGAGACCGGTGCCCGCGGCGTCGAGCCCGACGTAGCAGCCCTCGATCGCGCTCGCCGCCGCGACTCCGGAGAAGGCTACGCCGTACGCTCCGAATCCGCCGATCGAGAGCGCCCGGAGCGTGCTCCCGCCGGAGACGTCGTCGATGCCGTCCACGCCGATGCCCGCCTGGGAGCCGTCGAGCTCGATGAGCGGAACGCCGGCGAAGCCGGGCTGCGTGGATCCGTCGATCGTCGCGGGATCGGTGAGCGCCGGGAGCGCGGTCGCGGGAGCGATCGTCGCCACGCCTCCGCCGCCGACGGAGAAGGCGATCGTGTCCGGGCCCGGAGACGCGTTGGCGTCGAGGATCGCCTGCCTCAGCGAGCCGGGCCCGGAGTCGGACGTCGTGTTGACGGTGAAGGTCGCGGCGCCCAGGAAAGCGGAGGACGAGACGAGGAGAACTCCGAAGCCGAGCCCGGCGAGGGCAACTAGACAGTGGCCGGCGAGCCGACGGCCGGGAAGGAGCGCGGCGCGCTCCAGGGGCTTCCGGGCTCGGCGCATCGGCCGCCGAGCTTACCAGCCGCCCCGCGCGATCAGGCGGTGACGGAAAGGGAGGGAGACGCGGGATCCGGATCGCCCGTGGGAGCCTCGACGGACCCCGCGGGAAGATCGCGAGAGCGCTCCGTCATCCAGGCCAGGCCCCGCGAGAGCTCGTCGATCAGGGAGCAGAGATCCGCCGGCTCGTCGAACAGCAGGCTCAGCGATCCTTCGTGGCAGTCCAGGACGAGGGCACGGCCCAGGCCGTCTCCGCGGGCATGCTCGATGCGAAGGACGCAGATCTCGGCGGCAGGGTCCAGCTTCATGGGGGCCTCCGGGACCGGGGGATGCGCGACTCGTGCCAACGAGCCGGCCCGCCGGAGTCATTCCGTCTCGATCTCGTAGACGTCGACGCCCGTGCCGAGCCGTTGAAATCGCTCGATCGGTCCGGCGCCGAGGGCCCGCCGCCAGGAAGGGCGCCGGGACTTCCCGAAGATGGCGAGCGTCACGCCGTGCTCGCGGGCGAAGCGCAGGAGCTCCGCGGCCACGTCCTCCGCCGAGAGCCACACGACGCGAGCGCCCAGCTCCATGGCGAGGGTCACGTTCTCGTTGAGGAGACGGTGATCGCGGGCCGACATCCTCTGCGGGCCTTCGCGCGGGGTGCGGACGTAGACGGCGAACCAGTTGGTGTTGAGGCGGCCGGCGAGCGCCGAAGCCCGCCGCAGGAGCCGGCGCGTCGTCTCGGGGTTCGAGGAGATGGCCACCATCGCCTTCGTCCCGACGGTCTCGGCGAGCGCCAGCTTGTCCGTCCCCCGGCGCTCCGCCTCGAGACGATCCGCGATCTGCCGCATCGCGAGCTCGCGCAGCGAGGCGAGATTCTCCTCCGTGAAGAAGTTCTCGAGCGCCGTCTCGATCCGCTCGCGGGGATAGATCTTCCCGGCCCGCAGACGCTCTCGCAGCTCCTCGGAGGGCAGGTCGACGTTCACGACCGCGTCGGCCTGCCGCAGGATCCGGTCGGGCACCCTCTCCTGCACGGCCACGCCCGTCACGCGCGAGACGATGTCCTGCACCGACTCGAAGTGCTGGATGTTCACGGCCGTCATGACGGAGATCCCCGCGTCGAGGAGGTCCTCGACGTCCTCGTAGCGCTTCGGGTTCTCCGTGCCCGCGACGTTGGTGTGCGCGAGCTCGTCGACGATCACGACCTCGGGCCTGCGAGTCAGGATTGCGGGCAGGTCCATCTCCTCGAGGACGCAACCCTTGTACTCGAGGCGGCGCCGCGGGATCGTCTCGATCCCGGCCGCCTTCTCCGCCGTCTCCGCGCGGCCGTGCGTCTCGATGAGCCCCGCGACCACGTCGACGCCCTGCTTCCTCAGGTTGTGGGCGTCCGCGAGCATCTGGTACGTCTTGCCCACGCCCGCCGCGTGCCCGATGTAGATCTTGAGCGTGCCCCTCCGAGACTTCTCGATGAGCTTCAGAAAGACATCGGCCGTCTTTCGCGTGTCCTCCTGGGGCATGACGAATTCTACGGACCCTTCGCGAGCGCCCGGTCGAGGTCCAGGTTCGTCATGAGGACGTTGACGCGCGGCTCGCCCAGGAAGCCGAGGGTACGCGGCTCGACGTGGCGCCGGATCACCTCGGCGACCCTCTCCTCCGGCACGCCTCGCGCCCGGGCGATCCGGGCCGCCTGCCAGAGGGCGGCGTCCGGCGAGAGGTGAGGGTCGAGGCCGGACGCGGACGTGGTCACGAGGTCCGCCGGGACCGGCTGCGCGTCGCCCGGGCGGTCGGCGCGCGCCGCGGCGACGGACTCCGAGATGCGCTTCGCGAGCGCGGCGCTCGTGGGACCCAGATTCGTGCCGCCCGACGCGGTCGCGTCGTAGCCGTCCTTCCCCGCCGCCGAGGCGCGGGGATGGAGGTACTCCGGGCGGGTGAATCTCTGCGCGATCAGCTCGGAGCCCACGACCCGCCCGTGGGCGGTCACGAACGACCCGTCGGCGCGGCCGCGCCAGAGGACGCGGCCGACGAGCCACACCGCGGCGGGATAGAGGCCTCCCAGGAGGACCGTCAGGACGGCGACGTACAGCGTGGAGCGCAGGACGAGCCTCATGTCGCTTCCTCAGGCCAGGTGCAGGGCCACCACGACCCAGTCGATGAGCTTGATGCCGATGAACGGCGCGACGATCCCGCCCACGCCGTAGATCCAGAGGTTCCTCGCCAGGATCCGCGCCGCCCCGAGCGGGCGGTAGCGGACGCCCCGCAGCGCGAGAGGAATCAGCGCCACGATGATCAGCGCGTTGAAGATGACGGCCGAGAGGATCGCGGATCTCGGGTTGCCCAGGTGCATGACGTTCAGCGCGTTCAGCGCCGGGTACGTGGCCGCGAACATCGCGGGCAGGATCGCGAAGTACTTCGCCACGTCGTTGGAGATCGAGAACGTCGTCAGAGAGCCTCGCGTCATGAGGAGCTGTTTTCCGATCTCGACGACCTCGATCAGCTTCGTCGGGTTGGAGTCGAGGTCCACCATGTTGCCGGCCTCGCGCGCGGCCTGCGTGCCGGTGTTCATCGCGACGCCGACGTCCGCCTGCGCGAGGGCCGGCGCGTCGTTCGTGCCGTCGCCGGTCATCGCGACGAGGTTGCCGCCCTCCTGCTCCTTGCGGATGAGCGCGAGCTTCTGCTCCGGCGTCGCCTGGGCGAGGAAGTCGTCGACGCCCGCCTCTCGGGCGATGGCTGCCGCGGTCAGAGGGTTGTCCCCGGTGATCATGATCGTGCGGATGCCCATCGCGCGGAGGCGGTCGAAGCGGTCTCGCATCCCGGGCTTGACGACGTCGCGGAGCGCGATGACGCCGAGGATCCGCGTCCCGTCCGCGACCAGGAGCGGCGTCGCGCCCTCTCCCGCGATCCGGTTGACGAGGTCCGTGACCGCCGGGTCGAGGGCGCCGCCCTGCCCTCTCACCCACTCCATCACCGCGTCGCCGGCACCCTTCCGGATCCTCCGGCCGTTCCAGTCCACTCCGGACATCCGGGTCGTCGCCGAGAACGCGCTGAAGTGCATGCCCTCGACGCGGCGGCCGCGGAGCCCGAACCTCTCCTTGGCGAGGACGACGATGGAGCGGCCCTCGGGAGTCTCGTCCGCGAGCGAGGACAGCTGCGCCGCCTCGGCCAGGTCCGACACGGCGGCCACGCCCGGCGCCGGAAAGAAGTCCGTGGCCTGCCGGTTTCCGAGCGTGATCGTTCCGGTCTTGTCGAGCAGGAGCACGTTGACGTCGCCCGCGGCCTCGACCGCGCGGCCCGACATCGCCAGCACGTTGTGCTGGAGCACGCGGTCCATGCCCGCGATGCCGATCGCGGAGAGGAGGCCGCCGATCGTCGTCGGGATCAGGCAGACGAGCAGCGCGATGAGGACGGGCGTCGTCGCCTCGCCCCTCGCGTACAGGGCGAACGGGCGGAGCGTCACCGTGGCGATCAGGAAGACGATCGTCAGGCCCGCCAGCAGGATCGACAGCGCGATCTCGTTGGGTGTCTTCTGGCGCGTGGCGCCCTCGACGAGCGCGATCATGCGATCCAGGAACGTCTCACCGGGGTTCGACGTGATCTCGACGACGATCCGGTCGGAGAGCACGCGTGTCCCGCCGGTGACCGCAGACCTGTCGCCGCCCGACTCCCGGATGACCGGCGCGGACTCGCCCGTGATCGCGGACTCGTCCACCGAGGCGATGCCCTCGACGACGGTTCCGTCCCCGGGGATCACCTGCCCCGCCTCGACGACCACGCGGTCTCCCTTGCGCAGGCTCGTGGCGGGGACCTCCTGGACCTCGTTCTTCCGGCCGAGCCTCCGGGCGATCGTCTCCGTGCGGCCGCGGCGGAGCGCCGCCGCCTGCGCCTTCCCGCGGCCCTCGGCCATCGCCTCGGCGAAGTTCGCGAAGAGGAGCGTGAACCAGAGCCAGAGCGCGATCTGGAGGTTGAACACCACGTCCTTCCCGCGAGCGACGTCCCGGACGAGCAGGACCGTGACGAAGAGGGCGCCGACGAGCACGACGAACATGACGGGGTTCGCCGCCTGGATTCGGGGATCGAGCTTGCGAAACGAGTCGCGGACCGCCGCCCGGACGATGGCGCGGTCGAAGAGCCTGGCGCGTCGGGGTGCGGCCACGGTCGTCCTGCTCAGAACAGGCTTCCGCTTCCCGCCTTCATCAGCAGGTGCTCCACGATCGGGCCCAGCGAGAACGCGGGGAAGAAGGTCAGGGCCCCCACGATCACGACGACGCCGACGAGCAGGAAGCTGAAGAGCGGGCCGGTGACGGGGAACGTCCCCGCCGAGGCGGGCACCCTCTTCTTGGCGGCGAGGGAGCCCGCGATGCCGAGAATCGGGATGAGCATGAAGAAGCGCCCGAAGAACATGTCCAGCCCGAGCGTCGAGTTGTAGAAGATCGTGTTCGCGTTCAGGCCGGCGAAGGCGGAGCCGTTGTTGCCCGCTCCGGACTCGAACGCGTACAGGATCTCCGAGAAGCCGTGCGGTCCCGGGTTGGCCAGCGAAGACAGGCCGGCCGGCAGAACGGACGCGGCCGCGGTGAAACCCAGGATGCACAGGGTCAGGACGAGCACCGACAGCATCGCGAGCTTGACCTCGTGGGCCTCTATCTTCTTACCCAGGTATTCGGGCGTGCGCCCGACCATCAGGCCGGCGATGAACACGGTGAGCACGATGAAGACGAACATGCCGTACAGCCCCGCGCCGACGCCGCCGACGATCACTTCGCCCGTCGCGATGTTCGCCAGTGGCACGAGCCCCCCGATGGGCGTGAACGAATCGTGCCACGCGTTGACCGCGCCGCACGAGGCATCCGTCGTGATCGTCGCGAAGAGCGCCGAGTCGCCGATCCCGAACCGGACCTCCTTGCCCTCCATGTTCCCGCCCGTGCCGCCCGCGGTCGGCGACGCGGCGACGCCGGCCGCCTGGTGGATCGGATTTCCGCGCTGTTCCGCCCACATGGCGACGGCGGCGCCGACGAGGAACAGGAACGCCATGGCGCCGAATACGGCCCAGCCGTGACGCTTCGATCCCGTCATCCGCCCCAGGGTGCTCGTCAGCCCCGCGCCGACGGCGAAGATCAAGACGATCTCGAGGAAGTTCGTCCCGGGGGTCGGGTTCTCGTACGGATGCGCCGAGTTGGCGTTGAAGAACCCGCCGCCGTTGGTGCCGAGCTCCTTGATCGCCTCCTGCGAGGCGACGGGTCCCTGCGGGATCTTCTGCTCGACGCCCTCGACGGTCGTCACCGACGCGTCGGGCTGGAAGTTCTGGACCACGCCGCGCGAGACGAGGAAGAGCGCGGCGGCGAACGAGACGGGCAGCAGGACCCAGAGAATCGCGCGCGTGCAGTCGAACCAGAAGTTGCCGATTCCCGCGGCCTTCTCCCTCGCGACGCCGCGGATGACGGCGACGGATATCGCGATGCCGGTGGCGGCCGACAGGAAGTTGTGCAGCGCGAGCCCCGCCATCTGCGTGAATTGGGACATCGTGCTCTCGCCCGAGTAGCCCTGCCAGTCGGTGTTCGTCGTGAACGAGACGGCCGTGTTCCAGGAGGAGTCGGCCGAGACGGGACCGAAGCCGTTCGGGTTCAACGGCAGCCACTTCTGGAGGCGCTGAAACCCGTAGAGGATGAGGA
>Ga0070670_100004011_pt1 | contig 12287 bp, 11 predicted proteins | sample KBSS63metaG_FD_64665 | JGI IMG/M metagenome (GOLD analysis project Ga0070670, IMG submission 64665) | Switchgrass rhizosphere microbial communities from Kellogg Biological Station, Michigan, USA - KBS S6-3 metaG | ecosystem: Host-associated > Plants > Roots > Rhizosphere > Soil ... | reverse complement strand
AAGCTGCGCGGGATCGCCTCGGGGCTGCTGCTGGGCGGCTGGTACTGGGGCTACCTGTTCGCCGCGGCCGCCTTCCAGTTCGTCTACCCGCTCGTCGCTACCGAGAATCCCGACTTCGCGTGGCGCGCCATGTTCTGGCTCTGCGTGATCCCGGCGCTGTTCACGCTGTGGATCCGCAGCAGCGTGCCGGAGAGCCCGGTGTGGCTGGCGCGGCAGCGCGAGCTGGCGGCGCGAGGCCCCGCCGAGCGCGCCGCGGAACCGAGGTTCTCGCTGGCCCGCATCTTCAAGCCCGACATGATCGGCGTCACGGTCCGCACCACGCTGGTGATCGGCGCCTTCATGTGCATCTACTACTCGCTCAACTTCTGGTACCCGACCTTCCTGCGCGAAGCGGGACGGCCCGTGCTGCCGTATCTCGCCGCGTTCAACTTCGGCGCCATCGCCGGCACCGCCACCTGGGGACGCTTGTCCGAGGGCCGGCTCGGGCGCCGCGGCGCCGCCACCATCACCGTGATCCTTGGCATCGCGTCGCTGCCGCTTTACCTGCACGCGACTACGGCGCCGCTGCTCGGGCTCGGCGCGCTGCTCATGGGGTTCTTCGGCATGGGCGTCTGGGGTATGGCGCCCGCCTACAGCAACGAGTCGTTCCCCACCGAGGTGCGCGGCGTCGGCCCCGGCTTCTGCTATCACGCAGCGGCAGCGATCGGCGCCACGATGCCGACGGTGCTGGGTTTTCTCAAGGACCAGGGCTTCGTGATGGTCAACGCCATGAGCCTCGCGATGATCCTCTCGGGGTGTGCCGCGATGCTGATCTGGCTGGGACCCGAGACCCGCGGCAGAGCCTTCAAATGATGCAGGACGTGCACGAGATCTACGCGGTGCGCTACGCGCACCACGATCGCAAGGCCCACGAAAATTACATCCTCGGCGATCCGCACGACGGCAACGAGCCGCTCGCCTACTTCGTGTGGGTGATCAAGGGCGCCGGCACGACCTACGTGCTCGACACCGGCTTCGACCAGGCGATGGCCGAGAAGCGCGGGCGCCGCATCGTGCGGCCGGTGGCCGAGGGGCTGCGGGCCATCGCGGTCAACCCCGAGACGGTGACCGACGTCGTCATCAGCCACCTGCACTACGACCATTGCGGCAACCACACCCTGTTCCCGCAGGCGCGGTATCACCTGCAGGACCGCGAGATGATGTACGCCACCGGGCGATACATGTGCCATGGGCACCAGCGCATCCCGTTCGAGGCCGACGACGTGGTGGCGATGGTGCGCCGCGTGTTCGACGATCGGGTGATGTTTCACAACGGCGACGAGCAGCTCGCGCCCGGCCTCACCGTGCACCACGTGGGCGGGCACTCGATGGGGCTGCAGTGCCTGCGTGTGGCGACACGGCGCGGACACGTGGTGCTGGCGGCGGACGCCACGCACCTCTACTCGCACATCGAGCAGGGCCGCGTCTTTCCGGTGTGCTACAGCGTGGCGGAAACGCTGGAAGGGTACGCGACGATCAAGCGGCTGGCCGATTCACCGGGGCACATCGTCCCCGGACACGATCCCGACGTTCTGAAGCGCTACCCGGCGGCGGCACCCGGTCTCGAGGACTGGGTGGTCCGGCTGGATTGATGTAGAGGGCGGTCTTCAGACCGCCCTGATCTCAGTATGCCGCGTATTCGCGGTTGACCGGCGCCTGCGCACGCATGGTGTCGAAGAACGACATCATCCTGTCCACGGCGCAGCGTGCGGCGGCGGAAGTGCGGAACACCTGCATCACCGAACACTCGCCATCCTGAATCACCAGCAACCATCCCCGTTCCGTAGGGGCGATGCTGTAGTGCGGACGCGGACCTGGCTCTGGGGACGGTAGCGTGGCGACGGCTTTACCCATGCCTGCGTGATCTACAAGGTCCGTGCCCGCGTGTTTCTGCCAGCGCCGTCACGGCGTTGCACGGGGATCCTCGCAGCGAGGGGCGGCGAACCGACACACGCGCTCTCGATTTTGTGAACGGGACGGGAAGTACGTAGTTGCGGGTCTTTAGACCCGCGCGACCTACCCGTCCTACCTGTCCTACCTGTCCCAACCCGTCCTCGTGATCGGCCTGACAGTTTCCGCCGGTCGAGCAGCCAGTCCGCCCACTTCGGGTCGCGACTTTTCGCCCACTTTGCCGCGCATGCGCTTCTGGCACCGCTCGTGCGACGACATCCAACGCCACCCCCAATGGCATCAACGCCGCGCCTCGGCCGGCCGCCAGGAGAGTTTGTCAATGGAACGACACGACATGACGATGCGCGCCGCTCGCTACCTGCTCGGCGCGGGAATAATTGCTGTGGCGATGGTGGCAACGGCGCAGCCGGCGGCCGCGCAGGATACCTGTTTCGAGACCAGTGAAGGCTCGATGACCTACCCAGCCCTGTGCGGGTACGTTTTTACCGACCAGACGCAGCCTGCCGATCACGAATACGACGCCGGTGAAGGCGTCTCGAACGTGCAGGTCTTTGTGACCCTGCAGGACGGAACGCCTGTCAACAACACGGGCTACTTGGACTGCGACCCCATCGCTGGCTGTGGCTACTTCAACTTCATTGATTGGCCTAAAGCCGGAACCTACTTGTTCTGCATCGTGGACGATCAGCATACGGAAACGAACTGCAAGTTGCGTGACGATGCCATCATGGTCACGGTCGTTCTCTCGCCGACCGGCTACTACACTGAGTTGGAACTGGTACCGCCGACGCCGCCGCCGCCACCGCCCACCGGGCCGGGGACGGGCACGCCCGGCTACTGGAAGAACCATCCCGAGGCGTGGCCTGTTCAGGGCGTCACGATCGGCGGTGTGCTGTATAAGAACGGCACCGCAAACGAGATCAGTGCGGCCATCAAGTGGATGGGTAAAGTCGGTGGCGACAAGACCATCACCATCTTCAGCTCGCTCATTTCCGCCAAGCTGAACGTGGCGGTGGGCAACGACGGCAGTTGCGTCGGCTTGCCGGAGGCCATCGCTTCTGCCGATCTCTGGTTGACGGCGGGGCTGCCAGCTCCAAATGGACATCCCGTGGGGAGCGGAGTCAAAGCGTCGTCGGCGGCGTGGACACTGGCGGAGCCGTGGCACACGCTGATGGACGACTACAACAACGGCAAGCTCTGCGCCCCCCACCGCGACTAGGGCGGGTAGGGCCGGCGCTTCGCGCCGGTGTGGCGGGCAGGGAACACGGGCCAGCCTTCGGGCTGGCCCGTCTCTATTTGAGGCTGTCGGGAAACGCGGTGCGGGCGGTCTTCGGCACGTGGTCGCGCTTGTAGACCATGAAGGTGCGGAAGAACTCGATGATCACAGTGCCGTCCTGCTTCACTCCCGTCGTCTTCACGCGCACGATGCCGACGTTGGGGCGCGACTTCGATTCGCGCGCCTCGAGCACCTCGCTCTTCGAGTACACCGTGTCGCCCTCGAAGAGCGGATTCGGCAGCCGCACCTCGTCCCACCCCAGGTTGGCCATCACGTTGAACGACAGGTCGATCGTGGACTGGCCGGTCACCAGCGCGAGCGTGAACGTCGAATCCACCAACGGCTTGCCGAACTCGGTCTGCGCCGCGTAGGCGTGATCGAAGTGGATCGGGTTCATGTTCTGCGTGAGCAGCGTGAACCAGCTGTTGTCCACCGGCAGCACGGTGCGCCCCAGCGGGTGGTGGTAGACGTCACCCACCGTGAAGTCTTCATAGACGCGCCCGGTCCATCCTGGTTTCACAGCCATGTGCCGTACCATAACGCAACTATGCGGATGCTCGAGGGGCGGTGCGCCCTCATCACCGGATCGACACAGGGCCTCGGCCTGGCGGCGGCGCACCGCTTCGCCGCCGCCGGCTGCCATGTGGTGCTGAGCGGCCTGGCGTCGCCGGACGAGGCGGCGGCGACTGCCGCGGGACTCGAGTCGGCCCATGGCGTACGCGCCGTCTACGGGGCGGGGGACCTGTCGCGCCCCGCGGACATCGACGGCATCGTGGAGACGGCGCGACGCGCCTTCGGCACGGTGGACATTCTGGTGAACAACGCCGTGGTCCGGCATGCGGCGCCGGTCGAGGCCTTCGCCGCCGACAAGTGGGACGAGGGGCTGGCGGTCAACCTGTCGGCCGCGTTCCATCTGATCCGCCTGACGATGCCGATGATGCAGGCGCGCCGCTGGGGCCGGATCCTGAACGTGTCGTCGATCTACGCGTTCAAGGGCGCGCCGAATCGTGTGGCCTACGTGACCACCAAGACGGCGCTGCTCGGCCTGACGCGCGCGGTGGCGCTCGAAGGGGTGCCCCACGGCATCACGTGCAACGCGGTCTGCCCGGGCACCACGGAAACGCCGGTGCACCAGGCCGCCATCGCGTCGCTTGCCGCTGGGGGGCTGACGCGTGAGGAGGCGGAGCGGCGCTTCTTCGCCTCGAAGCAACCCACCGGCCGGTTCATCTCGGCCGAGCAGGTGGCGGCGTTGATGGTGTTCCTGTGCGGACCCGATGCGAGCGATATCAATGGCGCCGCGCTCCCCATCGACGGCGCCTGGTCTGCGGCCTGACGCGCGGTCAGGCGCGCTCGAAATATCCCGACCAGAAGGCCTTGCCGGTCGAGAGCGTGCGCCGCGCCTGATGCGTGAGCCGCAGCCCGCGCTGCGCGAGCACCCGCCGCAGTTGGTGGGGATCGACGAAGGCGAAATCGCCGGCGAGCGTCGCCATCGACGAGTACGATGACGGCGTCACGGCCTCGTGCGCCTCGGACGGCAGCTGCAGGACGACCGAGAGATGACCGCCCGGCGCCAGCAGTGACACCGCGGTGTCGAGGCACTGCTCCGTGCCCGCGTGCTCGAAGACCAGCGCCGCGTGCACCAGTGCGACGGGCTCCAGGGTCACAGTGTCGCGTTCGAGGTCGGCACAGTGGAGCTCGAGGCCGCGCAGGTCGGGGAACCGGGCTTTTGTGGCGGCGAGATACGCGGCGTTGAGGTCGAGGCCGACGACGCGGGTGGTCAGCGTGCTGTCCACGTGCTCGAGCCCGTTGCCACCGGCGACGCCCAGCACCGCCACCGAGTGCGGTCGCAGGCGCGCCAGAGCCTCACCGAACAGGTCCGCGAGCGGCGCCAGTTGAGCCACAGCGCTCGATCCCATGTGACCCTCGTAGTCTTCGAGGGGGAGGGCCAGCCACGGGTTCATCGTCCCGATCGTAACAGGGCGCTCCGCGATCCCGGTGTACTGGGGGAGGGCGGTCTGAAGACCGCCCTCTACATTCAGCGAATCCGCCCGTCCAACGACAGGCCGGACAGGACGAGCGGCGACTTGGCGCCCATGCTGATCTTGCCGACGTCGCCCGAGGCCCCGGACGGCCGGTCCGCGGTGACGCGGAACTGGTGGCTCTGGCGCTCGACCATCGTCGCCACCTCCTTGCCCCACTCGGACAGCAGCGTCTGGATGCGCTGCGCGCTGTTGATGTTCTCGAACTTGCCGCCGGTGTATTTGGTGACGCTGATGCCAACCTGCGTCTGATTCCCGCCGCCGCTCGCCGATCCGGTTCCGTTGTTGAACAGAATGACGTGGACGGTGGTGGGCCTGGCCTCGAGGCGCTTCATCATCTGCGTGACGTCGTTCTCCCTGATGTTGGCGTCACCGGACGTCGTGCCCACGCTGATGATCACCGGGAAGTAGTCGCCCTTGTCTTTCTCGATCCGCTGCGTCGCCTCGGCGAGGCTCTCGACGAAGCGACCGGCGCCGGTGTCGGGGGCCAGCAGGTCCATCGCCTTCTGCATCGCCGCTCGATCGGTGGTTGGTTTGGTCAGGAAGCGGGGCTGCGGCGCCGTGGCCACGATGGTCACTTCGAGGTTCTCGGGCATGGCGTCGAGCAGCGCCTTTACGCCGTTCTTGAGTTGCTGGACGTTCTGGCTGCCCAGGCCGACGCCGTTGTCGAGGAGGATCTGAAGCTTCACCGGCCAGTTCACGGGTTCGACTTTCGTCACCTTGGCGTCGGCGCCGTTCTCCATCACGCGGAGATCGCCCGCCTCGACCGTCTTGGCCGGGGCGCCGGTGCCGTCGAGAATGCTGGCAAACACCTGGATCTGCTTCGAGTTCTGCGCCGCGACGAGGGCGCTCAACATACCGACACCGGCAATCGTGGCGAGCAACTTCACACGCATACGGAGCCTCCTCCGGGATAAAGGGCCGGGCGCGCTGACGCTGGACGCTGCATAAGACGCCAAATCTCGCCGTTTGGTTCAACGGAATGTGAGTCCTGACGTAGCGGGAGGCTTCGGCCAGCCCGGCGCCAGCCCGGCCGACCTAGTCCCACTTGAAGAACCGCGAAGCCAGCGCCGTGAAGAGCGCGGCAAACAGCGCGATGACGGCGATGTCCCAGAGATGGAACGAGAGCGGCTCGCCTCGCCAGACACCCTGAAGCAGCGACACCGCGTATGTCATCGGCATGACGCGCGACGCCACGCGCAGCCACGGCGGCAGCAGCGCGATCGGAAAGAACAGGCCGGAGAGCGCCATCATCGGGTAGAAGATGAAGCCGGCGAGCGGCTGCGCGAAACGCGCCGTGGGCACTACGCTGGCGATGAGGAAGCCGATCGACAGTACGCCGGCGGTGGAAAACAGCAGCGCGGCTGCAAACCGGACCAGCGTGGCCGCCGAGTCGGGTGCGTAGAAGCGGCGCCCCACCGCCAGCAGCAGCGCCAGCGTCAACGCCGTGAAGAGCAGCTTCACCAGGACATGGGCCGTGAGGATCGTCGCCGGGTGCAGCGGCGTGGCGCGCAGCCGCTTGAGGATCCCGCCCTCGCGATAAATCGCGATGATCGTCACGAGCGACACCACGGCGCTGATCGACATCAGGATGGCGGCCAGCACCGGCAGACCGGTCTTCAGGAACATCGCCTCCGGCGCCCCGGGCGAGCCGGCGGCGCCCCGCATGAGGCGTCCCAGCCCCAGGAACACCACCACCGGGATGGCGATCGTGCCGAAGAGGCCGAGCGGCTCGCGCGCGAAGATCTTGATTTCGAGCCAGGTGAGCTGCCAGAGCCCTTTCATCGCACCCTCGGCGGGTCTGAAGACCCGCAACTACGTACGTCAGTCACGGATCGAATGGCCGGTCAGCCGAAGGAACACGTCTTCGAGCGTCGGGACCGTCGTGTGAAAGTCGGTGACGGCCATGCCATGGCGCGAGACGCACTGGATCACGTCGGTGACCAGCGCCGGATTGCGGCCACGGATGGTCATCGACGTCCCGTCGGCGTCCACCGCATCCACGCCGGGCAGTACGAGGAAGCGCTCGCGCGCCGATGCGTCGGCCGTGGCCACCACGACCATGCGGTCGGGGCAATGCCGCGCCACCAGGCCGCGCGGCGTGTCCACGTCGATCACCCGTCCGTGCTCGATGATCGCCACCCGGTCGCAGAGCCGCTCGGCTTCCTCCATCAAGTGGGTGGTCAGCACCACGGTCTTCCCGCGCTCGCGGATGCCGCGCACCAGGTCCCAGATCGCCCGCCGCGCCTGCGGATCGAGGCCGGTGGTCAGCTCGTCGAGGAACACCACCTCGGGGTCGTTGATGAGCGCCAGGGCGATGAACAGCCGCTGCTTCTGGCCGCCGGACAGCGTCATGAACCAGGCGTTGCGCTTCTCGCGCAGCCCGAGCTGTTCGAGCAGCGCCTCCGGGTCGAGGGTCGAGGGGTAGATCGACGCCCAGAACCGCACCGCCTCGCCCACCTTGAGCCGCTTCTGGAGCTGCGCCTCCTGGAGCTGCACGCCGATCTTGATCTTGAGCGCCGTTCCGGCCCGGAACGGATCAAGGCCCAGCACCGACACGTGGCCCCGGTCGGGCGAGCGCAGCCCCTCGAGACACTCCATCGTCGTGGTCTTGCCGGCGCCGTTCGGTCCGACTAGGCCGAAAATCTCGCCGCGCCGCACCTCGAACGACACCTCGTCCACGGCCACCACCGGCCCGTAGGCCTTGCGGATGCCGGACACGCGGATGACAGGGTCGTTCATCGCTGGTCAGGCGAGCCTGGAGGCCCGCCTCTACGTACCGGCTGCCCGCACCCGGTCCAGGATCGTTCTGGCCATCCGAAGGCTGGCGGCGTCGATCATCCGCCCATCGTGGGTTGCCGCTCCCTGCCCCGCGGTGACGGCGGTGTCGAACGCCTCGACCAGCGCGGCCGCAGCCGCGATCTCCGCGTCGGTCGGCGAAAAGATCGTGTTGGCAGCCGCCAGCTGACCGGGATGGATGCACTGCTTGCCGTCGAACCCCATCGCGCGCGCGATGCGGCAGGCGCGCTCGTAGCCGCCCGCGTCCTGGTAGGCGCCGTACGGCCCGTCCATGCAGCGCAGGCCGTGCGCGCGCGCCGCCGCCACGATGCCGTGCATCACGGCGTGGTAGCGGTGGCCCGGATACAGGGCGTCGCTGGCGTCCATCTCGCCGATGCCCGACGACGGCATCTTCATCGACGCCGCGTAGTCGCCGGCGCCGAGGATCAGCGCTTCGAGGCGCGACGACGAGGCGGCGATCTCGCGCAGATACACGAAGCCGGCGGCGCTCTCGATCTGCGCTTCGATGCCGATCGGCGCCGGCAGCCCCCGGTGTGTCTCGATCTGCGTCAGCAGCATGTCCACGAACACCACGTCGCGCGCGCCGCCGACCTTGGGCACCATCACCAGGTCCACGCGGTCGCCGGCGGCTTCGATCACCTCCACCAGATCGCGATAGGCGTAGGGCGTATCGAGGCCGTTGATGCGGACGATGCGGGTGCGCGCGCCGAAGTCGAGCGTGCGCAACGCCTGCACGACGTGGCCGCGGCTGGCCGCCTTCTCCTGAGGGGCGACGGCGTCTTCGAGGTCGATGCACACGGCATCGGCGGCGCTCGCGGCGGCCTTCGGGATCATGTCGGGCCGCGAGGCGGGGACGAAGAGCGTGGTGCGCGACAGCCTCACGACCGCTATTCTAAGCGCACGTGGCTGCGGGTCTTACGACCCGCCCGCGCACGCCAGCGCCACGAGCGATCCGGCGTCGTCGAGCGACTCCAGCCCCGCCACGGCGTCGGCGAGACGCGTGCGCGACGCCGCATCCAGCACGCTGCCGGCGTTGTCGTCGAACTTCGCGCGCAGCTCCCCCGCCGTCATCGGGTTCTCCGCCGAGCCGCGGTTGTACTCCTCGACCTCGGAGAACACGCGGCCGTCGGCGAGCGTCATCGTGACGGCGCCCTTGAACCGTCCCGGCGGCGGAAAGTCCGGGTCGACGCGGTAGGTCACCCGCCGGGCCAGCGCCAGGATCTCGGGATCGGTGCGATAGGCATCGCCATAGGCCGCGCGGCCCAGCTCGCCGCGCACGAGCGCCTCGGCCAGCGTGTACTGCAGGCACACCCGGCAGTGCGCCTCGGTGGCCGGCGCCGTCTTCTCCGCCACCGGCTCGCACACGATCGACACGTTGAATTCGGCCACCGGGCACTCGATCGACACCACGTCGGCCGGCCGGATGCCGTGTTGCGCGCGAAGCCGCAGCACCAGGTCGATGTAGGGGTGCAGCACGTGCGCGGCGGGAAACGGCTTGAACGAGGAGTTGCGGCTGTCCCACTGCGTGCCGAGACCGTTGGTGATCCGCGCCAGGTTCTTCACCGGCGCCGGATCCTGCAGGTGCGACGCGAACAGCCCGAATCGCCCTTCGAAGATCTTCGGCGGCCCCGAGGCGCCCGCCTGCGCCAGCATGGCCGCGGCGATGCCGTTCTGGGCCGCGAACCCCGAGTGCATGAACTTCGACTGCGTGCCGTCGACCCAGCACTCCAGAAGCCCCGCGGCGGTGCTGCCGGCAATGCCGGCGGCCCAGGCCAGGGACCGCGCGTCGAGCCCCAGGAGCTTCCCGGCGCCGTAGGCGATGCCGAACGGCGAGAAGAGACCGGTGGGATGGAACCCGCGGCGATGAAAGGTGCCGGGCGCCACCGAGCCGACGCGGCAGGCGATCTCGTTGCCAATCGCCACCGCCAGGAGCAGCTCGCGGCCGCCGATGCGGCGGGTCTCGGCCAGCGCCAGCGCCGTGGCCACCGACGGGCTGCTCATGTGCACGATCGATTCGTTGTGCGTGTCGTCGAACTCGAGCGCCTGCGCGAAGGACGCGTTGGCAAACGCCGCAAACGGTGCCGCGGTGCGGTCGCCGGCACCCCAGACGCGGCTCGAGCCGCCGGGCGCCATGGCACGCACGCCGGCGCGCACCGAGCGGCCGAGCGGTGTGGTGGAACCGGCGAGCGACAGCCCGATCACGTCGAGCACGCGCAGCTTGGTGGTGGCGACGACGTCACCGGGAAGATCGGCAAAGGAGAGGCCGGCCGCCCAGGCCGCCACCTCGCTGGCGAGCGCCCCGCTCGCCGGAACCGGATCACTCACGCCCTTACTCCGCTTCGAAATGCTTCAGCGATAACGCCAGGAGCGACGCCGCCAGCAGGAACCCGCCGAGCACGATCTGGCCGACGGCGAAGCTGCCGGTGTGATCGCGCAGGAAGCCGATGATCGTGGGGCCGACGAAGCCGCCCATGGTACCGATCGAGTTGATGAACGCCAGGCCGCCGGCCGCGGCGAGCCCGCTCAGAAAGCGCGGCGGGATCGTCCAGAACAGCGCGCGCGCCGCATTGACGCCGCTCACCGCCACCGTCATCCACAGGACCGCCACCCAGAACGACGTGCCGGCAAACAGGATGGACCCCACGAAGCCGACGGCCGCGAGGGCGCATGCCAGCGCGAGGTTGCCCACCTTGTTGCCGTGCCGGTCGACATGTCCGGCCCAGACAATCATCGTGACGCTGGCCACCGCATACGCGGCGCTGGTGACGAACCCGATCTCGAGATCCGTGAGCTTTCCGGTGTCGAGGATCTGAGGCAGGAACAGGCCGATGCCGTACGACCCGACCAGGAATCCGAACTGCACGCCGCCCAGGATCAGCACGCGCGGGTCGCGGAATGCCAGCCAGACGTTCTTGACCTCCTTCGGGCGCCGTTCTGCCTCGAGCCGTTCGCGGACGATGCGGCGCTCGTCGTCGGTGAGCCAGGTCGCGTCTTCCGGACGATCGGGCAGCATCAGCAGCAGCACGATGCCGGCAATCGCCGCGGGAACGCCCTCGACCAGGAACAGCCACTGCCAGCCCGCGATACCGAACTGGCCGTCGAGGCCGAGCAGGTAACCCGAGAGCGGACCGCCGATGACCGACGAGATCGGAATCGCCACCATGAACCAGGCGATGATCCGCGTGCGGTACTCAGCAGGAAACCAGGTGGCGAGATAGAACGCCACGCCCGGGAAGAAGCCCGCCTCGGCGGCGCCCAGCAACAGGCGCAGGGAGTAGAAGCTGGTGGGCCCGACGGCCAGGGCCATCGCCGCCGACGCCACGCCCCAGCTGATCATGATGCGCGACAGCCAGCGGCGCGCGCCGAAGCGGTAGAGCGCGACGTTGCTCGGCACTTCGAGGAAGCAGTAGCCGAGGAAGAAGAACAGCCCCGACCCGAGCCCGAACTGCGTGGCGGTGAGGCCGATCGCCTGGTTCATCGTGAGCGCGGCAAAGCCCACGTTGGTGCGATCGAGGTAGTTGAGCACGTAGGCCGTGGTCAGCACCGGCATCAGCCGCCAGCCGATCTTGGCGAACACCCGCCGCTCGGCGGCGACGCGAGCGTCAACCGCGGACAGCGGCGGCGCTGCGGCCAGCGAGGGGGTCGTGCTCGAAGACAAGGAGCACATAAGGTATACCGGACGCCCGGCTCGGCCTATGCCCCAAACGGTGTGGGCCGGGCCGTCAATGGGCCTAGAATCTGCGGATGCGCCGAGCATTCGCCGCCGTCTTTTGCACGATCGGAGTGATCGGCGTCGCGGCCCAATCCGTACCGGAGGTCGTGCTGCTCTCCGACCACCCGGCGCTCGCCGCGGGGCTGCAGCCGTTTCATCGCTATATCTCGAGCGAGTCGTCGCTGCCGGCGCGCGATCGCGAACTCTTGATACTGCGGATTGCGTGGTTGAGCGGTTCGGCGCCGGTGTGGCGCGTGCACGTGCCGTTCGCGCAGGCTGCCGGGCTGACGAACACCGACATCGCGCGCGCCGGTGGCGAACCCGACGCTCGTGGGCGCAGCGGCTTCGATGGCGCCCTCATGCGCACCGCCGATGAGCTCCACGCGCAGTCGTTCGTCAGCGACGCCACGTGGACGGCGCTCGCGGAGCGTTACGATCGCCACCAGCTGATGGACGCCGTCTTCACTGTCGCCCACTATTCAATGTGGGCGATGACGTGGAACACCATCGC
>Ga0070670_100004009_pt1 | contig 12288 bp, 12 predicted proteins | sample KBSS63metaG_FD_64665 | JGI IMG/M metagenome (GOLD analysis project Ga0070670, IMG submission 64665) | Switchgrass rhizosphere microbial communities from Kellogg Biological Station, Michigan, USA - KBS S6-3 metaG | ecosystem: Host-associated > Plants > Roots > Rhizosphere > Soil ... | reverse complement strand
CTTACGAATTCGCTGCAGAACGCCGACATGAACGCGGTGCTCGGCGCGACGATCATCGTCGGCTCGATCTTCGTCGGGCTCAATCTCCTGTCGGATCTCCTGTATCAGATGCTCGACCCACGTACGCGCGCGACGGTGCGGCGGTGACGACGGGGGAAACAGCGCGTGCCGCCGACGAGTCCCTGCACCAGTGGCTCATGTCGGACCGGCCGCGCTCGCGGCGGCAAGCGGCCTTCGGGCGCGCGTATGCGACGTGGCGCACGTTCGGGCGCAACCGGCTCGCGATGGCCGGGCTCCTGATCGTGATCGGCCTCGTGCTCGCCGCGGCGTTTGCGGATGTCTTGAGCCCTTACAGTCCGTACATCGGCGACCTGCGCACGACGCGTCTCCTGCCGCCATCGGCGGCGCACTGGTTCGGCACCGACGACCAGGGTCGCGACATTCTGTCGCGCGTGATCTTCGGCTCGCGCATCACGTTATTCGTGGTCGTTTTGGTCGCAATCCTCGCCGCGCCGATCGGGTTGGCCGTCGGCACCATTGCCGGTTATTCGGGTGGACTGATCGACGCGGCACTGATGCGGATCACCGATATCTTCCTCGCGTTCCCGCGACTGATCCTGGCGCTGGCGTTCGTCGCGGCGCTCGGCCCCGGCATCGGCAACGCGGTGATCGCCATCGCGCTCACCTCGTGGCCGCCGTACGCGCGGATTGCCCGCGCAGAGACGCTCACGCTGCGACAGGCCGACTACATTTCCGCGGTGCGGCTCATTGGCGCCTCACCATGGCGGATCGTCTGGCGGCACATCATGCCGCTCTGCGTGTCGTCGGTCATCGTGCGAGTGACGCTCGACATGGCGGGGATCATCATCACGGCAGCGGGACTCGGCTTTCTTGGCCTCGGCGCGCAGCCGCCGAGCCCGGAGTGGGGCGCGATGATCGCCAACGGCCGTCTGTACGTGTTGGACCACTGGTGGGTGGCGGCCGCGCCGGGCGCAGCGATTTTCCTCGTGAGCCTCGCGTTCAACTTCCTGGGGGATGGGTTGCGCGACGCGCTCGATCCGAAGGCGAGCAAATGAGGCTTACCGTGTTTGCGCATCCGGTTTGCGCGTAGGTCGGAAATTGGAACTGGCCCCGTTGCCGCCGTTGCTCGTCGTCGAGGATCTTCGCGTGTCTTTTCCTGCGCGCGACGGCGGCGCGACCGAGGCCGTACGTGGCGTGTCGTTCACGCTCGGACGCGAGCGTCTTGGCATTGTCGGCGAATCGGGATCGGGCAAGACACAGACCGGACGGGCAATTCTCGGCCTCACCGCGCCGGAGGGCCGGGTGACGGCGCGCCGGCTCGAGTTCGATGGTGCTGATCTTCTTCGCTGCAGCGAGCACCAGCGGCGCACGCTGCGCGGCGGGCGCATTGCCATGGTTCTGCAAGACCCCAAGTTCTCGCTCAATCCGGTGATGTCGATCGGCGACCAGGTTGTCGAGACGCTGCGTGCCCATTCGAATGTGTCGCCGCGCGAGGCGCGGACCCGCGCGCTCGCCGCTTTGGAAGCCGTTCATATCGATGATCCCGGGCGCGTCTACGCTCTTTTCCCGCACGAGGTTTCGGGAGGGATGGGCCAGCGCGCGATGATCGCGATGATGCTGATCGCCGATCCGGATCTATTGATTGCCGACGAGCCGACGTCCGCGCTCGACGTCACCGTGCAATTGCAGGTGCTCGCGATCCTCGACGAGCTCGTCGCCCGCCGCGGGATGGGGCTGATCCTGATCTCGCACGATCTTCGCCTCGTGTCGACGTTCTGCGACCGGATTCTCGTCATGTACGGCGGACGGATCGTCGACGAGGTCGAGGCGGGCAAGCTCGCCGCGGCGACGCATCCTTACACGCGCGGGCTGGTCGAATGCCTGCCACGGCTCGGCGAAGACCGGCATCCGCTGCCGACGCTGGAGCGAAAGCCGGAATGGGCGGAGTGAAACCGGGTGATCGCGACGAATAGCATCGGCCCGCGAGATGCCACAGGGCACGGCGCGCGCGGCGGCTTCGGACTCGAGGCTGCGCATCTCCGCGTGACGTACGGCCGCTTCGTCGCCATCGCCGACACGTCGCTCGCCGTGGCGCCGGGCGAAAGCTTCGGCATCGTCGGCGAGTCGGGTTCGGGCAAGACGACGGTGCTGCGCGCGCTGTGCGGGCTTGCGCCGATTGTGTCAGGAAGCGTGCGCCTCGTTGCCGGACCGTCAGACGAACTCTCGGAAGCACAAGCGCAGCGAGTGCCACCGCTTCCGGGTACGAAAGCGTTTCGAAGGCTCGTGCAGATGGTATTCCAGGATCCGTACGGCTCGCTGCATCCGCGCCAGACCGTCGACCGGATACTCGCCGAGCCTCTCGCGATCCACGGCATTGGCGACGCCGAGCGCATGATTCAACAGGCGCTCGACGAGGTAGGCCTCGGGTCGGGCTTTCGCTTTCGGTATCCTCACCAGTTGTCGGGAGGGCAGCGCCAGCGGATCGCGATCGCACGCGCGCTCATCCTCGAGCCGCAGATCCTGCTCCTCGACGAGCCGACGTCATCGCTCGACGCGTCGGTCCAGGCGGAGGTGCTCAACCTGCTCGAAGACCTGCGCCGCCGTCGCGTGCTAACGTTTATCATGGTGAGTCACGATCTGGCGGTAGTGACGCACATGTGCGAGCGGCTGATGGTCATGCAGCGGGGCGAGACGGTGGAGCTCATCTCATCTGCGGACCTTGCGGCGAGCCGGGTGGCCCACGACTACACGCGCCGGCTGATGGTAGCCTCGATCGGCTTTCGTCGCGCGCACGCCGCCTGAACCGCCGCGCTTGCCGTTGGGTATGCGGTCGCGTTTTCGGCCGCCGTTGCGTCTTAAGAGTGAGATAGGAAGGCTCATGATCGTCTGGGAAGCCCACGCCTGCCTGCCGCTGCACCCGCGCGCCGACTTCGGGCCGATCGACCGCCTGCATGCCGCGGGCTGCAACTACGTGTCGATCAACATCGGCATGGACATGAACCCGTTGTCGCAGGTGATGTCGGTCATCGGCGGCTTTCGCACGACGATCGCGGCGCATCCCGACCGCTACGTGCTTGCATCGCATGTCGAAGATATCGAGCGCGCTGCGGAGGAGGGCAAGCTCGCCCTTGGCTTCGATCTGGAAGGCGCGATGCCGCTGCTCGAGCAGCCGGCGATGGTCGCGCTCTATCGCGACCTCGGCGTGCGGCAAATGCACTTCGCGTACAACCGCAACAACAGCGTCGCCGGCGGATGCCACGACGAAGTGCAGGGCCTGACGCCACTCGGACGGAAAATGGTCGCGGCGGTGAACGAGGCGGGCGTGCTGATGGACTGCTCGCACACCGGCCGTCGCTCGAGCCTCGACATCATGGAAGCGTCGGTGAAGCCGGTGATTTTCAGCCACTCGAACCCGCTCGCGCTCGTCGAGCATGGACGTAACGTGACCGACGAGCAGATACGCGCCTGCGCCGCGACGGGCGGCGTGATATGCGTGTCGGGGGTGTCGGGCTTCCTCGGCACGCGAACGCCGGGCGCGGACGACGTCGCGCGGCATGCTGCGTACATTGCGGAGAAAGTGGGCGTCGAGCACGTGGGCGTCGGGCTCGACATCAGCTTTCACGAGGAAGGCATCGACGACACGCCGCCCGGCGATTTCGATGCCACCTACTGGTGGCCGAAGAGCGCCGGCTATGATCGCGCGATTCAGCGCATGACTTACACGCCGATCGACACGTGGTCGGTGCTGGCGCCGGCGCTCGAGCGCGCGGGCATGACGGTGGCCGAAGCCGCGCTCGTGATGGGCGGCAACATGGCGCGCGTGGCGCGGGTGGTGTGGGGGTAGTTCAGGCGCAACCGAGCTAGGCGGCTCCGAACGCTTCATCGTTCCTGGTTCGCGGTATTGCCCCGGAAGCGCACGCGCTCCGCTATCGCGCAGTTACCTCTTCGCTCTCGACACGGACGTTCTTCGGCTCGCTCACGACAAGGAAGTAGGCGACGACAGCCGAAGCGGCGACGGCCATGCCGGCGAGCGCGCCAATCCAGAAACCTGGCACGCCGAGCGGCGTAACGAGACCGAGCGCGGATAGCGGAAGCGTATCGGTGAGCGCGATCACGTACCCACCGCTGAGGCCGACACCCCACAACCCGACGACATTCACGAGGAACGGCACGACCGCGCGCTTGTAACCGCGCAATGCGTTCACGGCAACCGCCGACGTCGAGTCGAAGACGTGGTATACGCCCACGAGCAGCAGCAACCCCGAGGCGACCGCTCGAACGTCGGGATCGACGGTATACAAATCGGCGACGGCGTTGGCGGCGACGGCAAGCGCCAGTGCCGCGAGGACAGCGAGACCCGACGTCACCGCGATGCCGGTGAGACCGGTCGAGCGTGCGAGCGAGAACTGGCGTGCTCCTATCGCATGCCCGACGAGAACGCCTACCGCGTTGCTGGTGGCGAGCGGCAGCATGTACATCACCGCAGCGACGTTCGCGGCGATCTGATGAGCGGCGGAGTTGACCGCACCGAGCCGCGCCACGAACAGCGCCATGAACGTGAACGCCGTCACGTCGACGAGAAATGTGCCTCCGATCGGTGTGCCGAGCGCGATCAGTTGTCGCTGGTAACGCCAGCGCGGCCGGGACCAGCGCGCAAATACGCCATGCGGCTGGTACGCGCGTGCCGTGCCAGCCCAGATCCACGCAAGAATGCAGATCGCCCAGTTGACGAGCGTGGTCGAGAGCGCGCATCCCGCCGCTCCCATTTCGGGTGCGCCCCAATGCCCGAAGACGAACATCCAGTTGAGCGGCACCTTGAGCGCGAGCCCCAGCAGATTGAGCACCATCATGACGCGCGTCATCGATACCGCCATCGTGTAGCTCGCGAACAGGCGGAACGCGAGCCCGGCAGGGGCGCCCCAGGCGGCGATCGCGAGATACGCGCGGACCTTCGCGGCCACCGCCGGTGGCGCCTCGCTCAACGCCAGCAGCGGCTCGGGATGCGAGTACACGGCAATCGAACCGACGGAGAGCGCCGCAGCGAGCCACATGGCCTGGCGCACCGGCTCGCCGATCTCGCTGTGGCGTCCGGCGCCGTGCAGTTGGGCGACGATCGGCGTCACGGCAAGCAGGACGCCCATCAACGCTACGAATACGCTGAAGTAGATGGCGGCACCTATGCCGACGGCGGCAAGATCGTCCGTCGCATAGCGACCCGCCATGATCGTGTCGATGACGGCGTACGCCATGACGGCGAGTTGCGCGACCAGCACCGGCCACGCGAGGTCGTAGATCTCCTTGACGAGCTTGAGCCTCATGGTCGAGTTGATGAAAAGCCAACGCTGCTGGCGTCGCACCGAGAACGCGAGCGGTGCAACGGCGACGACGATCGGGTTCAGGCGCTAGGCCAGGCCCTGGAGTCGCAACCTCCGAGCAGCGTCTTCGAAGCGTGCGTCGTCGATCTCCCGCATCACGCCGTCGAGGTCAACAGCCTTCTCGATCCGATCGAAGCGGCCGGTGAGCGGCGTCTCCGGTTGAAGCGCTCCCGCCTCGTACAGCGCCCATATCTCCTTGCCGTAATCGGTGAGCAGAAGCTCCGGAACATAACGACCGAAAAAATTGCGCAAGTTCACGACGTCACGCTCGAGAATCTTCGGCGCGTGATTGTTGCCGGCTGCATCGACCGCTTGCGGCAAATCGATGATTACCGGCCCGTTACGATCGATCAGGATGTTGAATTCGCTCAAGTCGCCGTGGACGACGCCGGCGCATAGCATCCGCACGACCTCCCGGACCAGTCGGTGGTGCCAGGCGCGCGCCTCGTCGGGAGTCAACACGACGTCGTTGAGGCGGGGCGCCGCCTCGCCGTGTGCGTCGACCAGGAGCTCCATCAAAAGCACGCCTTCGTGGAAGATGTAGGGCGTTGGCACCCGAACGCCGGCAGCAGCCACGCGGTACAGCGCGTCCACTTCGGCGCTCTGCCACGCACGCTCCTGAGCCTGGCGTCCAAAACGGGTGCCCTTCGTCATCGCGCGGGCCTGACGGGTGTTTTTCGTCTTGCGGTTCTCGGTGTAGTCAACCGCCTGTCGAAAGCTGCGCTTGTCGGGCTCCTTGTACACCTTGGCACAGCGTGTCTCGCCGCCGCAGCGCACGACGAAGACCATCGCTTCCTTGCCGCTCATGAGTTGCCGCACGACGCCGTCGATCAGGCCTTCTTCAAGCAATGGCTGGAGTCTTCGCGGTATCTTCATGCCGGCGAGTGTACCGTTTTCGTTTTTGGGCAGGCGGCGAGGGTGCGACAGCGCAATTGATATAGTGCGCGGGATTCCAGACCGAGGTCCGTCCATGACCGACACGCCCCAACGCCCGCCGCTGCCGGATCGCTTGTCCGTCGACAAGCGAAGCCCCCACTACATAGAGGCCGTGCTCGAGCACGAGATCGGCATCCGCGTGAACGACAAGGAACGCAAGGACGTCCAGGAGTACTGCATCAGCGAAGGGTGGGTCAAAGTGCCCGCGGGCAAGACGGTAGACCGAAAGGGCCATCCGATGCTGATCAAGCTCGGCGGCAAGGTCGAGGCCTTTTACCGATAAACCATGACGCCGGGTCACGGCTCCGTCTGCATCGTCGAAGCGGCGGAAACTCTGTTGCAGCGTAGTATCAGTGCACTTCCAATCTCTCGGGGAGATTTTCTTGATGCAACGGCGCGCTTTTGTCGGCGTGTCGGCGGCAGTGGTTTTGACGATGCCGTTCGTCGCCGAGGCGCAAAAGCCCGGGACTGTGCCTCGAATAGGGTACATCGTGCTGAACAGCGCCGAATCGGGAAAGCACCTGCTAGCAGCGTTTCGGCAAGGATTGCGCGAGCGTGGCTGGGTCGATGGCGAGAACATTGCGATCGAGGATCGGTATGCGTATGGCGTCATCGAGCGCCTGCGACCGATCGTCGCCGAGTTGATCCGACTCAAGGTCGATATACTCGTCACCACATCGTCGGCAACAACGTGGGCGGCCAAGGATGCCACCGAGTCGATCCCCATTGTCATGACGGTTAGCGCGGATGCTCTGGGCGAGGGGCTTATCACCAGCTTGGCGCACCCGGGAGCGAACATCACCGGCATGACCTTTCTGGTCGGACCCGAGATAGCGGGCAAGCAACTGCAACTGCTGAAAGAGTTGGTCCCCGCCGCTGAGCGCATAGTCGTCCTGACGAATCCCAGCAACAGGTCGCACGCCGCTTTTACACGGGAACTGACGGTAGCGGCCCGGTCGCTTGGAGCGCAGCTTCAAATCGTCGAAGCGCGCTCTCCTGAACAGCTCGACAATGCATTCGCTGCGATGGCGAGAGAGCGCGGTCAGGCACTCCTCGTCTTGTCCGACTCGATATTCGTGGGCCAGCGACGCAGGATCGTGAGCCTCGCCGCGGCAAACAGATTACCGGCGATCCATTACCAAAGGGAGTTCGTCGACGCCGGCGGACTCGTCTCCTACGGAGCGAGTCTCGCGGACATGTTTCGCCGCGCCGCCACGGATGTCGACAAGATACTCAAAGGCGCCAAGCCTGGAGATCTTCCCATCGAGCAGCCGACCAAGTTCGAGCTTGCGATCAATCTCAAAACCGCCAAAGCGCTCGGTCTTGCCATCCCGCAATCGCTCCTGCTGCGCGCGCACGAAGCGATTCAGTGATCACGCGCCGCAGTGTCTTGCGTGCTGGCGGCATCGGCCTGCTCGCCGCGCTGGGCCTCGCTCGCGGACAGCCGGCTGCCGCCGTCCCTCGTGTCGGACTGCTGATGTTCGCGTCGGAAGCCGCCAGTAGCCATCTGTGGAAAGCCTTCAAGGAGGGAATGCACGATCTCGGCTGGCTGGAAGGGAAGAGCATCGAGTACCGATTCGGTTACGCCAAGGGCGACGTGGAGCGCTTGGCCGGTCTGGCCGCCGAATTGATCGGCCAAAAAGTCGACGTGATCGTAGTCGGAAGCAGCCAAAGCGCCGGCGCGGCACACCGCGCGACCAAGACGCTACCCATCGTCTTGGCGGGTGTCGGGAATGCCGTCGGCGCGGGACTTGTCGCCAGTCTTGCCAAGCCGGGCGGCAATATCACCGGCTTCACCAGCCAGCAGGACGAGGTGGTTGGGAAGCTGATTGGGATTCTGCATGAGGTCGCGCCGGGCGCCCGCCGCATTGCGATCCTGCTGAACGAAAGCAGTCCGTTGCATGCCGCGTACTGGGCCGGTGCGGAGGCCGCTTGCACCGCGCTCGGCCTGGTCGCGCTGCGTGTCGTCGCCAGCAAGCCGGACCAACTCGGCGTCGCCGTCGGCGACATTGTTCGACACCGATCGCAGGCCGTCGTGGTGACGTCGGACAGTATGTACTTCACCGAGCGCGCGAAGTTGCAGGAATTGATGCAGACCACACGCCTGCCGGCGGCATATGCGGTGCGCGACAACGTGGTCGCGGGTGGGCTGCTCAGCTATGGATACGATGCCGCCGGCAATTACCGCAACGCGGCGAAGTATGTGGACAAAATTTTGAAGGGCGCCAAACCCGCCGACCTTCCGGTGGAGCAGGCGACGAGGTTCGAGCTCGTGGTCAACCTCAAGACTGCCAAGAGCCTTGGCCTCACGATCCCGCAATCGGTGCTGTTACGCGCGGACGAAGTAATTCAGTAAGGCAGGCGTCGCCTTTGCCGCACGTGTTGTCCGGGCCGCCGTGAGCTGCTTGCGGCGACGATGGTGGTGACGCGGCGGCCGGGGCGTCGTCCTTGCCCGCAGCCGTCGCGCTCGTCCCTTCGTTACTCCACGGCGAGGACGAGTTCAGTGCCCCAGGTAATGTCCACGCGGTCGCCAACCTTGACCTGATCGAACACCTTTGGATCGACGATCCGTCGGCTGTACTTCCACTGGTTCGGACCGACAAAAGTCATCGACGACGAGCCTTTGTCGATCTCGGAGATGGTTGCCGTCATCGTCCGCACCATCGACGCTCCGCCCCCGGGACGCGCTTCCTTTCCCATTGTGGAGCCCACGTCGGCGCTATCGACCGCCGCCTCGCCCGCCGGCTTCAGGCGCACCAAGACGCTGTTGTTGTACGTCGCTTTCACCTTGTCCCCAACCTTGAGCTCGTCGAAGCGCTTGGCGCTAGCGGGCACGTCGAGCGCGACGAATTTGCCGTCGGCAGTCTTGATTTGCAACAGGTGGTTGTTCTTGTCGATGGTTTCCACCGTGCCCGAAACGGTGACGGTCTGTTTCGGGAGCTCTTTCGTCTGCGCCCAACTTGGCAGAGCGAAGCCCAAGGTCACTACTGCGACGGCGCTCAGTATCGTTGCTATTCGTGTCATGTCCGTTCTCCGCTTGGTTGTCCACCGGGTGAAGGTGTCTCCCCGCATGTCGCTAAGCGTCAACGGTGCGCGCCTGCGATATGACATCGTCATGCCTGAGTTGCGCCTTGTCAAGTACTTCGCTCGCGGGCACGGCAACGTGCCGTTACATACTTAAGCGGCCGCGCGCCGCGCTTGCGCACTCTTGCGTCATCAAACCAGTTTTCAGTCCCGCGGATCGGTCGCAAGCGAATCTAAAAAATACCGTTCACTTCCACGCCCCGCACTCTAAGTGTAGCTCGCTCAGTACGGTAGCCCCACGTAGTTCTCCGCGAGCGACGCCATCGCCGCGTTCGAGCTGAAGAGGTAGTCGAGCTCCGCTTCCTGGATCTTGGCGCCGAACGGCCCATGGTCCGGAAAGCGATGCAGCAGCGTCGTCATCCACCACGAGAAGCGTTCGGCCTTCCAGATCCGCTTCAGCGCGCGTTCCGAGTAGGCGTCGAGCGCAGCGCTGCTGCCGTCCTTGTAATGCTCGACCAGCGCATCGAACAGGTAGCGCACGTCGCTCGCCGCGAGGTTCAGGCCCTTGGCGCCCGTCGGCGGCACGATGTGCGCCGCGTCGCCCGCGAGGAACAACCGCCCGAAGCGCATGGGCTCGGCAACGAAGCTCCGGAGCGGCGCGATGCTCTTCTCGATCGATGGACCCGTCACGAGATTGGCGACGGTGCGCGTGTCGAGCCGCTTCTCGAGCTCTTCCCAGAATCGATCGTCCGGCCAGTCCTCGACTCGCTCTGAAAGCGAGCACTGCAGGTAGTAACGGCTGCGCGTGTGGCTGCGCATGCTGCAAAGGGCGAAGCCGCGCTCGTGCCGCACGTAGATGAGCTCGTCGGAAACCGGTGGCGTTTCCGACAGCAGGCCCAGCCAGCCGAAAGGATATTCGCGCTCGTACGTCATGAGGGCGCCGGGAGGGACGCTCTTGCGGCAGATGCCGTGATAGCCATCGCAACCGGCAACGAAATCGCACGGGAGCTCGTGCGCTTTGCCGCCGCGCGTGTATCGCAGCATCGGCCGCGTGCCATCGAAGCCGTGCACGCTGACATCGGCGGCTTCGTATACGGTGACAGCCCCGCTCGCTGCTCGCGCCGCCATGAGGTCGCGCGTGACTTCGGTCTGCCCGTAAACGACGACGCTGTTTCCAGTGAGCGCGTCGAAGTCCACGCGTTCGCGGCCGCGCGCCCAGCCGATCTCGATGCCGCGATGAACCAATCCTTCCGAATGCAGCCGTGCGCCGACGCCCGCCTCGTCGAGCATGCGCACTGCGCCCTGCTCGAGCACGCCGGCGCGAATCCGCCCCAGCACATATTCGCCGGTATGGCGCTCGAGAATGACGTTGTCGATGCCGGCGCGGTGCAGCAACTGCCCCAGCAGCAGGCCGGAGGGTCCGGCGCCGACGATGGCGACCTGCGTGCGCGTGGGCGTGTTCAACCGAGCCTCGATCAAGTGGATCGACGAACGCTCATGCTACTGCGACCAGCCGGTGAAGCGTATCCGGATCCTGTAGCAGCGTCTCGCTGGCCGCGCGATGGACGACGCGCCCGCGCTCCAGGACGATCGCCTGTCGCGTAAGCTCCAGCGCGAGCTTCGCGTGCTGCTCGACGATGATGACCGCCATGCCGCCGGTCGCGACGAGGTCGCGGATCACGCTGCGCAGCTCCTGCACGATGATCGGCGCCAATCCCTCCATGGGCTCGTCGAGCAGGAGCAAGGCAGGATTGACCATCAGCGCCCGGGCGATCGCGAGCATCTGCTGCTCGCCGCCGGATAGCTGGTTGCCGAAGTTGGCGCGACGCTCTTCGAGCCGAGGGAAGGTCTGGTAGACGCGCGCGACGTTCCATGGCCCGGGTCGCGCGACTGCCGTCAGGTGCTCCTCGACGGTGAGCGAGGGGAACATGTAGCGCTCCTGCGGCACCCAGCCCAACCCGGTGCGACTGCGGCGATGCGTCGGCAAGGCCACGAGATCCTTGCCGCGCCAGCGCAACGTGCCCTTGCGCATCCTGGTGAGACCCATGAGCGTCACGAGCAACGTCGTCTTGCCCATGCCGTTGCGGCCCAGCAACGCGAGGCTGTCGCCTTCGTCAAGCGTGAGTGCAACATCCTCGAGCACGGTGGCATCGCCATAGCCGGCAGTGACACCCTCGACCGCGAGAAGCTCAAGCATGCTGCGCCTCGCCCAGGTAGACCTCGCGCACCCGCGGATCCGCGGCGATCTCGCTGGGCGTCCCGTCGGTCAGCACCTTGCCGGCGACCAGCACCGTGATTCGCTCGGCGAAGCGAAATACGAGCTCCATGTCGTGTTCGATGAAGAGGATCGTGACGTCCTTCGGCAGCGCTGCGAGCACGCCGAACAACTCGGCGCTTTCCGCGGATGGAATGCCCGCTGCCGGCTCGTCGAGCAGCAGGATCCGCGGCCGTGTCGCAAGCGCCAGCGCGATCTCGACCAGCCGTTGCCGGCCGTACGGCAGATTGCGCGTGAGCGTGTTCGCGTCGGCATCGAGCCGAAGCGAGCGCAAAAGAGCGCGCGCCTCCTCGATTTCCTTGCTGAGGCTTGCGACCGTGCGGTGCCATACCGCCGCCCGGCCATCGCGTTCGCAGATCGCGAGCACGACCGACTCGAGCACGGTGAGCCCATGGAAGAGCGTGTTGATCTGGAACGTGCGCGTCACACCGCGCTTCACGCGCTCGTGCTGGGGCAGTCCCGTGATGCGCTCTCCGCCCAGGAACACCTCGCCCGAGGTCGGCGCGAGCACGCCGGTCAACAGATTGATGAGCGTCGTCTTGCCTGCGCCGTTGGGACCGATCAATGCATGACGCGCACCGGCGGGCAGCGCGAGCGAGACGTCGGTGTTGGCGTTGAAGCCGCCGAAGGCCTTGGACAGCCCTTCCGTATGCAGGG
>Ga0070670_100004008_pt1 | contig 12288 bp, 11 predicted proteins | sample KBSS63metaG_FD_64665 | JGI IMG/M metagenome (GOLD analysis project Ga0070670, IMG submission 64665) | Switchgrass rhizosphere microbial communities from Kellogg Biological Station, Michigan, USA - KBS S6-3 metaG | ecosystem: Host-associated > Plants > Roots > Rhizosphere > Soil ... | reverse complement strand
CGCCTTGATCAGGGCCCGGTTGATCCCCTGCGCGCCCTGGCTGCCGCCCATCACGAGCAGAGTCGGAATTCCCGCCCGCAGCCCGAGTCCTTCGAGGGCCGCGGCGCGATCGACGACCCGGAGAGTGGAACGAATCGGCGTGCCCGTAAATTCCGTCCGGGCTTTGGGAAAAAACGCCGCGCATTCCTTGAAACCGAGAAGAACGGCGCGGACAAAACGCGCTGTGTGACGATTCGCCTTCCCGGGAAAGGCGTTGGATTCATGGATGAAAGTCGGGACTCCGCGCATTCGCCCCGCGATCACCGGCGCGGTGGAAGTAAACCCGCCCATCCCAAGCACGACCTGCGGATTGAACTTGCGAAAAATTCCGCGGCAGAGCGAGAGGCTCTCATTGAATCGCCTAACGAATGCGAGAATAGCGGGCGAAAAAGGCGAAGGCAAGGCGATGGTAGGCAGCTTCTCGAAGCGGAACTCCGTCCTGCCCTCGACCGCGAGGGTGTCGACTTCCTTTTCCGAGATGAAAAGGAGCACCTCGTGTCCGCGTTGTCGCAGCACCTCCGCAACAGCGAGTCCGGGAAAGAGGTGCCCGCCTGTTCCTCCGCATGCAATCACGGCGTTCATCAGATTCTGGGCGTGACGCGCACCCGCATCGCCATTTCCTTGGGCGGCGCGGGCTCGAGCACGCCTTGTCGGTAGATATTCAAGAGAAGCCCAATCGAGAAAAGCGCCACCACCAGGTTCGATCCCCCATAACTGACAAGCGGGAGCGGCAGGCCTTTGTTAGGCAAAAGCGAGGTCACGACCCCGATGTTGATCGCCGCCTGGAAAGCGATCAGCGAGATGATACCACCCGCGAGCAGGAGGCCGAAGCGGTCGCGCGCGTGCAGGGCAATCGTCATCCCGCAAATGATGATGAGAACAAAAAGAAAAATGACGATGAGAGTGAAGCGCAAGCCCAGCTCTTCGCCCACGATTGGAAAAATAAAATCGGTGTGGGCATACGGCAGGTAGGACATTTTCTGGCGGCCGTTACCGAGGCCGAGGCCGTCGATCCCGCCACTGCCAAAGGCGATCAGGGCCTGCATTTGCTGCAGGCCCGCACCCAGCTTGTGCTCCTCCGGATGGAGGAAGGCAGTGAGCCGGGCGAGGCGTTCGGGGATGCAGGTAGCGAGAAAGAGAATGGCACCGATTCCGCCTAACGGGAGCGTGCCCAGAAGGGCGAGGTTGCTCCCGGCGATAAACATCACGACAAAAGTGGTCGCGCCGATCAGCACCGTCGTCCCGAGGTCAACTTCCGTGATGATGAGCGCAAGCAACACGCCGACGATGGCCAGCGGAAGAATGAAGCCGCGCCAGACTTGCTTGCTCTGCGTTTCGTAACGCGAAAACCAGTTGGCCAGGAAAAAGACGGCCGCCACCTTGGCAAATTCGGAGGGCTGACAGGTGAAGCTGTGAAAGGAGAGCCAGCGCCACGAGCCGTTGATCTTGTGTCGCAATGGCGGGAGGAAGCAGAGCGTCAGTCCGACGACCGCCACGCCAAACCAGACATACCAGGTCCGCTGCCAGAAATGGTAATCGACCAGCGCCGCCCCGATGCAGGCGACCAAACCGATCCCGAGCCAGAGGGCGTGCTTACGGACGTAGAAATAGACGTCGCCCTGGCTGTCCCGGGCAAAAGCGCCGGTGCTAAAGAGAATCACGATGCCAATGGCGAGCAGGCCAAGGACAGCAAGAAACAAAATGTAAGCGCTCTTCCGTTGCATTAGCAGTTGATTTCGTTAGGCGGAGTTGCCAAAGCCGATTCGCAGGCTTCGCTGGGAACACGATTGTGCTCTGGGGAGCCGGCGATTCCGCATCCTGACGACTCACGCTTCACGTCTTGCATGCCGTTAGTCCGATTTGTGTTTCGTTGGGGCGATGGCCGCCGGGATATGCAGCTTCTGCCCGATCTGAAGCTTGCGCGGGTCTTCGATCTGATTTAGTCCGAGGAGCGCGTCATAGTTAACGTGCAAGTGGCGCGCAATCGTGACGGGATTGTCGCCCTTCACGACCACGTAGATTTTGCCGGAATCCTCGATATCGGAAACCTTGGGCGCCGGTTTCGGCTTCTCCGTAATCCTGTCGGGCGCTTTCGCTTCCGTGCGCGCCGCGACCTTGGTGACCTCGTTAGGAACGGCCGCCACCGTTTCCTCTGTGACCGCCGGAGTCGAACTTCCGGCGGTGCTTTCGGGCGCGGTTGCTTCCGGTCCGCCGATCACGGTCGCCTCGCGCGTTTTGATGGCGTTGAAAGCGATAATCCCCGCAATCGCGACGATGTGAAGGAGCAACACGATGAGCAGGGCGCGCGACAATTTCATGTTCGGCTCGGCCATCTGTTCGTAGTCCATTTCCGGTAACCCGAGTGCGCGGGAGCGGCGCGCAGCGGTGGCGTTAAGCTTTTTTTTGCGCTTCAGGATGGATGGCATTTTCATGGTGTTGGGTTGGGTAGTCCGCGAACGAGGGCGCGGAATTGGTCGCCGCGGTCGGCGTAACTTTTGAACATGTCGAAGGAGGAAGTGCCGGGAGAAAAGAGAACCGTCTCGCCATCCTGGGCGACGGCCTGCGCGCGCTCGACAGCCCCGCTCAACGACGGCGCAAGCTCGCACTCCGTTGCCTCGCGCCAGTCGCGCGCCACGCTCGCAGCGATCTCGCCGATCAGAATCGCGCGCCGCACTTTTCGGGCGACGAGCGGCGCGATGGAATCAAAAGCGAAGCCTTTGTCTTTCCCACCCGCGATCAGGACAATGGGTTTGGTCGCGCTCAGGAGCGCTTTTTCGAGCGCATCGAGATTGGTGGCTTTCGAGTCATTCACGTATTCGACGCCGCCAATCGCGCGGATGAACTCGAGGCGGTGCAACTGTGCGCGGTAAGCGCAGAGCGGCGGAACCATCGCCTCGAAGGAAAGACCGCGGGCGCGCCCGACGGCGAGCGCGGCCATCATGTTTTCGGCGTTGTGCGGGCCGCGCAGTTGCGCCTGCGCAAGCTGCAGGACCGGTTGCTGCCGGAAGAGAATCCAGCCGTCGGCTAACGAAAAGTCGCCGTCGTTCGTCCAGGCACTAAAGGTGATGACGCGCGGCGATAACGCCGGAAGATGCTCGGCCACGTTCACAACCGCGGTGTCACTAGCGGTTTGGTTTTCGAAAATGCGCAGCTTCGCCTCGCGATACTCGCGGACCGACGGATAGCGATCGAGATGGTCGGGCGCGAAGTTCAGCCAGACGCTGATCTCAGGATGAAACTCGCGGATCGTCTCGAGCTGGAACGAGCTTACTTCCACGGTCAGGACAACGAGGTCGTCATTTTCGCGCGCGGCTTCGACGAGCGGTTTGCCGATGTTGCCGCAGGCCACGGTGCGCTGGCCGCAGGCGTTCAACATCTGCGCGATCAATTCCGTCGTGGTGGTCTTGCCGTTGGTGCCGGTAATGCCGATGACCGGCACGCGCGCAAACTGAAACCCGAGCTCGAGCTCCCCGATGGTCGGGATGTTTTTGCGCGAAAAATTCTTCGCCAATGCGAGCTCGGGATCGATCCCCGGGCTGTAAACACCAAGGTCGTAAACGGTTGGGTCTTCTTCTGCAAGCGGGCCGCACAGCAGATAGATGCCGCGTGCGCGCAACGGTTCGAGGCCGGTCAGCTTTTCTTCGGGCGCGCTATCGAGGAGCGTCACCTTTGCCCCCTGCTCGGCGAGGAGAAGCGCGGCCGCCTTTCCGCTCCGGCCCGCGCCAAGCACGGCGACATTCTTGTTCTTGTAGTCGGGCGTCATCGCAGTTTCAAAGTGGCAAGGCCGAGGAGCGCGAAGACGATCGAAAGAATCCAGAAACGCACGATGACGGTGTTTTCCTTCCAGCCGCTCAACTCGAAGTGGTGATGGATCGGCGACATGGCAAAAAGCCGTTTGCCGGTCAGTTTAAAACTCAGCACCTGCAGGATGACGGAGAAGGCTTCGATCACGAAAACGCCGCCCACGACTGCGAGGAGAAGTTCCTGTTTACAGCAGATCGCGACCACGCCAATCGTGCCTCCGATCGCGAGCGAGCCGGTGTCGCCCATGAAAACCTTGGCGGGGTGACAATTGAACCAAAGAAAACCGAGACCTGCGCCCACCAGCGCCGCGCAGACTACCGCGAGCTCGCCGGAGAAAGGATAAAACGGGACCTGTAAATATTGAGCGATTCGAAAATTGCCGCCCGCATAGGAAAGGAGGGCGTAAGCAAACGCCACCGTGATGGTGCAGCCAATAGCGAGGCCATCGAGACCATCGGTGAGGTTGACGGCGTTGGATGCGCCGACAATCACGAGCATGAAAAAGAAAAACGTAAACACGCCCATGTTCACGATCACGGGCACTTTGAAAAAAGGCAGGTAAAGCGAACGGGCCTGCACTTCGATCAGCGGATTGAGGAGGAAAAAGCCGGTCACGATGCCGGCCAGAACGATCTGGAAAACCAGCTTCAACCTTCCGCTGATACCGTCGGATTTTTTCTTTGTGACCTTGAGGTAATCATCCACGAAACCGAGCGCGCCGAGGTAAACCATGCAGAACAGGACCAGCCAAACGAACGGATTATCGGGCCGGGCCCAGGCGAGCGAGGCGAGCACAACCGAGCCGATAATGAGCACGCCGCCCATGGTGGGGGTTCCTTGTTTGCCACCGTGCAACTCGGCCAGGTGCCTCACTTCTGCCGCGGTCCGGATCGGTTGGCCGATCTTGAGCGAGATCAGTTTGCGGATGACGTAGTTGCCGAAAAGAAGCGAGATCGCAAAAGCGGTGACGGTCGCCAGGACGGCGCGAAAGGTGACATAGTAAAAAACGTTGAAGCCTTTGAACTGCTCCGTCAGGCGATGCAGGAAAAACATCATGGCAGGCAGCGGCTTTCCAGCGGACGTTTTGCGAATTCCTCCAGGACCTGCTCGGTCCGGGCCGCGCGACTGCCCTTGACCAGAACGAGATCGCCGGCATGGGTCGCCCCGTCCAAGAGCGTGGCTGCTTCCGCGGCCGAGGCGACCACCCTGCAATTTTTCAATCCACTCTCCTCGGCCGCGCGCGCGATCGCAGCCGAGCCCGGGCCGAGCGCGATGAGCTGGTCGATGCCTAACGACGCCGCGGTTCGGCCGACTTCTTCATGGCCATGGGCCGATTCCGCACCCAGCTCCGTCATTTCGCCGAGGACGGCGATGCGCTGCCCGTCCGTCTCGAGCTCAGCCAAGGTTTGGAGCGCGGCCCGGGTCGAATCGGGATTGGCGTTGTAACTGTCGTCGATGAACTGGACACCGCGGATTTCCTTGATCTGCAAACGCGCCCGGGTGAGCGGCGCCGCCGCCAGCCCGGCGGCGCATTCCTCGAGCGAAAGTCCGAAAACCCGGCCGGCGGCGACCGCGAGGAGCGCGTTCTGCACCATGTGCAACCCGGGCACGGGCAGGACGGCACGACAATGATGCGCACCTTCCAGGATGGAAAACTCGGCCCCATTCGCGGTCTGGACAATATCGCGCGCCTGCACCCCGCCGCTTTCGAGCCCGGCGAAGACGACTCGCGCCGCGGTCCGCTGCGCAATCGCTTCGGCGAATTCGTCTCCACTGTTCAGGATGAGGGTGCCATCCGCGCCTAACGATGCCGCAAGATCGCCCTTCTCGCGCGCGATTGCTTCGCGCGAGCCCATGAATTCCAGGTGCGCGATACCGATGTTGGTGATGATGGCGATATCGGCCCGCGCCACTTGCGCGAGCGGAGCGATCTCGCCGGGATGATTCATCCCGATTTCCCAGACGCCCACTTCATCCTGCGCGCGCGCCTCCAGCATGGTGCGAGGCAAGCCGACGTGATTGTTATAATTGCCTTCGGTCTTGCTCACCCGAAGGCGGCGAGCGAGGACCGATGCGGTAAAATCTTTCGTGCTCGTTTTGCCATTGCTCCCGGTGATGGCGACGACCTTCAGGCCTAACGAACGACGATATTGCGCCGCGATCTGCTGGTAGGCGACGAGGGTATCGGCCACGCGCAGAAGCGCAAAATTGGGCGATGGCTTGCCGTCCCATTTCTCGTCCACGACCGCGCCGGCAGCGCCGCGCTCTTCCGCCTGCTCGACAAATTTGTGCCCGTCGAAATTGTTACCGCGCAGGGCCACAAAAAGATCGCCCGCCTGCAAAGTGCGCGAATCCGTGCTGAGACGGTTGACCAATCCGCCCCCCTGCGCGTTTTGCCGGACGGCCCCGGCAAACTGCGCGATTTGATCCAGAGTGAGCGGGTCCATGTTAGCGGCGCGCGCCCGGAATTTCACTGCCACGCGGGTTGGTAATTTTCATCATCTTCAAAATTCCAACGGCCGATTCTCGAGCGCGCGCTGCACCATTTGTCGGTCGTCGAAGGGAATGGTGTGGTCGGCGAATTCCTGGTAGTTCTCGTGTCCCTTGCCCGCGATCAGGATGATGTCGCGTGGCTGGGCGAGCGCGATGGCGCGCGCGATTGCCTCGGTCCGATCCGGGACGGTTTCGTAATTGCCCGAGCGGAATCCTTTCTCGACCTCGGCGATGATGGCAAGCGGATCTTCCTTCCTCGGATTATCAGAAGTGATGATGCTGTAGTCGGCGTTTTGATCCGCCACCCGGCCCATCAGCGGACGCTTGCGCTGGTCGCGATCGCCGCCCGCGCCGAAGACGACGATGAGCCGATTCGGGTTGAGCTCGCGGCAGGTTTTCAAAACGTTGAGGAGCGCATCGTCCGTGTGCGCGTAATCGACGAAGACCTGGAATTGCCGTTTTGCCGGCACGGCTTCGAGACGGCCCGGCACCTGGGGCGATTTGGCGAGGCTGAGAACGGCCTCGCGCAGACTGATGCCTAACGAATTGGCGGCGGCCAGCGCGGCGAGCGCGTTGACCACATTGAAACGGCCAATGAGCGGCACGCGCACGAGGTAAATTTTGCCGCAGGCGTCGAGCTGAAAGGAGGTGCCGCTGAATTCCGTACGATAATTCGAGGCGCGAAAATCCGCGCGCGCGCTCATCCCATAGGTGACAACGGGCGTATCGTCCTTGATCCGCTGGAGGAGTTGTTCGCCGTAGCGGTCGTCAATGTTAATGACCGCGCTCGCCTCCTTCTTGCCCGACTGATTTTTCAACCCGGTAAAGAGACGCGCCTTCGCCTCAAAATATTCTTCCATCGTCCGATGAAAATCGAGGTGGTCCTGAGTCAGGTTGGTGAAGACGGCGACGTCCCACTCCAGTCCGCGCGTCCGCTCCTGCACCAGCGCATGCGAGGAGACTTCCATCATCGCCGCTTTGCAGCCGGCGTCCGCCATTTGCGAGAGCAGCTCCTGCAAATCGAGCGACTCGGGCGTAGTGCGCGTGGCCGGCAAAACGCGCTCGCCGATTTCGTAGCGCACGGTGCCGATCAAGCCGCTGCGCAGCCCGGCGTTGTCGCAGATGTGCTTGAGGAGAAACGTGGTGGTCGTCTTCCCGTTCGTCCCGGTGACGCCGGCCATCTTTAAACGCAGCGCCGGTTTTTTGAAAAAGGTAAACGCGAGATCGGCCAGCGCGACGCGACTATCCGCGACCACAAGGGAAGTGGCGCGGGAATGCGATTCCGGGCGTTCCACCACGATCGCCGACGCGCCTCTCTCGATCGCCTGTTCGGTGAATTGGTGGCCATCAACTTGCGCGCCACGGACGGCCACATAGAGCCCGTTTTTCTGCACCCGGCGCGAATCGTAAAAGATGCCGTCGACTTCGCGGTCGAGCGGCCCGAGGACCTCCCGCACCGGAATGCTTTCCGCGAGAATTTTGAGCTGCATGAGGTGTGAACACGCGAGGCGCGGCGATTTAACGATCGGCATTAGTTAAGGCGACTCGGCCAGCCGTACTTTTCGTTTCAATTTCCTCATGCGGCTCAAGATCGAGATAGCGCGCCGCTTTTTCGGCGACGCGGGAAAAGATGGGACCGGCGACGGTGCCGCCGTAATTGAGGGTGGGGTCAGTGGTGTGGGCGTTATCGAGCACGACCAGACCCACGAAGGCGGGATTTTCCGAAGGCAGGAATCCGCTGAAGGACACGATGTACTCGTCCTTTTCATAGCCGCCCCCGGGCGCGGCCTTTTGCGCCGTGCCGGTCTTGCCCGAGATCGTGAAACCGGGAACGGCCGCTCCCGCGGCCGTGCCGCGCTTGCTCACCACGTCGCGCAAAGCCCACGCGATTTCTCGCGCCGTCTCGGGCGAAATTACCTGCCTGACGAACGTCGGCTGTGGGGTGCTGACCGTCTTCTTCTCTTCATCAACGATCGATTTGACGATCCGTGGCTGCATCAGTTTGCCGCCATTGGCAATTGTCGCCATGGCCACGATCATCTGCAAAGGAGTGACCGCGACTTCCTGGCCCATGGGAATGCGGGTAATGGAGATTTTGGTCCAGCTGCGCGGGGCGTGGACCAGACCCCCGATCTCGCCCGGCAACTCGATTCCGGTGCGGTCGCCGAAGCCGAAGCGGCGAATGTATTCGTAGAATTTTTGTTCCCCGAGCATTATCGCCATTTTGGCCGCGCCGATGTTGCTGGAGTGGACGAGAATGTCCTGGACGCTGAGGTCGCCGTAACCTTTGTGGCCGTGATCGTGGAGGGGACGACCGAAGATGTTCCAGACGCCGTTCTCGCAAAAGATCATGGAATCGAGCCGAACTTTGCGCTCGTTGAGGGCGGAAGCGGCAGTGACGATCTTGAAGGTGGAGCCAGGCTCCATCATGTCGATGATGGCGCGGTTCTTCATCTGCTCCGGTTTGGCCTCGGCGCGAAGGTTGAGATCAAAGTTCGGCCGATTGGCCATTGCGAGAATCTCGCCGGTTTGCGGGCGCATCAGGATGATGGTGGCGGTTTCCGGGCGATACTTGCTCATCGCGGCATCGAGTTCGTCTTCCACGATCGTCTGCAAGTGCAGGTCGATCGTGAGGTGCACCTGGCAACCGTTGTGCGGCGGACGCTCCGGGCCGCGGTAGAGCACAAGCTCGCGACCTTGCGCGTCGCGCTCGATGTAGCGAAACCCGTCTTCGCCACCGAGATATTGATCCATCGAGGCCTCGATGCCCTGGATGCCGTGCTGATCGAAATTTAGAAAACCGACGACATGACAGAGCATCGGTCCGTTGGGATAAACCCGGACCGTCTCGCGCTCGCACCGAATCCCGCGCAGTTTGTTTTCCCTGAGAGCTTGCTCGAGCGCGCGCGCCTTCGCTTCGGGAAGTTCGCGCTTGAGCACGATGTACGGCCGATGGCTGCTAATCTTTTCCGCAATTTCGTCAGGCCGGAGCTGCAACGCGCGGGCCAGGATGGGGACGAGCACGTCCGGATTGTTGAGCAGCGTGCCGTCCGCGACGACAGTCGCGACCGGGACATTCTGCGCGAGGACTTCGTCGTGCGCGTCATAAATCGCGCCGCGCTCGGCCGGGATGACGGTGCGCCGACCGTTCTTTTCCGCCGCCAAGGCAGTGTAATAGTCGTGCTTCACCATCTGGAGATAGATCAGCCGGTAGGAAAAAACGCTGAAGAGCAGCGCGAAGAAGGCGCAGACAAGCGCGCAGCGAGTGCGGCTATTCCACTTCATGGATTGCCTCGCTCGTTTGCGACAGGTCGCACTTCGTCTTCACTCGCAGGACGCCCCGAGAAATTCAGACGCACGATGCTCTGCTCCGTGATCGGGATCATTTTCAACTGTCCCTCCTGCAAGCGGCGCTGGAGCGCGGTGCGTGAAGTGAGCGCGGCGATCTGCACTTTGGCGTCTTCGTTCTGGGTCCGGACCGCGACCAGTTCCTGCTCGAGTTGCTTTTTCACGACCCCCTGATGATGCAATTGGACGGTGAGGTAGACGTAGCTCAGTCCGGTCGCTGCCGTGAACACCGCGATCACGATCCAACGCGCCAGCGACGGCGCGTCGATTGGGTTGAAATTCTTGCGGCGGCGCTGGTTCATCCGATCTTCTCGGCGACGCGCAGCTTGGCGCTGCGCGAGCGCGGGTTGGCCCGTTGTTCGACTGCGTCCGGCTCGATCGGCTTCGCGGTGACAAGCTTGAGCTCGAACTCCGGATTGGGCCGCGGCTCGGGCCACTCCGGACGGTCGAGCCACTCACGGCTGCGATCGCGGAAGAAATTCTTCACCATCCGATCCTCGAGCGAATGGAAGGTGATGACGGCAAGGCGGCTGCCGATCTCGAGCCGATTCGTTAGGGCAATGAGACCTTGCTCAAGCGCTCCAAGTTCGTCGTTCACTTCCATGCGCAGGGCTTGGAAAACCTGCGTCGCCGGATGGCGTCGCCCGTGCCGGGCGACGATTTTCTCGACCACCTTGGCGAGAGCGAGGGTCTCGCGGATGGGACTTTCCTTGCGCAATTTGACGATCTGGCTGGCGATGCGGCGCGCGGCCGGTTCTTCGCCGAGCTCGCGAAAGATGCGGGTCAATTCTTCTTCGGTATAACTGTTGACCACTTCCGCCGCGGTCAGTTCCCGGCGCGGATCCATGCGCATATCGAGCGGGCCGTTGCGCATTAAACTGAAACCGCGATCAGCGTTTTCCAGTTGTCGCGAGGAAACGCCGAGATCAAGAATCGCGCCGCCGATTTGTCGGATCCCAAGTTCATCGAGAACGCGGCCGGCTTCACGAAAATTAGCGTGCCGCAGAGTGACCCGACCGCCGAAATTCGTCAGGCGCGCGCGCGCGAACTCAAGCGCGTCCGGGTCCTGATCGAGCGCGAGGACATCCGCGCCGGTACGCAGAATCGCCTCGGTGTGGCCGCCGCCTCCGCAGGTGCCATCGAGAATGAGCGAACCGGGATGGGGAGCGAGCAATTCGATCGCTTCCGCCGCCAGCACCGGCCGGTGATAGGTGAAATCCTCCATATCCTGCGCCTCCTCTGTGACCAGCAGTGGGCCGGTGGCAAAGCGAATGGGGCGCTCAAATAACAATGCGTTCATCGCTGATTCGTCCGGCTAAAGTCCGACCATTTCGGCCACATGCTGATAAGTGGGATGCTCCTCCGCGTGCGCGCGTTTACGGCGTTGCGGATTCCAGATTTCAAAACGGCCGCGCCCGCCGACGAGAGTGACCTCGGCTTTCAATTCGAGCAGCTTGCAAAATTCGTCGGGGAGAAGGAGGCGGCCCTGTTTGTCGGACGAGCCGTGTTGGGCGCGGGCATGGAGCTGACGCAAATAAATGCGCAGATCGCGCGGCGAAACGCCCGGCGTGTTTTCCGCCACCGCGCTGGCACGGGCGAACTCTTCCGGCGACATGACGAGCAGAAATTGCCCGGTCGGGTCCGGAACAATCAGGAATTCCTCGATCGCCCCGTTGCGGCGCCAGCGGGAGGGAATCGTGACGCGATGTTTATCGTCGAGTTGATGACGGAATTCGCCGGCGTAGAAATTTAGAGATGAAGAGGCTGATTCCATGCGGCAGGGGAATTAATCCAGATTAATCCACTTTCCCCCACTTTAAACCACTCCAATTTTCGGCGGTCAATAAAATAAATGCCGGTTTGCACGCTTTTCTTCCGCCTCGTATTTTGCCGCCAGTGCGCGTGTTCCGATTCGCTTTTTACCTTCTCACCGCTCTCGCGCTCGTTCTGAGCGCGCTCCGTGCTCCCGCGCAAAACGCCGATGATGCGGCCCGAGTTACGGTCACGATCAATCCCGACGGCTCGAAAACGGTTTATCAGAAGGATGGCCTCAGCCATCAGGCGACCGCCACCACCACGGGCGTGGATGGCAAGGCGCGCGAGAAAATCATCTACCAGCTCGATAGTGAAGGCCGCTACCAAAGCGGGCAGGTCTTCGCCGCCAACGGCACGCTTCGTTTCAAGACACTCTATAAGTACGATGCCGCCGGGCATCTCATGCAGGAGGCGCAGTTGGCGAAGGATGGCTCTGTCCGGAATAAGATTGTTTACAAATACAACGCCGAGGGTAACCCGACGGGTTACGCGATTTACGATGGCGATGGCAAGCTCTTGGGACAGACCGCGCCCAAGAAGCCGAACGAGAACACACCGCGTCCGAGCCGGTCGCCGAGGTAGAGTGCAGCGTGCGCTGTCCTGGGCCCATTGGCCGTGTGTGACCGCCGCGCCCTCCGTTGGGACGGAAGTCGCCACACTTTCAACCTGGCCGGCGCGCGTTCATTCACTCGTTAGGCCAGTCCGTTCTCCACTTGCCAGCGACTGGAAAGAGAGTTATGAGGTCACCGCATGATCGATTACATCCAGAAGGGTGGTCTTCTCATGTGG